>Ga0315276_10002219_pt1 | contig 17716 bp, 16 predicted proteins | sample YL17G05_0_MG_FD_204542 | JGI IMG/M metagenome (GOLD analysis project Ga0315276, IMG submission 204542) | Sediment microbial communities from Yellowstone Lake, YNP, Wyoming, USA - YL17G05_0 | ecosystem: Environmental > Aquatic > Freshwater > Lake > Sediment | place: USA: Wyoming | collected... | reverse complement strand
CGTCACATGCGGCAGCTTCGACAGCAGGGGCTCACGCGTGAGCAGATCAACGAGATGATACGCGAACGGGGAAACCTGGTTGAGGCGACCAAGCCAAATTGGTGGATTCTTGGCGGGAGCCTCGCCTTTGTCCTGTTCTCCCTGACCGTCGGATTCGGCGGCTTTTCTTATAGCGAAGAGATTGTTTTCGTCGGCTCGATGGCTATCGTCTTATTCTTGATGTCCCGGCTGGTGCGAGAGCTGGAGCCTGACAAGCGATTCACTCTGATTGGGACAGCGGTCGTGGTTTTTATCTTCCGCGCGATTCCGGGGACCGGGCCAGGGACGACGTGGTGGATGATCGACCAGCTGAAGTTCGATCAACAGTTTCTCTCGGTCCTCTCGCTGATCGGCAGCACGTTAACCTTGGCGGGCATGTTCGTTTTTCGCCGTTTCATGGCCGAGCGGTCTATCGCCTATGTCGTGGGGTTTCTTACGGTGATTGGAACCGTACTGACCCTCCCGATCGTGAGCATGTTTTACGGGTTGCACGAATGGACGGCGAGTATCACGGGAGGTGTAGTCGATGCCCGATTCATTGCACTGATTGATACCGCATTGGAATCGCCGCTCGGTCAGATTTCCATGATTCCAATGCTCGCCTGGATTGCGAATAGTGCCCCCGCGAACCTGAAAGCCACCTTCTTTGCCGTGATGGCCTCCTTTACGAATCTGGCCCTGTCGTTGAGCCAGCTCGGTACCAAATACATGAACGAAATCTATGTGGTCAGTCGGGAAGTCCGTGACCAGGCCTCTAGTGCCATTCAAACGCCGGCCGACTACAGCCAACTGGGCTCGCTCCTCATCGTGCAGTTGTTGTTAGGTCTGGCCCTCCCCTTTGCTGCAATCGTGTTTGCCAAGGTGACCCGCTTCACGAGCGCGTGACATGAATAGGATTGCCGCATGAATGCTTTGCAGTTTCTTGTCGATCATGGCGCCGCGGTCTTATTCTTGGTCGTGTTTGTCGAGCAGGTGGGCCTGCCGATTCCCGCCATCCCGTTGTTGATCGCCGCCGGCGCACTTGTGGGGGCCGGCAAGATGAGCCTGGTGACCGCTCTTCTGGTTCCTGTTGCCGCGTCGCTGCCCCCGGACCTAGCCTGGTACTACCTGGGTCGGGTGAAGGGCGGGAAGGTATTGGGCTTCTTGTGCCGGATGTCCCTCGAGCCGGAGTCCTGCGTGAGGGACACCGAGAGTCTCTTTCATCGGAATGGACCGCGCGCCTTGCTCCTGGCGAAGTTTATCCCTGGATTCAGCACGGTGGCACCTCCATTGGCTGGAATTGTTGGTATGGGTGCCGCGACGTTTCTCTTCTACGATACAGTCGGGGCGCTGATCTGGGTGGGACTGTGCGCCGGAGTCGGCGCGCTCTTCAGCAATCAACTCGAGCAACTCGCGTTACTCTTTGACCAAACCGGAGGCTGGTTCCTCACGATCATCGGGGTCGGGCTGGCAGGCTTTATCGGGTACAAGTTTTTCCGTCGGCAGAAGTTCCTGCGAGATCTCCGGATGGCGAAGATCACTGTGGATGAACTGAAGCAGCGCATGGATGCTGGTGATCTCATCACAGTCGTAGATGTCCGCCATCCACTGGCCCTGGAGCTGGATCCCGACACGATCCCCGGGGCCTTGAACTTTCTGATGGAAGAGATCGAACATCGCCACCACGAGATTCCTCGTGACCGTGACATTATCCTCTACTGCTCCTGCCCGAACGAAGTCTCCAGCGCCCGCACCGCGTTTCTGCTAAAGAAAAAAGGAGTTCATCGTGTCCGCCCGCTCGAAGGTGGCCTCGACGCCTGGCGGGAACGGAAGTTTCCCGTGGAGCAACGCGAACGGAAGTCATAAGGAGTGGTGGCAAAGATTTCTTTCATTGACTCAGCGAGGCACTGAAGACCGGTTCAGTGACCTGGGATCTAGAGGACGAGATAGCGCGGCGGTAGGGGCAGGAATTTCTCGACAAGCGCACACATTGGGGGCGATAACATCGGGCTCTGGCAAACCCTTGATCTGTACGGTATGATGAGCACCTAAGACATGATGACGTTAAGGCCGAGCTACTTCCTAATACGTTACACGCACAAATGAAAGGGGGGCGACCGGAATCGACGGGGATACTAAGGTCAGCGGTGCATGTCGAGCTCTCGGGGTCTCGTAAATCCTCCGGGAAAATGTAACTGCCAATCAAGAACTGGCACTCGCAGCTTAAATAACTGCGACGTTCCTCCACCTGAGGCCCGCGGGGGTGGTCGGAGCGCGATACAGCGGGCTGGTCCAAAGCTGGTGCTCAGCGGCTGAGGACGAGAAAATACTGGGCTAGCGGCCAGTCTAAGCTAGCCGATGGGCGTGGGTGGCTGCGAAATTAAAACGATCGGCTACACATGTAGATCCGTTGCGCTGAAGGTCTTCGGACCCGGGTTCAACTCCCGGCGCCTCCACCAAATTTCGCTTGCGCTACCCCGCGCAGGCTTTTTGTGCGTCCTGGCGCCTCTGTTACGATTTATCGTAATTGCAGGCGCCGGATACAATCCGCCAGTCTCTTTGTTCTCACAGCTCTCTTTTTTCACAATTCTTCTCCCCCCAGTCCAGGAAAGGACCCCGTAATATTTCAGATCATTGAACACCCGACTTGTTCAAAGACGGTTGCGAGATCCGCACACCACGTGTGCCATGAGGGACTAGTCCAGCATATCCCGGTTACTCTCACCGGGATAAATTCATGCCACTTTCTAGGCCTCAGCCTGCGCATCTTGGGCGGAATCATGAATTAGGTTGGGAATGAATTCTTCACCCTGGATTTGTCCTTGGGATTTTCGGTACTCTGTTCAGATGAGGGTGCGCATGCGACCTGAGCTCATGTGCGGAGGTAGAGACAGTTGATGATGCAGGCTCGAAACATGATTTACGCGATGATGTTCAGCCTGTTGTCAGCGGTCTGGATCACAAGCGGCCTCTTACTGGCGAATGAGGTTCTCCCTGTTAAGCCGGAACCGGTCCCGGCTCCGGCACCAGCGCCACTCAAACCACATGCGGCAGAGAGTGAGGCGAAACCCACAGGGAAGGTGCACCCTCCCTCCAGTGCGGGAGCCGTATCAAAGTCAGCCGGTGTACCCCAACCCCCTGCCGAGATCACCGGGAAAGATGGTGCCCCCATGGCGCTGGTTCCCGCCGGTGAGTTCACGATGGGGAGCGACAAGGGCGATGACGATGAGCAGCCGATCCATCGCGTCTTTCTCGACAGTTTCTATATCGATAAGTTCGAAGTAACGAACGGCCGGTTTGCGAAGTTTGTCGAGGCAATTCAAAGTGAACCGCCGTGGGGCTTCGCGGACAAGGAGACGCCTGTTGTCCACTCGGATCGTCCAGTTCGATGGGTGAACTGGATGGAAGCGATGGGCTATTGTCTGTGGGCTGGGAAGCGATTGCCGACCGAAGCGGAGTGGGAGAAAGCCGCTCGAGGTATGGACGGAAGGGTCTATCCATGGGGGAACGACCAGCCGACTGCGGCCCACGCGATTTTTGGGATGAAGGAGGGGGCGGATATGGTTTCGCCCATCGGCAATCGCGACAAGGGGAAAAGCCCTTATGGCGTCCACGATCTTGCCGGTAATCTCTATGAATGGGTGACCGACTGGTACGACGAACAGTTCTATACGAAGAATCCAATCATCAATCCACGCGGACCGGTCGAGGGCACCGCTAAGGTGCAGCGGGGCGGTTCGTATATCAATAATCCGTATCGGCTCCGGTCCTCCTTTCGGACGAAAGGCGATCCCACCGAGCATGATCCAAACGTCGGATTTCGCTGTGCCCAAGACGCGCCGAAACTCCCATAGTCTTTTCTTTTGCTCTCCTCGCTCTTTGTTCTAGCAGGACGCGGAACTACTCTGCTGACACGCCGGAATTTCAATAGTCCGCACGTCTGGGACAACAGGAGCACACCCGCAGGGCGCTCAAAAAGGCTAGACTTCTCACCCACTTACCCCTGGCGCACCGACACGCGGCTTGTCCCAGTAAGACCGCAGCGAGAATGCCGCTGGCGGACATTTTCAGTATCTCACTAGAGAATGCCGACTTTATCGTTTCGGGCTGCCCGCCACGAGGGGAGAGACAACTCCTGCCAATGCGGCTCCAATGATTGGGGCGATCCAAAAGAGCCAGAGTTGTTCGAGTGCCCACCCTCCCACGAAGAGTGCGGGACCGGTGCTGCGCGCAGGGTTGACGGAGAGATTCGTGATTGGGATTCCGATCAAGTGAATCAGCGTTAGGGCAAGGCCGATTGCGATGGGCGCGAAGCCCTGCGGTGCATGGCTGTCAGAGAATAGCCGCCCGGTAAATGTTCTCCGTGCCCGTTGGTGGCGAAGCCGCCGAGCTCGAAGCCGACTTTCCCGCGGGCGATGAGATAGAGAGTCCCGGCTCCGAGAATCGCACCAACCACTTGGGCGCCGATGTATCCGGGGAGATCGTTCGCCGGGAAACGCTTACCGACTATGAGACCCATGGAAACTGCTGGATTCAGATGGCAGCCCGAAATATGACCAATGGCATAGGCCATTGTCAGCACGGTGAGGCCGAACACGAAGGACACGCCGAGTAGGCCAATGCCGACCTGAGGAAATGCGTCAGCCAGCACCGCGCTCCCACATCCCCCGAACACTAGCCGGAACGTGCCGATGGCTTCTGCTGCCAGTCGATTCGTCATATATCCTCCAGGTTGGCGTAGCTCAGAAGTGTACTATGCGTGAGGGATTGAGAAAGTGCACGACGCGTGCCGCTTTATTCTTTTCTCGGACCAGCGTATTTTCTATCGGGCACGCTCAAAATGAGAGAGGAGGCGAGGGTGAAAGACTATCGGGTGAAGGCAGGAAGTGCACTGACGCTCACACGGTTCGACGCTGACGACACCGGTGAGTACAAGAAAACAGATCAAGGTAAAGAGAAGGCGAAGGCCGTCACGGTTCAGTTGATCGGCAGGCTTGAGGAGCTGCAGGAACGCCTCTATGCCAACGGCGACCGCGCGGTGCTCATCGTGTTGCAGGGGATGGATACCAGCGGCAAGGACGGGACGATCAAGCACGTCATGTCTGGTGTGAATCCGCAGGGCTGCAAAGTCGTGTCCTTCAAAACTCCATCGCCGGAGGAGTTGGGACATGATTTCCTGTGGCGCGTGCACCAAAAGGCGCCGTCCAACGGCCAGATTGGCATCTTCAATCGCTCGCACTATGAAGATGTGTTAATCACCCGCGTTCACGGGTTGGTATCGGACAAGGTGGTGACACAACGGTTCAATCAGATCAAGGAATTCGAAGAGCTGCTCCATGAGAGCGGTACGACCATTCTCAAGTTTTTTCTGCACATCTCGAAGGATGAACAGAAAGAACGGCTGGAGGAACGCATTCGCGATCCGGAGAAGCGCTGGAAATTCAACGAAGGGGATCTCGAAGAACGGAAACTGTGGAAGAACTATATGGATGCGTTCGAGGACGTGATGGCCGCCACGAGTACCGCTTATGCGCCCTGGTATATCGTGCCGGCCAATCGGAAATGGTACCGAAATCTCGTGGTCGCCGACCGTGTCGTTGCAGCGTTGGAAGACATGAAACTGAAGATATCGCCTGCTCCCGCAGGGATCAATTTCGATACGTTGAAGATTGTGTAACGAGTCATTTGCCGCAAGAGTTGCGGACATGAAGCCATGCACACCCTGTCAGGTGATATCACTGTGGCTCATGAAGCAGTTCGGTGAGATGATCAAAGCACCTCGTAGCATAGTCAGTGCACCCCTGAGCCGAAGGTAAGATGACGGAAGTGATTATAAAGGCGAAGCGGAAGGCCCAGGGAGAAGAATAGTGCAGTAAGCAATCCCTTAGTTGGGCGTAACGAGGCGGGATTGGCTGTCACGCCGCTCCAAGATTTTGAGTTGGTGGGCATGGTTTATGCCGGAAAAGCTATTGCCGGGAAACGTATTTTCTCTATTGACATGAATTTATAATGGGCGTAACAGGAAACCACGGCCCATTTATTCACTCAATCAGGGGGACTGGACAGGACGCGCGACTGTCAGCGGGTTCCCCGCCAACTTTCTCAAGAGAGGAGGGTAGCGATGGATGACCTGACTCCACCTGACCACACAGGCCCGCCGACTCGAGGGCGGGCTTCTGATCGGTCGTGCTAGCCGGTTCTCCACTGACTGTGCTGTAACGGCACAAAAGACCAACAGGTTATCAGCCTGATTGCAATATTGAAGAATTCGATGCTGGCGCGAGGAACACAAGCTCCGGGGATCAATTCGTTCTCCCCCGATCAGACGTCCAATGCTCTCGCTTTCGCGCAGGTCTGGGTTTTTGCTGGGCCGAGACTATTACGCAGCTGACCTGGCGTCCTAAGCGCCACACGCGGGCGACCTCCCACCTAGTGCAGGGTCGCCCGTGCCGTGTCTGCCGGAGTGAACATCCAGATCCGATTCAATCTCCCTTTGCGTTTCCTTGCTTGCTCTGAGTGACACTAGTTCAGAGGTGTTTCCCGCGATTTTTCCAACTCTTTCGTCGATTTTCATGCCCTCTGTGTCTTCCCCACGATGGGTTTCCTGGCTACGGTGCCGACGAGTTTGATCGACGCCATAAGATAAAGAGCGGGATGCCGCTCAAGACCGTCGCGGCGCCGAGGAGCGATTCAACTGGTCGCTGAAGCAGGCTGTAGATCACCAGCGCTAGGGCTCCCGTGATCAAGCTGACTGGCAAAAACGGATAGAGCGGGGCTTGGTAGCGATGTGGTCCCTTGACTGGATTGTGGTGAAAGTGAAAGATGGTCGAGAGGGTCAGGGCCATGAAGAGAGCGAGAACGAGGCCGCTGTACACGATCAGTTGCTCGAACGTTCCGCTGAGAATGAGGAGGGAGGCCCATGCGCTTTGGAGCAGAATTGCACGAACCGGCACGCCGCTCCTTGCATGAAGCTGGGCAAGCCACGGGCTGATGACGCCGTCATGGGCCATCGCCCAATAGACACGAGGTCCGGCCCACACCATTGCGCTGACGGCCCCGGTGATCGCGAGGCAGAGCAACGCCGCTACGAACTGCGCGCTTCCAGGCCCCCACAAAGCCGCCGCCGCTTTCTCCGCAACCGGCAAGAGAGGTTCTTGGGCTAAGCTCGTGATCGGTAGTGCATAGAGATAGACTACGTTCAGTAGCAGGTAGAGGCCGGCCACAAACGCGGTTCCCCCCACCATGATCCTGGGCAACGAACGTTGTGGGTCAGCAATTTCTCCAGCGATATAGCTCGTAACATTCCAACCCAGATAACTGTACATCACGAACAGGAGAGCGATGGCCGAGGCGCCGAGCGAGGGGTGAGATTCAGGGGCTGGGGCTGTGAGATGTGCCCAGTGGCCTGATCCATACAGCAGGCCACCGAGAATGAAGCCACAGATGGCGAGGATCTTGGTGGTCGTGAGGAGCCGCTGCATGCAGCCGCCGGCTCCGAGTCCACCACAATGCACCAGCGTGACCGCCCATAACAGGCTGAGTGCGAGTCCCCTTGTCAGCCATCCGCTCTCGTCAGCGAGGGGGATGACACGCAGGGCGTAGGAGGCAAAGCTCACGGCGGATGCCGCGAGAGCGGCTCCGAATCCGATTGTGAACGACGTCCATCCACTGAGGAAGGCTACCAGCGATCCATAGGCCTCTCGCAGGTAGACGTAATCCCCTCCCGCATGAGGCAGGGCGGCTCCTAGCTCTCCGTAGACCATGGCGCCACCGAGAGCAAAGAGCGCTCCGATGAACCACAACAGGAGAATTAGCATCGGGTCGCCCAGGTCCCTTGCCATGAATCCCGTCGTGGTGAAGATACCTCCGCCTATGATGTTGCTCACGAGCACGCAGGAGGCTGTGAACCAGCCGATCTTCTGTGTGGAGGATTTCTGTCCTGGTTTGCTGGTCGGCAATAGGCTCATGCTGTCTGCAGTTAGATCGGGGGCTTTCTTTTCTACCTCTCCTTCCCTACCATACTGAGCGATGCCTGGGAAGCGGCCCAAAGTTCCTCGTGCTGCTGGTGGCGTCCGACGACGTCGCCAACCTGCTCATGCGTCGACCGGTTTGGCCGCGACCGAACTCCAAGCTGCGGCTCCTCCAGCCGAGGTCGCCGATCTACATCGGGCGATCGAGGGCGATGGCGGGAAGGTCCTCGCGATCTATCGGGAGCCCTATGGAGGCCGCTGGATCGTGTTGGCGGCGTTGCCCATCGAACTCGTTGAGCCGACCCCCTTTCAGCGCAATCTCTCCGACGCGCATGTTCGCAAGTTAGAACTCGTGATCGGCAAGATCGGTCGGTTTCTCGATCCGATCATTGCAGTGCGCGCGCCAACGGGTGCCCAGGTCGCGAAATACTGGACTCCCAACGGTAACCATCGGCTCTCGGCAATGAAAACGCTGGGGGCGAAGAGCATCGTCGCGGTTGCGGTGCCGGAAGCAGCTGCGGCTTATCAGATTCTCGCGATGAACACTGAGAAGGCGCACAATCTGCGCGAGAAATCCCTTGAGGTTATCCGTATGTATAAGGAACTGGCACGGCTCGATGATGCGACGGAAGAGACCTATGCCTTGGAGTTCGAGGAGCCGGCCTTCATCACGCTGGGTCTGTGCTATGAAGAGCGACCGAGATTTAGCGGCGGGGCTTATCATCCGGTGTTGAAGCGAGTGGATGAATTCTTGAAGAAGCCGCTGCATGTGGCGATGACTATGCGTCGTGAGCGAGCGAAGACCTTGCTGGCGCTGGACGACCAGATCGTCGAGTTAGTTGAGGCGCTTAAAGCGAAAGGCCTGACGAGTCCCTACCTCAAAAGTTTCGTGGTTGCCCGGGTGAATCCGATTCGGTTCCGGCCAAAGGATGCCTCTCCCCTCTCATTTGATGAGGCATTCGACCGGATGACGACCGCTACGGCCAAATTCAACCCCGAGAAGATCAAGATGGAAGATGTGGCCCGCTCGGGCAGCGTAGTTGATGAGGCTGAGTAACCACTTAATCACCTGGCTTCCCCACCTTGCCCTTCCGCTCGAAGCCCCTTTAGAATACCTGCACTATACAGGACCGGTACGCGGCGTTAATTTCTATGCCAGGAGGTGGTGCCATGAGCCTTGCTGATAACACATGTATCCCCTGCCGCGGAGGTGTGCCTCCCGTCCCGGCAGATCGCGCGCAGGCTCTACTGAGCGAGCTAGGGCGCGGGTGGTCGCTGAACCAGGCTGGCCATCTTGAGCGGTTGTATACGTTCAAGGATTTCGCCCAGGCCTTGTCCTACGTGAACAAAGTGGGTGCCGTGGCAGAAGTGGAAGGCCATCATCCCGATCTCTATCTCGCTTGGGGCAAGTGCAAGATTGAGATCTGGACGCACAAGATCAATGGCCTGACGGAGAGCGATTTTTACATGGCCGCCAAAGCCGATCGTGAGTTTGAAGTGTTTCGCGCGGCTGTCAGTTAATCGAGAGTCAGATGGTTGTGACATGAATCCACGAGGCATCAGATGAGCGACAAGACCCAGGTGGCGCTCATCAATATGCCTTTCAGCTACTCGAAGTATCCCTCGATCCAACTGGGCACACTCTCCGCGCTGCTCAAGTCGAGGGGGGTCCCCGTCGACTGCCATCATCTGAACGTGCGTTTCGCATACAAGATCGGCGTACCCCTCTATGAAATGATCTGCGAGAAACGGGCGCTGTTTGGTGAATGGCTTTTTTCATACCTCTTGTTCCGCGACAATCCGAAGCGCGCTGAGTACCCCCGCCTGTTCAAGCCGGTGTTTGAGCAAGTCGCCAAGGAAAGCGGGCATCCCGCCTCGTTCTTCGAAGACATGGCGACGCGGACGGCGCCACAGTTCTTGACCTGGGCTCTGACCGCCATCGACTGGGGGCAGTACAAGGTTGTCGGATTCACCTCCACGTTCGATCAAAACGTCGCGAGCCTGACGATGGCGAAACTCATCAAGGATCTCTATCCCAACGTGACGATCGTCTTCGGTGGGGCGAACTACGACGGCGAGATGGGGTTGGAATACTTCCGGGCCTTTCCCTTCATCGATCATGTAGTGGTGGGGGAAGGGGAAGAGGTGTTCCCGAAATTGGTTCGCTACCTTCTCGAGGGAAAGGCCGGGAGCATTCCCAGCGGCGTGGCCTATCGAGAGGGTGAGGCGATCGCCTTCAGCCAGAACAACTCACTCTTCTCGGACTTTGCGAAGACTGGCCCGCCCGACTATGACGATTACTATCATCTGCTGGCTGAGCTGGGCGACGCGGCGCAGGGACTTGATCGGATCCTCCTTTACGAAGGTTCGCGGGGCTGTTGGTGGGGAGAAAAACATCATTGTACATTTTGTGGATTGAACGCGCAAAGCATGAAGTTTCGCGCGAAATCGTCCGAGCAAGTGGCCCGGGAGATGGCCTATCTCTCCAGCCGATACGATACGGCGCGATTTCGCCTGGTGGACAACATTATCGACATGAAATATGTGGAGAATCTCTTTGGCCGGTTTGCGGCAGACCATTGTGATCTCGACCTGTTCATCGAGACCAAGAGCAACCTGCACAAGAGCCAGATTCGAACGCTTGCTGTCGGGGGCGTGAAGTGCATGCAGCCGGGCTTAGAGAGTCTGAGCCTTAACCAGTTGCAGGCGATGGATAAGGGAGTGACACCGATGCAGAATATTATCTGCCTCAAGTGGAGCTATTACTATCATGTCGCGGTGTCTTGGAATATCTTGCTCGGGTTTCCAGGAGAAACAAATGAGGACTACCGTCGGCAGATCGATCTGCTTCCGTCGTTGTTCCATCTGCAGCCACCGGAGTCGACCGGGAAGTTCTGGTTGGAGCGCTTCAGTCCCTACCACACCAAGCCGCACGAGTATGGTGTCCGTATCACTGGTCCTGGGACGGCGTACGAGTATGTCTACGATGCTCGGCAGGTAGACTTGAACAAGATCGCCTACGATTTCGAGTATGAGCTGGACAATTGGAACGTGGACCCACAGGTCTACCAGGAATTGGTCGACTTGGTGCAGGAGTGGCAGCGACTGGTCGGGTCGAGCGATCGGCCGTTTCTCTACTACTCGAAGGCGATGGACTATGTCACCGTGTACGATGGTCGGAACCCGAAGTCACCAATCAGGCGGCGTTACGATTGGCCTGCGGCAGGGATCATCGAGGTCTGTAACGAGGCGGCCAAGAGCGCGGACCAGATCCGCACGGCGCTGGCAAATCGACCTGACAAGAGCGGGAACCGCGACGCAGAGATTGATCAGGCGCTCGGTGCCTTGACGACTGCACGGATTCTCTATGCAGAGCGCGGCAAGTACTTCACTCTCGCCGTTCCTGAAAACCCCTACCTCTAATTGAACGAGACACTGGTCTCATCACATTGACAGTTTTTCGGCGACGTTGCGCATCTGGACGCCGTGCACGAGCGAGGCGCCGCCTCGGATGGCGCAGGCAACGTGGACGGCTTCCGTCATTTCCTCGATGTTCGACCCTTTCTCAAGAGACGCCTGCGTATAGGCATCGATGCAATAGGGGCATTGGACTGCGTGTGCGACCGCAAGGGCGATGAGGGCCTTTTCTCGTTCCGTCAAAGCCCCTTCAGCGAAGACAGCGCTGTAGTAGGCCATGAATTTATCCCAAAGGTCCTTGTTGCCCTTGCCCATCTCGGCGAATTTGCCCAGATCGTGGGGATGATAGTAGGTCTCCATGGTGGTCTCCTTCTCGTCGTGGATGACAATAGCGATGGAGCAAGGCGTGAGGCATGTTCTCGCAGGCTGCGAAAAACTATATATGGCGTACTAGAAATTCGATGGCCCACCGGTCTGAGACATGCGGGAGAATACCGGGCACGATAGCCGAATGAGGCTGGCGGGAAAGGCGAAGTGAAAATCCAATCTGTCTACGTCGCGTCGTTCTCGCATGTCTCACGCGTTACGCGTCACGGTCTGTGGTGCCGGCGGACGGTTTCAGCATTCTACTACGCGTTGCTGGGTGGTTCAGGATCAGCCTGCGTGAGGACTTGCGAAAACCGGGTGCCGACAATACCGGTCACCTTGGCCATGAGGTCGGTCACCTCTTGCCATTCCTGCGGCAGAAGATCCTGTTTCAGTTGGGGATGAATCGCCCATTGGGCATCGACCTGCGTTCCCTTTCGGCTCACGAGCACCCGAAGCAGTTCCACATCCCTGGTGTGTGATTCGGCTCCTGCCGTCTGGGGTGGGTTCCCGTTTAATGGTCCAGATGGAGGCGTTGAACGTGCCATACAGCCAATCTCCTTCTCTCTTGTACGGGGGGATTATACCTCATCGTCATTCTGTCTGTATATCTGCCAGAAGGCCCCTGTGGCTGGTCTAGACTGTTCGGTCATCTGAGCAGTTTGGTGAGATCGCGGTGGGACTGTGCCTTACTTAGGAGTTTGCGTCTTCTTGGAGTACGTCGAGCATGGCCTGATGGATGGCCCCGTTACTTGCGACCAATTCTTGCTCGTAAATCGAGTGAGGATTACCCTTGAAGTCCGTCACCCTGCCACCGGCTTCGCGAAGGATGACGACTCCCGCCGCCACGTCCCAAGGGTTCAGTTTTACTTCCCAAAATCCATCTAACCGACCGGCCGCGACATAGCAAAGATCCAGAGCTGCCGTTCCGGTTCGGCGCAATCCCTGCACCTTCAAAGCGAACCGCGCGAAGTGGCTCAAGTTATTGTTCGGGGATTCGCGAATGTCGTAGGCAAATCCGGTCACGAGGAGCGCGTGATCGAGATGATCCGTTGAGGACACGGAAATGGGAACTCCATTCAAGTGAGCTCCTTGTCCGACTTGCGCGGTGAAAAGTTCGTCCCGAGTCGGGTCATAGACCACCCCGATAATCCCATGTCCGTCGCATTCAACCCCGATGGACACACAGTAGGCGGGGAACCCGTGAGCGAAGTTGGTCGTGCCGTCAAGCGGATCGATTACCCATTTGTAGCGGGATAGAGGTTGCTCGGTCAGCCCACGTTCCTCGGCAAGGACAGGATGAGTAGGGAAGGCGTCGTGGATGATGTCAATGATCCGTTGCTCCGCTTTGTGGTCGGCGTCGGTGACAAGGTTGATGATCTGCTTATGCTCAATGCGAAAACCGGTGCGTGTGCATTCTGCTAGAACGGCTCCGGCCTGGCGGGCTGCTTCAGTGGCGACTGAGATGAGCGAATCGAGGGGAATATCCTGGCTATACGGTAGGGACATGAGGCGGCATCATAGCAGGAGGCTGTGTTTTTACAATGTTCAGGGAAGAGATCTTTGAAAAAGGAAGCAATTTCACTTATTGTGGCCAAGACCCGAGCGGTTTGGTTCTCACTCTTAGGCGCTGTACGAGGAGTATGCTGAGCAAGCACGGATTCGTATTAAAGCTATCATACCATGCAAGCTACAAATGCAACTTTATATATTGACTTGCTACGCAAGCAATGTTATAAAGCAAGCATGCTTCACCTGGGGGCAAGTCCGTGGAAGAACTTACCGATATACTGGTTGGTCTTGAACAGCGAATCAGCGCGTACAAGAACCGGCTGCAAGAACTCGAAAAGAAAAGTCGTCGTTTGGACGACGAAATCGCTACGATCAAGAAATACTTGGAGTTGGCGGAAACGCTGTTCCGCGTCGAAGCCGACAAAGCCAAGCTCGCCAGTCTCTCCAGTCAATTCTATTCCGATGAAAAAGGTGCTCGTCAGCGACCGAACACGGATGTCACCGACCAGTCGAGGGAAATCCTCATGGGGCGGAGCAAGTATTCAGGGAAAAGCGTGTCGGAAGCCGCGTACGAAATGCTCCGCGAGGCAAATCGCCCGATGCACGCAAAAGAGCTTGTGCAGCGATTGGTCGAGGGGGGGCTCCAGATTAAGGGGAAAACGCCACTGACATCTGTGGCCACGTCCTTGAAGCGGGATAAGCGGTTCAGGAAAGTAGGGCCGAATACGTTCGAAGCATTGGAAGAAGCCCTGATCCACGCAGTGTAGTGTGTCTGGGCCAGTTAGACCTCAAAAGACACGAAGGGGGGTGAGAGTCTTGGCGACGAAGAAAGCAGCAAAGAAGAAGAAGAAGTAGTCCCCGCCTCGATTCTAGCGCCGGGAGTGAGGCTACTTGCTCCCGGCGTTAAATCACATTGCAGTTACCCGCAGGTGACAAATCATCACGCCTGTTTAGGCAAGATCACACGCAGAGTTTCACGCAAGAGGATGAGCGTTAGGAGACTTGGAGGGCCACCAGCGATGCGAATCGCGGTGCGGCAATGGCAGGGCGAGGCTCAGACGAGGCGACTGTTTCGTCAGCGTTGAGCAACACCCAGCTGTCGGGGTGGTTCAGAATCTGTTGAACGAGGCGCGTGTGTATCGCATGCCCAGAGCGCTCGGCGATCACGTGTCCGATAAAGGGCACGCCGAGCAACGAAAAGTCTCCAATCAGGTCCAGGACCTTGTGACGGACGAATTCGTTGGCAAAGCGAAGGCCTGATTCATTGAGAATGCCGTCCTGAGACAGGATGATCGTATTGTCCAGGCTGCCACCCTGGCCAAGCCCGCGGGCCCACAGGGCTTCAACTTCCTGCAAGAACCCGAATGTCCTGGCGTCCGCGATCTCACGCTCAAACGCATGAGCCGAGTGCTCATAGACGTAGGTCTGAGTCTGGATCAACGGATGATTGTAGTGAATGGAATAGGTGATCTTAGTGGTCGAGGACGGTTCGATACGAACTCGGCGAGCGCCATCCACCACCTCGAGAGGCCGTGTGATTTTCAGATAGGGTTGCCGCCGGCTCTGGGGAACAATTCCGGCGGACCGAATCAAGCGAACGAAGTGTGCCGCGCTGCCGTCCATGACGGGAGCCTCACCGGCATCAACCTCAACATACACGTTATCGATATCTAGCCCAGCCAATGCGGCCAGGATGTGCTCGATCGTCTTGACCTGAAAGCCGTTTCCGCTGATCGCGGTGCAGAGTTCTGTAGGCACCAAATGCTCGACGGAGGCTGCGAGGCAGGCTCCGTCTTTGCCGTTCCGGTTTACGAAGACCACGCCGGTATTTGGTGGAGCAGGTCTGAGCGTGAGAGTGACGGGCTGTCCGGAGTGGAGCCCAACTCCCGTACAACTCACCGCATTCGCTAAAGTTTGTTGAACTCTCATAAAGTCACCTCAATAATTACACAGGGATATAGGCAACTAGTGTGCCAGCTGCTCTTGCTGCGAGAAATGATCGTAAGGTATTGATAAAAAAATATATTTAATCAAGTACGCGGCATGAAGTCGTGTTGCAAAAACATGACACCTGTGACTTTTCAAGGGTTGCCGGATCTCTAATTCACGCCCCTGTCATGACGAGCCAGCGCGACGGAACATGGAATTGATCACCGCGATTCACGGCAAGGGCTGATGGGAATGGGTCACGATCTGCTTGTGTTGACAAGGAATGCGTGGTGATCGGACAGCTTAGGGAGAGCAGCAAACCGTTTGTCGGGCCGAGATGTTTCCCCGCCAGCTTGGTGATTGAAGTTGAGGAAGTATTGCTGGCGAGGACCATCTGCGGATGGCAGACTCGGTTCAGTTCGGCAAAGAGTTTTTGCTTCAGGACGAGGTCTTCCGGAATTGTTTTAATGACAAGCTGCGCGTCCTGCAACTGATCGAACTGAACCATCGGACGCATGAGTGCTAGGACCGCCCCGGCTTGATGGTCGGTAAGGCTTCTCCGTTCCTCGGCCCGCGTTCCAGGCCGAGGCGGATCTTGGCGAGGGCCTCCGTTAACGGCGGCTCAGCGACATCAACGAGCAGTACTTGATAACCGGCCGTGGAATAATCCCGGCTGATGCCGCGGCCTATCTGGCCGGCGCCAACAATGCCGATCGTCTTGATATCGACGAGATTTATTACCACCTCCGGCTAAGGAGTGCGACGCACGTGGCCAGGGCCGAACATTTTGTTTTGTCCGTGCCTGTTATGGATTTCCTCTCGCCTCCTGTTCTGTGCTCCTTGCCTGACTCATAGTCGTTCCACGACAACTGCCAACGCTTCTCCACCTCCGATACAAAGGCCGGCCAACCCTCGTCTGGCGCCGCGGGCCTCCATGGCATGGAGCAGGGTCGTGAGCATACGCGCGCCGGTGGCGCCGATTGGATGGCCCAGCGCAACAGCCCCACCGTTGACGTTGACTCTCTTGTGGTCGAGCCCTAATTCCCGATTGATTGCGAGGGAGACGGCTGAGAAGGCTTCATTGATCTCAAATAGGTCGATGTCGCTTATCGAAAGTCCGGTCTTCTTAAGCACCAGCCTGATTGCCTCGACCGGCGCAATCGTAAACCACTCAGGAGCGAGTGCCGCTCCGGCATAGCCGATGATGCGCGCCATCGGCGCGAGCCCGAGATGCGTGGCTTCCTCTTCAGCCATGACGACCAACGCTGCTGCTCCATCATTACAGGACGGAGAATTACCCACGGTCAGGACACCGTCTTCCCGGAACACTGGCTTGAGTTCACGCATCTTGCTCAAATCGACTCGGCTCGGTTCCTCATCGTCTGTGACGGTCAAGGGCGCGGCTTTCCGTTGCGGCACGTCAACTGGCACGATTTCCCGCTTAAAGATCCCAGTCGCAACGGCTTCCTGGGCGCGGCGATAGCTCTCCAAGGCGAAGTCGTCAACCTCTTTCCTGGCGAGACGGTACTTTGCAGCACAGAGTTCGCCGCCATCGCCCATGTGAATATTGTTATAGACGTCCCATAGGCCGTCTTTGACCAGGCTGTCCACCAACTCCGCATGTCCCAGCCGATACCCCTGCCGCGCTTTCTCCAACAAGTAGGGTGCACGAGTCATGTTCTCCATGCCGCCCGCTACAACAATCCTCGCATCACCGAGCGCAATGGCCTGAGCGGCCATGATGAGGGTCTTGAGGCTAGACCCGCACACCTTGTTGACCGTCGTGGCCCCGACCGAGTTGGGGATTCCGGCTCCGATCGAAGCTTGTCTGGCTGGCGCCTGCCCAAGCCCGGCACTGAGGACGCAGCCCATATACACGTCATCTACGCGCTCGGGAGGAACGTCAATGCGCTTCAGTGCTTCAGCAATAGCGATGCTGCCTAGCTTGGTTGCGGGCATGGAGCTGAACGCCCCGTTGAAGCTCCCCAGCGGTGTTCGCACTGCGCTGACGATGACGGTCGGCTGTTTTTTATTCACAGGATTTGTTGCCGGTGATTCCGTTCGAGATAACCCTTCACCACGAACTGATTCCCCGTCGTCCCATCGATGACTCGGTGATCAAACGACAGACTGAGATAGCCTGTCAGGCGGATCGCAAGGGCTTCGTCGATAACCACGGCTCGTTTTTGGATTGCGCCGACGCCAAGGTTGGCAATCTGCGGTTGGTGGATGATCCGCGTTTCGGACAACCGGTACCAGGAGTCCGTCCTCCAGCGCCGTGGCGATTCCGACATAAAGGTCCTTCTTGATGATGATTCCTTGTCGCCCCACGCCGCGTTCACGACATCACCCCTGAACGTATGTGACTCAGTTAACAGGGGCTGGCATGAGGATTTGGAAATATGGCCCTAAGACTGGCAGGGATTCATACTACGCGCCAATGCCTCATTTCTCAACCAAAGGCACAATCCCTTCCTCAAGCCAGGCATACTCGCCGCGCATGA
>Ga0315276_10002218_pt1 | contig 17717 bp, 19 predicted proteins | sample YL17G05_0_MG_FD_204542 | JGI IMG/M metagenome (GOLD analysis project Ga0315276, IMG submission 204542) | Sediment microbial communities from Yellowstone Lake, YNP, Wyoming, USA - YL17G05_0 | ecosystem: Environmental > Aquatic > Freshwater > Lake > Sediment | place: USA: Wyoming | collected... | reverse complement strand
CCTGGATGATGTCTGCACCATACCTCCTGATTCCCGCGAGCTTCGTCTCGGCGGCTGTGTCTGGTACGATTGCGGTGCAGGGTATGCGATACCGATGAGCATGCCATGCCAGAGCTTGGGCCATGTTGCCGCCGCTGCAGGTGTACACTCCCTTTGCCCGCTGCTCGGGCGACAGGAGCTCGATTGCGTTTCCTGCTCCCCTCACCTTGAACGAGCCCGTCGGCTGCAGGTTCTCGAGCTTGAGATAGATGTCCGCTTGGTTGTCCTCGAGATTGAGGGGGACGAGTGGTGTCCGCACTATCAGACCCTTCAGCCTCTTCCGTGCGTCGTCGATGTCCTGCGGGGATATTCTCAGCACGCGGTGCTCCGGTCGCGCCATCATCGTCGTGAAGGCCTTTCCTCCCTATGGGCTTTTCCCAGAATGCCTAGGCTCATTGACGAGAACGATCCTGTAGCGCGCCTTACCCTCCTTCACCCTGCGAATCGCTTCGTTCACTTGAGACATCGGCATAGTCTCGACAACGGGCTTGATCCCTCGCTTGTGCGCGAAATCTAGCATCTCTCTTATCACCGTGGGGCTGCCAAGGAAAGAACCGGTGAACGACTGCTGATGAACCACCAGATCCACTGACTCGAACGCCACAGGTACAGGGGAGAAGCCTATCATGACCAACTTCCCGTTGTTCTTTAGCGTACGCTGTAGCGGTATCCAATCGAGGTTAGTGTGGCCCGTGAACAGGAGCGTGTCAAAGGTGGTCTTCATCGGTTTCAGGCTATCCTTGTCCCGTGCGACAAGGAAGTGGTCCGCCCCGAAGCCCAGAGCTTCTCCCTCCTTGTCCGGAGACGATGAAATGGCAGTGACTTCGTAGCCGAGGGCATGCGCGAACTGGATGGCGAGATGGCCCAGACCTCCAACGCCAACAACGCCGATCTTCCGTCCATTCCCAGCTGGGCCTGCTCGAAGCGGATTGTAGACAGTTATCCCAGCGCATAGAAGAACTGCGGCAATCTCCGAGGGCATGGATGGAGACAATGAGTATGTGAAACGGCTGTCTACCGTGACCGAGGACGAGAAACCGCCGTAAGGGGTCCAGACTCCCGCTTCGGCGATATCATCGCACAGATGCTCCTCGCCCTTCAAACACCACTCGCATTTCATGCATGAACGACCCTGCCACCCGACGCCAACACGGTCGCCCTTCTTTAGTCCAGAAACAAAGGGGCCCACTTCTGACACGTGGCCGACGATCTCGTGGCCAGGCACGAACGGAAAGGAGGTAATGGCGAACAGATCTTCGATTGCGAAGATGTCACTGTAGCAGAGACCGCAGTGAGTAACGGAGACTCGAACTTCATTGTTCTTGAGTTCTAGTGGCTCATAGCTGAATGGCTCGAGCGCCTGTCCCAATCCCTTGGCCGCGTATCCTACGATGGCAGACTTCAATAGAACCACCACATTAGGACCGCGTATCGCCTTTCCTCCCCTATGGTCTTTTCCGATGCGCGTATTGCCCATTCACGGTGGTTGTTCTTGTCCCCTCTCAGGCACAATCGAGCCAACCATGGAAAGCGCTCCATGGTGGCAAACCGGACACTGAGGGGCATGTTTCCCGAACAGGACATGGCACACATTGCACTCATACACATTGACCAAACCATCACTCTCCTCGGGGAGTGAATGCGATTCCTATGCTTTCGGGTTTGCCCTCCCCTATGGACTTTTCGAGAATCATGGTGGACTCAGTGGTATCCAGCCCTCACACATCAGGCTGGATTCTCCCTCATATCGCGGCCGTACATCAGGGTCAGGATGCCGTCCTCGTACATGCTGTCGACCTCTCCACATTTCGCGAACCCGAGTTTCTCATAAAGATCTCTCGCTGCCTTGTTTGTCACGTGGGTCGTCAAGAATATCTTCCTGAGGACGAGGCCATCCTTACTGAAGTGCTCTCTGAGGTCTGCGACCGCCTTTCTCAGAAGCCTCTCCCCGAGACCCAACCTGCGGAATCCCTTCTCCACCCACATATCCTCGATCCACCCGGTTCCACAGACCTTCTCTCCCTCGATTCGCCAGAAACACGCGCCCTGGATCCGGCCGTCAACCCTTGCGACAAGGATGCTGTTGTAGTCGAAGTGCGACCGGACATACCATCTGGCCTGGGCAAGGCTGCGGTGTAGTTCTTCGGCGGAATAGATCTCTTCGAGCCGTGAGATGTCTGTCTCCTTGGCAGGTTCAACGATGACTTCCATCCCTCTTGCGATTGGCAGCGATGTTGATAATGATTTCTCAACCTGGATGGCACGAGTCACGAGAACAGACAGATCAGGCCCGGCGCTGTGATCGTCGAGGACCGGACAGTGTTCCCCTTTGGACGCGACGTCTGATCATTTCGCCTTTCCTCCCCTATGGGCTTTTCCGAAGCTCAAATCCCATTCTTCTCTTCTAGATCTGACGTCCGTTCTTCTGAGCCAACCGGCGAAACAAGAAACGCATGTTGGATTCATAGAATGGCTGTGCCAAAGTCCAGTCAGCATAGCTATCGGGCAAAGTCTGACTAGCTGCGTCCTCCTCAGTCCCTCCTTTCCTTAAAACTCTGCGCGCCTGGGCTGACAAAGTGCGGATGTATGACTGCAAGTCCTTAACGTGCTTCTTCTGTCCCAGAGGTCCATGGCCTGGTACGAACACTCGAGCCTTCATTCCGCCCAACTGATTGAGAATCGAAAGCAGATTCACAGGATCGCCGTGCCCTAGGAACGGATGGCACTTCACGAACAGCAAATCCCCGCAGAATAGGATGCGCTCCTGCGGCAAGAACAATACACAATCGCTCTCGCAGTGTCCGTTGTCGAAGGCGACAAGTTGAGCGACCCGCTTACTTCCTTGAAATGTCAGTCTCTTGTCAAAGGTCATATCAGGCAGACGAAGCTTGATTTCCGGGAGTGAAGCCAAGATGCCCTGCCAATAGGGCAAGAAGAAAGCGCCGAACTCCTTCTCGCTTTCGTCCTTGGATTCAGAGAGACGTTTCATTTGAGCAGCTTGGTCAGCCGCGTTTTCCCAATCCTCCTTGAGTTCAGCTCGCCCTTTGGTGGCTATCAGCTCCCGCGTCAGGGTTGTTCCAATCTCAACAGCCTCAGGAAAGACCTGGCTGCCGCGAATATGGTCGTTGTGATAGTGGCTTACAGCTAGGTAGCTGGGTGCGTGTTTGGTAAGGGTTGTGGCAGCGGCGCGCAGCTCACGCCCCGCTCGAGGAGTCAGACCCGAGTCAAACACAAGAGTCTGACCACCAAGATCCACGATGCCTGCGTTGCAAACTCCCCAGCCCGCTTCAGTATGAATCGCGGCGTACACACCAGGGGCTAGCCGCTCGTATCGAAAATGCTTGGCTGATGGAACAATAGACTTCCTATCCATCACTCTCCTTCCGCGTGGGTATCCCTTTCCTCCCCTATGGGCTTTCCTCAGGCGAGGGACAGACTCGTTATCATCTGCGAAAATTCGGCTGAATCTCCTAATACGATAGGGTGGATTCGAGAGTCGGGATTGAAATGGCATCCTTTCAGAAGAAGAGGTTCGAGAAACCAGATGAGACGAAGTCCCCTCCGAAAGCGAAGGTTGATGTCGCTAGGGTGAGCGATCTCACACTGACCAGGACAACATACATGCCGGGGTGGAAGTGGTCGAATGACATGAAAACGATTGCTGGCACGAACTCATGCCAGAAACACCATGTTGGCTATTGCCTCTCCGGGCATATGGCCGGCAAGCTCGACGACGGCAGTAAGTGGGAAATCGGGCCCGGAGATGTCATCGACATACCTCCTGGTCATGATAGCTGGGTCATCGGGGACGAACCCGCGGTGCTCCTGGAATACGGGTGTCCTACGACATCAAAGTAGGTCCTTAGGGAGAACCAAAACCCTTTCCCAAAACCTTTCCGATTTCTGTTGATTCGCCCTTCCCTATGGTCTTTTCCGAAAGGTCCGCTCTGTAGGCACTCTAAGAACCGATTAGAGCCAGAGTCTTTCGGATTGAGTGGACAGTATAATCTAAGAATTCCTCCGGTGTGCCTTCGAAGAATCTTGGATCATGTAATATCTCGAAATTGAGTGGTTTCGGATATTCGCTCCGTTCGATCCACTGCATCACCCTCTCCCAGCCGATGGTTCCCCAGAAGGGAGGCTGATGCTCATCTTCCTTCCCTCTATTGTCATGCAGATGTAAGGCCCTGAGTCTACTACTGAACTTCAACAGTTCATCGAAATTCTTGTTAAGATGGGCGTGACCCGAGTCGAAGCAAAAGCCGACGAACTCCGGCGGATATCTCTCAAAGTAATATCCAAGGATCTTCTCGTCGAATGGGTTACAGTTCTCTACTGCGAGGACAACACCCAAATCCTCGCAAAGTGGCATCACACTCTCAAAGATGTGGAGCGACCTATCCAGCTTCCAGCTTAATGCGCGCGAGCCACTATCATCGCTCGGTGGATGAATGACAACTGCATCTCCACCGATCGCCGAACAGAACTCTATGCGATTCTCCAGCAGCTGGATATACTCGTCTAGCACGTCTTCCTCTTCCGCGGCGATATGGATAGTCTCCGTCTCGGCTCCATGAACGTCTATGCATTTCAACCCACAAGATTCGACAAGTTGACAGTAGAGTTCGATATTCTCTTTCGTGTAGAGGACCTCGCTGTTCCAGTCATCGCACCAGTGAATGAACTCGAACCCGGATTCAGCGAAAAGCAGGAGTTTTCTCTCGATGTTCAGTCTTAATGAGTTGTTGAACATGTCGGTGGTTATGCTTGCCTTTCGCGAGATTGCGTCGATTTTCATGGCCGGCCTCCCCTATGGGCTTTTCGAGGGTTATAGTTTGAACATTGGTCGCCTTTCCTCCCCTATGGGCTTTTCCGAGGCTCACCCCTCTTCATTTCGTCTCTTCGCTGAAATTTGGCTATATCGCTTTATAGGATTCAGTGGATTAGAGCGTCGGGATTGAAATGGCATCCTTTCAAAAGAAGAGGTTCGAGAAACCGGATGAGACGACTTCACATCCGAAAACGAAGGTTGAGGTCGTCAGAATGAGCGATCTTACACTGACCAGGACAACATACATGCCTGGGTGGAAGTGGTCGATTGACATAAAACCAATTGCTGGCACGAAATCATGCCAGAAGCGCCACGTCGGCTATTGTCTATCAGGGCATCTCGCCGGCAAGCTCGACGACGGCAGTAAGTGGGAATTCGGGCCCGGAGATGTCATCGACATACCTCCCGGTCATGATGGCTGGGTAGTCGGGAACGAACCCGCGGTGCTCCTGGAATTCGGGTGTCCCGCGATCTCGAAGTAGGATTTCAATCAGCGGGAATCGACGCCGGCTCCTAAACCCCTTTTATTGCTTCTCCCTTGTTAGCCTCCCTTACCCCGCAAGCTTTTTGTCACCTCGTTCCATATGGTGATTTGTCGGTCAGCAAGCCATACTGGAGATGGCACGAGTGTTCTCTTTGATCGTGGTAGGTAGCACGGTTGTTCTTATTGCGCTAACCATTCTTGTCAAGATGAAGCAACGGGCGAAGCTCAAAAGACTGGAAAATGAGGCGCTCCGAGACTCTTCTGGAACTTCAAGGGAGTGGATTATCCATGGAGGTTACGGCGAGCTGTTCCCGGCATTCTTTGGAGCTTCTGCCTCGGCCTTGTCGTTCCTGAGCGAATCTCAATGGGCAGCTTCTCGAGATGCTGTCTTTCGCACCACTTGGGTCATTATCATGATCGTGGTCGGGATCTTCGGACCTTGGGCCATTGCGTATCAGAATCTAGGTGAGGTCTTTGTCATCTCTGATAGGGGAATTAGGAAATCCTCCCCTTTTTCTCGCGAGGCTTTTCGTGAATGGAGTGAAATAACGAGAGTGGAAGTCTGGAGGAGAAAGGACATGACGCGTAGTGTAACGAATCTCTCACTCCGCAGCAAAGATGCCTACGGCAACAAGGAGCATTTCGTGATTGACCCAAATGCGAAGAACATAGGGCCATTCTATGAGGAAGCCTACAAAGGGATCCCTCCTGAATCGTGGGATTCAGATGCTAGGGAGTTCTTTCTGAAGGAGATCCAAGAGCGATTGCGTACGACGGGGTCTCCCGGCACCCCGATATTCTGCGAATCCTGTGGTGCTCAATTGATCCCAGGTGCCTTAGTATGCCCGAGCTGTGGACGGAATGTTCAAAAATCGTCCGTGGAACGGCGATAGTATGGATGGGCCGTGGTCGCCTTTCCTCCCCTATGGGCTTTTCCGAGGCGAGGCTCAATGGCCTACCAACTGCACGATTTTCTCCAGACTGACCGAGTTTTCATAGAAGTCTCCCATCCACCTCGCGCATCTGTTCGCGCTCAAGGGGGTCCCGACCGTGGGAAGACCGAGACGTAGGCTCTCTCGCATGCCCATCACCAGCTCAGGTACGCACGCGATGCCCAAACCGCCTATTCTCCTACCCGAATGCGACAAGCCCTTCAACTTCTTGAGGTCCGTGCCCATCCAGATGTACGCGTCAATGCCGTACTGCCTCAGCAGGGTGCTGACCCTGTTCAGGAAACAGGTGTTCGAGCAACCGCGGCAGACGTAGTCGATGTCGCTCATTGAGGACTTGCAGCCGTGTTTGAAGTCCTTCAGACAGTGAGGGAGGAAGGCAATCTTGCGCTCGCATTTCATGAACTCCTCCCGATTGATCCGATTCACGAGCTCTATCTCCAGCATGTACAGATGGTATTGTCCCTCGCTGGTCCAGAGTCTCCGATCCCGAAACTTGAGAATCGATAAGTCTTCCAAGTGCTGCTCGACGAACGGAGTGTACTCGGACAAAGCAGGACTGATTCTACCCAGCAAGAACACCATATCCGGATCCCCGAGACCTTCACGCGCCCTGCGAAGCAGTCGCTTTCTAGCACTGGCTCTCCGGAGCTTACCTAGGAGCGCCTCCTTATCGGGATACTTCCGGAGACATTCATCCGCGAGTTGCTGAATCAAATCATAGTACCCATCCGTGGAGGAACCATCGCCAAATAGCGAGTAAGTCTTTCCCGGCAATGGGCTGTAGTGAAATTCTTCTTCGGCCATCTAGATCCTCCGCCTGAATCACTCTGAACGAATTATGAGCTTTGTGTCTCCATTCCTCCCCTATGGTCTTTTCCGAGGCTGGAATTCCCACATCGTTGGAACTGAAGAGTTATTACACGGAATTGCTATCCGTTCTATCACATCAAAGAAGAAAGAGAGCTCAAAGGGGACAGAAGGAGGAGAAAGCAGCAATGAGATCTCTCTTGATTGTTGTTTCATATCATCACAAGAACACCGAGAAGATCGCGAGCGTGTTTGCCAGGGTCCTTGAGGCAGAGATAAGGACGCCCAAGCAGATACACCCTGAAGAGCTTCAAGAGTATGATCTCATCGGCTTTGGGTCAGGCATCTATGATGCGAAGCACCATACAGAATTGCTCGACCTTGCCGATAGACTGCCCCATGTCACCAACAAAAGCGCATTCATCTTCTCAACTAGTAGTCACATGGGTGATGACCAAGTCGCCAAAGACCACTCTATGCTGAGGGAGAAACTGCAGTCGAAAGGGTACGTGATCATTGACGAATTCAGCTGCAAGGGTTTCAACACGAATAGTTTCCTAAGGCATTTTGGGGGCATGAACAAGGGTAGACCAAATGCTGAGGACCTTGAGCATGCGGAAGAATTCGCCACGAGCCTAAACCAGAACTTGCATGACAGATGACCAGTTTGAATATTAATCCGCATGCTTGGATTAAAATGTGCGAGGGCCCGGATATTCGCCTGGAATCTGCTGGCATTTAAACATCCCACCTATAATTCTGAGAAGATGTGGGGACGAATTGACGCCCGATTATTGGCCCGGAGTCTACCAGCAAGAAATGGTCAAGCGAATAGGCCTTTTCATCTTGAGTCCTTTTCAACACTATCTAGGAAGTCTCGCATGACTTCAATGAACTCAACGCGATCCTCCCACATCGGCATGTGAGAGCCTTTCTCGAAGATGACGAGCTTTGAGCCGCGAATGCTACGATGAATGGCCTGAGCACACTTCGGCGTGGTTATGTCGTACTTCCCCACGGTGATGAGGCAAGGCAATCTTATTTCTGGAAGACGGTCCGTTATGTTCCAGCCTTTCATCCGGCCAGCATGATCGGAATCAGAGTCACAGAGGTCTTCCCATGTGTGCCAGAAGTCATAGGGCCAGACACGCAGCCGACAGAAGTGCTTATGATACCACACGTCAACAGCAGCTATGTACCTCGGGTTCTTGATATCGCCCTTAGCCTCACACCGCGCAATCGTGTTCTGGATTCCTCGCGGCAATTGCAGAAACAATCGGTCCCACTCCGATTCAAGCAGTGCATAGTCAGCGAACCCGCCCGATATCACGAGGCTCCGCAGGCTCTCTGGGTACCGAAGCGCCACTTCAAGAGCTAAAGCTCCCCCGTAGCTGTTCCCGAAGAGGTGAATCCTTCCGAGCCTCAGGGCCTTCCGAATACCCTCCACTTCCTCCACCGCGCGACTGTGCACGTTATATACAGAAGCTCTTGGCCGATCAGACTTCCCGCATCCGAGTTGGTCGTACACAACGACACGGTAGCCATACTGGACGAGGTCCGCCATCGGAAGAAGATAGTCGTGCGTGCAAAGAGGGCCTCCAGCCAATGCTAGCACGGTCCCCTTATCAGGTTTGCCGAACGAGCGGTAGTAGAGATTGAATCCCGAGACCTTGACGTGCCCTTCAGAAGGTTCCACGCGCTATCTCCTCCAAGGTCCGTATCGACATTCCTCCCCTAAGGGCTTCTGTCAGAGGAGACTCGCGTTGTGAAGCTAGATTCGAGAATGTCTAGATTCACTCGGTGAAGGATCTGAAATAGGCAGCGCCGTTCATTTCCGCTCTAAGCGCCTTCCCGTCCAATACCCAATCGAATCTGATTCTGTCCGGCACCTTAGTATCCACTCCCACTCTGAAGCTTCCGTCCGGCATCTGCACCAAGAGCGACTCAGAATCGCCGACATACTCGGCTAGGAACAGTCCGCCCTGTCTTATGAAGATCCTGAAGTTGGTGATCAGCACCTTGCTGGACCGATAATGACCAACGAATGCCTCCCATTCCTTCGGGTGGTTGAAAGTCTGATGGCTGGGGCGAGGAGACCTTGCGAACACACTTCCTCCGCTGAATGCCTCAACTACCTTCCCATCCTGTCTGTTGAACCTCAACAGGAAATCTCTGAAATTGGAATGGTCCACATGGAACGCTCCCCCTTCCCTTTGCTCGAGTAGTGCTGTCTCATTCCCCCTTCGGAGAAGCAAGCCGCCGCCCTTCGGGGCTATCTCGAATCTGTCTGTATCCGATACGTACGCCCCGGCGTATTCGGCGGCGTTCTCGATTGTTTTCGCATTCGCCACGCTCAGCGGAGGCAGGCACTTCCCCTTCCTGGCGGCCAGAACCAACCTGACAGCGGCCGGGGTCATCTCCCAAGTCTCTGCTGGACCATTCGCCAGGGCGACGGCTGCGAGCCCTTCGTCAAGGTCCGCCAAGATCCCAGCGATGTACCCTAGCGAAGGCACTCCCCCGCCATGCCCAATCCACTTATGGCCGCCGACCTTTCCCACTGACAGACCATACCCGTAGTGTCGGCCGCCCCATGCGGTCGAATAGTCCGCTTTGGCATGGGCTTTGGTGAGCAAATCGAAGCTCTCCATGGAGAGTATTCTTCCGCTAGGGCCTTTTCCCCTGTTCAACAACATCCTGAGGTACTTGCACATGTCCTTCGCCGACGAGACAATGGAGCCCGCGCTGTCCTCCATCTCGAACCACGGCATCTCCTCGAGCGTGCCTGCTCGCTTCATCGGTCGGTCATCAGGGATCGGCCTGTAGCCAACCGCCATCCCCTTCGGAGGTTCAGCGCCAACAAACGCTCTGGAGGAGCGCATACCCAACGGGTCGAATATCCTCCTCCGAATGACGTCCGCGTAACGAACACGCTCGATCTCCTCCAACACAAGACCGAGGATCGAGTAGCCCACATCAGAGTAGTGGAAGTACTTCCCGGGCTTCGTGGATGTCTCCCGGTTCCTCAGAGCCCACACCTCGGTCTTCATGTACGGAGAGGCAAAGGCACCCTCCATGATGGCGGCTGTGTGCGTCATCAGATGATGAAGTGTGATTGGCGCGTATTTCGATCTGATCTCGAACCAGGGCAAGTATTCCTTCACGGGAGAGCCGAGGTCGACCTTGCCCTTCTCTTTCAGCTTCAGCAAAGCTATCGATGTGAACGATTTGGTGATGGATGCGATCTTGAAGAGCGTGTCGGAAGTCGCTCGCTTCTTCGCGGCGAGGTCGGAATAACCAAATGACATCGTCTTCAAAGTCCGCTTCTCATCGGTGACCGCGAGTGACAGACCTGGTGTTGCGTTCATCTTCAGATTACTGCTGACGAATCGCTCGAGACTTGCGAAGGCTGTAGAAATGCTGGAGTCCGAGCTTCTCGAATCAACCTGGCAGCGTCCGCTTCCACTCATGAAATGCCCTCCTCGAACCACCCCTGGGGCAGAGCGGTGAATCGCGGTACGCTATACTTGGGGTTTGCTGTTAGAACTGCTCAAACGAGTCTGGCTCGACGTAAGGTGCCGCAGCGGGGTTTGAAAGCGACCTCGTTCATCTCGATCAGAGGGTGCGGACAAAGAACATCATTGAGCGAGCAATCTGTTCGGAGCATGATACCTGCTTGTGAGAGGGGCAAAAATCTTAGAGGTCGAAAGGCGATTCGCGGACAGGTGGTTCGATGCGAGTGTTGGCTCTCGGGGGCTATGGCACTTTCGGGAGGCATGTGGCCAGACAATTGTGCGCTAGCGATTTGGTGACCGAGGTCTTAATCGCTGGGCGCAACCTGAACGCCGCCAAGAAAGTCGCAGATGAACTAGGGAACAAGGCCGTTGCAGTCAAAGTCGACGCCTTGAATGAAGCAGATATCAGGTTGGCGGCGGGAGGTTCGGACCTGCTTGTGAATACGGCAGGTCCTGACTACCTTGTCTCCTATCCGGCAGCTGAGGCCGCGATACTGGCTGGGTCAGACTACTGTGATCTCTGTGCAGACGTCAATGCGACAGAACGACTCCTGAAACTGGACCACGATGCCAAAGCACAAGACGTGGCTATACTCCTGGGAATGGGTGCCGCTCCCGGGCAGACGAATCTAATGATGAAGCATGCCTCCTCTCAGCTTGATGAAGTGAAGGACATCCGGTTACTGCTGACCTACAACCTCGTCGGGATGATCTCTCACCTCTGTGCGGAGGGCCCTGCCAAGGCTGCCTCCGAGATGAGGCGAACGGGGAAGGTCAATGCTTCGTGGGAGACGGTGATGAATTGGGGAGGAGGGAGAGTCTTGATCTACGAGAAGGGGAAGGTAGTAGATGTCGACCCTCTGAAGCGCCTTGAGAGAATGGAGCTGCCTGGGGAAGGAAGCGCAGTCTTCTTCCCAATAGGCAGCCCAGAGGCGATTACAATCCCTCACTTCCTCAGGAACATCGATTCCGCGTCTTACATGATGAGAGTCTCGCCGTCACAGATCAGCGACCTCTACCTCGGCCTCGCCGACCGAATCAGACGGAAGGAGATCGGCACCGGAGAGGCCACCATCCTCTTTCACGAAGGCGTCGCATCGAAGCAGAAAGAGGAGGCTGCTCCTTCGTCCTGGACGGAGCCAAAGACCAATATCATCGCCGTCGCCACAGGGAGGAAGCATGGCAAGCGAGTGCGATACTCCTGCCGACGCGCATCGGGATGGGTAGGTGCCTCTTCCGCTCTGAGTGTAGCTGCCCTGAGGATTCTGCAAGGCAAGGTGAAAGAACGGGGCGTCCTTGCGCCTGAGGCGTGCTTTGACCCCGTACCTTTCTTGGAGGAGTTGGCGTCAACTGTGCCCGGGAGGTCGAAGGAGAAGAGGCTATTCGAAGAGCGGTTCGATAAACTCGAATAAGTCCGAAGGTGATTTGGGAATGGGAAAGATTGAAACAGAAAAGGGTGTATCAAAACACGCGAAACACCGCTCCCTTGAAGGGGAGGTGGCAATAGTGACCGGAGGCGGTCGCGGCATCGGAAGAGCCATCGCCGAGACTCTAGCAACGCACGGAGCGAGAGTCTCTGTAACGGCACGGACCAGAACAGAGATCGCCGAGACGGTGAGGGACATTCAATCCAGAGGAGGCAGCGCGACTGCAATCGTTGCCGATGTCTCTGATGACAAACAAGTGAGACGGATGGTCAGAGAAACGCAGAGGCGACTAGGCCCTCCAGACATACTTGTGAACAATGCAGGTCACCCTGGGGTCTTTGCTCCGCTCTGGGATTCTGACCCAGAGGAATGGTGGCGTACTCTCGAAGTGAATCTGCGGGGGCCCATGCTGTGCTCGCGTGCAGTGCTTCCGAGCATGATATCCAGGAGACGAGGTGTGATCGTCAACATCGGGAGTTACATCGGAATCAGTGCGACGCCCGAGGACATCGCCTACTCGACGAGCAAGTGCGCACTCGTACGGCTGACGGATGGGCTGGCAGCTTTGGCCGCGAAATACGGAATCCAAGTGTTCTTGTTGAGCCCAGGAATGGTCAAGACGAGAATGATGGAAGAAATCCCAGGAGAGATCATAGACAACATGTCAGACGTGGTATGGTTCCCGCCCGAAGCAGCTGCCAATGTCGTGCTTCGACTTGCCCGCGGCGAGGGAAAGGCACTATCCGGTCGCTTCCTCCATGTTGAGGACGATTTTGACCAGCTTGTTCGGGAAGCAGAGAGAATACTAAAGGAGAATCTCTACACCCTTAAACTGCTGAAACTGAATGGACAAGAAGGCTGACCCCTTTTGCCTTTCCCCCCTATGGTCTCTTCTCGGAGACGGCTGTCGAGATGCTATTCTGTTTGAAGAGTCAAAGTGACACGAGAGGCAATCCTGCCAAAACAGCGAGCAGACCCGGGACCTGACGCGGCACGATCCTCTCTTTCAGGAACATGAGCGCCAGCAGGATGATGACGACGGGATAAGCTCCCGATAGAGCAATCACGACAGACGCAGGGCCATCTACCATCGCCCATATCAGCATGATACCGCCAATCGCGCTAAACGCCAGACCCACGGCGCCGATTCCGATTACCTTTCTCGGTATCTTTGTCAGCGATAGTTCCGGGTGGCCTCTGCGCTTGCCGGCCCAATAGGAGATGCCGACTGTGGCGTACACCAGCGCGTAGAACCCCATCGCATTGTCGTTCCCGACAACTTTCACGGCCTCCTTCAGAGTGACCCCGGTGAGACCGAAAGCCAGAAAGCTGGCAACTGCGAGCATCAGTCCAAGTTTCGACACCGAGGGCACAGAATCAGACCGGCTGGTCGCCAAGCCCACAATTCCCAGGATTATCAGTCCGACACCGGCGTACTGCACTCCTGCCAATCGCTCCCCGAGAAGGAAGAAGGCAGCAATCACCGTCACGCAGGGATACGCGGCAATCAGTGTTCCGATGATGCTCACGTTGCCCCTCGACAATGCCTCGAAGAAGAGTATGTTTCCCGCTATGCCGAGGACACCGCCGACCAGAGGCACGGCGATGGAATAGATAGTCAGGCTGACTTCGTCTCTGAATATGAAGAACCATGCACCCCATATCGGCCCGATAACAAGAGCGGTGAGAAGAATCATCGTCGTCGGACCGCTCCCGGTCGTCCCGACCTTCTGAAATACCTGACCGATGCCGTACATCAGCATCGTCCCCAGTGCGAGCAACAGCCAGAGCTCAGCCATGACCTCACCTCCGTCCCAAAGCCACTTCCGCCGTGATCGCAATCGCAATTTGACAATATATGCTTCTGCATGTGAGACAAGGAATGATTTTTCGGATTGCGGAAATCTCAGTCAGACTTCGTCCCTGACAATTGATCCCTGAAGATACCCTCAGCCACTCCTAGAATGAACAACGATGCGAATTCCGGAAAGAACCTCAGGGAACGGAAAAAGGTAGGAATCCAACTCGGTGCAATAATCCTCTGATTGAGCATGACCTAGAGGTATTAGTTTACTCAACGCTCGATGCCCCACATTCGATCCAAAAGCGAATGCATCTGAGATCGGCTCAATGGAGACTCATTGCTCACATTGATTCCTATAGCTTTGGAAATCAATGCTTCAAGCGGTTGCACAGACTGCTCCTTGTTTGGGGATGCAACATATCGCAATCGCGGGTTCTCGGATGTGAGTGCTTCCAAGACGACTTTGGCAACCTTCTCGGGCGTGTCCCTCCTCTGCCAATTCTCCGTGATCCCCGGTAGACTCTTCAGTAGCTCGTCTACTTCTGCCTTCATCATGGTTGGCTTGGCCGAAGCAGCTCTGTCCCGCACTAGTTTCGTTGCGGAAGCATTTGCATTCGTCCTGTAGTACGTTGGTTCGATAACGCTGACTCTGACACCGTGTCTCTCGAGTTCTTGATGCAGGGCCTCGGAGTATGCCTCGATAGAGAACTTGGTCATGCAGTATGCTCCCCGCATACTGAAGGACATGAGCCCTCCAATGGAGCCGATATTGACGATCCTTCCCCGTGCCTCCATCAGGAACGGGAGCATTGCCCGTGTTACCCTGTGAACTCCAAAGACATTCACTTCGAAGATCCTCCGAAGATCCTCATCGTCCAGCTCGCCAAGCGGCCACAAATCTCCAATGCCCGCATTGTTGACGAGGCCATAGAGCCCCTTCCCTCTCTTCTTCACAATTTCCGCAGCCTTCTCTACTGACGCTGGTTTCGTCACATCTATTCTGATGGGGTCTACATTCTCAATCTGCCCAAGAGTCACCATGTCTGATTCCTTTCGAGCGGTGGCATAGACGAGATGCCCGTTCTTTGCCAGCCTTTCAACCGTGGCTCTCCCAATACCGGTGCTTGCTCCCGTCACGAGAACGGGTCCGAGCTCCTTCATCGCCATTCCTCCAGAGGCGGCATCGCCTTTCCTCCCCTATGGTCTTTTCCGATGCCCGGTCCATTCCAGTAGCAACTAGCCTTTCCTGCGAGGTTCTCTTCCATTCTCAAGAAGGGTCAGAAACAAGATCATGGCGACAATACCCACAGCCCAGACCACAATGTTGAGCAACAACTGCGTATCGCCGTCGGCTGAAAAGGATGACCACAGGTAGAATAGGACCGCTTCAATCACCACTAGAGCGCCCAGCAGACTCCAGCCGATGACTCTACTTCCCTTCTTCGGTTCCATTTCCCGTTCCCCTGCCCTCCCATCGCCTTTCCTCCCCTATGACCTCTTCCGAGGTGAGGCTCAGGATTGACTCGATTGTCTCGAAGGTGATCAGGCATCTAGGTCCCTATGAGAAAGGTTCAATAATCCGCATGGCCTAGGCGTTCTGAAGGAAATGGATGATACTGACAGGAAGCTATTGATTCTGATATCTGCGGATCCTAGGATACATTCCCGGGAGCTTGCTAAGAGGCTTGGGATCTCCAGGCAGACTGTTCAGCAACGAATGCAAGTCTTGACGAAGAATGGGGCAATCAAAGGCATAACTGCGGGCATTTCCGTCTATTACCTTGATGCAGTCTATGTGATGGTATTCGGCAGATCTAACACAGCATCGATCGAAGAGACCTTGAACAGACTGGGGGAAAGCGAATTCACGCGTAGTGCCATCGTCGCCGGAGGGAATTTCCTCTATGTCGGCGGGTTGCTGAGAAACATATCCGAACTCGACAGCTATGCGAAATTCGTGAAACGAGCAGCGGAGATGCCGGCGTCTACTGTTGGCATATACTGTCTCGATGACGGGATAATGCCCGAAAACATTGTTGATGGAGGGAGGCGGAAGCAGAGCTACAAGAAGCTCACTTCCCTCGACCTCAAGATCATCGCTTCGCTCAAGGACAACGCGCGCAGACCAATAGCGGAAATCGCTGACAGGGTCGGAGTCTCGGCCAAGACGGTCAGGCGACGCCTTGAGGGCATGACATCCGGGGGTTCGCTGGAATTTGATGTGCCTTGGGACCTCCTCCCAGGCGGAGACATGTTCACCTTGATGCATGTGAACCTCAGGGAGGGTGCTGACAAAGGGGAAGTCGGCAGGAGGCTGTTTTCGAAGTACCCACTCCTGAACGTGTACATCAGGTCTTTCAGCAACCTCCCAAGTTTCCTCTTGTGCATTCTCTGGTCGGACAAGATGACTGAGATGCGCAAGGTCCTCAGAGAGATCGGTGAGGATGAAGATGTCTTGACCGTAACGCCCAATCTCCTCTATCTTGAACACACATATGCGACCTGGCGAGACAAGTTGCCTGAAGTCCAGACGCGCTCTTCTGAGAAAGCCAGAACGCACAAGCTGCATTCCAGGTTCAGGACCCAATGATCCTGGTCGTCAAGCTGAGCACCTATTCTTGCTTTGGGAATGTCCGTTCTGTCAATCATAGCTTGACTGAAAGGTCATCCTGCTGTCCGTTCGTGACCCAAATACAATCTGTTCACCAGGCGTGTGTATATGATTCCGGCTGTTGTTCACAAGATGTCTCGAGGGTGGCTCGAGGGGGAGGTGAAAAGACGAGAAAGACTATAGTTGCAGCGCTTGCGACCTGCATGCTCGTTGCACTCTCGGCGTTGTCGATGTCTGTGGCAGCGGCCGAGGAATCGATGGCTGTCCAGGGATCCATGGTCTGGGACCTGAACACACTTGAAATCATCCGAGCCTTATCCGCAGGTCCCGATCCCGTGCACTGCAATACCATACTGTGGGGAACCACAACCGTCTACGTGACGGGGGACTTCGCAGGAACCGCGACGGACATCTGGAAAGAAACCTTGTTCCGCACGGGTGCATTCAACCTTGTGGACAAGCTCACCGTCAAGACTAGCCTTGATGGAAAGTCTGGCATTCTGACCATGCTACTTGTCGGTCGAGCCGCTCCGCCAGGCGACTACTGGACCGGCCAATGGACGATCCTAAGTGGGACTGAAGATCTTGCGACTACTAGCGGTCATGGGACCTGGTGGACCGCAGGAGTTGGGTACGATTTTTCGGGCGAAGTGGAATTCGTGTAGAAGCCAATTTGACCCCGACAGTACGACCAAACCTTTTCCTCGCCTTTCCTCCCCTATGGACTCTTCCCTATGTGCACTCGCCTGCTTGCATGATGTGGCAATCAACACGAATATCACCGTAGCTTGAACTACAAAGTGATGGGCCGTCAATTTTGGCGAGTCGGGTTTCGAGGACTAGAAAACTTCTTGAGTCGAGAACACTTGGAGGACTCCGTGCAACAGCCGGATAGATTCGAGAGAATCTCGCTCGCCAATGTTCCGTCACCCTGCTACATCATTGACGAACTAGCACTTGAGAAGAACTGCAAAATACTAGGTGAAGTCCAGAAGCGGACAGGGTGCAAGATTCTCTTGGCGCTGAAAGGATTTTCTGTGTTCAGTATGTTTCCACTAATCAGAAAGTACTTGCATGGCACGTGCGCAAGCGGATTGTACGAAGCGCGTCTCGGAAAGGAGAGGTTCGGAAAGGAAGTTCATGTGTTCGCCCCTGCATATGACGATCGTGAGTTTGCGCAACTGCTGAAGATCTCAGATCACATTGTGTTCAATTCCCTCGGCCAATGGGAACGGCTGCGCCCGCTTGT
>Ga0315276_10002217_pt1 | contig 17719 bp, 8 predicted proteins | sample YL17G05_0_MG_FD_204542 | JGI IMG/M metagenome (GOLD analysis project Ga0315276, IMG submission 204542) | Sediment microbial communities from Yellowstone Lake, YNP, Wyoming, USA - YL17G05_0 | ecosystem: Environmental > Aquatic > Freshwater > Lake > Sediment | place: USA: Wyoming | collected... | reverse complement strand
CAAAGTCCAGGACATCATGAACGCCCTGTCGTTGGCGGATACCTATCGATTCAGCCTTGTCCTCGTCGACGCACAACAGGCGAGCGTTGTGGCTGAAGAGCTGGCCCGTCGGAACATACCGGTTCTCGTCGTTCCTCAGAAATCCTTATGGTGGGATATCGAAAAGAATCTCTGGGATCCGGGGAACGCCGCGAAGCTCCATCGCGCCGGAGTCCCGATTGCCATCATTCCCGGAGAAGGCTCCCCCTTTGGAGACGAGGAGATGGCGCTTTATGCCGCCTTCGCCGTCCGCAACGGATTGCCCGAAGAAGAAGCGCTGAAGGCCATAACGCTTTCTCCGGCAAAAATCCTGGGGCTTGAACGGAGAATCGGAAGCCTTGAGAAGGGCAAAGACGCGGATATCGTCATTTTTGACGGACACCCGTTCAGAATCAAGACCAAAGCGGAGAAAGTGTTCATCGACGGGATCATTCATGAGGTCAAGGAGGTCCCTTCCCATGAAAAGTAAATTCTTATTCTTGATGGCGATGATCGGGGTCCTTTCCGGTTTTGCCCCCGCCCAGGAGCATCAGAACGAGATCCTCCCAAGAACCATTATGGAAAAGATTGCGGGAGAAGTCTCCGGAAAAATCGCCTTTGAACACATTCGGGATTTGGGGATCTATAGCCGATGGTATGGGTCGGACGATATGGAGAAAGCCGCCGATTTCATCGTGGACCGGGCCAAGCTCTATGGGCTGTCGGATGTGCGGAAAGAGCAGTTCCCCGTGGATCAGGACACCTATTATTGGATGCAGAAACCCTGGCTGGCATGGAACTGTGAGATGGCGGAACTGAGAATCCTCGAGCCGGAGAGGCGACTCATCGCAAGCTATGAAGCGAATACGACCTGTGTTCTGGTCTATAGCCGCGATACCGATATCGAGGCGGAAGTCGTCTATGTGGGGAAGGGGGTCGATCCGTCGGACTATGAAGGCAAAGACTTGAGGGGAAAAATTGTCCTAGCCTACGGCAACCCATGGGAGGTATCGAAAATTGCCGTTTTCCGGTTTGGGGCGGCAGGCATTCTATCGGGGCCGGCCTTGGACAAGCCCGGGCTGACGTCGACAACTATCTCTCAAATGCGGATAAAACCCTGGAGTGAGGACGGAACCCAGAAATCCACCTTCGGCTTTTCTCTTTCTGTCAACCAAGCGAAGGAGATGTTGAAATATCTGGAAAGCGGCAAGAAGGTTCTTGTCCAAGCACGAGTCAAGGCCGAAGTCCGGTCGCCGGGGACTCATGTCGGAGTGACCGCCACGATCCCGGGGACGGATGATCCGGAGGAAGAGATCATCCTTACGGCGCATCTCGATCACCCCCGCCCGGGCGCCCACGACGACAACAGCGGCTGCGCGACTCTTTTAGAGGTGGCCAGAAGCCTGAATGCCCTCATCGCCCAAAAAGCGATCGCGGCACCGAAAAGGACCATACGATTCTACTGGACGCCGCATGTTTGGGGAGTCCATATGCTGTTTTCCAAATATCCCGAGCTCCTCAAGAAAACGCTGGCCGGGATCAATGTCGACTGCGTGGGGCTTGATCAAACGAAGTTCAGCACACGATTCAGCGTCGTTCTCCCGCCGTACTCGAGAGCGAGTTGGCTGAGCGACGTTCTGGAGAATACGCTCAACTATGTCTCTCTCGCCAATAACGCTGCAAAATGGGGGTGGCGGGCGTACGGTCCTGAAATCGTTGACCATGACGGCAGCCGGAACGTGTTTTGGGGAAGATCAATCCCCTTTACGGGATATTCCGATCATGTCTTTTTCAACAGCGGAGACGTCGGCATTCCGGCGGTGATGTTGATCGATCTGCCCTTCGGATCGCACCACTCCCAGAACGATGAGCTCGAACTCTTGGATCCGACACAGCTCAAAAGAATATCCTTCTTGGCCGCCGCGTCGGCTTACACGATAACCGCGATGGGGCCTGAAGAGTCCTTGCGATTGATCGATGAAGTCTATCACGAGGGGAAGATCCGGCTCGAAACCGAAATGAAACTCGCCAAGTCCATCCTTTATCAATCCCCCAAAGAGCGAATGAAAAAGGATTACGGCGCCGTGGAAAATATGATCATCCACGGATTCCGGCGAGAGCATCAAACTCTTCTCTCGACCCGGGTTTTCGCCAAGGGCAATGCCGAGGCCTTGAACTCCATCAAGCGGATGGAAACCATGATCCGGAAGTTCGAAAAGGAATGCCGGGCGGACCTGTTGGCGTTCTGGCAGGCCCGGGCCGTAAAGATGGGGGTGAGCGCGATATCCATTCGGCCGGAATATACCCCGGAAGAACAAGAAATGAAGGGAATCGTTCCCAAGAAGGCTCCCGAACTCCTGGGAGACTTCGGCTCCTTGAATGAATATCCCGTCGAAAGATACCAGCTCCAATCGATCATGCCCGACCAGCCCTACTATTTTGAGCTGTTGAGTCTTATGGACGGAAAAAGGAATATGCTGGAGATCCTTCGTTTCGTTCAAGCCGAAGCCCTGAGCGTGAATTATGAACCGATATCGTTCGATCAGGTTCGCGAATACCTCGGGCTTCTTAAGGAGGCCGGCATCATATCCTATTGATCCGTTGCCCCTATTGCCGGATCATGATCCCATGCTGACGGACGGCCGGGAAGCGCCTTCTCTCATTCGACCACCGGCCCTTCAGGCGCGTTTTCCGGAGCTGTTGACAGCGCCTCGCGGTCGGCCAAAGACGCTCGTTTCCCGATTTTATCCGCTATTTCAAGAACTTATCAAACCAAGCAACGATCCTTGTCCACATATCCTTGATCACCCAGGCCTCCGCATCCCCGCCGAGGTGGGTTTCGCCCGGGTAGGCAACCAACGTGGCGGTCTTCCCTAAATCCCTCAGACTATAGTACATCTCTTCTGCTTGGGAGAAGGGAACATTCCTGTCTTCCGTTCCATGCAAGATCAGGATGGGTGTTTGGACCTTATCGACATGAAAAACGGGCGAGTTCCTGACAAAATTATCCCGGACCTCCCAGAGGTTCCCTCCAAGCCGGCCCTGTCCGATTTGATCCCCGCGCCGCCAAAAATCCCCCTGCATGCTGTTCTTGCTGACCCAGTCCGTGATACCACATGAGGTTACAGCAGCCTTGAATCTCGTTGTTTGGGTGATCAGGATGTTTGTCGCAAAGCCGCCGAAGCTCCAGCCCATAACGCCAAAATTTCCGTTGGCAATTCCCATCTCGATCAGCCTGTCCAGGGCTGGAACCACGGATTCCCTGAATGAGCGTGCCGTGTCACCCCTGAAAAACTTAATGTCCGGCATGAGCACAGCATAACCCTGGTTTGCCAAGACCTGGAGATTGTAGATCTGAGATAAGAACCTGTGGAGATCCTGGCTGAATGATTCATAAACCCAGAGAACCACAGGATATTTTTGCGCTTTAATGTAATCCCCCGGATAGATCAGGACGCCCTTGAGCGGATCTCCTGAAAGGCCTTTCCACTGGATGAGCTCGCTCCTTCCCAAAGCGAAGTCCCCGGCTTTGCCATTCGTGTCTGTCAATTGAGTTTTCTTTTTTGTTCTCGGGTCCAGCATCCAGATGTTTTCAGGCGTAATCTTGTTCTGGAGAGTGAAAAACAACCGGCCATTGAGCCAGGCCAGCTGGCTGATCATGGACTCTCCGAAAAAAATCTCCTCGACCTTCCCCTGTTTCCAGTCGAGACGGTATAGACCCTGCCTTCCGGTCATTTCCTCCAGGACTTTGATGTAAAGAAGCCCCCCCTTTTTATCCCAGAGATATTGCTGTTTGGAATAAGGGATATCGATTTTGAAGCGGCGCGCTCCTCCTCCGGCCACAGAAAACATGTAGTAATCTTGGCTTGCCGAGCACAGGATATGCTTCGCATCAGGATGCCAGGCAGGTTGACCGGTAAGCCGGACATCATCTCCGTTCAAGGATGTTGTTTTATCTCCACCGACGTCATAAACCATTAGCTTTCCGTCATCTAAGTAGGCGATGGATCGGCCGTCCGGAGCCCAGGTATAGAGTATTGTGTAGAGCTTGTCATTGAACACGGTTTTGATTTGACCTCCCCCTGTGGGCAAAAGGTCCAGCCTCGCATAACTCGGGACGAGATGGGTCAAGACGGGGTTCCTGACCAGCACGGAGACGGCCATCTTTTGGCCATCGGGCGAGAGCGAATGCGTATGGAAGCTGGTTTCTTCGGAAATGACGGAGGAGGTCTTTCTTGTCTTTAGATCAAGGACCCAGAGCTGGCTTTTCCGGACGTCCGTGAAACGCTCCTCATAGGAGTCTTTCTCCCCAGTGGTCCGGATGATGACCTTTTCCGTTTCTTCATAGGGCAGGACAGGGCCGTAGATCTTGATATCAGAAGGGAAATAATAGACCCTATGGCTTTGTGGACTCCAGTCGAGGGAGCCTTTTCCGTTCAAAGAGGCGGCTTCAACATATTCGATGAACCGGCTTTTTCTGTCCCAAAGTCCGATACAAATATTATCATTATGCCAGACATAGAAGGCAAGCGTTCGGCCGTCCGGAGACCAGGAAGGAGTCCAAGAATACTCTTCCCCATGAGTGATCTGAAACGGCTTGCCCCCCCCGAGCGCCTTGACGAAAACATAAAAGCCTCTGGGGACATAGGAATAGGGCGTTTCTATTTTCGCATTGGTCTGATACCCGTTCTTGACCTCATAGGCCAGCCATTCTCCATCTCGGGAAATCCCGTATTCAGAAGAAAATTTCAACACGTCCAGGGAAAGGGCGTCATCGACTGTGAAAGGACGTTTGGACGAGGGTGGCGCATCGCCCGGAGAAATCATTTCACCTCCAAATCCACGGGGGTGCATAAGAAAACCTGTCACCAAGGACATCGTTATTAGAAGGATTCCTCTTCCCGTCTTGCACATCATTGTTTTTCTCCTTGAAGACTTCGGAAAACTAAGCTTAAGGAAAGCGCACTCCTCTGTCAAACAGAACGCGTTCGTGACCTGAACCCCGGAACTTAGTCCATTCCAAGTACAATATCATTGACAAAATATGGCATTTGGAGATGTCAAGAACTCCTCCCGGCGGCCCGAGAAGCGTTTCTTTGTGCGAAATACCCTCACGCATCGGTGCGCAACGCGATAGCGCAGCACCTACAGCGCGAATATGTTCCTGCCGGCCCCTGGACAGCCATTGACGGACGCTGTTGCGGTCGGCAAGACCTCTGGAACCTGAGGGCAGGTCTGCGGCAGACTAAGGCGTTTATTTCGCGGCGGGGATGCCCCTTTGCTACCCGTTCACCTTCTTCAGCAGCCAGGCCATGTTCTGTCCGAGGTCCCTCATCGTTTTCATGCCTTCCGCGTCGTTCGCGACCTCGCCCGGCTCGCGCCCCACCGCGATGTTCCAGTAGCTCGAGCCGGGAACGATCATCTGGCCGATCAGAAAGAAAGCATTGAGCGAGCTGAGCACGTGGTAGGCTCCGGCCCGCCGCACCGCGACGACGCGGTCCGCAAGGGCGTTTTGAAATACAGGTGACGGCTTCGATGCCCTAAAACCCCGCCCCTTCAGGGCAGGCTTTTCGTGGCAACGGCTTTCAGGGTCTCGTTGATGATGTCGGAACAATCCTCCAGATGCGCCCCGGTCGCGACGTCGAGCCCGGCCTCTCCGCGCAGAAAGGCCCGGATGCTCTTGTCCAGGTCCTTCAGCTGACGCCGGCAGATCGAGACCGCCAGGCCCGGCATGGAGGGGGAGGGTTTCAGCAGGAGGCTGGAAACCCGGCCCAGATATTCCTTCTGAAGCATGGCCCTGTGATTCCCGACGGCCTTCATGTCTTTCACGTCCTGCCAGACGCAGGCGTGGAGATCGTCGAGGTAGGCGACAAGCGTGAGCGGCTCTCCCTCCGTCCGGGACTCGTTGTCCTGGATCCGCTGGAGCCGGAAGGGGTCGTAGAGCGACCCGAGGATCTGTTTATAGAACGACTTCAACTGGGAATCGAGGGAGAAGTCGATCCTGAGCTCTTCGGCCGTGGGGTCGGGGCTCATATTGTCGCCGTCCCAGAAGCGCTCTTTCTGGAGCTTCTGAAGGAAAACCGCCGGGAATTGAAGGGCATCGGGCTTGAACAGGGTGCTCTTGATGAGCTCCAGGGCCTGTCTTTGTTTGGCTGCGTCGACCGGCCTGAACGGCAACGCTCCGCCGGGATCGCCGACATGGGCCCGGGAGTGATGAACGCCGCCCAGCCACTTGACCAGCCGCGCTTCGGCGCCGAAATACTTGTATAGGGTGATCTCGAAGGCCCGGCGCAGAAGGGCATAGCTTCGTCCGGGGAATAGGGCGCGTTCGTCAAGCTTTTCCCAGAGGTCCCGGACCCGTTGGATCTCGAAGGCCGAGAAGGCCACGGGGTCGTCGCTGAGGTCGAACGTGGCACAGAGGGGATCGAGGCTGGTCGAGTTGTTCGTGAAATCGTAGGCGTCCTCGTCGGGGCCGTAAGCCAGTTGCGGTTCTGAGGAGCGGGAGGCGATCCCGTCGAGGACGGGACGTTCATCCTCGGGTGTCGCGGCATCGATCGGGACGTAGCCGTATTCGACGGTCCAGTAATCCCAGGCGCCGATCGTCTTTTGCCAGTAATCCCCCTGGGCGACACCTTTCGGCGCGACGTTGACGGGGGGGTACTCCATGATCGAGTTCCCGATCGATTCCCGGCCCGTCAGCTCCGTGTTTTGAAGCTCGGACAGGGGGATGGTCGTCGACCCCTTGAAGTTGTGCCTAAGACCGAGGGTATGGCCGACCTCGTGACAGGCCAGCCATTTCAGGGAGTCGTACGTATAGGATTCGGGGATATCGGCCGGGTCCGAGAGGCCGTTCGCGATCATGAGTTCCGTAATCGCCGAGCTCCGTTCGAGAGCCGCGAAATAATTGTCCTGGACCCAGGGCGGGGAGGACGGCAGCACGATCCTTCCGGCTCCGCCGAAGGCGATAGAGCCGAGGGGAGCGTCCATGATGGGATAGTCGAAGAGGAGGAAGTCCATGGGCGCGAGGATGACGACGTCCGCGTCCAGGATCTGGCCGGTGAAGGGATTTGACCGGGACGGCCCGAACGCCGCGCCCCCGGCCCCGGCGAGCGACGGGAGCCAGCGGATGACGTTGTAGCGGATGTCGGCGGGGTCCCACCCGGCGTCGTCGGGCATCTGGTTAACGACGACGGCATTCCGGAAGCCGGCCCGCTCGAAGGCCTTGTTCCAGAGGAGGACGCCCTCGCGGAGAGGCGCTCTGTACTCCGGGGGGACGGTGTTCTCGAGCCAGAAAACGATCGGCTCTTTCGGTTCGGAAACGGCCGCGGAGGGATCCCTTTTTTCCAGCCGCCAGCGCTTGATGTAGCGCACGGCCGTGCCTTCGATGTCCAATCTATCGAAATCATGGAGCTTATCGAAAAAATATCCGATGCGGTCGTCGGCCAACCGGGGCCTGTAGCCGTTGTCGGAGGGTAGGGCTGAGAGGCTGTACCGGACGCCGGCCGTGAAGGAGCGCGGGTCCGGGACGGAGGGCTCGGTCGGTGGGTTGGACGAAGCGAGCGTATAACGCACTTCGAGCTCGACATTTCCCGGGAAGGCCTTGATCTCGCCCCAGACACAGCGGTTCCGGTCCAGGGCGTAGACGTGCTCCTTGTCGGGGCTGAAGTATTTCCCGAGGTCCAGGAGGTCGGCCAGGAAACAGTCGTCGAGGGAAACGAGAACGCTTTTCCTCTGCGGGTGGGGAGCGCTCTCGATCTTGAAGGCATGGACGATCGAATCGGGCACCATGCTGTCCAGCGCCCGTTTGTACATGGCGGACTTGCGGGCGATGAACCTGGTGTTTTTGCGCGTCAGCAGGACCTTCTTGTCGTGCTTCTCCCAGACGAAGACGCTTTGGGGGAGATAGCTTCCCGCCGACCGGAACCCTACGGAAGTCCAGAGGGTCGGGACCATGAGGTATAGCCGGCCGAACTGTTCCGGGAGGATCTCCACGTAGACCTTGTCATCCTTCCGGTACACGGGAAATAGCCCATCGAGCTTGCGGGCGCTCCGGATGACGTCATCGAACGCCTTCTCGCTTTCGTCGGGGGCCTTCTCCTTGTCCGAGGGTCCGGCGGCCTTGACCGCCGCAGCGGAGGCGCGCCCGCTTCCGGCGGCCGGAAGACCGGCCAATAAGAAGTGCCCCAGAAGGACGGTCGACAAACCCATAGTGAGGATCTGTGAAGCTCTCCTCATGATGACTCCTTTCCTGTTTTCGGCGTTTTGGTAAGGCGCATTATATACGAAAGCCCATGCCCAGCGATACGCCGAGGTTCCCTGATTTCTTGACATCGCCGATTCGGACCCATAGAATTGCCGCGTGCATGGCGGGAAAAGGTTCCCGATCTTTGGAAGAAGGTTGAAATGAAAAGAAACGCCGCCCTGTTTTTAATCCTGAGCTTGTCGATCCTTGCCGGCGCATTCGCCCAGGTCGTCCCGAACGAGCTGTTGAAACGGGATATTCTTGAAAAGATCCAGGGGGAGGTTTCCGGAAAGATCTGTTACGAGCGGATCCGTGACCTGACCGTTTTCAATAAATGGTATGGCTCGGACGACATGGAGAAGGCCGCCGTCCAGATCGCGGCCAGGCTCAAGACGTATGGGCTCCAGGATGCGCGGGTCGAGAGGTTTCGGGTGGGTCATGAAACGTACTATTGGATGCAGAAACCCTGGGCGGCCTGGGATTGCCGCGTGGGCGAGCTGAGGATGGTGGCCCCGCGGCGGGAGCTCCTGGCGAGCATGGAGGCGGATTCGACATGCGTGCTCGTAAACAGCCGGGACGCGGACGTCACCGCCGAGGTCGTCTATGTGGGCCAGGGGACGGAGGCCCGGGATTATGAAGGCAAGGACGTACGAGGGAAGCTCGTCCTAGCCTATGGCGATCCCTGGCCCGTTTCCAAGATCGCCGTTTTCGAAAAGGGCGCCGCGGGGATTCTGTGGGGCCGGAATCTGAATTATACCGGGCTCAAATCCAACGTCGTCGGCCAGACGCGGATCGCGCCCTGGAGCGATGACCGGGCCGTATCCTCGACGTTCGGCTTTTCACTTTCCGCCAACCAGTCCAGGGCCCTTCTGGACCGCATCCAAAAGGGCGAGAAGGTCGTCCTCGAAGCCCGCGTGCGGGCGGAAGTGAGGTCCCCCGGGTTCCACTTCGGGACCGTGGCGACCATCCCGGGAACGACTGAGCCCGACAAGGAGATCATCCTGACCGCCCACCTCGATCATCCGAGGCCCGGGGCGCATGACAACAACAGCGGGGGCGGCGTTCTGCTCGAGGTCGCGAGGACCCTGCGGCGGCTGATCGACGACGGGGTCATCCCCCCGCCGCGAAGAACCCTGCGCTTCTACTGGAACCCGCATGTCTGGGGATGCCAGATGCTTTACTCGACATACCCTGAGCTCCTGGCGAAGACCATCGCCAATATCAACGTTGATTGCGTGGGGATCGACCAGACCAAGGTCAGTTCCTCCTTTACCGTCGTCAATCCGCCCTATTCCCGGGCCAGTTTCCTGGAAGACATATTCCAGAACCTTCTCAATTATGTGGCGATCAGCAACAATGACCAATGGGGGCGGCAGGATTATGGCCCGGAGATCCTGGATCACGACGGGAGCACGAACGTCTTCGTCTCAAGGACCGTTCCTTTCCTCGGGTACACGGACCATCTCTTTTTCAACAGCGGGAGCGTGGGAGTACCGGCCGTGAACCTGGCCGACATGCCGTTCGTCTTTCATCACACTCAAAAGGACGAACTCGGTGCTCTTGACCCGACCCAGCTCAGGAGGATCTGCTTCCTGACGGCCGCGAGCTGTTATGTCCTGGCCTCGGCCGGCCCCGAAGAGTTCCCGAGGATCGTCGATGAGATCCATCACAGGAGCAGGGGCCGGATGGAAATGGAAATGAAGCGGGCCAAGTCGATGCTGGAGGACGCAACGGCGGAGGACATCGCGGGCCGCTTCGGGGCGGCCGGGAACCTGCTCGAGAAAATGTTCATCAAGGAGCGCCAGTCCCTTCGATCGGCGGCGGTCTTCTCCGGCGGATCGCGGGCTGCGGGGGAAGATCTCGAGAGGGCCCTGGCCGGATGGGATCGCTTCGAGAAGGAATGTATGGCGGAGATCGCCGACCATTACCGGAGGTTATGCAAGAAGCGCGGCCTGGCCGTCCGGCCGACGGTCCTGACGAAAGAGGAATCCGAATTGGCCGGGATCGTTCCCGTTCGCAACCTAGCCCTCAAGGGGGATTTCGGCTCCCTGAACGAGTATCCCGTCGAGAAGTACCAGTTCCGGGACATCATGCCGGACGATCCGTTCTATTACGAGCTCCTGAACTACATGGACGGGAAACGAACCATGCTGGAGATCCTGCGGTTCGTCCAGGCCGAAGCCCTGAGCGCCTGTTATCAGCCGTATTCCGTTCAGGAGACCATGGAATATTTGAAGCTCCTGACGGAGGCCGGCATCGTCACCGTTTCTTCAAAGAAATGACCCGGGCGTCGTTGAGGAGGCGGACGTATTCGGCCGTCTCCTCCAGGCTCAGAGAGTGGCTGAACGAGTAGTCCCCGCTCCAGAGCTCGGCCCGGACGGCTTCGTAGATGTCGAGGACGGACCTTTTCCCATCCATGTAATTAAGGGTTTCGTAGTACCCTGTGGACCCGTAAGCGAAATAGTGAAGGATGTTCGGGTACTTCTTCAGGTAATTCGGCCCCAGGGTATCTTCGAAGTAGGTGTCGAAATAGCCTGGGCTTCCCTTGATTTCCGGGTTCGGAACGGGGATGACGGATGCCCAGGGGGAATCGGGCGTGCCGAGGGTCCCTTTCAGGGGACGGACGTTGAGCCTTCGGCAAACCGCCCCATGGCGCTTCGTCAGCTCCGCCAAGCTTGATGCGGCGCAGGCCTCCATCCCTCTCCGGTCGTCGGCCAGCCGCTCGTCAAGGGAGCCGTCGAATGCCGCGCCGTTCCGAAGGGCTGTCAGCCCTTTTTGTTCTGTTTCTGCGCGCCATCGAAGCAGGAGGATTCCCCGGCGATAGCTCTCATGAATGGCGTCGGGGCCAGCGCTTTCGATCAGGTTCTCGGCCTTCAACAGGTCCTGCGCCAGCCGGTCCTTCGCTTGGTATAGGTTTTCGTTCAATAGATAGGGGGCCGTTTTCGGTCCCATGCCGGCATAGGCATAGGCGACGATCGCGCCCAGGTATGAGACCCTCTGAAGAGTCGTCGGGTCGATGTATTCGAGGACGTCGAGCTGGTTATGCCTGGGCGGGATGGGGAAATCGAAGAAGCGGAGCGAAGGGATGTTCAACGATGTCGTGTTCGCCGTGTATTCGTCCGAGCCCCCGTCGTAGGGGAGAAGGGTCGCCTGGAACATGTTCCGGCTCCCTTCCGGCGCGACCAGGAACCCCTGCTGGCTGCCCTCGACGAAGGCCCGGGATAGCCTCCGGTTGAAGAGATCGACCAGGTTATTCGTGATGTCCGTCAACGGGCCGAGAAGGGACGCCGGGGGAAGGACGACATAGAAGAAGGATGGGTATTTAGATTGGTTGAGACCGACGCAATCGAGGTTGATCCCTGCCTTGATCTTCCCGATCTTCTCCGGGTGCCGGGAGAGATACATGTTGAGTCCCGACATATGAGGCATCCAGAGGAAGCGGATCGTCCGTGAGGGCCGGGGAAGGATGCCCTTTTGGACGAGGACGGAGAGGGTCCTGGCGATCTCGAGAACCGTCGCGTTGGATCCTGCGTTGTCATGGGCCCCGGGCTTGGGATGGTCGAGGTGGGAATAGAGGAGGAACTCTTCCTCCGGGGCCGTGGAGCCGGGGATGACCGCCGTGAGCAGGTCGAACGTCCCATCCGGAACGATGTCGGCGTCGATCTCAGCCGCAACGACGATTTTTTCTCCCTTTTTCAGCATGTCCCTCAGGAACATGCCCCTGTTCGTCGAAAGGCTGAAGCCGAACGTCGATCTGGCTTTGCCGTCCCGGCTCATGGGGAGGATTCGGGTCCAATAGACGCCGTCGGATTCCGGGCTCTGGGCGGGGAAGGGGTAAAAGAGGACGGTTCCCAGAGCCCCATGCCTTTGAACGGCCAGCTCATGAACCTCTTCGTGGTTCCCGCCCTCCGACAGGACAATCTTTCCGCGGACGTCCAGCCCTTCGTAATCCTTGGCCGAATCCCCTTTGCCGACAAAGACCAGTTCCGCCTCAGTCTCGGTCGATCGGCTGTGATCGGCGACGGTGCTCGACGCGCTTTCATAGTCGGAGATGAGCATCGGGAACGGCTTGACGAGCCTGAGAGAGCCACGGCGGCATTCCCAGGGAACGTAGCCCCCGGGCGATTGCATCCAGAAGGTCTCGCGGCCCGTACGGATGGAGACCCTCTCGATCGAGACGTCGCGCAAACCGTAATCACGCGATTTCCCCGCCAGGTAGGAGATGGCCTCCGCATAGTCCCGGGACCCCCAGCGCCGGTCGTATCCGCTAAGCTTTCGGACATGCTCGAAGCAGATGCTTCCCGAGACCTCTCCTTCGATCCTCCGGACGGATTCCCGTTCAATCAGGGCGGAGCTTTCATCGCCTCTCGAAGCGGCCTCAGCGGAGGGGGCCGCGGCCAGGAGACCGCCGAGGATGAACGCCAAACAAGGGAAAAGCGGTTTTTTCATGTTCATCTCCGAAATGTCTTGACAATAATAATTGATTATTATAATAAGATTCTATTAATAATTCCAGAGCCCGAATGAAGACCCAAGGTCCGAATCTGCACCCGCTCCTTAAGGCCTTCTGTCCAGTCGTCGACTGCATCGCAGATCTTTTCGGCTCCAACTGCGAGGTTGTCCTCCATGATATCACGCAGCCGGAAAAATCCATCGTCAAGATCCGCAACGGCCATGTCACGGGCCGGAAGGTTGGGGATCCCCTGACCGACCTCGGATTGAAGATGATCAAGGATGCGGAAAAGGGCCTTGAGATGACCGGAAACTATAACCCGCGGACCCAAAGCGGGCACCTGCTGAAATCGAATGCGATCGCCGTCAAGGATGCCAAAGGGGCGCTGATCGGGATCCTCTGCCTCAACCTGGACGCCACCCGAATGCAGGGGGTTCAGAACGTTCTGCGGAGGATCAGCAGCGAGATCGGGGACTTCGTCCTGGGCCCGGAGACCTCCGGCGCCGCAGCCATCAGGGAAGAGCATTTCGAGAAGGACCTCGTGCCCATGCTGCGGGAGATCATCGACAAAACGGTCAAGGGGTTCGCGAAGAGTCCGGATTCACTTTCTCCCCGGGATCGGCAGGAGATCATCGAGGCCATGGACGACAAGGGGATCTTCTACATGAAGGACTCCGTCCACTGGGTAGCCGATTCCCTAGGCATTTCGATCCCGTCGGTTTACAGGTGCTTGGCCAAGGCGAGGCGAAACAGGCAAAAGGCTGGGGACGGGGGGGGGATTTGATCTCGTAGCAAGATTCATCAGGGAAAAAGGAGAATTACAAATATGAAAAAGAGTTTATTGCTGACCTTTGTCGTCGTCTTGGCCCTCGCTTCGGGGGCCTTCGCCCAAACACAGACCGGGACCATCATCGGGAAAGTCTCGGATAAGGCCGGTGAAAGCCTGCCGGGGGTTTCCCTTTCGATCTCCGGCCCCAGCTTGATCCAGCGGGCGATGACCGCTATATCGAACGAGAAGGGGGCCTACCGGTTCTTCAGCATTCCCCCTGGGACATATGTCCTGACGGCGGAGCTGACAGGATTTCAGAAGGTCCAAAACACGGGGCTCCGGGTCCTCGTCGGCGAGACGGTGACCGTGAATTTCGCGATGACCGAAGGAGCGATCGAGCAGCTGGTCACGGTCACGGCCTCGCCTCCCAGCATCGACGTCAAGAGGTCCGAGGTTTCGACCGTCCTGTCGTCGGAGATCCTTCGAAGCCTGCCCTTTAGGTCCTATGACCTGGGGATGCTGAACTTGGCGCCGGGCGTTGCGGACCGGGCGGGCCAGGGAAGCGGCTCGACCTCGGGCCAGTTCCAGGTCGATGGCCAGAACGTCACCGGTCAGTGGCACGGCGAAATGACCACGGACATCCCTCCCGATATCATTGAGGAAAGCGAGGTCATCTCGGCGGGCGGCAACGCCGAGGCCGGTGAATATACCGGCGCGATGATCAACGTGATCACGAAGAGCGGCAGCAATTCCCTGAAGGGCGAACTGAACTTCTATTTCTTCAACAACAAGCTGGTCAACTATCGCAAGAACGAGGTCTCTCCCCCCGCCGCGCACCTGGACGCGAGCGCCATGTTGGGCGGCCCGATCATTGAAAACAGGCTGTGGTTTCTCGTGACTGGGGCTTTCCGACGCGATAAAACCCAGGATCCGGCCTTTTTGGACGAGGAAGCGACCGTTGCGACCCGGCCCAATATCTATGCGAAGATCAACTACTTGATCAATGACAAGAATAAAGGGTTCGTATCTTATCAGTATAATCGACCCAAGACCCGTTACGGCGTCAATCAATGGACCCCTCCGACGGGCCTGGGCACGGATATCGCCAAGGAGCAATTGGTGAACCTCCAACACCAGACGGTCCTCAGCCAGAACACGTTTTTGGACATCAAGTTCAACTATCGGAAAGATTACGGAGACATGGTCCCCGACAGCACGACGGAATCCATGCGCTATGACATCGGCACCGGCATGATGGGGGGCGGATGGGGCGTTGTGGGAGGGGTGGACGGCTGGCGTTTCCGGGCAACGGCGGACCTGACCCATTTCAAGGACAACTGGCTCCTGGGCTCCCACGAATTCAAGATGGGCTTCACGTTTGATCGGTCAAAGGGCACTCACCGCTACGGTTGGGTCAATAATGCCTATTACTTGGATTTGTTCGGCGCTCTCTACATGAAGTATGAGCAGGACCGGAACGAAACAGGACCCCGCGAATTGCACGAAGCCCAAGCCTATATACAGGATTCATGGACGCCCATGGACCGGCTGACCCTCAACCTGGGACTCAGGTGGAGCCACACCCTCGCCCGCATCCCCGATCTCACCATCGGCGGAATATCCTATACCGGGAACAACAAGGTCTATGACTGGAACAATATCGCGCCTCGGTTGGGCGCCTCCTATGCCCTGACTAAGGATAATAAGACCATCGTCAGGGCCAGCTACGGCCGGTTCTACGATTTTACGGTCTGGCACTTTTTTACCGGCTATCTCCCATACTCCCGCGTCGTTTCTCTCTTCATGTACGCGGGAGGCGGAAACTGGGTCCTTCTGGACCGTCAAGGCGGCGCGACCAACCAGAAGGTGGATCCCAATCTCAAAAGACCGTATTCGGACGTCCTGACCATTGGCTTTCAACGGGAACTCTTCCCGAACTTCACGGTCGAAATGAACTACGTCCACAAATATTTCGGCAATATGATTACCGAGGTCAACACGGTCGGCCAATATGCGGAAACGACGGCCACTGATCCCGTGACCGGAAAGACGATGGTCGTGTACAATCAAACCAACCCGGGCCAGAACTTCTACCTCAAAACCAATCCTTCCGAGATGAACTATAAATATGACGGCATCCAGTTCGTCATCAACAAGAGGCAATCCCACAACTGGTTCATGCAGGCGTCTCTCCACCTCCAGAAGAGCGAAGGCCTGGCCAACAACGACCCGTACGCCAGCAAGCAGGCCGCATATACCGGCCCGTTCCGCGACCCCAACGCCAGGATCAACGCGTTCGGTCCCGAGTCGTTCAACCGGTCCTGGCAGGTCAAGGTCCTGGCCGGCTATTTCTTCAAGCCCCTCGGGATCGATATCTCCGGGATCTATACATACATGCAGGGACTTCGCTACAGCCGCAAGTTCACGGCGCCCTTGAACCAGGGCTACGTGGAGATCTACGCGGAACGGAGGAACACGCTCCTGGCGGATTCTATTCAGCAGCTGGACATCAGGCTCGAGAAACAGCTGAAGGTGGGCCCCGGGACCATCGGGTTCCTGGTCGACGCCCACAATATCTTCAACAGTGATACACCCAACAGCCTCTCCGATATCCTGGACCTGCAGACGGAGCCGTGGATCTACGGCAGGCAGGACCCGAGGTATTTCCAGCTGGGAGTACGCTATATCTTTTAATGCCGGATCCGATGGCCGGCCCAAGTGGGACGGCCTGAGGCTTAACTGGACGGAGAAGAGGGGCGGGATAGATCCCGCCCCTCGCTCCCCTTTTCCTGTTGTCTAACCGAAACTCGGGCTGATGTGGAGGAAGGCCCATGAAAAAAAACTTTCTTTTGGCGATCGGCGCCGCGCTGATCGTTCTGGCCGCCCCTTCTCATGCTTTCGAGGAAGGCCGGCAGGGATTGACCCTGGATTGGATCTTCGAAGGGAACGCCCAGGCGAAACTGGGAATCCCTTCTTACATCTGGCTGAACGACGAGCGCGCCCTGCTGTTGGATGCGCGCCTGCCCGAGCAGGAACGGACCCTTGAACTTTTCGATCCGAAGACAGGCCTTCGCCGGCCTGCCCTTGACCAGGCGAAGGTCCTGGAGCAGTTCAAGGCCCTCCTCGGCGAACGGGCGCCGTCTTCGCTGTCCTGGCCGACCGCCGTGGACCTGAACGGGGCGGCGTTCGTCTATCTGACGGAAGGGGACCTGTTCAGCGTCGAGGCCGCCGATTCTTCGGTCCGAAGGCTGACCCGGACGCCCGACGCCGAGACGAGCGTCGCTCTGTCGCCCGACGGAAAATGGGTGAGCTTCATCCGCCGGAACGACCTCTATGCCGTGGAAAGGGGGACGGGACGAGAGATCCGGCTGACCGAGGGAGCGACGGAAACGCTCCTCAACGGACCTTTTTCATGGGTCTATTGGGAGGAACTGTACAATCATGCCTCTGTTCCCTATCAATGGTCCCCGGACTCGATGGCGATCGCCTACCTCCAGACGGACGATTCGGCCGTCCCTCTCTCGGCCTATGTGAACTACGGCCCGCTGACGCCGGAGGTCGTTTATCAACGGTATCCCAAGCCGGGCCAGGCGAATCCGAAGGTCAGGCTGGGCGTCGTTGAGATCGCTTCGTCGAAAACGACCTGGATGGACTGCGGGGAGTACGAATATCTGGCGCGCTTCAACTGGCTTCGGAACGGCAGGGAGATCGCCGTCCAGACGCTCAACCGCAGGCAGTCGGACCTGCGACTCCTGTTCGCGGAAAGGGTTACCGGCAGGAGCCGGGAGATCCTGATGGAACACCAGTCGACCTGGATCAACCTGAACTATTCCCTCCATTTTCTCGAGGACGGGAAGCGGTTCATATGGGCTTCCGAGCGCGACGGATACCAGCATCTGTATCTTTACGAAACGAGCGGACGCTTGCTGAACCGGTTGACCTCCGGGGAATTCATGGTTGTCTCCGGGGCCCTTGTCGCGCGCAACAACGGATTGGCCGGCGTCGACGAACGGTCGGGATGGGTGTATTTCATTTCCAACAAGGTCGCCCTCCGCGAAAGGCACCTCTTCAGGGTCAGGCTCGACGGAACGAAGATGGAACAGTTGACCCGCGGGGAGGGGGTCCATTTCGCCCGGTTCTCGCCCGGCATGAAGTACTTCTTCGAAGATTCTTCCAGTTCGTCCGAGCCCCCTTCGCTCCACCTTTGCCGCGCGGACGGGAGAAGGATCGTGACCGT
>Ga0315276_10002216_pt1 | contig 17725 bp, 19 predicted proteins | sample YL17G05_0_MG_FD_204542 | JGI IMG/M metagenome (GOLD analysis project Ga0315276, IMG submission 204542) | Sediment microbial communities from Yellowstone Lake, YNP, Wyoming, USA - YL17G05_0 | ecosystem: Environmental > Aquatic > Freshwater > Lake > Sediment | place: USA: Wyoming | collected... | reverse complement strand
CAATTGATTTTCGAAGCACGCCGGCGTTACAGCGCCGATCAAACCTTACTGGCCTCGATTGAACAATTGATCAACAAAGAAGCTCGAGCGCGAGGGGTGTTTTGACCTTTAGCTAAGAAGAGAACGAAGCGTGAGAGGCCCAGAAAGGCTTGTGGGCTGATCCGCAGCCGGTGCCGCCATGGGAGTGGCGGAAGTGGAACAGGTGAACTACCCGACGCCTAGCCCACGTGTTAACGTATATTACGTTTCCCACTGCAAGAAAAGGCCTGTATCCATGCTTAGGCCGCCACCTTGATTATTCCAGTAAACGGCACGATGATGGCCTCCATGAGACATTCTCGAGATTTCCTGGTTGCATTTACGCTTTGGTGTCTCTCCACTGGACTGGCCTTTGGTGCAGACAAGGTTCCCAAGTTGCCTAAAGGCACGAAAGTGCATAGCGGCCAGGCGTTTGATATTTACGTCGTTCTCAAAGAGGCGAAGCCTGTTGCCACTTCAGGCTCCATATTGAATATTTTCGAGACCACAGTTGTCGTCCACCATACTCGCAAGCACGGTCGCCAACTCAAGGGCGGCCGTCTGGAAGCCATCGATGCCGATCTTCTTGATCCTTCGATGTGGCAGGTCGGTGATTTTGACAGCGACGGCCTAGACGACTATCGCTCGGTGGCTCAAATCACCAAAAAGGGCTGCCGTATTTGGGCGACGCAGACCTGGCTTCCGGACCGAGAGCGCTTCACCTTTAGCGCGAAGATAGCCTATCAAACTGACTCAAACGGTAAGCCTCTCAAGTCCTGCCAATAGCACAGAACATACACTTCATGCGCCTCGATGAAGCCTTCATCCGGCCTAACCCTCCGTTCAAGCGACCCGACTGCGTCTGGCAAGTTCATGCGTTTCGCTCTTGGTCGGTGGCCTCCGGCCTCTCCGATCCGCACGAACTGACCATAGGGTTGCCGCTTCAATCCTTGGCCTACGGGAAGGACGTCATACTCCGGCCGTGAGGTCACGCCAAGTTTACCTGCACGATTGTGGGGGCGATTCTGCCTGATGGGACCAACATCAATCACTCGTTTGTCAAAGAGGGCAGGGCTGGTGCTGGCGGTATCGGAAGTATGCGCCAGGGGATACGGTGCTGGAAGGGCTAGAGGAAGAAGCTAGAGAAGGAAGCGCGAGAGGCTAGGATAGGGCTGTGGGCTGATCCGCAGCCGGTGCCGTGCGGGAGTGGCGGAAGCGGTAGCCAAGGGGCGGGGTATCGACGGGCGGGGAATTGTTGATCAACGCAAGTCGAGGACGAAAAGTGAGAAATATAGTTAGAAAGAGCAAGAAAAATATTCACAAAATTCTCTCCCCAGCTTCTGGGGATAAGTCTGTTCATAAGATCGTCCTACCATCAATAAACCGCGTATCTCTCCATCTCTCAGAGGTCATTGCCTAAAAATTGAGCATTGATTGAAGCGGTCCGTGTACCACAAGATATGGGGGTGCTTACAGGAAAAATAAATCAGAAACAACTATTCCTAGAAAATGCAGGGCCTTGCACGCATCACATGATGAATTTTCTCACTAGGCGCGGGGTTCGCACTCACGTTATGCACAGATGCCGCTCCTGGACTGTGTTTTCCGCTTCATTATTCGGAATCAATTGGATGCTGGTTGCTCGCCAGTTTGTGGGCTGATCTGCAGCCGGTGCCGCCGTGGGAGTGGCGGAAGAAGAAGTAGGGACGGAGCATCAGAGAGTTAGTCGTAGGAGATGGTCAGATCGGAGGCCGCGACGGTGACGATGCACAGACCTGTTGAGAACTTCACACCATACTGGTAGCTGCCTTTGGCCACGGAGCCAATCAATACACGCATTCCCTACGGCCCGCCTTGTGCTTTCCTCAGTCCCCTCCTTGAATACGCCACCCTACGGGCGTTCGCAGTCCGCTGGACGGATTTTGAGTCTCTCAAGGAGGTGGTTGTTATGCGGATCCGCCTAAACATTGTTAGGCATCATCCATGAAATCCATCGATACGGGTCTCCTGAGTACTGGGGATTGACAAAGCAGAACATATTCTGCGTAGTGAAGCATAACTCTTGAGGAGAAAAAGCCATGCCGAACATCCCCCCATCCTGGACCATGATCGGGCTAGACATCTTGATGATCATCTACACCATGTGGTGCCTATCCGCCTTCAAGCCCTTGGGCCGGATCGGAATGGGTATCGGGGCGGCGTTCGCGGCCTGGCTGCTGGTGCTGCACCTTGGACTGTCGAGTGGCAGGCTATTCCCCCAGGACATTTCAGGGCCCGCCTTTCTCTCCATCATCCTGGTCGGCGTGGCCGCCGTTGGGGCGATGCTCTTCCTCATTCCGCCGGTCCGCCGACTGCTGTTGGGCCTGGATCAACGCCAGTTGCTGCTTCTCCAGGGCATCCGAGTCTGGTTCGGTGCGGCTTTCCTGATGCAGGCGAGCCTGGGCATCCTCCCCAAGGAATTTGGCATTGTCGATGGGTTCACCCACGTCGGCGCCGGGTTCTTCGGGCTTGTGGCCGCCTTTTCCATCTCATCGGACCTTCAAGGCGCCCGTCGCGCTTGGTTCGCGAACCTGTGGGGCCTCATCGACATCCTGATCGTCGCAAGCACCTTGGCCTTGGTCCTGCTGCCGCAGATCGGACCTCACCACAGCATGATGTACGCCGTATTTCTCCCCGCACCCCTGTGGCTCTGGTTCCACGTGATCTCGATCTGGAAGCTGGTTCATAATGAAGCCTAACAACTGCATGCAGCGGACGGCGCTGCGCACCGCCGCTGAACCGGAGCGTTGAGGCTGCAGAAAAACCCCTGTCGGAAAAAACGGCCATGACAAGTACAAACGCACCATTGGAGACGTGATCCTGCCCGATGGCATGAACCTGAATCAGGAACTCGTCAAGCAAGGCTGGTGCTGGTGGTATTGGAAGTATGCGCCAGGAAATACGGTACTCGAAGGGCTAGAGCACGAAGCGCGAGAGGCCAGGATAGGGCTTGTGGGCTGATCCGCAGCCGGTGCCGCCGTGGGAGTGGAGGAAGAGAAAATCGCGGTAGTGGGTAGGCTTATTTCTTGGCGTTGGCGCGCTTGGGGTCAGCCTGTGTCGCTCTCAGAGGGACACGGATTTTCGGGGTTAAATAATATACGTTCCGGTGATCCTGACGAGGTGTGTGGCCGAAACCGAGCGCGCCAGATGATGGCTGAGCTGATCGACCAACAGAAATGATTGGTTAAATTCACGCGCTCGTAAGCGGATCGGGTGTAAGGGCACTGGGATAATCATATCGATGTCGATCTCGCTTGGCAGGGCGCTTATCATGAGGCGCGCGAGTGGCCGTGCCAGTGTATGTTTGCCTCGATACTTGAACGAGCAGATGGCTTCACGCAGTGGCGGAAGGTAGGGGAAGAGGGTCCAGGCCCGTTGAAAAGCCGGCGGCCGTTGCTGACAGTCTTTGCATTGATGGTCCTGTGTATAGGTCGTGGCCGCTGGCGAGTCAAACGGCTGATCGCAGCGTGCACAAGCTGGCTGGTGGAGCGGGCGGATGGTTTTCCAGCACGCGGTACAGAAGAAGGGTACCGGGTCAGTGCTGAGTGAATTGCCACAGGTGATGCACTCCACCGGCAACACAAACCGGATGGCCTGACAGCACCATCCAATGAGCCGATCCTGTGTGTCTTCACATAACATCGAAGAGGAAGCGCTCCAGTCAACGTGTGCGTGCGCTTCTTCTATGAGAATGTGCCGCGCCTGTCAAGGTTGTTGCTCTGTAAATGGTTGTGATATACGAAGGCAGCAGGATATTGAAAAAGTCCGCCAGCGCACAGACCGTGACGCGCAAGACGCGAGGAATGCTTGATCTGAAGTTCGAAGTTCCGAAAACCTCGAATTTCGAATCTCGAACCCTCGCCAGTCTTGCTCATTTTCTGTCTCGTGCGGCAATCCTGTGGGCTCGGGTATGGATGGAGAAGCAAATCACCATGGTGACACTCGACCAGGTATCGAAAGTTTATGAGCGGGGTGGCGACACCATCACCGGGCTCGATCGGGTCTCAGTCGAGGTGGCGAAGGGAGATTTCTGTGCATTTATAGGTCCCAGCGGCTGCGGGAAGAGTACGTTGCTCAACCTGGTTGCCGGGTTGGATGTGCCTACCTCGGGGAATATCCTCCTCGGGGGGCGGTCGACCAGTCGATTCACGAGCGACGACTGGACGAGGATCAGGCGGGAAACAGTTGGGATTGTCTTTCAGGCATTCCATTTGATTCCCGGGCTGACGGCAGCGGAGAATGTCGCGTTTCCCTTGTTGCTGCGCGGGGAGCGAGGGGCATCGGTCCAAGCCCGCGTCGAGGACGTACTCGAGTTGGTCTCGATGACCGCACGACGACACCATCGCCCAAGCGAACTCTCAGGCGGGGAGCAGCAGCGTGTGGCGATTGCGCGAGCGATCGTGCATCAGCCCCAGATCATTCTGGCCGATGAGCCGACCGGCAATTTGGATTCCCAGCATGGGGCCGAGATCATTGTCCTCCTTCGGTCTCTTGTTCAGCGCTTTCGCCAAACCGTACTGTTGGTCACCCACAGCACCGCGGCCGCGTCGGCTGCCGATTATGTCTGGGCCATGAGGGATGGGCAACTCGTGACGAGAACCCGGCACGAGTCTGTCTCAGTAGGGGCTTGATGGATCTTTCGACCATCATTGCCGGCGTGAGATTCCCCAGTTGTTTCATGAATGCCTCGGGGGCTCTCTGCGTCACGCGTGAGGAACTGCTGGCCCTTGGGAGATCTCGTGCCGGGTCCATCGTCACCAAGTCGATGACGGTTGAGCCTCGCGACGGAAATCCGACACCCCGGTACTATGGATTTCTCGGTGGGTCCATCAACTCCATGGGCTTGCCGAATCTCGGGTACAAGGCCTACGCCGCCCTCATTCCTGAATTGAAGACCCTTGGAAAGCCGGTCATCGCCAGTGTGGCTGGTCTCTGTGAAGACGATTTCCTGACGATTGCGGCCACGATCAATGCAGCGAAGCCGGACTTGATAGAGGTCAATCTTTCTTGTCCCAACATCCCAGGCAAACCTCAGATCGGATATGACGCCGAAGCTTCCAAGCGACTGCTGAAGCGGGTTCGCAAGGTGATCACGGTTCCGATGGGGGTCAAGTTGCCTCCGTACTTCGATCCGGCCCATCATAAAACGATGGGCGACGTGATCGGCCGTTGCGGGGTCGATTTTCTCAACCTGATTAACTCGGTCGGCAACGGGCTCGTCGTTGATCCGGAGCGCGAGGAAGTCGTCATCAAGCCCAAGGGCGGGTTCGGCGGACTGGGTGGCAGGATCATCAAGCCGGTCGCGCTGGCCAACGTGCGGGCTTTTTGGAAGATCTTCGAAGGGCGAATCCCGATAATCGGGACTGGCGGTGTGGTCAACGGCGTGGATGCCTTCGAGCATGTACTCTGTGGCGCCTCGGCCGTGCAGATCGGGACGGTCTTGGTCGAGGAAGGGCTCGACGTGTTCGGCCGCTTGGAGACGGAGCTGGCTGCACAGCTCAGCAAGAAGGGCTATACGAGGTTGGAGGATTGTCGGGGAAAGCTGAAGGAGTTGTAGGCCTACTTGGCCCCGAACGTCTTGGCAAGGAGGCCCAGCTGCAGGGCCCGTCGGAGTAATTGCGCCACGTTTCTCACGTCCAACCGTCGCATCAAGTTGAATCGGTGCACTTCAACTGTGCGCACGCTGATCTCCAATACTTCCGCAATCTCACGGTTCGTGTGCCCGATCGATACCAGGCGAAGAATATCACGCTGCCGAGGTGTGAGGAGATCGGCATCGATCTCTTCCAGTATCGGCTGGACTTTTCGGCTCAAAGCAGTTCTATCGCCCATGAATTACCTCTCATCCTCAGCTCACGGGAGTCTAACAAAGGTCTCTATCGCTGTAAACGAAACCGCCAATTTGTGCAGGGCTCAGTTCCTGGTCTGATTGATGTGGTTCGTCCTCGCTCCCTCATTCATCATGACTTGTTCTGTTCATCTCGCGACCAGGGCTTAGATGACTATACCACTTATGCTTAATATCGCCCTGATCCTCGCCCATGGCCTCCAGCGGCCGTTTCGCGTCCTGCTCAGCATCGTGGGAGTGGCTCTGGGCGTTCTGGCCTCCGTGGCCATCGGGGCGGCGAACATTCAAGTTCTGCGATCCTTCGAGCAAGCCGTTACGACGGTCGCCGGTCCTGCCACATTGGAAATCGCGGGCCGTGATCTCGGCGTGGATGAATCGGTGATCACGGCTGTCCGTGTGGTCGAGGGGGTAGTGAGCGCAGCTCCAGTCATTGAAGACGCGGTCGTGGTTGCTCAGGGGGAACAGCGTGATCAGGCGCTTCAGATATTGGGGCTGGATCTCCTAGCGGAGGTTGGGGCGCGTGGATTTCAGATCTCGCGGGCTAACGCCGACGTGGCGTTGGAGGCGCTCCTGGCTCCGGACGCTCTGTATCTTGGTCGTCAGGTTGCTGCCGACTTGAACCTGGGAGTCGGAAGTCTCGTCGAGGTGACGGTGGGAGGGCGTCTCGTGCGGCTGCGAGTCGTAGGGCTTATTCACAACGAGGCGGCGCGCTACTCCCTCTGGGATCGGCTTGCCATCATGGATATTGCTGCGGCGCAGCTGTTGTTCCAATCAATCGGGCGGTTGGATCGGATCGAGCTGGAGACGACACCAGGTCGACCGCTCGACGACATGATTGTCTCTGTGCGTGCGGTTCTCCCACCCCATCTTGTCGTGCAACGGCCGGCGCAACGGACGAAGCAGGTCGAAAACATGGTGCGGGCCTTCCAGCTCAATCTGATGGTATTGAGCTGGGTCGGGCTGCTCGTCGGGATGTTCTTGATCTACAACACAATGGCCTTTGCTGTGGCGCAACGGCGACGCGAGATCGGCATCTATCGCGCGCTCGGCATGACTGAGCGGCGGGTCGCCGGCCTGTTTCTCTTGGAGGCAGGATTGCTCGGTCTTCTTGGCGGGCTATTGGGAGGGCTTGGCGGGGTCTGGTTGGGCAGGGGGTTGGTATCGCTCGTGAGCCGGACGATCTCAGACCTCTATGCGCCGGTCTCGTCTGGCGGGTTGATCCTGTCGATGGATCTCCTGACGTTCGTGGCAGTGGCGAAAGGGGTGCTGCTCGGGACAGTGGTCTCGATGGTGGGAGCCCTGGGTCCCAGCGTGGAGGCTGGCAGGACTGTGACGGTCCGTGCTTTGGCACCAGGAGACTACGAATCGACGCATCAACTGAGGGCAGGCCTGTTTGGGTGGATCAGCCTCCTGTTGTTGGTGCTGGCAGGCCTCTGCTCGTTGATGGGCCCGGTCGGAGGCCTGCCGCTCTTTGGCTATCTCGCGACGGTCTGTCTCCTGGGGGCCCTCTCCTGTCTTGCGCCACTCTGTATCAAGGCGTTGGGCATGAGGCGCTCTCGCAAAGAGAGCGAGACGATGGCGCTCGGGGGGAGCCTTAGGCTCATCGCGGCAGACCAGGCTGCACGCCATCCTGGCCGGAATGCAGTGACGGTGTCGGCGTTGATGGTGGGATTATCGATCATGATAGGTGTGGCCGTCATGGTTCGAAGTTTTCGGGACACGGTCGAGGTTTGGGTGAACGAAACCGTGATGGCCGATCTCATCGTGGCCCCGCAATCCTGGCTCCAGGGGAAGCAGATCGTGCAGGCGTCGCGGGCCTTACCAGGGAACTGGCGTGCGACCCTGGCGGCGATTGACGGTATTGCCGCGGTCGACACCTATCGGGATGTACATGTGGAGGCGGAAGGCCAGCCGGTCGCGTTGGTCTCACGAGATCTCCGGCTCCATGCGCTGCGCAGCCGGTATCTGATGGTTCATGGAGACTCGACCGCCGTCCTACTTAGAGCCGCCGAGACCGGAGGCGTCCTCCTGTCGGAGGTGTTGGCGACTCGATTACGGCTTCGCGAGGGGAGCAAGGTCGAGATCACGACGCCTGCGGGACTAGTTGCTGTGTCCGTCGAGGGGATCTTTTTCGATTACGCGACCGACGGCGGGAAGATGGTGATGGATCGAACATGGTATCAGCGACAATGGCAGGACGACCGAGTGACCGTGTTTCCCATCTACCTGGCTGCCGGGGCCGATGCAGAAGAAGTACGGCAGTCGATTATGGCGCAGGTCGTAGAGCTTGACGGAGTGACGGTTCCCCCATTGGTGATCCGAAACCACGAGTTACGGAAGGAGATTCTCGATATCTTCGACCGCACCTTCGTGCTGACCTATGTCCTTGAAGCCATTGCTGTGCTGGTGGCCGTGCTAGGCATCGTCAATACCTTGGTGATGGCTGTATTGGAGCAGCGACGTGAATTCGCCACGTTGCGGGCTATCGGCGCAAGTACGAGGCAGGTGGAGCGATTAGTCTTGTGGGAAGCGGCCTATCTCGGGTTGATCGGGGCGGTGCTGGGCGTCGTGGGAGGCTTGCTGCTCGCTCTGGTGCTCATCCACGTGATCAATAAACAATCCTTTGGCTGGACGATTCAGATGACGGTCCCAGGCGGAGTGATTCTGCAAGCCGTCGCACTCGCCCTCACGGCGGCCCTGGTAGCTGGCTACTGGCCAGCGCGCTGGGCAGCAAGGCAGCCGGTGGTAGAGGGGCTAAGAGAGGAGTAGCGGCCTGGTTGGTCCTCTGTGCTCACGGAACCCTCACGATGAAACGGTGGTCGTTCGACGTGCGCAGTTGAGGACCACAATCTGGGCTGCTCAAAAATATTTCCAGCAAGGCCGCAGGGATATGAGGTTCCCCAGGCCTACTCAGTGCTGTACGTTGAGCGGTTCGAGTGACTGAGGACGATGCTAGGGGCTTTTTTAGCTCGCCACCGGCTGCTGATGGTCTACTTCGATCTTGAAGCCGAGATCTTCGATCATGCCCCAGACTTCAGGGGCTGGCTGGCCAGGTGTCGTGAGGTAGCCGTTCACGAAGATGGAGTCGGCTGGGTAGAGGGCCAAGGGTTGGAGACTGCGCAGATTGTGCTCGCGGCCTCCGGCGACGCGGAGTTCGGTGCGGGGGTGCAGGAACCGGAAAAGGCAGAGTACCTTCAAACAGCGTTGCGGAGTCAGGTTGTCACAGTTCTCCAGCGGCGTGCCTGTCGCCGGATGGAGCGTGTTCAGTGGAATCGAGTCCGGCTTCACGTCGATCAGGGCCATCGCCAGGTCGATGAGATCCTCGTCCTTTTCCCCCATCCCGACGATCCCGCCAGAGCAGATTTCCAATCCTGCCGCTCGCGCATTCTGGATGGTGTTGAGCCGGTCTTGGAACGTGTGCGTGGTGCAGATGGAGGCATGAAAGGCTTCGCTTGTATTCAAATTGTGGTTCACCCGATCGACGCCCGCCGCCTTCAGTCGCTTGGCCTGTTGCTCGTTCATAAGGCCCAGTGAACAGCAAATCTGAATCGGAGTCTCCTGCTTGATCGCCCGGACGGCTCCTGCGATTTCGTCGATCTCCCGGTCTAATGGACTCCGACCGCTGATGACGATGCAATAGCGCTGGGCCTTCGAGGCCGCCGCTTGTCGGGCGCCGTCAATCATCTCTTGTCGGGGCAAGAGGTTATAGCGCTCGATGGGGGCGGTGGAGATTGCGGATTGGGAACAGTAGTGGCAGTCTTCCTGGCAGGCCCCGCTCTTGGCGTTCTGCAACATCTGGAGGCGAACGGTCTTGCCGAAATAGTGGGATCGAACGGTAAAGGCGGCCTGGAGGAGTTCCAGCAATCGCTCATCGGGACAATCGAGCACGGTCTGGCACTCACTCCGTGCCAGCGTCTCGTCGCGCAAGGCTTTAGCAGCGAAATCCTGATAGTCGACCATGTGACACTCCATTATCTGATGAGGTTGAATTGATGGCGATGCGAATGGCCTACGCCTGCGTCAGGCAGCTAGACTGACAGAAAACCTACACGGTTTCGAAGGGAGAAGCAATGCCTTGGTAGGGAACAAGGGAGACTGGAGGGGGGCTGCTGTCTTGGCCTGGGACCGTTTGACCGGCATTCGGCCAGGGCAGTGCGACGAACGTGTTCCAAGTCCCGCAGCGGCGGCAGCGCCCAGACCATTCGGTCGATTCCTGCTGGCAGGAGGTACAGACATAGGGGACGACGATGCGTTTCTTGAAATGGAGGGCTTTCTTGAGTTCAATGACGGCCTGCTCCATGTGCTGCTTGCGCAGAAAGAGATTGGCCATAATCTTATGGTAATCGACCAATTGATCCTGTATCCCTTCGACGGTCGAGAGAATGTCGAAGGCTTCGTCGACCATTTCGAGTCGGTAATAGAGCTTGCCTAAATAGAACTGCAGGGCGGGGTTGTTCAGGTCCTGCTGGAGGGCCTCCTGATAGACCCGGATAATTTCGCTGGGTTCGCCCTGTTCGAGAAAGAGCTCTTCGAGGCGGTGCAGGATGATGATGTTGCGGGTCCTAGCATAGACCTTCTTGAGGATTTCCACGGCCTGCTTGGTCTTACCTTCCCGGATGAGAATTTCGCCGATGCCGATGTAGGCCGGCAAGAAGGTACGATCTCTTTTGATGGCGCCGCGGAAGTAGCGACGTGCCTTGTCGGGATGGCCTCGCTCCAGCAGTTGGCGTCCCACCTCGTACGTGCAGCCGGTGAGGAGATGGGCTTCGGCTCTGCGTTCCGGCTCAGGCAGGTTCGCCTTCAGGAGACGGTGCTGGATTTCAAGCGCCTCGCTCCATTTTTCGAGCCGGATCAATAGGTCGCGCTCGCGAATGAGTGCGGTGAGGTTATCCGGTTCGATCTTGAGCATCTTATGCAGGGTCTGCAAGGCGTCCTCATAGCGCTTGGCGCCCTCCAAATCCTTTGCCAGCTCCAGAAGGATTTCAATGTTGCGATCGTCGACGCGATTCGCTCGTTGATGGAGGCGGATCGCCTCAGCGAAGTTGCTCTCCGAGCGGTAAATATTTCCCAGCCATAACAGCGAGTCGACACGATTTGGGTCCATAGCTAGCGCCTTTTCGAATAGGCCGATGGCTTCGACGGTGCGTTTTGACATGAAGGCATGGGTGCCTTCACGGTGGAGTGCGTCGATCTTTTCTTTGCGCCGCAACAGTCGCGTGCTGCGCCAGTTGCCGATGACGTTGGCGGTTTGCTTCATGCCCACTGCCAAGGCCACGAGCACGGCGCCGACGGCCATGGAAAAGACAACAAGCGTGACCGGGCTCAGTTCAAATTGGATAGAGGGGCTGGTCCGAACCGCGACCGTGCCGGGGTTCAACTCTCGGAAATAGCTATAGAGGAAGATTCCGGCGCAGATGAGAAAGATGGTTGTGAGCAGTCGGAGCATCGATCTATGCCTTTTTTTTCGCTGGAGCCTTTTTCACCGGTATGTTCTTCACCGGTACTTTCTTCGGCTTCTTCCCAGGCAGTGGGGCGGCAGCCGGTTGTAGGTCCGGCGGTTCGTCCGACACAGCGATGCGTTTTGCGTCGGCCCACAGCCGTTCGAGGGCGTAATGTTCCCGGACGTCCTTCCTGAAAATATGGACGATGACGTCGCCAAAGTCCATCAGAACCCACTGCGAAGACCGTGTGCCTTCGATGCTGCGTACTCTGGAGCCGGAGCGAGAGAGGACGCCGTCGATGTGATCGGCGATGGCACTCGCCTGGCGATCGGAATCTGCAGAGCCTATGACTAGATAGTCGGCAACGGAGGTCAGCGGCGCAACCTGGAGTATGAGGACGTCGGTGGCCTTCTTATCGAGCATCGCTCGGGCAATGGCGAGGGCCGTAGATCTAGCTGTTCGTGCGATCGCGGTCCTCTTGGTAGAGATGATGTTGCAGTATATAAGATTCCACTGAAGGCGGCAACAGGTTTGCCACTGGGAGTCCCTGGCGGATTCGAGAGCGAATGTCCGATGCAGAGACCGCGCAGGGCGGTAGTTTGAGACAGGTCAGGCGTTGCTTTCCGAGTGGCGCCTCGATTCGTGAAATCCGTCCTGCATCCAGGTCTGCTAGCGAGGGGTATGGAATCAGCGGAAGCAGTGGGACAGTTGAGAGGGAACGAAACGACAGGCCTGGCCGTGAGAGAACGACGAACGGGCAGAGTTCCAGCAGTGTCAGAGGGTCACGCCAGGAGGGGAAATCCAGAAAGGCATCGAGCCCGATCAAGAAAAATAGCTGGGTCTGCGCTCCATATTTCTGCTGCAGCAGACGAACCGTGTCGATGGAATAGGACTTGCCTGGTCGACTGATTTCGACATCCGAGATGGCAAATGAGGAGTCTGAGGCGATGGCGAGGCGAACCATCTCATAACGGTCTTGGGCCGACGCCAGACTACCGTTCGGCTTATGGGGAGGGTGGCTCGTGGGGATGAACAGGATCTGGTCGAGCCCGAGAGCTTCGCGCGTCTGGCGCGCTATGGCCAGATGACCGTTGTGCACGGGGTTAAAACTGCCGCCGAGGAGTCCCAGTTTCATGCGGTATCACCCACGCGCTAACGTTGGTCAAGGATGACCAAGTTGTCCCGGTGAATGACCTCCTCATACTCCTGCGGGCCGAGTTGCTGCTGGATCTCGGATGATTTGAGCCCTTTTATCCGTGTGACCATGTCGGACGAGAAGTTCACGAGTCCTTTCGCGAATTCTTTACCATCCTGATCGAGACAACTGACCGCATCGCCCACTTCGAACGAGCCGCTGGCCTCCAGGATACCGGAAGCCAACAGGCTCTTGCCCCGTTTGGCCAGCGCCTCGACCGCCCCTTGGTCGAGCGTCATCGTTCCTCGCGGCCTGAGGGTGAAGGCGATCCAATGTTTGCGACTGGTGAAGCGACGCTCCTTCGCGAGGAAGAGGCTGCCGCCCGAGCCGCCGGCTAATACTGTCGGAAGGAGGCCGGCTTCTTGCCCGTTCAATATCAGGGTGGCCACGCCATACTCACTGACTTTCTTGGCAGCCCGGACTTTCGTGGCCATGCCTCCGGTTCCCTCAAAGGAGCTGGAAGCGCCAGCCCGCTGCGCAATGTCTTCGGTAATGTCCGGGATCAACGGAATCAGCGTGGCTGCAGGATTCTTGCGCGGGTCCTCCGTAAACAGGCCGTCGATATCAGACAGGATGATCAGCAGTTCCGCGTCGACCAGATGGGCCACCTCGGCGGCCAGCGTATCGTTGTCTCCCACGCGGATTTCATCCACGGCAACCGTATCGTTTTCGTTGATGATGGGGATGACGCCGAACCCGATCAGCGCATTCAAGGTGTGGCGGGCGTTGAGAAATCGCCGTCGATCGGCGAGGTCGTGGTGCGTCAGCAGAATCTGCGCGACTTTGACATCGAGCCGCTCAAATGACTTTTCGTAAGCCCACATGAGCCGGCTCTGGCCGACCGCCGCAGCTGCCTGCTTCACGGGGAGACTCTTGGGGTATTCCGTCAGACCTAACTTCTTGATGCCGGAGACAATCGCGCCGGAGGAGACGATCAAGACCTCACGTCCGCTTGACCGGAGTGCCGCGATTTCATCCGCGAGCCGATCGATCTGTTCAGGGCGAAGCCCTGTTTCTCGGGACGCGATGAGACTGCTCCCGATTTTGATGACGATGCGGGTGGCGTGCTTTAGGAGCTGATCTCGCATGGTGTGGCTCGAAGCTGCGTCACCTGTTGCCCCACATAGTTGACGAGTTCCGTCAGCCCTTCTCTCGTGGCGGCAGAGATCAGGCGGCAGGGATAGCGATGGCGTTTACAATACTTCTGCAACTCGCGTAGGCGCGCGCCGGCTCCAGCCGCATCAATTTTCGTGGCGACCACTGCGAAGGGGCGTGTGGCGATCGGCTCATCGTAGGCGGCTAACTCCTGACGCATGATCTCAAAGCTCTTGATGGGCTCCTCGGGGGCCCATTCCGACACGTCGATCATGTACAGCAAGAACGACGTGCGTTCGATATGTCGAAGAAATCGGAGTCCCAGTCCCTTTCCTTCATGGGCGCCTTCGATAATCCCGGGAATGTCTGCGACGGCAAAACTTTCTTTTTCCCCCCAGCGAACAATCCCCAGATTCGGTGTCAGCGTGGTGAAGGGATAGTCGGCGATCTTCGGTCGTGCCGCCGAGATGACGGAGATGAGCGTCGATTTTCCGGCATTGGGAAAGCCCACAAGTCCGACATCGGCCAACAGTTTTAGCTCAAGTCTGAGGGACCGTACTTCGCCTTCCGTGCCGGTTTCAAATTCCGTGGGCGTGCGGTTGGTCGGGGTCGCGAAATGGTTGTTTCCTCGTCCCCCCCGGCCCCCGTGAGCTGCCACAAACCGCTGTCCAGGGGTGACCAGGTCGGCCAACACCTCATTGGTCTCATCATCGAAGATGACGGTGCCGACTGGAAGGGAAACCACCACATCCTCTCCGGTTCTTCCGGAGCAATTGGCTGCGCCTCCCTGGCGACCAACTTCTGCCTCGTAGTGTTTTTGGTACCGGAGGTCGAGGAGCGTGGTCATGCGAGGCGACGCTTCAAACACGACATTGCCACCGTGGCCTCCGTCGCCGCCATCAGGCCCGCCGCGGGGCACGAATTTTTCGCGCCGAAAACTGCATGAACCGTCGCCGCCACGGCCAGCAGTGATACGGATACGGACTTCATCGACAAACATCGGCGCACCGTTTCTTCAGTGTGAAGGCTTTAAGATCATTGCCTGCGAGGAACATCCCGCTGCACGTACAGTCATGCCGGAAGTCCTCGCGGAAACGAAGCTGTGACGAGAAATGAGGATAGAATGCGCTAGGAAACCGCAGGTACGGAGTCGGAGTAGACGCTGATCTTCTTCCGTCCGCGGCCGCGTTCGAACTTCACAATCCCCGTGATGAGGGCGAAGAGGGTATGGTCTTTGCCGAGGCCCACGTTGAAACCGGGGAAGAACTTCGTTCCTCGCTGACGGATCAGGATGGATCCGGCCGTGACGGTCTCCCCAGCGTAGGCCTTGACTCCAAGGTACTGTGGATTACTGTCACGCCCGTTTCTAGTTGATCCGCCGCCTTTATTTGTTGCCATGACTGATCCTCGTTAGGCTGTTTCGATACCGGTAATGCGTAGCTTGGTGAAGCTCTGGCGATGGCCACGGGTCCGCCGATAGTTCTTGCGCCGTTGTTTCTTAAAAATGGTGATGGAACGGGTTCGATCCTGGTCGATGATCTCGGCTTTGACGGTGGCCCCTTTGACCAACGGTTGTCCGACTACCATGCCTTTTTCGCCGTGAACCAGCCGAACTTGGCCGATTTCGATCGTCCCCCCGATCTCGCCGGGAAGGGATTCCACCTGGACCAATGATCCAGTTTCAACCCGATACTGTTTGCCGCCTGTCTCAATGATTGCGTACATAAGCCCCTGCCTCCGTTACAGAAGATGAATGTGTACCATAGGGTCTTTAAGCCTGTCAAGGTAAAGGCGTGGTCATCGATGAGATTCCGCTGCGAAATTAGGGTCGACCAGCCAGGCCTTTGCCCCCTCCTTCGGACTAACCCAATCGGGGACTGTCCAGCTCAGGGCCTGGGAAGATATGATGCATTTCACTGTTGAGCCATGTCGTGAACTCGGAGGTAGTGATGGCCGTAGCACCGAAGCCTCGTCTCTCCAAGCCGAAAGGTACTCGATTTGTTCTTCGTCCCTATCGTCGGATACCGACCTGGCGAGTCCTCTACTATCTTAGCGGGGAATGTGTCGGGAAGGGTATCGTGACCAATCTGTCTCAATCGGGGATGCGCATTCAAGGCGAACATGCGGTTGACCCAGGTCTCAACCTGGCGCTACGCCTCACACTCGCAGACAATGGCCAGACGATAGAAATTGAACGAGCAACGGTCCGGTGGGTGGATGGTTATGATTTTGGCCTGGACTTTGTCCGCATCAGTCCGTTAGCCACGAAGCACATCGCACATTTATTGAACCAGCAGATTCGTGCTCCCCAGACGCCTGCCTGAGAGACCGCCCCCGCGTTCATTCTTGTCTGAGGGTGATGCCCCGCCCGTTTGCTTGACGCTTCTTCCAGCCCGCTGCTATATTCCGTTTTCGGTGCACGCATGTTCACGTGCTCGTCTTTGCAGACTATGCTTGAGCCGCAAGGAAAAATTTGGATGGACGGGTCGTTCGTCAATTGGGCGGACGCGCATGTCCACGTAATGACCCATTCGCTCCATTATGGATTGGCTGCGTTCGAGGGGATTCGCTGTTACAAGGGGAAGTCCGGTTCCGCGATTTTCCGGTTGCGGGAACATGTCGATCGGCTGTTCGATTCCGCCCATATCGGCATGATGCAGATGCCCTTCGACAGAAAGCAGGTCGCAGAGGCCATCGTGGAGACAGTCAGGGTGAATAAGCTGGAGGCCTGCTACATCCGTCCGCTCGTCTATATCGGGCACGGAGCGATGGGGGTCTATCCCGGCGACAATCCAATCAAACTGGCCATCGCGGCCTGGACATGGGGCGCCTATCTCGGGGATGATGCCCTGGCGAATGGGATGCGAGCCCGCGTGTCGTCGTTTACTCGTCATCACGTCAATGTCTCGATGACGAGAGGGAAGATCTCCGGCTACTACGTGAACTCGATTCTCGCGAAGCGGGAAGCAAAAGCGGACGGGTACGATGAAGCCATTCTTCTCGATACCGAGGGGTATGTGTCCGAAGGGACGGGGGAGAATATCTTTATTGTGCGGAAAGGACAGATCAAGACCACGCCGCTCACTTCGATCCTCGATGGCATCACCAGAAGCTCCGTCATTGATCTGGCGCGGGAGCAGGGTATTCCCGTGACCGAGGAGCGATTCACGCGTGATGACATGTATATCGCCGATGAAGTGTTCGTGACCGGCACGGCTGCCGAGTTGACGCCCGTAAGGGAGATTGACAATCGCCTCATTGGAACCGGCAGGCCAGGTCCAATTACGCAAGCACTGCAGAAGACCTTCTTTTCCATCGTCCGTGGGGAGGGCCCTTCCCACGAGGCCTGGCTCACCCGCGTCTAGCGCTTCGCAATGTCAACGATCGGGCAGTGGCTGGTAGGCGTGCATAAGCGTTCGCTCGTGCATCAGTGCGACTGGTTTCTTTACGAGCAGATTCCTGGAAAAATTCCTGCGCCTTCTGATATTCGAAGACGGGGCATTTTCATCGCCCTGCTAATGTCCGCTGGAAGAAGAGTCGCCAGAAGTGTGGCTCTCAGCAGTTGGGGCTGCCGGCGTCGTGGCCGGGGTTTCGGGGGCGGTCTGAGAGGACTCTTTCTTTTTGAGATCGATGACCGTGGAAGAAAACGTCCGTTCTCTTGCCATGATGGCGAGGCTCAACGAGGTCAGCATGAAGATGGCAGCGACGACGACCGTGAACTTGCTCAAGAAGTTGGCAGGGCCACGGCTACCGAAGACGGTCTGACTGGAGCCTCCGAATGACGCGCCGATTTCAGCTCCCTTACCTGATTGCAAGAGAATCGCGCCGATCATGAGAAAGCAGATCAACACATGAATGACAATGAGGAAAGTGTACATGGCACTCCGATCAGTTAGGTACGCCGAGCCTGAGCAATGCGAACGATTGTAGCAAAGGAGTCGGGATTGAGACAAGCCCCACCCACCAAGGCCCCGTCGATCGCGTCCGAGGCGAGGAGCGACTCGATGTTTTGGGGTGTGACGCTTCCACCATACAGGATTCTGATGGCCGACGCCGTTTCGCTATCCCAGCCGGTCTCTACGAACAACC
>Ga0315276_10002215_pt1 | contig 17733 bp, 19 predicted proteins | sample YL17G05_0_MG_FD_204542 | JGI IMG/M metagenome (GOLD analysis project Ga0315276, IMG submission 204542) | Sediment microbial communities from Yellowstone Lake, YNP, Wyoming, USA - YL17G05_0 | ecosystem: Environmental > Aquatic > Freshwater > Lake > Sediment | place: USA: Wyoming | collected... | reverse complement strand
TTGTTGCGGTTGTTGCGGTTGTTGTGCTTTTGCCTCTTTGGCTTTTGCTTTTCTTTCATCTTCTCTTTCTTTCTTTTTTCTTGCTTCTTCTCTGGCGGCCTCTTCCTTCAAACGCTGTTTTTCTGCTTGAAACATTGAGTAGATGCCTTTGAGATTTTCACAATTCTCATCGATCGAAACTTTCGTCGTGCATGGCTCTGGTTGGTCTTTGAAGTCACCGCCTGGACAATCTGAATACGAATGTAGGAAAACGATTTGTCCATTGAGATCGTTGTGGTCAGCTTTGCGTCCTTCCATTTTGTATCTGTGACGCGACTCAATAAGACGTCCATCATTGTAGATGTTAGCGCGACCTGTTCCTAGACGACGGACACCAAAAGTGGGGAATGCTTTTGAAAGTTCAGGGTGATCGCGTTTGAGATTGTATTCAATTGGCACGACGTCAACACTTTTCCATTTCAGTGGGTTTGAGTTTGAGTACACGATTTCGCATGTTGCGGGGGAGGATTGAGAAAGTTCAAACAACATCGTTTCAAGTGTTTTCCAATTGTGTGTCTTGGAGCTCTGAGTGATGTTCATGTCATCCTTTACGACACTCAGAACGAATTCGGTGTGTTCAAAAACGGACTGGTGGTATTTGGTGGTGAGACGCTCTTTTGTTTTGTCAAACAACTTCTGAGGGTTTGACAAGTATTGTTTTGCGTGATCAGCACCGAAAATTGACATGTCAAAATGCATCTTCATTTGGAGACCGATGTTGTAGTTTTCATCGGTAACAGGGATCTCGACGATAGACTGCCCCATTTTCTCGAAAGTGCTCCAAGGTTGAGAAACTTGGCTCAGGGAATCAGGGTTTCCACAAAGTTTGAAGGTAGCAGTCCATCTCGCTGTTTCGTATTCAGGCATCATTGATGTCATGCCGCGAAATCTGCCCCATGCATATTGATGGTATTTGTCAGAAGAGTTGGAGCTTCCGAATTTTAGGAAGCGATTGAGGTCGGTATATTTTTGAATGCCGACGCCGTTGTCCGTGATAGTAAGTATGCCTGCATGTGGGTCAGTAATATCAAAAGTCATTTCGATCCTGGTCGCTTTTCCCTTGCCGAGTGAATTGTCGGTGAATTCTGTTACACAAAGTAATTGAGAAGGGAAGTCATTCGTGTATGCCACGCGTTCTTTGGCATTGGCGCGCCAGAGTCCGTGAATGTCTTCACTGTAGTTGGCGCTTGATTTTGCCGAGTAAATTGGTATCGCCATATTATTATCGTGTGTGTTCCTTGTCCGTAAACTGATAAGTATTGAAATATATTTTGATTCTTCAATTTATATTTTTTACAGTGTAAAAACTATGTTTTTTTTTGCAAAATCAAATCAAATCAAATCAAATCAAATCAAATCAAATCAAATCAAATCAAATCAAATCAAATCCATCAAATCCATCAATATATTTTATATTTTTCATTGACAAAAATATAAATTGAAAACTTTTTTACTTGTTTTACATTTATCAGTTTCAACCCGACAACATCAACAACAAGTTCAATATGACCGCACAATCAAAGTTGGCATCCGCGTCCGCATCATCCGCCAACACTCCATACTCGCTTACTACTCTCTACATTCCCCGAGTCCACCGCAATCAAATGCACGAGTCATATGTGAAGCGCGTTTTTGAATGCCAAGACATTGCAGTTGTTTTGCGTGTTGATTTTGTGGAATACCAGCACCCAGATGCAAACTTCTGTTTTGCAGTTGTGCACATTCACTTCTGGATTCCCGGCGTCATTTCGAAGCATTTTCGCGAAAGGATTCAATCACAGCGTGAAGCGCGCATCGTGTATTCAGACCCTTCTTATTGGGTTGTTCTTCCTTACACGCAAAAACAAAATATCCAAAAAAAGACGATTCGCGCCGAAGCAAGTCTCGAAACCTGCAGCACCCCGACAACGCCGATTTCATCCTACACGTTTGCACCTGCACCGTTTGCACCTGCACCTGCACCAACAAAAAAATACCAGGATTGCATTTGCGGCTGCGGTGGCTGGGAAGTTGATTGTTCTTCTCAAATCCTTTACAACACGTTTACAGATTCAATTTGGAAAACCACGACAACGACACCACCCCCTGCCGAATCAACATGGAACAACATGGAAGAAAACTTTCGCTTCTACGACCACGACACCAGCAGCGCCCAGTTCGCTTATTAACGAGTATAAGCGCCTGAAACGAAAAAAATAAAAATAAAAACAAAAACAAAAATAAAATAAACTTTTTTTATTTCAATTTGTTTTCATTAAACTATTTCAATTTATATGCATGTTTTTCATTGGTGAAAATATAAATTGAAAACTTAAATATTATATTCATAAAATGTAGTGCTCTCGACTGGATTATCAAATATGCCCTCCGCCGCCCCCGCCGCCCCCGTTTCCGTTTCTTCCCATGCAGCATCCGTTGAAAACATACTCATGGCACGAATGGAAAACATCAACCCAGCTCCAACTACGTTTACCGAAAGCCAAGATCTAGGCGAGTTTCTCGATTTTGCACAACAGTATATCAGCATTGTAGAACCCTCTGACATGTTTGCTCGTCGCATCGTCGCATTTCTCGAAACGATTCAACGTGCTCGAGTGCAGCAGCAAGAACAACCTCGTCCTCGTGTGCAAGTTACGCGCATTGGAGCAAGACGTGTGTTTGCCGACATTACACACGAAGTCATGCAAGAAGAAAACATTGCCGCAAATTTCCGCCACACCTAACAACACTACACAACACACCAAACACCAAGACCCAAATCAATTATCCTAACCAAAAAAAAATACAAGACAAACAAAAAAGAAAAAAAAACAAAATTATTTTTTTATACGAATTAATATTTTTTTATTATTAATAAAGTCAGTACTCTCAGAATTATACAACGCTTCATCAATTGACATTTTATTTTTTATTTTGTTCAACTCATACAACTGAGAACTTAATTTTTCTTTACTTAAAACAAACAGCAACTTGAAATACAAGTGATTACATATATAATTATTTAATACTTTGAATACTTCTTGTGAATTTAAAATGCAATCAAATATTCCAATGTCCATTTCTATTATTCTTGTAAAACCTGCAAAAAATCCATCTGCAATTTCAACTGTATATTTAACAATTCTGACTTGTTTTTTTTTATTACGTAAATACTCGCGGTCATAATTCATATAATCAGAAATATTATTGTCTTGATTTATTGTCATTGATGAGATGTTATTGGTTTTTTATGGTTTGTTATAATACTCTTTTGCTTTTATATTTGTTTATTTAATTCATAAATAAACAAGTTTTATTTTATTATTACAAATTTGTTATAAAATTATTTGTTTACCTGGGGAATCCAACAAGGTTGGCGCCGATTCCGAAACCGGCACCGGACCGAGCAGAAACGGCAAGGCTGGGAACATACACGTCCAAAATTGCAAACGTTGCTGCAGCAGACAATGCAATGAGACCCACTTCTTCCAATTTCAGACGTTGTTTGGGAATGGAATATGCAACAATCGCAACCATTATACCTTCAACCAAGTATTTGATTGCGCGTTTTACAAGCTCGCCTAAATCAATAACGTTGTTATACATTTTATATTATATTAAATGAACAGAAAAAAAAATAAAATTATTTGAAATATTAATTTTAAATAGTAAATATTAATATCAATAAATTATTAATTATATTTACTATTTAAATACTTAAATATGAATTGTAATATAATATTATAATATATATTACAACTTTTCCTAAATCCTAAAATGAAACCGCGCGGAGTTGAATTAAAGAAAAATAAAGATGGAACAGACAATATGAATTATGTAGATTTACTAGAAGAGGATAAAGCAATTTCCGGTCAAAAATTTGCTTGTTTGTCATTTGTAAGTCCAGAAGAAATTATAAAACAGAGAGAACATTTTTTCTTTGAAGAGTTTCTAAAGCAATGGAATTATAAAAAATCGGTTGATGTAATGCTTCATTTTATTAGTTTCATTTCTTACAAGTATAATTTGACATTTGAAAAGGTAAATGAAGATTTCCAGGATTTTCTCAAAACCGAACATGAAGCCGTTATGAAATACAATGTGAATGATGATTTTAAAACCTTTGTAGACAGTTATGAGGAGAGACTGGATATTGAATTCAGCGAACAACACGAATTTCAAACATCGGTTAGAGGAATCAAAGTTCGCGGCGTTTTTGCATCGCAGAAGGAAGCCGAGATGCGCTGCAAGCTGCTTCGCGAAGTTGACCCTAACCATGACGTGTACGTGGGTCCGGTGGGAATGTGGGTTCCGTTTCATCCGGATGCGTACAAGACCGGGCGCGTCGAATACATGGAAGAAACGCTAAATCAGCTCATGTCGGAAAAGAAAAAGAATGAGGATAATGCCAAAAAGGAATTTGATAAGCGCGTAAAAGAGGCTAAAGAAAAGGCAATCGAGGAAAACAAAAAGAATGCGGAGAAATCTGGGAATAAACTTACCCAAACCATCAATTCCAAAGGTGAACTCGTAAGCGTGAAAAATCTGTCGGCCGATGATGGTGATGCTGATGCAGGCGAAGATGAAGAAGAGGAGTCTGAAAATGTAACACTTGATGACATCCGCAAACAAATGTTTGATACAGAGAATGTGGTGATTGACAAGAATACGGATCACGGATTGTCGCGTCTTACTGAAAATCAGGCTCTTAATCTTGACAACGAGGATGACATTGGTCTCGATGAATAAAGGGTTGGATTTGTCCAATAAAAAATAATAATTAAATTATGAAATTGTGAATTTAATTATTTATATTATTTATTTATAGTAAAGAATATAAAGCAATATGCAGATATATAATCATCATCTAGACAGATAGAATACAAAATGACAAAAGCAATCGGAATTGATTTGGGAACCACGTATTCGTGCGTGGGTGTTTGGCAGAACGAGCGCGTGGAAATTATTGCAAATGATCAGGGAAATAGGACAACGCCATCATACGTTGCATTTACAGATAGCGAGCGTCTTATTGGAGACGCTGCGAAAAATCAGGTATCCATGAATCCAGAGAATACTATTTTCGACGCAAAGCGTCTCATTGGTAGAAAAATTGACGATGCCAGCATTCAGAGTGATATGAAGCATTGGTCATTCAAGGTGGTTGCAAAAGATGGAGGTAAGCCGCACATTCAGGTGGAGTTCAAAGGAGAACAAAAGACATTTTCTCCAGAGGAAATATCCGCAATGGTTTTAATAAAGATGAAGGAAATTGCGGAGAGCTATTTGGGCTCGACGGTTACGGAAGCTGTGATTACGGTTCCGGCTTATTTTAATGATGGGCAGCGCCAAGCCACAAAGGATGCGGGCGCGATTGCGGGGCTGAATGTGTTGCGCATTATCAACGAGCCAACTGCGGCGGCAATTGCGTACGGTCTTGATAAAAAAGGAAAGGGTGAGAGCAATATTTTAATTTTTGATTTGGGTGGAGGCACTTTTGACGTGTCGCTTTTGACAATTGACGATGGGATTTTCGAGGTAAAGGCGACGGCTGGAGACACGCACTTGGGTGGTGAGGATTTCGATAACCGGCTTGTAAATTGGTGTGTTCAAGAATTTAAACGCAAGACCAAGAAGGATCCGACCGGTAATAACCGGGCTTTGCGTAGATTGCGCACTGCGTGCGAGCGCGCCAAGCGAACCCTTTCAGCGTCTGCAGAAACCACAATTGAGGTGGATTCATTGTTTGACGGAACCGACTTTATGACCAAGATTACACGAGCCAAATTTGAAGAGCTGTGCATGGATTTGTTTCGTTCTACTATTGACCCCGTTGACCGTGTTCTCAGAGATTCAAAAATGTCCAAAAACAGCGTTGACGAAATTGTGCTGGTTGGTGGCTCAACGCGCATTCCGAAAGTGTGCAGTTTGCTAACCGAGTATTTTAATGGAAAGGAGCTCAATCGTTCCATTAATCCGGACGAGGCGGTGGCGTATGGCGCGGCAGTTCAGGCGGCGATTTTGACGGGAGACCAGTCGAAGATTACGCAGGATATTTTGTTGCTGGATGTTGCGCCCCTGTCTTTAGGAATTGAGACTGCTGGTGGTGTCATGACCAAGTTGATTGAGCGAAATTCCACGATTCCGTGCAAAAAGGGGCAAACATTCTCAACCTATGCGGATAACCAGCCTGGTGTGTTAATTCAAGTGTTTGAGGGTGAGCGCCAGCTTACCAAAGATAACAACATTCTTGGCAAATTTCAACTGGACGGCATTCCTCCGGCTCCGCGCGGAACTCCGCAGATTGAGGTGACATTTGATTTGGATGCGAATGGCGTGCTCAATGTGAATGCGGTTGATAAAGCTGGCGGCAAATCGAATAAAATCACCATTACAAATGATAAAGGGCGGTTGTCAAAGGATGATATTGAGCGCATGGTTGCTGAAGCGGAAAAATACAAGGAAGAAGATTCAAAGCACAAACAAAAAATTGATGCGCGAAACGGGTTTGAGAATTATGTTTATTCGGTAAAGAATTCAGCTTCTGAACCGGGTATGCAGGAGAAGTTGTCCGAATCGGACCGCAGCGCAATTGAGGACGCTTGCAAGGCGTCGCTTGAGTGGCTGGAATCTGTGGATAACCATGATACTGATGCAGCCGAGTATGAAGCGCAACAAAAAAAACTGGAGGGAATTGTTAGTCCAATTATTTCAAAACTGTATGCTTCTTCTGATGGAATGCCAGGTGGAATGCCAGGTGGAATGCCCGAATTTCAACAACAGTCACACAATTCAGACAAATCTGGACCCAATATTGAAGAAGTTGATTAAAAACAAATGAATCTGTTATCAAATCAAATAATAAAATAGAAATATTATACAAATTTAATATAAATACATTTATTTATATTAAATAATAAACGAATGTCTAGTTTTTTTATATTACAAAAAAATAATATTGTTGACAATGCAGATGATCAAGTTATTGTTTTAAAAAATAATACATATTTACTTCCAAGCTCTAATTTATCATATTATGTGACTCATGGTTTATTTGAATCGACGTTGATTGCATGGTGTGCACAATTTTGCAATAAGAACAGCGTATTTTTAGACATAGGTGCGCACACGGGAACGTATTCTATATCTTTATCAAAATATTGTAAACAAGTGTATGCATTTGAACCACAAAAAAAAACATTTTATGCTCTGTGCGGTTCTGTGGCATTGTCAAATATTGATAATATTGAATGCATAAATTATGGACTCGGTTCTAAAGATCAAATTGGAAATTCAACATTAAAAATTGTTAGCATTGATGGAGGCGGATCTTCCATGCACGCCACGTCGGGAATTATTAAAGAAGAAACAATTAAAGTGAAGACGCTGGATAGTTTTAACATTGATGGGATTTCTTTAATCAAAATAGATGTGGAAGATAACGAACTATTCGCATTAATGGGTGGGGTGGAAACAATCATTAGATCAAATTATCCACACATTTGTTTTGAGTGCAACATAGAATCTGAATATAAAAAAAAACTATTTGATTTTTTAAATGAAATAAATTATAATATAGTTGCTATTACCCCAACGACAAATATGTTTTTGGCTTATAAAAAAAATTAATTCATCAATTTATTTATAAATCTGTCACATTCAATCAACAACAACTGCAAAATGCTGCTTTAAAATCGCAAGGTGCTGACCCTTTCATATGATAGATGCACGCAAAAAATGTCAAGATTGGAATGCCAAACATTAGCGATATTATTGAATAAGTTATAATCGTCACGGTTCCTTGACTCAATAGGGAAGGTGATGGTGATGATTTGTCATCGGTTGTTGAAGAATTGGTGGTGGTGGTGATGGTACCATTGACATTGGTTTCGACGGATAAAATAAATGTAAACAATATTGAAAATGATAAATATAATGTCAATATTGTTTTTCTTGATACATTATCATGATGTTTCATTGTCTGGTGATTGTCTGAGTTGAATATATTAAAATGAAACATTTATTTTCAATTTTTATTTATTACAAAAATATAAATTGAAAACTTTTCGATTACTTTTAAAATGTTCAGTGTTCGAACTGGAACAAGTCACAACAAGTCAATTATATCATGCAAACTGCAGCCACAGGAAAATCCAAATCAGGAGTAGGCAAGTCATCAGGAATAAAGAGAAGGAACAAGAAGGAGGCATCCGAGTGGTTTCAGAATCTATCACACATTGAGCAATTATTAGTTAAACAAGAAGCAAACACATCATCATCCTCGTCAGAGGAGAGAAAAACAAAAAAAGAAATGCACGAGCGCGAGCGTGAACTGCTACTCAAACGACGTTCCGAACACGAAGCACGCATGAAAGCACAGTTGCAATCCAAGTCGGAAATCACACAACAAATACAAAAATGTAAAGACATGCGCAGTCAACTGATTCCATTCCAGATGAGGTTGGAACAGATGCAGCTGCATGAATCTCACAATTATCATCCGTACACCCGTTCCGCCCATTTCTATTTCAAACTTGGCATGTTGGAATGCGGTATTTCAAATGTATTGAGGTTGATACGAGATGAAGAAAAGTCCCTTTTTGACATGCAACACAAACACCACTGCATCAAAAAATCAATCACAGACATTATTGAAAAAAGAAAAACATCCTCGTTTTCCAACCCTTACGCAAGAATTTGCGCAAGAATTAAAGCAAAAAATCATGTGGACGACATCTACAACTTGGTGACAGTCTAAGGGTTCGAAAGCGCACTTGATGTTGCATTGTTGGCGTTGTGGATTACTGTAATATAACAGTAGTCGCCAATTTGTTTTTTTTCTCGAATGTATATTGAATATTGAATATTATTGATTTAAAGTAATTCTTAGTAATAATACTAAATGAATCCATCTAATTTTATGGAATATAGAGATTTACATTACGAACAAACAAATGTAGGTTATGATTGTCAATATTCAGAAGGCGGAATAAAGTGTAAAAATTATGAATTATGCGAAGATGTATTACCTCCTGATTCGTGGGAATGTACTGCGAGTTATTTATGTATGAATTGTGGTAAATGGTTTAAAGTTGGTGGGTTTGGATGGGATGAATTGGAATTTAAAGATTGTAATGAAGAATGTGTGATATGTAATGAAACCGTAACTAAAAAACTTAAATTCCCTGCGAATTGCGGTCACTGGTTTTGCATACCCTGTTCCCGAAATATTTTGTTTTGGGATGAAACGCGCTATCATTTATCACCAGAACCGTTTGGCTGTCCTCCTTGTCCAAATGGTTGTGTAAATCACATAAAAGGAAAACAATGTTATTGTGAAGCATATGATGAAATATTAGAACGATGGGAAAATGAATATCCAGACAAATATCAAGAATATAATGATGCTGAGAATTTATCAATACAATTATCAGAAACTACACCAGGAAGTGTGTTTGGTTCAAAAAAATGTCCATTGTGTAGAAAAAAATATGAACGAGTATAAAAAATCAGCGTTTTAAATGTGCAAAATTTGCTTTTGCTTTTTAAAATCAAAAGCAATTAATTATTGCGCTACCATTTATTTTTTTTCACACTGATTTTGGGTCCCGCTCCTTTTTTGTTGATGTTCTTCGGGTCATACGCCTCCTCTTCGTCATCAGAATTCAAATCCTTGCTCATCTCCCAGAATTCTTTACTACCGAGTTTAAACGGTCCGTGCTGCTGCGCCTTGTACCAGAAAATTTGGTCCTGTAGCTTATTCGACTTGGCATTGTTATTTATCACCAAACACTCGAAATTTTCAGTGCACTGGTCCATCACCTGACAGAATGACTCAAATGTCGGAAACATGCCCGCATAATTTTCATAGATTCGTTTTCGGTTACCTATGTACGGCTCTCGCAGGATAAACACGTAGTCAATGTTGGTTCTAAGATTTGGCGGAATGCCTAAAGGATATTGCATTGTGATGACCAGCATAATCTTCCAGTGTCTCCCATTCATGAAGAGGAGACGCATCATAGTGTCGCGGGTCCATTTATTATCGAACAAGCAATCATCGAGGACGACGAATGTTCGGGGGTCTATGGTGCTCCGTTTGTATGATTCCATTTCTTTTTTCACTTGTTTTAGTACAGCTTTTTGTCGTTTCAGGATATTTTCTATGATTGCGGTATTGTATGCGTCATGGATGAAGAGTTTCGGCACGTGTTCCCCGAAGAATCCGTTGCCTGCTTCTGTTCCTGAAATGACGGTTCCAATGGGGATGTCCTGATGGTAATACATGAGGTCTTTCACGAGGAAACTTTTACCGGTATCACGACGACCGATGAGGACGATAACTGGACCTTTATTTTCATCCGGTCTAAAACTAATTGAGCGCATATCAAATTTCCCTAGTTCTAAATTCATATTTTAATATGCTTGTTTAAAGTTGAATGAATGTTCTATATCCTGTAATAATAAAAAAAATACATGTGTTGAACTAATTTGAATTTAGTATAATAATAAATGTAATAAATTTGAATGTAATAAATTTGAATGTAATAAATGAATCTAATAAAATATAAGTTTAAATAGTTGTATTTTTCTATTTATAGAAAGTAATATTTCATTTATTTTCCGTTATGTCTATTCCTGTCAACCCTCCCATTATTCCTCCCGTTATTCCCGTTGCTGATTCCGATACAACATCCGCAACAAGCGTATCAGATGGCGAATTAAAATTTAAACTGTTTTACCAAAAACCGAAAAATGATAATGTTCTTAAAGATTTAGAAATTTCTCAAATGGGATTAAAAAAATGTCAAAATTATATTCCGATTTATTCAAAATTCTTCTCTCTCAATGACACAAACTATAATTCAATTAACCTTAACCAGAAACACAGCGCCAAAACAATATTGGCTTGTTCCGCTTTACCAGGTGATGACGGTGTGCCGAAAAATTGTGGAAATGCAATCATTTTTCCGAATCCTAATACAAAACAAGAAGATTCTTCTTCTGTAAGTGCGACTACTCCTGTATTTTTCAAATTCTCTCCTTTGCTTGACCCGATTAAATATTTAGCCGGAAGTTATAATTTCAAGGGAACCGCTGGTGCGGCGGATGGAGTAGAGGGAGGAGTCCGCTCGTCGTCGTGTTATCTAGATTCTTTATTGAGCTTGCCATCCATTCATTCAACTCCATTTTCTTTTGATTCAACCACAACCCTGAGGGAACGTAGTTCCCCCACACCCCCTCCTTTCACAGAGGGGGTCGTAGGGGGGTGCTTGTCGCCCCCTACCACAACAAATTATGTAAATGTTGAAGAAGGAAAAAAATATAACCATTACAAAATAATAGACACTAATAATTCGGCATATGTCGACGGATTCTTTTCTTATTTATCGAGCCAGTTATTAAACACGCACGGATTTATTCATGGTATAGATTTTTACGGATCATACTTGGCAATTCAAGACGAATTTACAATTAATATTATCGATGACTATGATTACCTAATGAAGAATGATTTTTTTAAAGAAAAAAATGGGACTCTTTTCAAGTTCGATGAACCAGCATTTGAAGATTGTAGCGACAACAATGACGACGATGACGAAAATGGTGGTGGAAAGAAAAAACAAACTAAAGATCGTAATCGTAATCCTAAATTAAATATTATTCAAGACAAAAACAGCGACGACGTTCAATTCGATATTTACGTTGACATTTTTGATAATAAGGAAAAGGAGGACAAGGAGGATAGTCTTGCGAAAGTTGAACTAACCGAGCTAACCGAGCTAACCGATTCGCATCTTTTCAACCCTGAAAGCAGCGAAGAATATAATATTAATAACATGTCATGTAATTCCTCATCATCATCAGTTTCATGTTCTTCAAGATCGTCTCATACAACAACAACAGACAATGATGACAATGATAATTCGGCCGACAGCGATCGAAACAGTAAAAGTGATGAAAGTAATAGCGAAAGTGATGACAGTAAAAGCAATCACAGTAACAGTAGCGGAGACACAGAATCGACATTCAAAACAATTGATGACGATGACAATGACGACGACTATGAAGAAGAAGAAATATTGAATGCAGTTATTTATAATTTTCCCGTTGAAGTTATCATGCTTGAGCGTTGCACAAAAACGCTTGACTGGTTAATGGTAAATGACATTCTCTCGGATGGAGAATGGGAAGCCGCATTAATGCAGATTGTTATAACGCTTGCAACATATCAAAAAATATTTTCATTTACGCACAATGACTTGCACACAAATAATGTCATGTTTATCGACACAGATAAAGAATACATTTATTATTTTTTCAACAAGAAATATTACAAGGTTCCGACGTTTGGTAGAATTTTTAAAATCATTGATTTTGGTCGATCAATTTACAAATTTAATTCAAATTTTATTTGTAGCGATAGTTTTCATAAGAGCGGTGATGCTGCAACACAATACAACTGCGAACCCTATTTGAATGACAAAAAACCGTGCATTCAGCCGAATTTCAGTTTCGATTTATGCAGACTGGGTTGCTCGCTCTTTGATTTTTTTATTGAAAATATGGAAGATGTTGCGCGCGAGTGTAAAAAAAATCGATTGGTATCCCTTATTGTCGATTGGGTAACTGATGATGACGGACGCAATATTTTATACAAGAAGGATGGAGTTGACAGGTACCCAGATTTTAAATTATATAAAATGATTGCGCGAACGGTTCATAATAAAGTCCCGTCACAGCAGCTCAAACATCGCGTCTTCACTCAATACGAAGTTACACAAAAAAGTATTAAAAATGTATCAAAAATTGAAATTATTAATATTGATAAATATCCTGTTTATATTATTTAGCATTAATTTATTTATACAAATATACAACAACTTATAATTCTGAAGAAACGACGACTCTTGCCATTTTTGTATATAAAATTGTAAATGCAAATGCAAAAACAAAGTCAACATAAATGGATTGTACCATTTTTTGAAACATGTTGTAAATCAACATCAAAATAATGAATTTGATAAATACAGTATTTGACCACAAGTTTTCTATTTTTTTTGTTTCGTCGTCTTCGTCTTCGACGGAAGAATCGTCGTCTTCGACGGAAGAATCGTCGTCTTCGACTGAATCGTCGTCGTCTTCTTCTTCTTCAGTTCCTTCTGTTCCTTCTGTTTCTTTTTCCTTTACATTATTTTTCAAATCTTCCTCATTCAAACGCTTCAACCTATTCATAATTTGTTCATAGGGCGAAAACATAACATATGTTCCGCTTTTTAGACACCAGTATCCGACATCTTCATTTGTGTCAATGTCATACAAATGAGGTTTGCCTTTTTCGTCAGATTTCACGTAAAAAGGTCTTCCGTTGATTTCCATTGTTGTTGCCATTTTATTCAGGTGAAGCTTTTGTAGACTGCTGTTTGTTTACTGCATATGTGAGGCAACTTTTACATTTTCAATTTTTAAAATAATACAGTTGAATAGAGTTAATCAAAAAATGAAATATAAACACATTATTAAAAAATGACAAAATAATATGAAATTTCAGATTTCTTTTAAATATTAAAAAAATTGATAATATTGATAATAAAGATGGATTTCATAGCCATTAAAAAATGCAACAGTATCAACAGTATCCCACAATATACGCTCCGACTGAAAGAGCATTACGCCAGTGTAAAAGACAAATCATGTCGGGTGGATTGGTCGCTTTTCCAACAGAAACAGTTTATGGGTTGGGCGCCGACGGATTAAATCCGGATGCCGTTAATAAAATATTTGAATGGAAAGGACGACCCAATAATAATCCAATCATTTTACACTTTTCTCAACTGTCTCAACTTTCAAAAATAACAAATTTGACACAATTGGAATTACATGCCATGCTTCTTATTGCAAAAGAGTGCTGGCCTGGACCATTAACTTTGGTATTACGAGCATCGGATATAGTACCCAAAGAAGTAACCGCCGGTAAAAGTTTTGTAGGTGTTAGAATGCCGAATGATAGTGTAGCTCTTGCACTAATAAATGAGTGCTCGTGCCTAATCGCTGCACCAAGCGCCAATCTATCTGGACATTGCTCACCCTATACGGCTCAGCATGTCGCAAATGATTTTCATGATCGTAATTTAACAATTTTAGATGATTCGGAAAATCGATTTTCACGATGCGGCATTGAATCGTCTGTAATAAAATTAGATGAAAATGTTCCCGGCTCGTTGAATGTTACAGTTCTTCGCACCGGTTTAGTTGGTGGAAATAGAATAAAACGAATTTTAGATGCACATAATGTTCCATTTCATTTAGAATATTATGTTCGTTTGGGCAGTGACAGTGAAAAAACAGGTATGGATTGTCCAGGTCAACTATTCAGACATTATGCCCCCATGATACCTGCATATATTGAGAATTCTGATGCACGCCATACAATTGATGCAATGCAGTTACATGATTATGTTATAATTGGTGCAAATGGCTCTCTCAACGAATTCAATGATAAGTGCCTTATTTATTATGATTTAGGGGCATCTATTGTTGACGTTGCCAAAAATATATACAGTGTTTTACGACTTGCAGAAAAAGTTTCTGGCGCAAAAGGAATTATAATATCAGTTAAAAAACTAGAAGAATTTGCAGATAAAGACAGCGACTTGGATAAGGCAATAACCGATAAGCTGTTAAGGTGTTCTGAAGGTCACATCACACGCATTGGGTAATGCATCCATCTTTTAATAGGTTATTAATAATAATATATAAATATATAAATAGTTGTAGACAACAAACATAACAAACATAACAAACAATATTATTGTCATCGATCATTCCATAAATGGTATTATTTTTTTTAATGGATTTAGCATGTAGTTTAATTCTAACTGGTGTGTTTAAAGTTGGAAGCTGGGTTGTGTACAAGTCATTCAATGGATTACAATACGTGTATAAACGAGTGCGTCCAGACCAATTGCATAATGAATATACTCTAGATGAATTAAATTCACCCCCTTATGTTATAATTACTGAAGAAGAATATGATGCACTAAAAAATAATTGTAATACATCAAACAAATGAAAAAATAGTTAATTTATTGCAGATTATTGTATATTATAATTATAATATATACATTTAAATATAAAATGGTTTATCAACGTAGAACTTTGTGTAGAGGAGGGCCGTGTCCTTTACCAGCATTTAAACCCAACCTTGATAATGCAAACACAAGTCTAGTGCCAATATTTGTAAGAAACACGATTCTTATCAATACGTCCAGTTACCGACATGGCGGGCGTTTTCAGTTTGCAAATAAACCTTTGAATGCTTTCGGAAAATGGGCAGGATGTCCTGGTGGTTCTGGACCAGGTTACTCGTCAACCAACCAGTATGTTCCTTATCAAAATTGTAGCGTGGGTCCAGCGGTTGCAGGTCCTCAAACAATTTGTTTTTCAAGATGTTGATAATGTCATATAAATATTTTATATTTAGGAAAATAAACAACGCTTGTTTAAAATTTAAATTATAATTTTTTCTTTTTATATTATATAACAAACAATTATAATAATGGGTCATAAAAAAGGCGCCAATGGCGAGTATCATATTTCCGGACATTCTTATTCGGTCGTTAGGGGGTCAAGACCTCAAGTAATGCACGGAACTGCCTATAAAACTGTCGGCGGATTAACGAAAAGCAGTCTCATGTACAATAAATATGGCAGGATTGTTTCAAGACGCAAACACGCCACCGCAAAGCGCGAAAATCGTCTTAAGAAAGCTGGTTGGGTTCCAATTGGAAAAGGAAAATTCGGTTCTGTTTTTGTTGGAGACAAATCTAAATCTAGCAAGAAATCTAGCAAAGGACGCACTCGTCGCAGTTCCTCGCGTAAATCTCGCCGGTCTCATTAAATAAAAAAATTAAAAAATATCTATATATACAATAATACACATATATATAGATGTCAACTAGAAAAGGACCATCTAAAAGTGCCACATTATTTAAAGAGGGAACTGTTAAGAAAGGCAATGATGGAAATAAGTGGATAATTGTAACAAATAAACTGGGTGTTCGTCGATGGCAAAAGATGGGCTCTAATAGTAATAAAACAACTCAGAAGATTAAATCAAAATCAAAATCAAAATCAAAACGTGTATTAAAAATGGAGGCAGACCCAAACATTATTGTTCTAGATATGAAAGAATATGATGCGAAACATAAAGGTGATATAGGCGATGGTGATGCTGATGGTGCTGATGCTTGGATGAAATCGGCAGATATTAAAGCACCCACTGAGGGAATGATTAGCAAGGATGGTCGTGTATACATTAAGAATAAATGGGTTGCCGTATCTTCCGACAAAGCAATTTTAAATGGTTTTAGGAAGTTTACTGTCGACTATGCCGCAAAGCATATCAGTAAACCTGTGATTTTATATACACGCGAATATGGATCCAAGTGGCCGGCGCGAAATGCCTGGACCAAGTCGGCAGGAAATGCCGATAATACATACTCCCGGATGAAATTTATTCCTAATGGTGATGCCGGTATTTTTCCAACAAAAAAGAAATTTGTAAACTGGCTTACTACACGTTCGCCATCCATTAAAGAAGGGACTCATTTTTATGTTGATGGGGAAACATTCATTTGTAACAACAAGGCACAGCGCATATCCCCATATGACTGTGACCCTGACGAATTCTTAGCCGATGGTTTACAAGTCGACACTAAAGATAAGCAAACCTTAAGCACCAATCTTATGAATACCGAAGTGTTTGTTAAAGCGTGATAGAGATGGATAAGAGAGATAAATCAAAAATGATAAAAATAAATAAAAGATAAATAAATTATCAAAACATTATTTTTTTGTATAATTATATAGTATACATAATAATACAAAAATACAAAATGGGATATACGAAAGATAAAAAAACAGGTCTTTACAACATTAAAGGAAATACGTATGAGAAAATACGTGGATCAAGAACTCAAGTTTCAAATGGAACTGCTTACATGACCACCGGTGAGCTAACTAAAGATAAGTTATTGTATAGTAAAAATGGTTACATTGTTAGCAAAAAAAAACATTTTACGGCAAAAAAGGAAATGCGTCTTGAAAAATATGGCTATTTTACAAAAAAAGGTAAATTTGGTTCAGTAAAAAGGTCTAGAAGAAACAGAAAAACAAAGAAAGAAATGTTTTAAAGTATGTTTTAAAGTAATGTTTTAAAGTATGTTTTAAAGTAATGTTTCAAAATTATTTTATCATTTATTTTTATAACCTATATAAAAATAATGAATATATTACAAAAAATAGCGACATTTAACAAAACAAATAAAACAGTTATCAATATTTGTGAAAAATATAGTAAAAGTATTTTAGGCGTTGACCATATTGCATTTCGTTCATTATATAAAGGAATGAATAAATTTGATACCACTATATATGAAAAGAAAAATGAAGTATATCATTTTCCTGAATACAATGTAAAGGCAAATGAATATTATAAATATAATAAATTCACAAGAGAATATCCATTACGTATATTCAGTTCATATTATGCAGGCGAATGTCATGACGGTTCCATATTAAATTTATTAAAAAATAAGAATATTGATTTTGGAGAAATGTATTCATACCATGATTATTTAAAAATTTACAATTGGAACCAATATGTAGCTTGGACCATGTTACATAAAGACACAATAAATCACATTGCGTTTC
>Ga0315276_10002210_pt1 | contig 17748 bp, 18 predicted proteins | sample YL17G05_0_MG_FD_204542 | JGI IMG/M metagenome (GOLD analysis project Ga0315276, IMG submission 204542) | Sediment microbial communities from Yellowstone Lake, YNP, Wyoming, USA - YL17G05_0 | ecosystem: Environmental > Aquatic > Freshwater > Lake > Sediment | place: USA: Wyoming | collected... | reverse complement strand
TCGAACAGGTATTTATAGATGATCATCTGGGGGGAATTCCGGGCTTTGCTTGCCGACCATTTGCTGGTGGTGGTCTTGAAGTCCGTTATGCAGTAGTCCTCTTCGACCAGGTCGATGACGCCCTTCAACGTCACGCCGCTGCCGGGAAGCACCACGTGTAGTTCCTTCTCCACCATCAGGGGGCGGATGGCGGGGGCGATGTCTTCCAGAAAGTGCTTCAGGAACGCCAGTCCGCGCTCGCGGGTCTCACGGCGCGGCGCCTGCCAGGCGATCTCCCGTCCGGACACGCCCTCGTCGAAGCCGGCCTTGAAAATGGCTGCCACGGCGTCGGGGGCGAGCGGCGCGCCGCTTATCTTTTGCAGGAAATAGCGCTCGATGGTGGCGTGGAACACCTCGCCCAGGAAAATTTTATCGTTGACCGGCGGCCGGATGTCTTCCACGTAGGCGAAATAGTATTTGCGCGGGCATTCATTATAAGTTCGGATCTGGCTGTGGGAAATGTAGCCGCGAGGAAGGGCCATCGCGAAAAACTATTTTTCGCTTTTGTTGATCATGTTGAGCAGGCGGGATTTGTAGCGCGAGCCGGTGTTCTTGTGGATCGTCCCCTTGCGGATGGTCTTGTCGATGATGGAGAGGGTCTCGGGGAGCATCTTGGCGGCTTCGTCCTTGGAACCGGCGCTGATCTTCTTTTTCAGGGTCTTGATTTTATTTTTCATCTTGGAGCGGTTGCTGCGGTTGACCATTCTTTTCTTCTCGTCCTGCCGGTGCTTTTTTACTGCCGATTCATGATTTGCCATGGGTGTTCCTCCAGAAAGAAAATGTATCATACACAAAAATCATCGGGCTGTCAATGGTCGGGATCCGCGACGGCAGGGAGATCATCCCAGGCGCCGCTTTTGATCCCCCCCAGGTCCAGGGTGACGAACGTGAAATTCCTGGCGCGGCAGAACGCCAACAGGTCTTTTTTCAAGGCCAGCACCTTGGCCATGCCGGCTTCGCCGGTCTCGATGCGCACCCCGTCGGGGATGTAGCGCACGCGCAACGGATGGATGCCCCGGCCGATCAGGAAATGTTCCACCTCGCCGATAGCCGTGATCAGCCCCGCCTCCAGGGTGAGTTCATAAGGGAAGCGGGTGGCCAGGCAGGTCGATGAGGTCAGGAAGTAATCGTCGACCCCGAGCTTTTTCAATTCGCCGACGATCTCGGCGCCGGTGAAGCCGGCCTCCTGCAACGGCGAAATGATGCCGAGCTTTTCCAGGGCACGGCGTCCCGGGCGGTGCTCCTGCAGGTCGGAGACGGTCGTGCCGTCGGCGACCATCCCGATGCCCTGCCTCTTGGCTTCCTTTTTCAGGGCGCCGAACATCCTCTGTTTGCAAAGGAAACAGCGCTGCCTGGGGTTCTGGCGCATCCTGGCGTCGCGGAGCAGGTCGATGTCGATCTCGCGCAAGGGAAAGGGGAATTTCTTCCTGAAATAAGCGACGCGGGCGCGCGCGGCTTCGCCGATAAAGGGGGTATTGACGAAATAAGCGGAGACATTGGCTTCCCCGAGGGCCAGGGTGGCCTGGTGCAGCAGAAAAAAGGAGTCCTTGCCGCCGGAAAACCCCAGCAGTATGCGCCCCTGGCGTTTGAGGCGCTCGTGCAGCAGCGCTTTTTTTTCGCGGATGTTCCCCGGCGCCCGGGCTTTCATTTGCCGGAGGCGGGCGGCGTCGCTGCCCGGTTCCGCTCGCCGAAACGGGCGAGCACGTCGTTCATGACCGTTCCCAGCTCCGGGTTGCCGTCGATGAGCACCAGGTTGGCGCCGCGCAGGGCCAGGTAGTTGCCGCGCACCTTTTCCAGGAATTCCCTTTTCTCGAACAGTTTCGCCACCCCCTGGCGGGCCAGGCTGATGCGCGCCAGCGCCCGCTCGACATCGGCGTCGATGATGAAGACGATGTCGGGCTCAGGGGCGAAGCCGCGGTTGGTCCTGAGGATCGCCTCCATGTCCAGGCCGCGCGCTCCCTGGTAGCAGGCGTTGGAGTAATAGTAGCGGTCCATGACGACCGTGGTCCCCGAGCGCAGGGCCGGCAGGATGTTGGTTTCCACGTCCCAGCGCCGGTCCTGGAGAAAAAGGTCCAGTTCTTTCTGGATCGCTATGGCTTCCCGGTCCTGGGCCAGGCGGCGGATCATTTCCCCAAGCGGCGAATCGGTCGGCTCGCGCAGCCAGATGGCCGGGGTGCCGCCTTGCAGCAAATGCGCGAGGAACAGTTTGGATAGGGAGGTCTTGCCCGAACCGTCGATGCCTTCGAAGACGATCAACTGGGCCATTTATTTTCCGAAACAGGTGCCCACCGCCTTGGCGGCCCTGACCAGGTCGTCCTCCGGCTTGACACGGCGCGGGACGGCGATGGCTTCCCGGATGGGGGAGGTCTTGATCTCGTTGCCGCGCAGGCCGACCAGCGAGCCGAATTTCCTGTTCATCGCGGCCTCGACGGCGTGGTAGCCGAAGCGGGTGGCCAGGATGCGGTCGAAAGGGGTGGGGCTGCCGCCGCGCTGCACATGGCCCAGGATGGTGTAGCGGCTTTCGATCCCGATCATGTCCTCGATGCGGTTGCCGACCCAGGCGGCGATGCCGCCCAGGCGGACCGGGTCGCTGGCGTCATTCACCTGGCGGGCGACGACCAGTTCGCCCCCCACGGCCTTGGCTCCTTCGGCGACCACCACCAGGGAGAACCTCTTGCCCTGCCGGGTGCGTTCGCTGATCTTATCGCAGACCTTTTCCATATGGAAGGGAATCTCCGGGATCAGGATGACGTCGCCGCCGCCGGCCAGGCCGGCTTCCAGGGCGATCCAGCCGGCGTAGCGGCCCATGACCTCGATGACCATCACGCGGTGGTGGGCTTCGGCGGTCGAATGCAGCTTGTCGATCGCCGTCGTGGCGGTGTTGAGGGCCGTGTCGAAGCCGAAGGTGACATCGGTGCCGTTCAGGTCGTTGTCGATGGTCTTGGGGATGCCGATCACGGGCAGGCGGTGCTTTTCGAAAAAAAGCTGGGCGATGCTCTGGGTGCCGTCGCCGCCGACGGCCAGCAGGACGTCGATCTCGTTGTACTCGATGGTTTTCAGCGCCACGGCCGATACGTCGCAGTATTCCTGCTTCTGTCCCGGGGCTTCGGCGGCATAGCGGAACGGGTTGTCGCGGTTGGAAGTGCCCAGGATGGTCCCGCCCCGGGGCAGGATCCCCGAAACGTCGGCCAATTCGAGCTTGCGGACATTCTTGTGGATCAAACCGGCGTAGCCGTCGATGATGCCGCAGACCTCGAGGCCGTAGTCGCGGCTGGCGGTATGGACCACGGCGCGGATGACCGCGTTCAGGCCGGGGCAATCGCCGCCGCCGGTCAAGATGCCCAGTTTCCTGATCTTTTTCATTTCGACTCCTCGCTTGCCTTCATCATAGCAAAAAAAGGCAGCGCCGCCAACGTCACCGCCTACGCCGGACGGTCGACTGCCTGCACCTGCCGCTGCAGGGCGTCGAGCTTCTCCGCCATCATGTTCATGGCTTGCTGCAAACCCGCGGGGGACAGCTCTGGGCCGACGCGCAGGGGCTCGCCGTACGCGAAGCGGATGCGGCCGAAGGGCAGCGGGATCATGAAGCGGTCCCAGCTTTTTTCGAGCACTTTCACCCGGGAAGCGCTCCAGCTGACGGGGATGACGCAGGCCCCGGTCTTGGCGGCCAGCTGCACCGCCCCCTCCTTCACCTTGCCCGCCGGTCCCTTGGGGCCGTCGGCGGTGATCAGCACCTCGGCCCTTTCCTGCTGCACGCAGCGCGCCATGTGCAGGAAGGCCCGGGCCCCGCCCTTGGATGAAGAGCCGCGGATGGGGGACATGCCGAATTCCCCGGCCACCGCCGCCACCAGCTCGCCGTCGCTGGACAGGGAGATCAGCGGCCTGGCGCCGATGTTCCTGAACTGGTGCATCACGAACAGGATATGGCGGTGCCAGAAAATATAGACCAGGGGCAGATTTTCCTTTTTCAGGGCCGCGACGGCCTCCCCGCCGCTCACCGTGACCCGGTTGCAGCAGATGACGGCCTCGATCAACGCCCAGGCCGATTTTTTCACCAGCAGCAACCTAGTCTTTTTCAGCCAGGCCATATTCTTTGATCTTGTCCAGGAGGGTCTTGTAGCTGATCTCGAGGATCTTGGCCGCCCGCGAGCGGTTCGCCGCGGTCTCGGCCAGCACGTGGGCGATCTTGAGCTTTTCGGCCAGTTTCTGCGCCCGCGACGCCACGGCCTTCAGGTTGCCGTTGAGGTTGAAGCTGTCATCGACGGGGAACGACCGGGCGGGGAGGATGATCTCCACGGGATGGATGCGGGGGCCGCGGCTGATGATCACCGCGCGCTCGATGGTGTTTTGCAGTTCCCGGACGTTGCCCGGCCAGGCGTAGGCCAGCAGCTTTTCGCGTGCCGGGTCGGTCAGGCCGAACTCGCTTTTCTTTATTTCCAGCGACAGTTTTTTGCAGAAATAGTCCGCCAGGAGCAGGATGTCGTCGGGGCGGTCGCGCAGGGGAGGCAGGACGATGGGGAAACTGGTGATGCGGAAATACAGGTCCTGGCGGAAACGTTTTTCGCCGGCGGCTTTTTCCAGGTCCTGGTTGGTGGCGAAGATGAAGCGGATGTCCAGGGGGATGGACTTGCCGCTGCCCAGGCGGGTGATGGATTTTTCCTCGAGCACGCGCAGGATCTTGCCCTGCAGGTGCAGGGGAAAGTCCCCGATCTCGTCGAAAAAGAAGGTGCCGCCCTGGGCCAGTTCCAGCTTGCCGATCTGGCGCATGTGCGCCCCGGTGTACGAGCCCTTCTCGTGGCCGAACAGCTCGTTCTCCAGGAGGTTGTCCGGGATCGACGCCGAATTGATGGTGATGAACGGCCTTTCCCGGCGCGGGCTCAGGGCGTGGATGGCGCGGGCGAAAAGCTCCTTGCCGGTGCCGCTCTCCCCGCGCAGCAGGACCGTGGTCTGCGTCATGGCCACCTGCCTGACCTTCTCGGCCTCGTGCAGGATCTCGCGGCTGCTGCCGATGATCACGGTCTTGCCCATTTCCGACAAGAGCACCTCGCGCAGGACCAGGTTCTCGCGGGCGATGTGGGTCGTCGCCAGCGCCTTGTCGATCATCAGCAGCAGGTAGTCGGGGTCGACGGGCTTGGCGACGAAGTCGAAGGCGCCGTCCTTGATGGCCTCCACGGCCTTTTCGATCGAACCGAAGGCGGTCAGGATGATGAACGGCAGCTGCGGGTCCCTGACCTTTTTCATGAAGCTCAGCCCGTCCAGGTCGGGGAGCTGCAGGTCGGAGATGATCAGGGCGTAGTCGTTGCGCTTGAGCAGGGACAGGGCGGAGGCGACGTCGGCGGCGGCGTCGACCGCGTACCCCTTGTCGGAGATGATCGTGGCCAGCATCTCCCGCATGGAGGCGTTGTCCTCGACGACCAGGATTTTGACCATGGCCTTATTATCGGCCATTGACGGCGGTTTTGTCAAATCGCGACCCGGCCCGCCCGGGCCCCCCGCGGCTTGACATGACGGCATTTTTAAGATATTTTACCCCCATGGAGAAGAACATGAAAGAATTCAAGGGACAGTTGATTTCCAAGGGCTTCAAGGTGGCGATCGTGGTCTCGCGCTTCAACAACTTCATCACCGAACAGCTTCTGGACGGGGCCAAGGATGCACTGATGCGCAGCGGCTCCAAGGAAGAGGATATCGACGTGGTGCGCGTCCCCGGGGCCTTCGAGATCCCGCTGGTGGCCAAGCGCCTCCTGCTCGCGAAAAAATACCATGCCGTGATCTGCCTGGCGGCGATCATCCGCGGCGAAACGCCCCATTTCGACTTCATCGCCTCCGAGGTCAGCAAGGGCATCGCCCAGCTGAACCTTGAATTCGCCAAGCCGGTCACCTACGGCATCATCACCGCCGACAACACCGACCAGGCCATTGAGAGAGCCGGGAACAAGATGGGCAACAAGGGCTTCCAGGCCGCCCAGTCGGCCATCGAACTTCTCAACCTCTTCGCCGATGCCAAGATCTGATGTTCCGCATCAAGTACAGCCGCGAGATCGTATTAAAAATCCTCTACCAGCTTGACGCCCTGAAATGCGACCCCGCCCAGAGCGGCCCGGTCATCGACGACTATTTCCGCTCGTTCCGCGAGGTCAACCCCGACGAGGAAGCGTTCATCCGCCGTCTGGTGCAGGCGGTGATGGACAGGAAGAAGGAGATCGACGCCTCGATCTCGGGAAACCTGATCGGCTGGAAGCTGAACCGGCTGGCGCTCATCGACCGCAACCTGCTGCGCATGGGCATCGCCGAGGCGACCTTCAACTCGGAGAAGCCGATCATCATCGACGACATCCTGCGCATCGCCAAGAAATACAGCGACGCCGATTCCTATAAGCTGATCAACGCCATCCTGGACAAGGTGATCCCGTGAAGGCCCTGCTGCTGATGCTGCTCTACGTCTGGACGCCCCTGCGCCAGGAGACCAGCCTCGAGGTGTTCGTCACCTGCCGCACCCCGGAGCTCTTCAGCGATTACCGCAATTTCAATTTCAAGCAGGAGGTCGTCCCCGGCGCCGGCGGCCTGAACGTGAAGATCAAGAGCCGGACCCTCAGCCTGGGCAACCTGAACCACCGCATCCGCACCGCCGAGCCCTACCTCGCCGCGCAGGGGCCGGAGATCCGCCGCGTTTTCAGCCAGGTGCGGCTGAACGCCCTGTCGGTCGCCGATTACCTGAAAAACATAAACGATTTTTTGAAGCATCGCATCGTCTATTCCGAGGCCGACCTGCCCCAGGAAGCGGAAGCGGTCCTGGCACAGGCGCAGGGGCACTGCATCGGTTTCGCCAACGTAGCCCAGTCCCTGCTGGCCTGCATCGGCATCGCCAGCCGCCCGGTCAACGGCTTCTACCTGCGCGAGGAGGGCGGCCGGGTCGAACCGGTGCCGCATCGCTGGCTGGAGATCGAGCTGCCCGGCGAGCACCGGGTCTTCTATGACCCGCAGTACCAGGATTTTTCCTCGCGCTACCTGGTCACCAACCTGGGCTTCCCGCTGCAGGGCGTCGAGCGTTTTGCCGGCGTCGTCGTCAGGAAAAGCAAAAAAATACTGGATGAATGAGGTAGGCACATGGAAGAACAGTTCGGCGTCCGCCTGGAAAAACTGAAAAAGCTCTCCGCCCTGGGCGTAGCCCCGTACCCGTACCGCTTCGAAGGCGCGCAGCGCTTCGCCGCCATCATCGCCGCCCACAAGGAGAAGAGCGCCGAGGACCTGAAGCAGGCCGACGTGGACGTGCGCTGCGCCGGCCGCATCCTGTCCATCCGCAGCATGGGCAAGAGCGTTTTCATGCACCTCTCCGTCGGCGAAGATAAACTGCAGGTCTACATCCGCAAGGACGAGGTCCCGGAAAAGGATTTCGCCGTCAACAACCTGCTCGATATCGGCGACATCATCGGGGTCGCGGGCACGGTCTTCAAGACCCATACCAACGAGCTTTCCGTCCTGGTGAAGGAATTGACCTTCCTGGCCAAGTCGTTCCACCCGCTGCCGGAGAAATGGCACGGGCTGCAGGACAAGGAGCTGCGCTTCCGCCAGCGCTACCTCGACCTGATCGTCAACCCCGACACCAAGGACATCTTCCGCAAGCGCTCGCGGATCATCCAGTCGGTGCGCCGGTTCTTTCACGAGCGGGGATATGTCGAAGTGGAGACGCCGATGATGCACCCCATCCCCGGCGGCGCGTCCGCCCGACCCTTCGTCACCCACCACAACGCCCTCAATATCGACCTGTACCTGCGCGTCGCTCCCGAGCTATACCTGAAAAGGCTGCTGGTCGGCGGCATGGAAAAGGTGTTCGAGATCAACCGCAATTTCCGCAACGAGGGCATCTCGCTGATGCACAACCCGGAATTCACCATGATCGAATTTTATGAATTGTACCGGGATTTCAACGACTACATGGACCTGAGCGAGCGGCTGCTGATGGACCTGAGCCGTGAACTGCTCGTCGACGACACCATCCTGTGGCAGGACAAGCGCATCGTGCTGGCGCCGCCGTTCCAGCGGGTGAAATTCATGGAGATCATCGGCGAGAAGTCGGGGCTGACCACGGAGCAGCTCTGGGACGAGTCCCATGTCAAGGAGCACATAAAGAAGCATTTTCCCGAGGAGCCGCCGCCGCCCACGTTCGGCAAGATGCTGGAGCTCCTCTTCGACGCCTACGTCGAGAAGACCCTGGTCGATCCCACCTTCGTCACCTATTATCCCAAGGCGATCTCGCCGCTGTCCAAGGCCTCGCGGCTGGACGAGCGGGAGACCGAGAGGTTCGAACTGTATGTCGCCGGCATGGAGATCGCCAACGGCTTTTCGGAATTGAACGATCCCCTGGAGCAGCGCAAGCGCTTCGAGGAGCAGGTGCGCGACCGCGAGCAGGGCGATGACGAGGCCCAGCGGATCGACAACGGCTTCCTGCAGGCGCTGGAATACGGCATGGCGCCCGCCGCCGGCGAGGGCATCGGCATCGACCGCCTGGTCATGCTTCTCACGGGGGCGGCTTCCATCAAGGAGGTCATCCTCTTCCCCCTGCTGAGGCCGCGGGAATGAAGTTCGCCTGGTTCATCGCCCGACGCTACCTGACCAAGGGCCGAAAAAATTCCTTCATCTCCATCATCTCCATGGTCTCCATCCTGGGCATCGCCATCGGCGTCGCCGCCCTGATCATCGCCCTTTCCCTGATCAACGGCTTCCAGAACGATATCCGCGACCGCATCCTGAGCTCGTCGGCCCACATCATGGTCACCGATCGTTTCGGCGAGGGCTTCGGCGATTTCCGGGGATTGAACCGTGAGCTGGAGAAGGATTTCCCGGAAGTGAAAGCCGTGATGCCTGTGGTCTACGGCACGGTACTGGTCAAGGGCGCTACGCGCGAGGTCGCCGGGGCGGTGTTCCGCGGCCTCGACCTGGACCGGAAAAGCAGGGAGCCCTGGCTGACGACCCTCGATTTCGGGCGCTTGCCCGCCAATGACCGCGAGCTGCTGCTGGGCAGGGAGATGGCCCTGAAGCTGAACCTGTTCGCCGGCGACAGCTGCCTGATCGTCTCGCCGCAGGCGGCCCTGTCGCCCCTGGGCATCATGCCGCGCTTCAAGAAATTCCGCATCTCCGGCATCTTCCGGTCCGGCCTCTTCGAGTTCGACAGCGGCACGGTGATCTCCGGCCTGGGGGCGGCGCAGCAGCTTTTCTCCCTGAAGGACAAGGTCAGCTACCTGCAGGTCAACCTCCACGACATATTCAGCGCCGAAAGGGTGGCCGCCGCCATGCGCCTCCGCCTGGGCGCCCGCTACGCGGTCGTCACCTGGAAGGAACTGAACCAGTCGCTGTATTCGGCCCTGGAACTGGAGAAGACCGTGCTGTTCTTCACCCTGACCCTGATCATCGTCGTGGCTTCGCTGAACATCGTGGCCGGGCTGATCCTGCTGGTCATGCAGAAAATGAAGGACATCGGCATCCTGCTCTCCTACGGCACGTCTGCCGCCCAGATCCGCCGGATATTCTTCCTGCAAGGCGCGGTCATCGGCATCCTGGGCACGACCCTGGGGGTCATCCTGGGCCTGGGGTTCTGCCACCTGGCCAACCGCTATGAATTGATCAAGGTGCCGGCCGAGATCTACCAGGTCAGCTTCGTGCCGTTCCATATCGGCCTCCTGGACCTGGCGGCGGTGATCGCCGTCTCCCTCCTGGTCAGCTTCGGCGCCACCCTGATCCCGTCCCGGAAGGCGGCGTCCGTCTCGGTCGTGGAGGCGGTCAAGTACGAGTAGGGATCGGCCGGAAATAATTAAAAAAATCAAAATAGGTTGAAAGTATATAATTTTTATTTATTATTGTTTATAATTTGCAGGTGAAAAAACGCGAAATGGAATGGAGGGAAGGCATGATGCGACGATTGACCCGACTTTGCGCACTCGGAATGCTGATCCTATCGGCGGCGGCGCTGCACGCCCAGACCGGTTCACCCGCCGTGGATTGGAAGGGGCTGGAGGAAGCCTGGAACGCCTATTATACCGCCCCCAGCGAACCCGGTGCCGAAAAAATGCTGAACCTGCTCCCCGGCAACGTGAAGATCCTGGACATCAAGGATGGTTTTCTGGTCATCAACTCCATCTTCGACCACCTGGGAGTCCTGGAAGGCGAGATCTATTCCGGCAACCCCGGCGCCGTCAAGCTGGGTTTCCGTCTTTTCACGGTCTCCTACGGGACCTTCGAAGTGGGCTTGAACAAGATCATGGGCAACCTGATCGCGTTCAATCCCAGGATTTTCCTCGAGGAATTGGCCGCTCACCGCAGCCTCTTCCAGACGCTGGACCCGATCCTGGGCAGCTTCCTGCGCGAGATCCCCAACGATCCCGTCGCCCAGGAACTTGAAAAAAAGTTGCGCATCAAAGCCCTGGAAACGGTCGAGGAAAAGCCGTTGAAATCGTTGCGCAACGAATGCATCAAAATACTGAAAAAAATGTGATTTAGGCCGTCATAGAGAGGTTTTTCGGGTGTTTCCGCTTGACTTTGCCCGCAATTTGTATAAACTAAAAGTTCGCAATCCCAACTGCGCGAGGAGCAACCGATGCAAATAAAGATCGCCTCCAGCCACCTCAACGGCCTGGTGGTGCTGGAACCGGAGGTATTCGAGGATGAACGCGGGTTTTTCATGGAAGTCTACCGCGCCGACCAGTTCCAGGCCCTGGGGCTGCCCGTGGATTTCGTCCAGGACAACCACTCCCGTTCCCAGCAGGGCGTCCTGCGCGGCCTCCATTTTCAATGGCAGCCGCCCATGGGCAAGCTGATGCGCGTCACCCTGGGGAGCGCCTTCCTCGTCGCCGTCGATATCCGCAAGGGGTCGCCCACCCTGGGGCAGTGGTTCGGCATCGAAGCCTCGGCGCGCAACAAGAAGCTGGTCTATGCGCCGGCGGGGTTCGCCCGCGGCTTCTGCGTCCTCTCCGACGTGGCCGAGATCCAGTACAAGTGCACCGGGACCTACAACAGCAAGGCCGAAGCGGGCATCCTCTGGAACGATCCCGCCCTGGGCATCGACTGGCCGGTGAAGAGCCCGGTGCTCTCCGACAAGGACACCCGGGCACGCACGCTCGCCCAATGGCTGGCCAGCCCTGAATCCGACCAGTTCACCTACCATCCGTAGGAGGATACGCCAAATGAAAATACTCATCGCCGGCGGCGCCGGCTATATCGGCTCGGTCCTGATCCCCAAGCTTCTGGAGCGGGGGTACGAGGTCAGCGTCATCGACCTTTTCTGGTTCGGCAATCACCTGCCCAAGGAAGTGGCGATCGTCCATAAGGATATATTCGACCTGCAGGCCGCTGACGTGCAGGGCTTCGACCAGGTGATCTTCCTGGGCGGTCTCTCCAACGACCCCATGGCCGAGTATTCTCCCAGCAAGAATTTTATCTTCAACGCCGCCGCTCCCGCGTTCCTGGGCTACGTGGCCAAGGGTGCCGGCGTGAAGCGCTTCATCTACGCGGGTTCCTGTTCGGTCTACGGCTACACGGTCAACGAACTGTACGACGAGACGCAGCCGGCGGTGTCCAACTACCCCTACGGCATCTCCAAGCTCCAGGGCGAGCAGGCCGTCATGCAGATGCAGGACAAGAACTTTTCGGTGATCGCCTTTCGCCAGGGCACGGTCAGCGGCTACAGCCCGCGCATGCGCCTCGACCTGGTGGTCAACACCATGTTCAAGTCGGCGGTGGCGGACAAGGTGATCACGGTCAACAATCCGGCCATCTGGCGCCCGATCCTCAGCATCCAGGACGCGGCCAGCGCCTACATCCGGGCCATCGAGGCCAACGACGGCATCTCGGGGATCTTCAACATCGCTTCGGGCAATTACACGGTGGGGGAGCTGGGCGACCTGGTCCGGTCGGGGCTCAAGGCCCACCTGCAGGTCGACGTGCGCCTGCAGATCAAGCATGTCCAGGATTTCCGCAATTACAAGGTCAGCATCGACAAGGCGCGCCGGGTGCTGAGCTTCCATCCCAAGCACGACGTCGAATCGATCATCAAGGACCTGGTGGACAACCTGCCCAAATTCAAGGATTTTGACAATCCCGCCTATTACAATATCAAGGTCTTCCAAGCCCTGGAAAAAAAGAAGTGAAGGCGGCGGAAGCAAAATGAAGATCGTTGTGATCGGGGCCGACGGCCAGCTGGGTTCGGATATCGCCGCAGCCGCCCTCGGCGGCGGTCACGAGGTCGTCCCCCTCACCCTGCCGCAAATGGACATCGCCGACGGCGGGCAGGTGCAGCGGACGCTCTCCGGCATCCGGGCCGGCGTCATCATCAACACCGCCGCCATGCACCAGGTGGAGAAATGCGAGGGCGACCCGGCGCGGGCCTTCGCGGTGAACGCCCTGGGCGCCCGCAACCTGGCGCTGGTGGCCAACGCCGCCGGCGCCCGGCTGGTCCACATCAGCACCGATTACGTGTTCGACGGCGCCAAGATGGCCCCCTACCTGGAGAGCGACTGCCCCGTGCCGCTGAACGTCTACGGCAACAGCAAGCTGGCCGGCGAGCTGTTCGTCCGCTCCTATGCCGAAAAGCATTACGTGCTCCGGGTATCCGGCCTGTACGGCAAGAGCCCCTGCCTGGAAAAAGGGGGATTGAACTTCGTCGACCTGATGCTCAAGCTGTCGCGCGAGCGCAAGGAAGTGCGCGTGGTCGACGACGAAGTGCTGACGCCGACCGCCACCGTGGAAGTGGCTCGCCAGATCATGCGCATGCTTCAGGGCGCCGCCGCCGACGGCCTCTACCACGCCACGGCGGAAGGGAGCTGCTCCTGGTACGAGTTCGCCGGCGAGATCTTCCGCCTGAGCCGCAGCACGGTCAACCTGCAGAAGGCCGCCCCCGGCGAATTCCCGGCCAAGGTCCCGCGGCCCAAGTATTCGGTCCTGGAGAACGGCAACCTCAAAAAGCTGGGATTGAACGGCATGGCCTTCTGGAAGGACGCCCTGGCCGAATACCTGCGCGAGAAGCACGGCATCGGCTGATGCCGGCGTTTCAGTAGCGCAGTATGCTTTTCTGTTCGATCTCGGCGACGATGCGCGTCTTGGCGGCGAACAGCTTTCTCTTCAACGGCGAAAACCCCTTGGCCGCCATTTCCGCGGTCAATATGCCGGCGAACTTGCCGAAAAAATCGGCGGTCAGGACGCGGGCATTATACCAGCTCCAGTAGAATTTCTTCCCCAGGGGCATCTTGATCTTGAAAAAGGCGATGGTGGTGCGCTGCAGGACCCGGATGACGATGGCCTTGAGCACGCCGCGCAGGCGGGTTACGTAACGGATATCGAACTCCTGCAGGCTGAGGTGGGAATCGTAGCACATGCGCCGGAAAACGTACCCGGGCCTGACCTTGTGCCAGTGGTAGAACCTGGCATCCTTGACCTGGGCTACCCGCCGGCCGTTCAGGATCAGCTTGCGGGCGAAGAGCATATCCTCGCCATAGGGGACGGGGGGAAATTCAAGGCGCAGGAGGGTATCCCGGTCCAGGCAGGACGCGCAGTTGTCGAAATTGCACAGGCGGCGCCGCAGTTCGGGCGGGAATTTTCCCCAGCAGTAGGCGGGGATGGGCTCGACGATGTCGTCGTAGCCGCGGAACCAGTCATTGTGCATGTAGGCGTCCACCGGGTCGTGCCATTGCGGGTTGATCTGCCAGACGCCGTAGGCCGCCGCCGCCCGGCCGTCCAGGACCGGGGCGGTCAGCTTTTCCAGGAAATCGCGGCCGATGGGCACGACGTCGTCGGTGAAGAAGACCACCGTTTTTCCCGCCGCGGCCCTGGCTGCTTCCATGCGCGTGCCGCTGTGGCTGAACCGGCCCTCGCCGACCGGGATGATCCGCGTGCGCAGGTCGCGGATGGACTGCAGGTACTCGCGGGTGCCGTCGCTGGAATTGTTATCCATGAAGATCAGCTCGAAGGGCAGGGTGAATTCCTGGGCACGGATCGCCTCGATCAGGCGCTGGACCACTCCGAGCGAATTGCGCGTCAGGATGACGATCGATATCGCGGTTTCCATTGGCTATTCTCCGCCAATGCCGTTTGCGGCGAGCGGCTCTCCTGGAGACGCGATCGGCTTTTCTGAAGCCGCGAGCGGCTTTCCCGAAGCGTATTCCCCGGCCAGTTCCCGGAAAAGCCCGCGCGCCTTGGCGGCAAAGACGGCGCGGTTGAAATGCGCGCCCCGCTCCCGGGCGGCCGCACCGACGCGCTGGCGCAGGCCGGGGTCGGCGAGCGCCCGCAGTGTCTGTGCGCGCAACTCCCTGGCGCTCGCGAAGCGGAAGCCGGAGATCCCGTTCTCCACGATCTCGCGCTGGCCGCCGCCGTCGAAAACGATCGGCAAACAGCCGTTCTGCATGGCTTCAACGGTCGACATGCCGAAATGCTCGACGTTGGCGGGATTGCTTTGCCCCAGCCCGCAAAAATGCCAGAAAATGGCGGCGCGGCCGTACCAGGCCTTCAACGCGGAAAGGGGGATGTTGACCTGCAGCTGCACCGGCAGCGTGGGCTGCGCCGCCAGGGCCGCCCGGATGCGGTCGAGGTAGGGGTTGCCGGCGGCGCTGCCCCCGCAGAGCACCAGCTTCCAGCTGCCCAGGGCCTGCGGGGCCTCGGCGCGCAAGCGCGCGAAAGCGGCGATCATCTCCAGCTGCTGCTTGCTGCCGCCGCTCTCGAATCGGGCCACCGCCAGGATGATCTTTTCCTTGGCCGGCAGTTCGCCGGCGGCCGGCTCCATGTCCACGGGCGGGTAGATGTGGTGGCGGGGGGATATGCCCCATTTTTTCTCGATCCAGGTCGCGGTATACAGGCTGTTGTAGACGAGATGGCGGTAGTGCTGGACGTAAAAATAGGCGCCCTTCTGGCGCTCGGGAAAATGGCAGACGAAGAGCGAGACGTTCGCCAGCGGATAGACCATCTCCAGCATGCTGTTGTTGACGAAAAAATCGTAATTCCCGCTTTCGCGGCTGACCGCGAGAAACGGGTTTTCCGTGCGCGCCGAAACAAGGTCGGGGTCGATCCGGCCCAGGCTTTTGCCGGCGAAAAATCCCAGGGGCATGATCTTTACCCGGCAGCGCGACAGGTCGAGGTCGTACCACTGCATCAGGTCGCCGGTCGTGACCGGCTGGTGGGCGATCAGGGTGACGTCGAAATCGTCCTGCAGCGCCTGGGCCAGGGTGCAGCCGTATTTTTCGCCGCCGCCGATCAGGTGCAGGGTGTGGTCGTACAGGGCCAGGCTGGGCTTGCGCCAGCCGGCGACCACTTCGCCGCGCAGCAGCATATTGAAGGCCGCCTGCGGGCCTGACTTTTTGGCGACGGCCTCGACGGCCCTGGCCAGGTCCGCCCCGGAGGGTCTCACTTTCAGGCCGAGATCACGAAAAAAAAAGTCGCTGAGCGGGTCGATCTTATTCATGATGGGGAGTGTGCGGTCCCTGGGCGGCGGCGAGGTCCGCCAGTTGCCCCTTGAGCTCGTCGGCCTGCTGCTCCAGGCGCCGCGTTCTATCCTCGAGGCGGCGGAAACGAATGAAGGAGGCGAGGTGGAAAGCCACCAGCTGCTCGTTGAAACGGTTCTGGCGGTCGAACAGGGTATTGGTATAGGGGCGCAGCAGCGTGAAAACGATCTTTTTGCAGAACACGATGAGCGGCCCGATGATGCGGCGGTGCGAGGTGATGGCGGGAGTCGGCCGGCAGTCGATGTCGTCGTTGAGGAAACCCAGGCGCTTGCCCATTTCACCGTCCAGCTCGCTGTCGGACAGCTGCCAGAGGTCGACGGCAAAATGGTCCTGGACCGGCTTGCCGGCCAGCTCTTCCAGCGAGGCGGCGGCATCCTTGCGCCCGCGGTACGTTTCCTTCAGCCCGGCGATCTCGTTCTTGATCTGTTCGTCCATGGTTGCGCCCATTTTCTTCGCGTTTTATCTTAGCATGAATCGATCCCGCGGACAAGGAACCGCTGTGGGGATCCCCGGCCCGATTTCCCGCCCGGGTTCAGTCATCTGCTTCCTCTTCCGCCTTTTTGGGGACCAGGGGGCCGGCGTCCAGGGCCCACATGCCGCGGCCGTGGGTGGCGATGACCACGATGTTCTCCCTGGGGTGGATGACCAGGTCGTGGACGTAGACCGAGGGCAGGTTGCCGCCCAGCACCTGCCAGCTCCCGCCCCGGTCCCGGCTGACGAACACGGTGTTGTCGGTGCCCAGGTAAAGGGTGCCGGGGTCGCGGCCGTCCTCGCGGATGACGTTGACCGGGCCGAGCGGGATGCCCGCGGCGATATTCTGCCAGGTTTTGCCGTAGTCGTCCGATCTCCAGGCGTAGGGGGTGAAATCGTCGTCGCGCTTGCCGTTCTGCGCCAGGTAGACCGTGCCCAGCTGATGGGCCGACGCCGCCAGGCGCGACACCCATTTCCCCCGGGGCAGGCCGGGGGTGATCTCCTGCCAGTTCTCGCCGCAGTCCTTGCTGACATGAACCCGTCCGTCATCGCTGCCGGCATAGAGCAGCCCGTATTTCAACGGCGACTCGGAAACGCTGAACAGGGTGTGGTAGGGGATGTCGCCCATCTCCGAGCGGGTGTTCCAGGTCAGGTCGGGGCTGATCTTTTCCCAGGTGTCGCCGCGGTCGAGCGAGCGGAAGAGGTATTGCATGCCGAGGTAGACGATGCCGGGGTTGTGGCTGGAAAGGATGAAGGGCGCCAGCCATTGGCCGCGCAGGCGGGGTTCGTTTTCATAGGCCGCGGGCGCGATCGTCTTTTCCGGGCCCCAGTCCGGGCGGCTGATGTCGCTGCGGCTGATCATGCCGTAGAAGCCGGCCGAGTAGACCCGGTTGGGGTCGGTCGGGTCGACGGCATGGTTGGATCCCTCCCCGCCGGGCGCGTACTCGAAGGACACCGCCGGAATGCGGTCGCGGCCGCGGCTCAGGTCCACGGTGCCGCGGAAGCTGCCGTGGTCCTGCATGGAGCCGAACACGTGGAAGGGGCTGGCCATGTCGACGCTGACGTTGAAGAACTGGCAGGCGGGCAGGTTGTCCTTGAAACAGCGCCAGTTCTTGCCGCGGTCGTAGGAGACGGCCATGCCGCCGTCGTTGGCGTTGACCAGGTAATCGGGGTTGGCGGGGTCGATCCACAGGCCGTGGTGGTCGACGTGCATGCCCTCCAATTCGCGGAAGGTCCTGCCGCCGTCGTTGGAAACGCTGAGCGGCACGCCCAGGACGTAGACGGTGTCGACGTCGCCGGGATCGACGCGGATCTGGCCGAAGACCCAGCCGTAGGTGCCGGATTGGCGCTCCATGAATTTTTTCGACTCCGGGGTCAGGCCGCTGACCTGGCGCCAGGAATCGCCGCGGTCGTCGGAACGGAAAACGGTGGCGCCCTTGATGAAGCCGCACGAAGGCACGCCGTAGGGGCTGCGCAGTTCCTCCGCCGTCGGCGGGCGGGATATTTCGTAGTTGTCCACCAGCGCGTACAGCACGCCCGGGGTGGAGAGCGAGACATCCAGGCCGATGCGCCCGCGGAATTTCGCCGCCGGCAGTCCGCTGTCGATCGGCTGCCAGCTTTTCCCGCCGTCGCGGCTGCGGTAGATGCCGCTCTTGCCGCTGGCGGCGCCGTTGCGCGGGTCGTTCCATTTTTTTCTCGTCCGCTGCCACGCCGCCGCGTAGAGGGTCTCGCTGTCGGCGGGATCCATGGCCAGGTCGAT
>Ga0315276_10002208_pt1 | contig 17757 bp, 20 predicted proteins | sample YL17G05_0_MG_FD_204542 | JGI IMG/M metagenome (GOLD analysis project Ga0315276, IMG submission 204542) | Sediment microbial communities from Yellowstone Lake, YNP, Wyoming, USA - YL17G05_0 | ecosystem: Environmental > Aquatic > Freshwater > Lake > Sediment | place: USA: Wyoming | collected... | reverse complement strand
GCAGTAGAAGAGCTGGTCCTCGCTGATCTTCGAGGTGGTGGCCTCGTGCTCCACCTGGGCGGTGGGGTTGCGGGCCTCGATGTACGGGAAGGTGTGGGCGCTGCAGCGGTCACCGATGAGCAACGAGTCACACTGCGAGTGATTGCGGGCCCCCTCGGCCCCCTTCCCGATCTTCACCTGGCCGCGGTAGGTGTTCTGCCCCCGCCCGGCCGAGATGCCCTTCGACACGATGGTGGAGCGGGTGTTCTTTCCGATGTGGATCATCTTGGTGCCGGTGTCGGCCTGCTGCCGGTGATTGGTCAGCGCCACCGAGTAGAACTCGCCCACCGAGTCGTCGCCCTGGAGGATGCAGCTCGGATACTTCCAGGTGATGGCGGAACCGGTCTCCACCTGCGTCCAGGAGATCTTGGAGCCCTTCATCGCCTTGCCGCGCTTGGTGACGAAGTTGTAGATCCCGCCCTTCCCTTCGGCGTCGCCCGGGTACCAGTTCTGCACCGTCGAGTACTTGATCTCGGCGCGGTCGAGGGCCACCAGCTCGACCACCGCGGCGTGCAGCTGGTTCTGGTCGCGCTGCGGGGCGGTGCATCCCTCCAGGTAGGAGACGGAGGCTCCCTCGTCGGCGACGATCAGGGTCCGCTCGAACTGGCCGGTGTCGGCGGCGTTGATGCGGAAGTAGGTGGAGAGCTCCATGGGGCACCGAACGCCCCTGGGGATGTAGGCGAAGGAGCCGTCGGAGAAGACCGCCGAGTTGAGCGTCGCGAAGTAGTTGTCGGTGTAGGGGACCACCGAGCCCAGGTACTTCTCGATGAGCGCCGGGTGCTCCTTCACGGCGTCGGAGAAGGAGCCGAAGATGACCCCCATGTCCGCCAGCTTCTTCTTGAAGGTGGTGGCCACCGACACCGAGTCGAAGACCGCGTCCACCGCCACGTTGGAGAGCCGCTTCTGCTCCTCGAGCGGGATGCCCAGCTTGGCGAAGGCCTCGCGCATTTCCGGGTCCACCTCGTCCATCGACGAGAGCTTCTTGCGCGGCTTGGGAGCCGAGTAGTAGACGATGCCCTGGTAGTCGATGGGGTGGTAGTGGACCTTGGCCCAGGTCGGCTCCGTGAGGGTCAGCCAGTGGCGGAAGGCCTTGAGCCGGAAGTCGAGCAGGAACTGCGGCTCCTGCTTCTTCGACGAGATGAGCCGGACGACGTCCTCGTCGAGCCCCTTGCGGATCCGGTCCTCCTCGACGTCGGTGACGAAGCCGTACTTGTACTTTTGCTCCGTCAGTTCACGAATGGTGTCGCTCATGGCGCCACGCCATTCCCGCCTTCGAGGCGGACCAGCTGGGAGGGCTGCGGCCGCATGGCGGACAGCGGCACGGCGGAGAGCGCCCGCTCGATGGCCTGGTTGATGGGCGCCCAGCGCCCCTTGGCGGCGCAGAAGGGCTCCATGTCGCAAGCCCCCTCCGTGCCGGTGCCGCACTCGGTGAGGCCGATGGGCCCCTCGATGGCGGCGATGATCTCCGCCACCGAGATGGCGTCGGCGTCGCGGGACAGTCCGTAGCCGCCGTTGCGCCCGCGGTGGGAGAAGACGAGACCGGCGCGGGCGAGCGACTTGAGCAGCTTGGAGGCGGTGGGGACGGGGATGCGCGAGCGGGTCGCGAGTCCCTGCGCCGTGTGCATCGACCCGGGTGTCTCCATCGCCATGTGCGTGAGGAGCACGATTCCGTAGTCGGCGAGCTTGGTCATGCGCATCATCGCTCGGTCCACCTTCTTGGGAGCCAACCCCCCGCATTCCCGGGCGGGAGCATATCTGGACCGAAACGGTCCCGATAGCCGAAATGTAACCGGAAGCCCTGTGGGTGCACGACAACTTTTCGCCTCAAATTCCGGGCATGTAGGCCCGGAGGAGCGGCGCGTCGAAGGTTTTCCCGTCCCGCTCCACGTAGAGGTGGTCGCCCACGATGGTCAGAGAGAGGCGGGTCCTCCGGTCCTCGTTCGCTGCGAGCGTGGCCAGGAAGGCAGGATCGACGGCGGCGAGCGACACCCGCGCCAGGCGCCCCAGGGCAGCCGCGTTCGCCTCGGCGACGAAGGCCTCCATGCGCCGGGGAGAATCGAAGAGCACCGCCACCTCGGCACGCCGGTTCCGGTCAGCCTCCTGCTGGAGCCGCACCGGCTCGGGGCGCCCCACGCGGACCCAGAGGAGGATCTCGCCGGTCAGGTCCCGCGCGATCACGTCGGGCTGGTCCGGGTCGCACAGGCCTGGCCCCTGCTCGATCCCCTCGCGCCACATCCAGCACTGCGCGAGCACGCGCAGCCAGAGACGCTGCATCGACTCGGATGGGTGGCGGGCGGCACGCAAGGAGACCCGGCGATTCTCGCCGGCGTCGACGTGCGCGAGCTCGATCTGGAAGTCGTGCAATGTCGCGGGAAGCGCCAAAGGGGGGGTGGACCGTAGCACCTCTGGGCCGTGCGTGCTCCACCCACATTGCGCATTCGCCCGCCCTTTGCTCCCCTGGGATCACCATGCGCCTCGTCACACTCCTCCTGATGGCCAGTCTCGCCGCGCCGCTCCCGGCTGTCGCGGCGCCGCAGGCGAACCCGACGGCCCCCGCACAGGCCGCCCCCGGCCCGGCGCCCGAGCCCGCGCCGATCGAGGAACCCTACCCGCAGTTCGGGCTGCGGCTCGCGGTGGGCGCTCCGGACGGCGCGGTGCTCTCGTTCGTCTACTCGCCCTTGTACTGGTTCCTCCTCGACGCGGGCTTCGCGTACACGCTCGCGCCGGGCTTCGTGCTGGGGGTCGAGTTCCGCCCCATCGACTTCTTCATCTCCCCGATCATCCGGGGCGAGTACGGCTACTACTTCGCCGGCAACACCGCGGACCAGATCAAGAAGTGGGTGGGCCTCCCGGAGGCGTCGTGGCCGCTCATCGGGGACGCCAGCTACAACTGGTTCTCGGGGCTCGTCGGCATCGCGCTGGGAAGCCGGCGCGGCTTCACCGCCACGCTGGAGGGCGGCATCGGGTACCTGTCGCTCAACGTGAAGGGCGGCAGCACGACCAGCGGCAACGCCACGATTACCGTGGAACCCTACAAGGTCGCCGCGTTCACGCCGGTGGCCCGCCTCTCCGTCCTGTACTTCTTCTGAAAGCGAGGATCGCCATGAAGCGCACTCCACGGGTCGCCCTCGTCAGCCTGGCCGCCTCGCTCTCCGGGTGCGGGGCGTTCTACGCCGAGGCCGAGCAGCCGCAGGCCTGCATCACCGTCCCCCCGCAGACCTTCACGCTCCCGACCGGTGGGCTGGTGGTCGCCCCGGCCGGGGGCTTCCAGGGCACCTTCAGCGGGCAGGTGGACCTCGGGATCAACGACGCCCTTCCCGACTTCCTCGTGAACGGGTCCCCGGACAACCACATCCTCCGCTTCCTGAGCATGGAGGCCTCGATCACCTCCAGCTCCTCCGCCGCCAACTTCAACTGGCTGGAGGAACTCTCGCTGACGGTGACGAACGGGGTGACCTCCGACCAGCTGGCGTATTACGGCGGCGGCATGACGTCCGGGTCGAGGGTCCTCAAGATCGGCCCGCTGAACGCGGCCAACAACCTGGTGACGTTCCTCCAGAATGGCAACATGGTGCTCCACCTGGAAGGGTCGGTCGCCATTCCCGGCGGCGCGCAGATCCCGTCGAGCTGGACGGCGTCGGTCCAGGGTTGCTTCTACGCCAAGGTGAAGAAGACGTTCCAGGAGATGGTCGACGGCACCAAGTAGCCCCGGACCGCCCCTGGAGATTCAACGGCGACGCGCCTACTTCGCGAAAGTCGCCTCCTCGATGATGACCGGGTAGGCGTAGCCAGCGCCGAAGTCCTTGTCGACCCGGACCACTCCCACGATCACCACCACGTCGCCCACCGCGGCCTGCCCGTCGGTGGTGATGGTGATGTCGTTGTCGCCCTTGGCCTGCGCACCGCTGCCGTCGCGAACGTGGAACCAGTTCTTGCCCATGATCCCGCTGTTGGCCTTCACGACCTTGCCGCGAACCGTGACCTTCTTGTCCTTGAGCTGGCCCTTCTGGCCATAGATCTCGGCGATGGTCTTGGCGTTTGCTCCGGTGGCCTTGGGCACCTTCACGTCACCCACGTCGGTCGGCCCTGCGCCCGCGGCGGCGTGCTGCGCGGCCATGCCGGGGGGAGGCATCCCACCCGGAGGCATCGCGCCGGGAGGCATTCCGGCGGGGGGCATGCCCGCGGGGGGCATGCCGGCCGGAGCCGCGGCTGCGGCGCCGCCCTGGCCGCCGAGCGTGCCGAAGAGGATCTTGTCGAACTTGCGGTTCAGGGTCTTCGACTCGAAGCCGTCCATGGCCATCGGGTTCTCGATGACGACCTCGGCGCCGACGGCCACCGCGGTCTGCGGGACCGCGGCCCAGATCTCACCGCCTGGACCGGAGAGCTTGAGGTAGCTGTAGGGGGCGGCGTCGATCTTCTCGACGACCTTGCCGCGCACGACCGAGGCGCCGGCGGCCGGCGCTCCAGGGGCACCGGTGGTGGGTGCCGGAGCCGCGGAAGGCGCATCCGACTTCTTGCAAGCCGTGACGGCGAGCGCGACGAGAACGACGAGAACGAGACGCATTTCGAAAACCTCCAGGAAATTTGGGCCTTGGAATGGGGCCGTAGGATAACCAACAAGGGGCCGAAGTAAATCCCGAAGTGGCGACAATCATCCCCGGAGGCGCCAGCCGCTCCGCAGAACCGCGTAGGCGGCCGCCATCGCCCCGGCGGCGAGCACCCCCGCCACGAGGAATCCCGCGCCAGGATGAGCGTCGGCGCGCCCCAGCACCGTCCAGCGCAGGGCCTCGACCAGGTAGTAGATGGGGTTCGCCCGGGTGAGCCAGCGCAGGGCCGGCGGCGCCATCGACGCCGAATAGAACACGCCGCCCAGGAAGGCGAGCGGGGTGACGACGAAGGTGGGCAGGAGGTTCACCTGCTCGAAGCTGGCCGCCCAGGTGGCCGTCAGGAAGCCGAGCGCGGCGAATCCCGAGGCCACGACCACGAGGAGCAGCGCTGCGAGCAACGGGTGTGCCAGGCCGAAGCCGGTGAAGAGCGCTCCCACGACCCACATGATGCCGCCCACGATGAGCCCACGCGTCACCGCGGCCGCCACGAAGGCTCCCAGGATCTCGGCGTAGGAGAGCGGCGAGACGAGCAGGTCCACCACCGTGCCCTGGAGCTTCATCACGAAGAGCGAGGAGGCGCTGTTCAGGTAGGCGTTCGTGACCACGCCGAGCATGACCAGACCGGGCAGGATGAAGCGCGCGTACGGCACGCCATCCACCTCGGAGAGCCGGCTTCCCAGCGACCAGCCGAAGACCAGGAAGTAAAGGGTGGTGGTGATGAGCGGCGAGAGGAGCGTCTGCCCCGGCACCCGCAGGAACCGGCGCATCTCCTTCGCGAAGAGAGTCGCGACGCCGAGGGCGTTCACGCGCCCCCTCCCCGCGCCCCGCCTCCGAGAATCGAGACGAACACGTCCTCGAGGGTGGCGCGCCGCGTCTCCACGTCGCCGACCGGAAGCCCGGCCTCGGCCACCGCCTCGAGCATCGGCCCGAACGAGCCGCCCGGCAGGACCTCCACGGCGAGCGCGCCGCCTCCCGCCTCGAGCCGCGCGCCCAGGGCCGCGAGGCGAGCCGGCAGCGTCGCGAGCGGGGCGGTGAGCGTGATGCGCAGGGTCTTCCCGGCCTGCCGCTCGAGCAGTCGCTGCTTCTCCTCGACGAGCAGGATCCGTCCCTTGTCGATCACCGCCACGCGGTCGGCCAGCTCCTCGGCCTCCTCGAGGTAGTGGGTGGTGAGCACGATGGTGGTGCCCCGGCCCTGGAGCCGCCGGACGTAGGCCCAGAGCGCCTGTCGCAGCTTCACGTCCACGCCGGCTGTGGGCTCGTCGAGGAACAGGATGCGTGGCACGTGGACGAGCGCCTTCCCGATCAGAAGTCGCCGCTTCATGCCACCGGACAAGGACCGGGTGTTGGCGTGGCGCTTTCCGCCCAGGTCGAGGGCCTCGAGGATCTCCTCGAGTCGCTCGTCCGGGAGACGCACGCCGAAGTATCCGGCCTGGATCCGCAGGGTCTCCTCGACGGTGAAGAACGGGTCGAAGTTGATCTCCTGGGGGACGAGGCCGATGGCACGGCGGGTGAAGCGGTAGTCCGCGACGACGTCGCGCCCCAGCACGCTCGCCTCCCCGGAGGTGGCCCGGACGATGCCTGCGACGATGCTGATCAGGGTGGTCTTGCCGGCGCCGTTTGGCCCTAGCAGCCCGAGGATCTCGCCCGCCTGGACGTCGAGGTCGACCCGGTCGAGCGCCAGGAAATCGCCGTAGCGCTTGGTGAGGCTTCGCAGGCGGACGACCGGCTCGGGCACGGGCGGCAGTGTAACTGGTAAGGTCGGCGGGTGGGGCGGCGAGCCATCGGCGTGGACGAACCCGGTCGCTGGGTCTTCAACCGGCTGGCGATCGACTACCGCGAGCGCCCCGGGTATCCGCCGTCCCTCGTCGACCGCCTGGCGGCCCTGGCCGGCGCGACGGGGCGCGTCGTCGACCTGGGCGCGGGCACCGGCCTCCTCGCGCTTCCCCTCGCCGCGCGCGGACTCACCGTTGCCGCCGTGGAGCCGGCCGAAGCGATGCTCGAACTGCTCCGCCAGCAGGCGGGCAGGCGAGCCGTGGAGTGCGTCCACGCCGCCGCCGAGCAGACCGGGCTCCCGGGCGGCGAGGCGAGCCTCGCGATCCTCGCCGACGCCCTCCAGTGGGTCGAGCCCGGATCCGCCGGCCGGGAAGCGGCGCGACTGCTCTCGGCCGGCGGAGCGGTCGCCGTGGTCGAACCGCGCCTCTGCGGCTCGCCCTTCGCCGATGGGATGGCGGATCTCCTCGCCGCGGCCAACCCGCGCGCGCGGCCCCGCCCGGCTGGCCGGACCGCCCAGTTCCTCGACGCGGCCGGGGCGCGGGGTCGCGCCGTCGAGACCTTCCTTCACGAGGAGACCCTGGACCCACCCCGCCTCGCGGCGGTGCTGAGATCTCTCTCGCTCGTGGGTCCCGCGCTCGGGCCCGGGAGGCTGGCCTTGCTCCTCGCGGACGCGCAGGCCCTGGCCGATCACCTGGGCGACGCGGTCTGGACCCGGGAGATCCGGCTCACCTGGGGCCGGCGCCCCTGAGCACCGCCGAGTTCGCGCGCCAACCGGCCAGCGCGTCCCTCGCCGCTTCCCTCCCCTGGGCCAGATGCGCGCGAATGGGCTCGTCGAGCCGACGGTCGAGGAAGCGATGGGCGCTCCAGACCAGGGAGGGCTCGAAGCCGCGCGCGAGCTTGTGCTCGCCGCCGGCGCCTCCCTCGAAGATCCGGCGGCCGAGGCGGATGCACTCCTCGATGGAGTGATAGAGCGCCACGTTGAAGTGCAGGAAGGGATGCTCCTCGGCGGCGCCCCAGTAGCGCCCGTAGAGCTGCTCGGTCGAGGCCACGTTGAAGGCCATGGCCACGAGCCGCCCGTCCTTTCTCGCCTCGACGACCTCCAGCGAACCGGGCATGGACCGGAGCACCCGTTCGTAGAACGGTCGCTCGAGAAACCGCATGCCCCATTCCATGCGGGAGATCGAACGGCCGTGGAGCCTGGCCACCTCGAGCGCCCAGCGGGCCGGGGCCTCCGCCAGCTCGTCGCCCCGGACCGTCCGGATGGCGATGCCCTGGGCCGACGGGGCGGCGCGCTCCCGGCGAATGGCGTGGCGGCGCTTGGCGGTGAAGCGGGAGAGGAACTCGTCGAAGGAGGAGTAGCCCGGGTTCGCCCAGTGGTACTGGAAGTCGACCCGCAGCGCGAAGCCCGCCCCTTCCATCTCGCGCGCGTCCTCCTCGGGAAGGTGAAGGACGTGGATCGAGTGGATCCCCTCGGCGTCGCAGAGATCCTGGAGCGCCCCGGCGGCGGCGCGGGCCATCTCCGCCCGGTCCTCGCCTGGCGCGACGAGCAGCCGCCTGCCCGTCGCCGGCGTGAAGGGAACCCCGATCACGAGCTTCGGGTAGTACGGGATCCCGGCCCGCTCGGCTGCGGCGGCCCACTGCCAGTCGCGGCCGAAGTCCCCGTGGGAGTCTCGCTTCACCCATCCCGGCATGGCCGCAACCACCCGTCCGCCGCGCCGCAAGAGAAGATGTCGCCCGGACCAGCCCGTCTCGGGCGACGCCGCCCCCGACTGCTCCAGGGCATCCAGCCAGGCGTGGGAGAGGAATGGCGTCGCCCGCTCGGGCTCGTGAGCCCAGAGCCGGTCCCACTCGAGCGCCGGGACGTCGGACAGGGAAGAGCGGACGTGGATCTCGAGCGTGGACAAGGGGAGAGGACATAGCTTTACGCCGTTGCCGTGTCCTGCTACTCGCTGGACATGCGCCTTTCCCGTCCAGGCTGGATTGCCCTGGCCCTCGCCGCCGTTCCCGTGCCGGGCGCGGCGTGGCTCTACCCCGAGCACCGGAACATCGGGGTCGCCGCGATCCAGAAGATGCCGCCCGGGGACCGTGCGGCGTTCGACGCCCTCTGGGAAGCGGCCCGCCAGACCCTGCCTGACCGGCTCTGCCCGAAGCCCAGCGAGGGGGACCAGGGGCTCGCGCCGAGGTGCATCGACTTCGCGGCGCTGTCCGCCCTCTCCGGCGACCACTCTTGCAGCCCGGAGGAGGTCGCCGAGCGCGTTCTTTCGAGCAACTGGATCCTGAGGGTCGCGCGGGTCGCCGCCGAGACGGAGGCCAACCTCGCCAAGGCGCGCAGCCGGGATCAGTTCCTGAACGCCAAGGCCACGTCCCACCTGGCGTTCCAGGCGGTCGACCCGGCGTACGTGAGCCGCGCCGGCGCCAACAACGCGCACTTCCTGCTCCCCCGCGTCGACAACGACTCCGCTGCCTACACCCTCAGCGTCGTCAAGGAGGGGGCGCCGCTCAACGCCATGGGACTCTACCTCCAGTACCACATGGCCGCGCTCGAGCTCGCACAGCGCTATGCCACCCAGCCGCCGCCCCTCGCGGAGCGACCGGCCGCGGCGCTCCGCATCGTGCTGCTCGAGGGCTACGCGCTCCACTGGATGGAGGACCTCTACGCCGCCGGTCACGTGGTCGGCACCTGGGGCTCCGACGCCTGGCGGAAGGGGACGCACGACTACTACAACGAGTTCGGGCACGACGGCGTCACCTGGGGTGGCGAGCCCGTCATCCTCTTCGGGGATGCCTTCATGCGCGAGGCCGACCTCCGACGGGTCTCGGACGCGGTGGAGCACAGCCTCGAGCAGCTCGTCGCGGCGCTCCGGCCAGGGGACGAACTCGGGACGCTGGCCATCGATTTCGGGCTTCCCGCCGTGCAGATCTTCGCCTTCGACTCCTGCAGGGAGGAGACGCAGCCGTCGTTCACCAGGTCGGACGGCCTGGCGCGCCATTTCGCCCCGGTCTACCAGGCCATGCCGCAACCCGGTCGCGGCGAGGGCGACGTCGTCCTGCCCCGCTTCCGCGAGGAACTCGGACCCTTCATCGGTGTCTATTCCTCCGTCACCGGCAACCTGGGCTGGGGCGGCCTCGGCACCGAGAACGTTCAGTTCTTCGGCTCGCTGTCCGCCGGCTTGCGCCTCGGATTCGGGGCCGAGAGCCTGACCGGCCTGGTGGGCACGGGCCTCGCCTTCGTCGAAGCCGGCATCACCATGCAGTCCGCGCAGACCGAAAGCTGCGCGGGAGGCCCCGTCTGTTCCTTCCTCGGCACGAGCGCCTTCTTCCCGCGCATCCCGGCGCGGACCGGGCTCCGGCTTGGCATGCGGTTGCCCTTCTACCTCATCCCGGGCGACATGCTCCTGCTCGGTCCGGTGCTGGCGCTGGCCTCCCCGTCCGCGCTCAGCTCGGTGGGGGTGGCCGCGGCGAGCGGCGGGCTCATCCCCTACCAGCGCAGCTTCGGGGTCGGCCTGGGCTGGCTCCAGGTCGTCATCGGTCGCGAGGTCGACGCCGTGCTCTACGGCTTCCTCTCCGACGTGATCATCCTCACGCCCATCGGTCCGCCACCCGACCCGAACTCCGACCTCGGCGCGGCCAAGCTCAAGTCGATCTCGCTCATCTTCCCGGTCCTCGAATGGACCCCGTTCCGCACCTTCGCCACCCAGCTCGTCTTCGCCACCGTCGTCCAGCTCGGCTTCGGGGTGGAGATCCCGCTCACCACCCCCGTCGTCTACCCGACCGGCTACGGCAACGCCTCGCTCTCCCCGTCGTGGAACGTCTTCCTCCGCGGCCAGTTCGACGGGCGCTACTTCTTCGGGTCGCGCGACGACCTGGTGCCGCCGCGATGACCTCTCCCTTCAGCCGGCGCTTCGTGGTGCGCTGGTCCGACGTGGACGGGAACGCCCACCTCCGCAACGCCGCCTACTCCGAGTACGCGACCGACACCCGCGTCAGCCTGCTGGCCTCGTTCGGCTTCACCTGGGCCCGCTTCCAGTCGCTCCGCCTCGGCCCGGTCCTCTTCCGGGAGGAGATCGAGTACCGGCGCGAGGCCGCGCTCGGCGAGGAGGTCCTCGTCGACGCGCTCTCGGCCGGGGTCGCGCCCGACACGTCGCGCTGGTCGATCCGGCACCGACTCTGGAAGAGCGACGGCACGGAGATGGCGCAGGTGACTGTGGTGGGCGCCTGGATGGACCTCGAGCTTCGCAAGCTGGTCCCGCCCCCCCACGACCTCGCCGAGGTGCTCCAGGCGATGGCGCGCAGCGACCCGTTCGCGGACCTGCCGGCCATTCGCAGGAGATAAGGGACGCGACCGGCCTGCCGACGCTACCGGTCGACCAGCGCCACCGGGCGGGCCAGCCCCGGGTCCAGTGCACTGGGAGTGACGCCCAGGTAACGCAGCATCCTGTACTGGTGCTGCCGAAGTCCGCGCACCGAGATGCGCGCCCGCGTCGCCGCCAGCACGTCGGCCAGCATGGCCACCGCCCGGTCGTGGAAGTCGCGGACGCGCGAGAGGTCGACGTAGACCTCGGCCCCTCCGGGCAGATCCGCGATCTGGCTCTGGATGACCTGGACCGATTCGATGTCGAAGGACCCGTCCATGCGAATGACGAGGGTCTCCGAGTGCACAGGCTGCATGGCGTGACTCCGCTGGGTCGGACACGGCGACCCCCCGGCCACCGTCAATCAATAGTAGGCCCGTTGCCACGCAGAGGCAACGTCCCGACGTACCGATTCGTCGGTCCCCTCGTCGTTCGTCACGGTCCCGGCGCACCGTCCCCGGCGGGGTGACTCGATCGCCTTGTAGGTCCTTCGCCGACACGCCGCTACGCCGAGCGGCGCACCCGCGTCCCGGCTACATCCTGCCGCGACATGAGGAAGCTCAGCGAAGACCGTTCGCTCCTCCCGCACGAGCACGGGGCCTACGGCCAGATCGCCATGCCGCTCCTCTGCGGCCTGGCGCTTGGGCGCCCGGGCGCCGCGGCCTTCATGCTCGCGGCGGGCGCCCTTCTCGGATTTCTCTCCTACGAGCCCCTGCTCGTCGCGTCCGGCCGCCGAGGCCGGCGGACCCAGGAGGATCACGGCGCGCGCGCGCGCGGGCTGGCGGCCGGGTTCCTGACCGCCGCCGTGGCGGTCTCCGGCGCGGGTTTCGGGCTCTCGCCGCCGGAGGCGCGCTGGGCCGCGGCCGTTCCGCCGATCCTGGCGGTCGGGATCGCGCTGCTGGTCTGGCTGGAGGTCGAGCGGACGGTGCCCGGCGAGGTGGCCGTGGCCGTCGCCCTCTCGTCGGCGGGATTCCCGGTGGGGGTGGCCTCGGGCGCGCGACCCGGCGCGGCGGCCGCTGCCTGGCTGGCCTGGAGCCTGGGGTTCGCCGCGGCGACGCTGGCCGTCGAGGTGGTGCTGGCCCGCTCCCGCGCCCCTGCCCGCGACCCGGGGCCGGCGGCCCTGGGAGGAGTGGTCCTTCTGCAGGCCATCGCGGTGGCCCTCGCCGTCGCCGGGATCGTCCCAGCCGCGGTGCCGGCGGCCGTCGCGCCCCTCGCCCTTTCGTCACTCACCGTGATCTTGCTCCGCGTCCAGGCCCGGAGGCTCAAGAGGGTCGGCTGGGCGACCCTGACCGGGAGCGCCGCGACGCTCGCCGTCCTCGTCGCGGCGCTCCGATGATGCAGGGCACGCCGTTTTTGGCCGGCGGGCCGGGGCGCTGCTAGATTGACCCCGGTGCGCGTGCTCCTCTCCAACGACGACGGCGTCAACGCGCCCGGCCTGGCCGCGCTGGCCGCCGCCTTTCCCGACGACGAGGTCTGGATCGTCGCCCCCGACCGCGAGCAGTCGGCGTCCAGCCACGCCATCTCCCTGCACCGCCCGCTCCGCCTCCTCGAGCTCGGTCCTCGCCGCTACTCGGTGGACGGCACGCCCACCGACGCCGTCTTCATGGCCCTCAACCACGTGCTGCGCGGACGGCGCCCCGACCTGGTCCTCTCCGGCATCAACCACGGCCCCAACCTGGGCAACGACGTCCTCTACTCGGGCACCGTCGCCGCGGCCATGGAGGGGGCTTTACTTGGGGTAAACGCCATCGCGGTGTCGCTGGCCTCGCGGCCGCCGCACCACTTCGCAGACGCGGCCGCCTTCGCCGCCGGGTTTGCCCGCCTGGTGGCCTCCGACCCCCCGCCGTCGCCGACGCTCTTCAACGTCAACGTCCCGCCCGGCCCGGTGCGGGGCTACCGCTTCACCCGACTCGGGCAGCGGACCTACGGCAGCGACGTGGTGGAGAAGCTCGACCCGCGCGGCCGCCGCTACTTCTGGATCGGAGGCGACGCCAGCCACCGTGACGTCCCCCTCTCCGACTGCAACACGGTGTTCGACGAGGGGCTGGTGGCGGTGACCCCGCTCCACCTCGATCTGACCCATGACGCCCTGCTGCAGGGGCTGCGCGACTGGACCGTGCCCGGCTACCGCAAGGAGCCCGCCCCGTGAGGCGGCGCCTCGTCGCCGGGGCGCTCGCCCTGGCGACGCTCGCGGGTTGTGCGGCCCGGCAGCGGACCCCGGCCGAGGTGTCCGGCCAGCGCCCCCCTCCCTTCCCGCTCTCGAGCGCCGACCCGCACGTCGAGCCCGACCTGGTGGGAACCACCCACGTCGTCCAGAAGGGCGAGACCCTCTACCGGATCTCCAAGGCCTATGGCGTCGACCCGCGGGAGTTGATGGACGCGAACGGCATCTCGGATCCGAGGACGCTGGCCCCTGGTCAGGAGTTGTTCGTTCCCGGCGCGACGCAGCCGCTCGACGTGGCGCCACTTCCCGCCGGCGCGTCCGCGGGCGCGTCGGCCGCGCGGGAGCCCGACCCCCTGCTCCCGCGGCGCAACCCCGGCGCGAAGCTGCGCTGGCCGCTGCAGGGCGTGCTGTATCGCGGATATGGCGTGAAGCAGGGGCAGCGCCACGACGGCATCGACCTCTCGGCGCCCGAAGGAACGATCGTGCGGGCCGCAGCCGCGGGCGAGGTGATCTACACCGGCACGCAATCCGGGTACGGCGTCATCGTCATCCTGCGCCACGCCGACTCGCTCATCACGCTGTACGCCCACAACAGCGCGGTCCTGGTGAAGGACGGCGAGCGGGTGGACGCCGGAACGCCCATCTCCAAGGTGGGCCAGTCCGGGCGCACCACCGGCCCTCACCTTCACTTCGAGGTCCGCGAGGGCACCAGGCCTCGCGATCCCATCCCCTTCCTCCCCTGAGGTAGAGTCCGCCGCCATGGAATCGATTTCCGACCTGCTCCGCCGCACCATCCGCGACGTCCCTGATTTCCCGAAGAAGGGGATCGTCTTCAAGGACATCACGCCGGTCCTGGGCGATGCCGCGGTCTACCGGCGCGTGGTCGACGAGCTGGTGACCCGCTGGAAGCCCAGGGGCATCGACCAGGTGGTGGGCATCGAGTCGCGCGGCTTCATCTTCGCGGCGCCCCTCGCCTACGCGCTGGGTGCAGGGCTCTCCATCGTCCGCAAGCCCGGGAAGCTGCCCTGGGAGACCATCCGCGAGACCTACTCGCTGGAATACGGCCAGGATGCGCTCGAGCTACACATCGACTCGGTCGGACCGGGCGAGCGGGTGCTCGTCGTCGACGACCTGCTCGCCACCGGAGGCACCGCGGAGGCGGTGGGGCGGCTGGTCACGAGGCAAGGGGCAGACCTCGTCGGTTATGCCTTCGTCGTCGAGCTCTCCTTCCTCCACGGAACCCGGCGACTCGGGGCCGGGAAGGTCGACTCCCTGGTGACGTTCTAGGGGTCTCGACCCGCCTTCTTGCTAGATTGAGCGGGATGCCCGGCTCCACGACGAGATACGAGGCCGTGACGATCCTCGGGGCCTGGGACGAGACCCCGTCCCTGCGCTCCATTCGGGTCGCCCTCGGGCCTCTGGTGGCGAGCCACCGCGTCCCGGGCCAGGTGGTGAAGGTCCGGGCCCCGGCGGGCGAGACGTACCTCGCGCTGGCGAGCGCCCCAGCCCCGGATGGAACGGTCGACCTGCTCGTCAAGCGGGGCGGGAAGATCGCCGACGAGGTGATCGCGTCGGCGAAGTCCGGCGCGAAGCTCGAGCTCTCCGCTCCCTTCGGGAATGGCTTCCCGCTCGCCGGCGCGGAGGGGCGCGACCTGCTCCTCTTCGCGGCCGGATCGGGCATCGCCCCCGTCCGCGCGCTGCTGCAGCACGTCATCTCCCACCGGAACCGGTTCCGGCGCGTGACCCTCTTCTACGGCCAGCGCCGCGGCGCCGACTTCGCCTACCGGGGCGAGCACCTCGACTGGGAGCGGCACGGCGTGCGAGTGGTGCTCTGCCCGTCCAGCGCCGAAGAGGCCTGGCCCGGCGTTCGCGGCCGGGTGCAGGAGGTGGCGCGGACGCTGGGGCTGGGCGGCTCCGATCCGGCCGGCAGCGAGGCCTACGTGTGTGGCATGACCGCCATGGTGAACGAGGTGAAGGGCACGCTGAAGGACGCCGGCGTCCCGCCCGAGCGGGTCCACCTGAACTTCTGAACCGGCGCCGGAGAGCCCAGTGAACTTCAAGTTCGACCCGCGCCACTTCCTCCTCGCTCTCACCGTGCTGGCCCTGTGGCTGGCCTGGCTGGTGGTGCGCCCCTTCGCAGGCGTGATCTTCATGGCCGCGGTGGTGGCCACGGTCACCTCGCCGATGACCACGGCTCTGGCCAGGAGGCTGGGCGACCGGCGAGCGAGCTCCGCGGCGATCGTCACGATCGGGTTGCTCGTTGCGCTCCTCGGACCGCTCGCTGCCATCGCCACCGTGGTGGCGGGCCAGGCGGCCGAGGCCGTGAACTGGCTCACCCGCGCCGTCCGCAATGGAGGGATGGCCGGGCTCGTCGCCCGGCTTCCGGATGCGTTCCAGGCTTACGCCTCGGCCCTCGTCCAGCGGATCCCCCGCGGCGCCGAGGAGGTGCAGTCCTTCGCCGAGTCGGTGGTGGGGAGCGGGACCTTTGCCACGGTGGGAGGCGCGCTCCGGGCCACCGGCACCGCCCTCTCCCAGTTCTTTCTCTTCTTCGTGGCCCTCTACTTCCTCCTCGCCGACGGACCGAAGCTCGTGGAGTGGCTGAAGCTGATGCTTCCGCTCCCCGAGGGCAAGACCGCCGTCCTGTTCGGATACCTGCGAACGGTCACCACCTCGGTGGTGGTGTCGACGCTCGCCACCTCGGGCGTGCAGGCCATCCTCGCCCTGGTCGGCTACCTCATCGCCGGGATCCCCTCCGCGATCTTCTTCGCGCTGCTCACCTTCTTCACCTCGTTCATCCCTGCGGTGGGCACGATGCTCGTCTGGCTCCCGCTGGCCGCACTGAAGCTCGGGGCCGGGCACCTCGCCTCGGGCCTCTTCCTCATGGCCTGGGGCGTGCTGGTGGTGGGGATGGCCGACAGCTTCGTGAAGCCCATGCTCATCCGGCGCGGGGTCTCCTTCCCCATCGGCCTGGTCTTCTTCGCGCTCCTGGGGGGACTCGCGGCCTTCGGCCCGGTGGGGCTGGTGGCCGGGCCCCTCGCGCTGGCCTTCCTGGTGGCCACCGTCCGCGCCTGGCACGAATGGTGACGCGAGCGCGGCGCCCGCGCTTCAGGCCGTCGTCTTGAAGGCCCGGAAGGCGAACAGGGTCTCGGTGTCGCGGATCCCGGGGACCTTCTGCAGCCGGCCGGGGATCAGGTCGCCGAAGTCGTCATAGCTGGCCGCGTACAGCTTCACCAGCAGGTCGAACGGGCCGGTCACCGAGTGGACCTCGGAGACCCCGTCGATCTCCATGACGGCGTTGGCCACCTCTTCGAGTCGCCCCGGTTCCACGCGCAGCAGCACGAATGCGAATTGCATCTGGTTTTCCTATCACGGCCAGGCCGGGGCGTCCTCGTGCCAGTCGGCGGTCGCTTCCAGCCACATCGCCAGCCCCGCCCACTCGCCCCAGGGCCTGAACCACTTCTCGATCGTGGCGTCGGAGGGCGGCCGGCGCCGCCCCCTCAGCTCGGCGACCTTCCTGCGCGTCCAGGAATCGAGGGCCAGCCCCTCGTGGCGTCCGAGCAGGCGCATCAGATGTTCGGTGGCGTACGGGCCAAAGCCGAGCAGGGCGCGGATGCGCCGCTCCAGATCAGCGGTCGGGATGGTGGGATCGCGCCAGCCCTCGACGTCCAGGCCACCCGAGGCCACCGATCGGGCCAGCGCGCGGAAGTAGGGGGCGCGGTAGCCGACGCGAACGTGATCCCGGAAAAAACGTTCGCTCCGCGACGCCATGGCCTGCGCCGACGGAAAGGCGCGCCCGGCCGGCCCCTGCTCCCCCAGTTCCTCCACCAGCCGGGTCACCATGCTGCGGGTGAGCCCCCAGGAGCAGTTGGTGGTGCACAGCGTCTTCACCGCATCCTCGAAGACGGTGGGGGAGCGGAGCAGCCGCCCCAGCCCGCGATCGAGCGCGACCTGGACCGGCCTGGGACCGTCGTTCCCCTCGATCTGCCGGGCCCGGGCCCGGAACGGCTCCAGGTCCTCGTCGAGCGCCAGGCTGGTTCGCAGGGCGAGGCGGGCCTCGGCCGCCTCGGCAGCGGCGACCCTTCCCCTCGCAGTCACGCGCAGTGCGAGCTCGGCGGGCCCGGCCTCGGCCACCTCGGCCTGCACGACCCGCCCGGTCGAGAGGAGGAGCGGCCGGGTCAGGATCCGGCGAGCTGGATCCCACCTCCAGGGAGCGAGGTCGTACCACCCGTGACTGCGGACCACTCGCTCCAGGTCGAAGGGGACGGGCACTTGCATGTCCGCTGTCTTAGCTGGCGGCGAAGTCGCGGACGCGGAGGAGCCCTGGCGCTACGCGGCAGCCTCGCTGGCCCCGTGGCACTTCTTGTACTTCCTGCCCGAGCCGCAGGGGCAGGGCTCGTTGCGGCCGACCCGGGCCTGGCCGCGCGTCACCGTCTCCTGCCTGGGGGCCTCTGCCTCGCCGCCGGCGCCGGGGTGGCTCTCGATCACCTTCTGCTTTCTCCCCAGCGCCAGTCGCTTCTGCTCGATCTCCTGGGCCGTCTCCTGCCGGGCCGGGACGAGCCGGAGCACGTTGCCCACGACGCTGGAGCGCACGTTCCAGGTCATGCGGGTGAACATGTCGTAGCCTTCCTTCTTGTACTCCTGCTTGGGATCGCGCTGGCCGTAGCCGCGCAGCCCGATCCCCTGGCGCAGGTGGTCCATCTGCAGCAGGTGGTCCTTCCAGAGCTGGTCGATGGCCTGGAGATACAGGTACTGCTCGTACCGGCGGAGCAGCGGGATGCCCTCGGCGTCGGCGCCGAAGAGTTCCCCCTTCTGCGTCTGGGCC
>Ga0315276_10002207_pt1 | contig 17758 bp, 13 predicted proteins | sample YL17G05_0_MG_FD_204542 | JGI IMG/M metagenome (GOLD analysis project Ga0315276, IMG submission 204542) | Sediment microbial communities from Yellowstone Lake, YNP, Wyoming, USA - YL17G05_0 | ecosystem: Environmental > Aquatic > Freshwater > Lake > Sediment | place: USA: Wyoming | collected... | reverse complement strand
AGCTCGGTGAAAAGACCCTGACGAGGCGCCGCTCGCGGGCCATTTCGAGGACGTTGTAGAGCCCGTTCATGTTGACGTCCCAGGCTTTCTGGGGGTTCTTCTCGCCCGTCGCCGAGAGCAGGGCGGCCAGGTGATAGACCGTGTCGACGGCGTATTTTCCGATGAGTCCGTCCAGGGCCCGGCGGTCGGTGACGTCGAGCAATTCGAACGGACCGGCCTCGGCCAGATCGGCCGGGGGGCGAAAGAGGTCGGTGACGACGACATTATCGGCGCCGTGCTTTTTCCGCAGCGCCCGGGCCAGCTCGGAGCCGATCTGTCCGGCGGCGCCGGTCATCAGGATCCTTTTCGTCTCTTTAACCATGAGGAATGACTCCGCAATGGATTTAGCTCGTTCGCCAGACGGATACTTATAGCATAGCGGGGGAGGCCAGGCAACCGGAGGGGGTCAAAGCCAAGAAGGGGTCAAACCTACCTTTTACACTTTTCGGGTCAAAAAGGGTGTAAAAGGTAGGTTTGACCCCCTCCTAGAAGCTTGCCCCCGAGTTTGACCCCCTCTTGTTTTCAAGGGTGACTTCCGCTAAAGTTGTAGGGTTCAAATGCATTACGATTCTACATATCACCCCGAGGAGGTCTGACCATGTCCATGATCCTGAACGGAAGCGGCCTGACGGTCGAGAAGGTCGTCCAGGTGGCTCGCGGCGGCGAGCCCGTCACCCTCGCCCCCGAAGCCAGGAAACGCATCGAAAAATGCCGGGCCCTCCTCGAGGACAAGATCAAAAAAAATGAGGTCATGTACGGCGTCAACACCGGGATCGGCGAGCTGGCCAACGTCGCCCTGACCCAGGACCAGGTCGAGCAGTACCAGCGTTATCTCATCTACAGCCACGCCGCCGGGTACGGCAAGCCCATGCCCGCCGAGATCGTCCGGGCGGCCATCCTCAGCCGGATCAGCTGCCATTGCCACGGCCACTCAGGACTCCGCCCGGTGGTCACGGAAACCCTCATCGAGCTCCTCAACAAGGGCGTAACGCCCGTCATGTGCGAGAAAGGCTCGGTCGGCGCCTGCGGCGACCTGTCGCCGATGGCCCAGATGGCCCTCGTCCCCATGGGCGAAGGCGAGGCCTTTTACAAGGGCGAGCGTCTTCCCGGCGCAGAGGCCCTCAAGCGGGCCGGCATCACGCCCATCGTCCTCCATGCCCGTGACGGCCTGGCCATGATCAACGGTTCGAACGTCATCGCCGGGATGTCCGCCCTGACCGTCTACGACGTCCACCGCTGGCTCAAGATGTCCGAGATCGCCGCGGCCATGACCCTCGAGGCCCTCAACGCCAACATGAAGGCCTACGACGAGCGGATCCAAAAGACCCGCGGCTACCCCGGCGCCCTGGAATCCGCCGCGAACGTCCGGCAGATCACCGAGGGGAGCGAGCTGTTAACGCGGCCGGGAAAAAAGGTCCAGGACGCCTATAGCCTCCGGAGCACTCCGCAGGTCGTCGGCGCCGGCCGCGACGCCCTCAAGTGGGCCCGCTACATGATCGAGATCGAGCTCAACGGCGCGGCCGACAATCCCGTCTTCTTCCCCGACGAGCAGCTCGTCCTGACCGGCGCCAATTTCCAGGGCGTGCCCATGGCCTTCGCCCTCGAGCTCCTGGGCACGGCCGTGACCACGATCGCCGTCCTCTCGGAGCGGCGCCACAACCGCCTCATGAACCCCCATCTCAACGCCGGCCTGCCGGCCTTCCTGACCAAGGGCGCGGGCATGTTCTCGGGCCTGATGCTGACCCAGTACACGGCGGGCGCCCTCGTCTGCGAGAACCGCATCCTGTCCCACCCCGCGGCCACCGGATCCATCCCGGCCGCGGCCGACCAGGAGGATTTCGTCAGCATGGGCATGACCACGGCCCTCAAGACGCGCCAGATCATCGATAACGCCCAGGCCGTGCTGGCCATCGAGCTCATGGCCGGGGCCCAGGCCGTCGATTTCCGCGCCCCCCACAAGCCCAGCAAGGGGATCCAGGCCGCCCATGACGTCATCCGCAAGCATGTCGCCCACCTTGAGGAGGACAGGCCCCTTTACAACGACATCAACAAGCTCAAGGAGGTCGTCGAATCCGGGGAGATCCTCGACGCCGTCGAAAGCGCGGTCGGGACCCTGAGGTGACGCCATGAGCCTGCGGATCGCCCTGGTCACCGGAGCCAGCAGGGGCATGGGCCGGGCCATCGCCCTCCGGTTGGCCGAGGACGTTTCCGGCGTCGCCGTTCATTACCTCACCCGCCGCGAGGAGGCACAGGAGCTGGCCGCCGCCATCCGCGAGATGGGCAAGCTCAGCGCCGTCTTCAGGGCCGATCTGACCAAGAAAGCCCAGGCCGCCGGTCTCATCAAGAAAGTCGAGGAGCGGTTCGCCCGCATCGACATCCTCGTCAATAACGTCGGGCCGTTCCTCGTCAAGCCTTGGGACCAGCTCGAGGTCGCCGACTGGGAGCGCGTCCTCCGCGGCAACCTCTTCGGGTCCTATTTCTGCGCCAAGGCCGCCCTCGTCGGGATGCGCAAGCGGAAGTGGGGGAGGATCGTCAACATCGGCTACGGCCGGGTCGAACACCTCGGGGCGTTCCCGACGATCGCGCCTTACGCCGTGGCCAAGACGGGCTTGCTGGTGCTGACCCGGACGGCGGCGGCCTCCGAGGTCGGAAACGGCATCACCGTCAACATGGTTTCGCCGGGCCTCATCAGGGGCGGGTCCCTGCCCCAGGCGCGGGACCTCTCCGAGTCCCAGCTGGGGACGTTCGAGGACGTCGCCGAGGCCGTGTCCTTCTTCGCTTCGGACAAGGCGGCCTCCGTCACCGGCTCCAACCTGATCGTCTCCGGCACTTGGAAGATGTGAACGAAGAGAACCCATGAGAAAATGGATCCTGTTGATCGCGGCCGTGCCGCTCGCGTTCGCCGCCGCCCAGACCATCCAGCACGAGACCAAGACGGTCAACATCGAGATCCCCGTCCGCGTTTTCAAGGGCACCACGTTCGTCGACACGCTGATGCTCGACGATTTCGAGGTCTTGGACAACGGCCGGCCGCAGAAGCTCGAGGCCGTCTACATCGTCAAGAAAACGAACATCGAGCGCCGCGAGGAAGCCAAGGCTTTCGCCCCGCGGACGGCCCGCCATTTCACCCTGATCTTCGAAATGAGCGAGTTCGATCCCCGGCTCGACGAGGGCCTCGATTTTTTCATGAACAACGTGCTCATCCCGGGCGACGACCTCGTCGTCGTGACGCCCATGAAGACCTATCGGATGAGGGCGGAGGCCTCGTTCGGCCAGGAGCGCTCGCAGATCCTGAAGCGGCTCGTCGGCCTCGTCCGCCACGATATCCTCATCGGCAATTCCGAGTACCGGGCCCTCCTCGAGGACCTGAAGGCGATCGCCCGGAGCCTGGCCGCATCGATCACCGGGGGCGGATCGCCCAGCGGAAACGTCTCCCGGGACGCGTTGGCCAACGAGGGCAAGTTCTCGGGCGGCTCCTTCGAAGAGCAGCTTCAAAACTACGCCTCCTGCCTGAACCGGTTCGAGGCCCTGCGCCAGGTCGATGAAAAGAAATTTCTGGAGTTCGCCCGGTTCCTCAAGACCATCGAGGGGCAGAAGGACGTCTTCCTTTTCTACCAGAGGGAATTCGTCCCCAACCTCGATCCCAAGATCATGAATCAGTTCCTGGGCCTCTATAACGGCAATGTCGATGTCGTCCTTACCGTCATGAACCTCTTCGACCTGACCAAGCGGGACACGACGTTCGACGTCGGGGCCGTCAAAAGAGCCTTCTCCGATTCGTCCACGGCCATCCACTTCCTCTTCCTGACCTCCCAGGCGGAGGCGGCCCCCGGGATCGTCATGGAGGAGCGCACGGAGGACGTTTTCGAGCCCTACCTGGAGATGGCCCGGGCCACGGGCGGTTTTTCCGATGTCTCGGGCAACTTCGAGTTCATCATGAAGTCGGCCGCGGCGGCCTTGGAGAGCTATTATCTCCTCTATTACACGCCCGCGGATTATAAAGCCGACGGCTCCTTCCACGACATCACGATCAAGGTCAAGAGCGGCGGCTACCGGCTGGCCCACCGTTCCGGCTACATCGCCGATTAAGAGTCAAGAAGGGGTCAAACCTACCTTTTGCTGCAAAAGGTAGGTTTGACCCCTTCTTTCCGGCGGGCCGATTGACATATCCGCGCCGGGGGCGTAGATTCAAACAGGACCGATATCGAGGGGAGGACAACCATGGCCGTTACTATTTGGATCGCCGTTGTCGTCATCATCATCTTTCTGTCCGGGATCCGCGTCATCCGGCCGACGCACCGCGGGCTCGTCGAGCGCCTCGGGCGGTATAACCGTTTCGTCAAGGCCGGCTTCCAATGGGTCATGCCTGTCGTCGAAACGCTCCACAGCGTCAACATCACCGAGCAGATGGTCGACGCGGCGCCCCAGGAGATCATCACTTTCGACAACCTCAACGCCCGGGTCGACGCCCAGGTCTACTTCAAGGTCAAGGACGACGAGACGAGCGTCAAGGCCTCCCAGTACAACGTCAACAACTACCAGTGGCAGATCGTCAACCTGGCCCGGACGACCCTGCGCAACATCATCGGCACGCTGACCCTGAAGTCGGCCAACAGCGAGCGGGGCAAGATCAACGAGGAGCTCCTCAAGACCCTGTCCACCGAGACGGCTCGCTGGGGGATCGACATCGTCCGGACCGAGCTCAAGGAGATCGACCCGCCCAAGGACGTCCAGGAGACGATGAACAAGGTCGTCAAGGCCGAGAACGAAAAGGTCGCCGCCGTCGACTTCGCCACGGCCCGGGAGACGGTCGCCGACGGCGAGCGCCGGGCCGAGATCAAGAAGGCCGACGGCGTCCGCCAGGCCAAGATCCTCGAGGCCCAGGGCGAGGCCGAAGCCATCCGCCTGGTCAACGAGGCCGCCGAGAAGTACTTCGTCGGCAACGCCCAGATCCTGCGCCGGCTCCAGGCCTTGGAGACCGCGCTTCAATCGAACGCCAAGATCATCGTCCCGTCGGACAAGGACCTGGTCAACGTCATCGGCGAGATGGCGGGGATCGTTCCCTTGAAGCGGGAGTAGCCGACTCAGCCGCTCTTGACGAGGACGATCCGCACCTTGCGGATCTTGCCGCCCTGGTCGACCTCGAGCGTCACCGTGTCCCCGATCTTGTAGCCGTCGAGCGCGTTGTAGAGGTCGTCGTAGGACGCGATCTTCGTCGCGTCGATCCCGACGATGATGTCCCGGATGAAAAGCCGGCCCCGATTGTCGCGGCTGAGCCCGCGCAAGCCCGCGTCGTAGGCCTGGCTGTCGCGGGGGACCTCGAGAATGACGGCCCCCCTGACCTCGGCCCGCCGCGCGTATTCGTCACGGACGAACGTGACGCCGAGGTCCGGCCCGGTGACCTTTCCGAACTGGATTATCTGCGGCACGATCTTCCTGACCGTGTCCACGGGCACGGCGAAGCCAAGGCCGCTCGACGCCCCCGACGGGCTGTAGATCATCGTGTTCATGCCGATGAGCTCGCCGGACGAATTGAGGAGCGGCCCGCCGGAATTCCCCGGGTTGATCGAGGCGTCGGTCTGGATCATGTCGCGGATGGTGACGCCGCCTGCGCCGGGCATGTTCCGTCCCAGGGCGCTGACGATCCCTTGAGTCACGGTGTGGTCGAACCCGAAGGGATTGCCGATGGCGACGACCTTCTGCCCGACCTGGAGGTCCCGAGATGCCCCGATCGTAAGCGGAGTGAGGTCGGTCACGCGCTCGGCGAGCTTGAGGACGGCGATGTCCTTGTTCCGCTCGTAGCCGACGAGGGTGGCCTCGACCTGCTTCTGACTGGGCAGGCTGACCATGAACTTCTCGCCCTCGTCGATGACGTGGAAGTTGGTGACGATGTGCCCCTGGTCGTCCCAGACGAAACCGGAGCCGCTGCCCTGCGGCACGGGCTGGTCGGAAGAGTAGAAGAAGTCCCGGGCGTACTGGAGGTTGGTGATGAACACGACGGAGTTCTTGGTCATGCGGACGATGTCGACCGTATTCCGCTCGTCCTCGGTCAGCCGGCTGATGGCCGGCGCGGCGGCCGCTTGAGGAGCGCCAGCCACCGGTCCGGATCCCGCTTTCGTCCCCGGGGACGGCCCGGTTTGGGACTTCGGATCGAGGGGGCTCGGACGCGCTTCCGAGACCGGGGCCCCGATCCCGGGACCGTCCGCTTTCTGCCGGCCCGGATCGGCGCAGGCGTAAAGGGCCAGGCCGAGAGCGATGACCGCCAGGATGAGGGTTTTGCTTGTGCTTGTCTTCATGGGATTCTCCTCGAGTCGCTTCATTATTTCTTGATGAACGGTTTGGTTTCGAGCGGCTTGGCCGCGTCGTCGAAAAAGCGCTTCTGGAGCTCCAGGGTGACCGTGTCCTTCTTGACCGAGCGGATCATCTCGACGAGAAGCCCGGATTCCGCTTCGAGCAGCGCCTTGCCGAACTCCTTGTCGCCGGCGCTCCCGTCGCCCCGGTAGTGGTTGGGCTGGCTGGCGTACCACCAGATGCCCGTATAAGCGTATTTCAGCCCGTCCAGGCGCTTGACGTCTTCGCCGCTTTCCGCTCTTGCCTTATCGAGGTGCACCAGGTCAGGGTGGTGGGCCAGCATGGCCGAGGTCTCCTCCTCGCCGGCGTGTCCGTCGAGCGCCGTCTTGCGGAATTTCGCTAGACGCGCCTCGGTCGCCGCGTCATAAGCCGGGTCGAACAGGTACACGGCATAGTCCCGCCGGCTCTCGAGCTGGCTCTGGCAGAAATAACGGAGAAAAGACTCGTTGCCGCCGTGCCCGTTGACGAGGATGATCTTCTTGATCCCGTTCCGGGCCAGCTCGTCGCAGGTCTGCTGGAGGAAGTCGAGCATCATCCGGCTGCCGTAGGCGATCGTCCCGGGCTGGTTCTTGGCTTCGAAGATCTGACCGACGAAATAGGCCGGGAAGACGATCGTGTATTCTTCTCCCGCCGCCCGCAGCGAAACCTCACGGCAGTCGATGAGGTCCGTCCCGACGGGGAGGTGCGGACCGTGTTTTTCGAGGATGCCCAGGGGGATGATGCACGTCGCGCCGGACCGGGCCACGGCCTGGACGAATTTCGGTGCGGTGAGCTCTTCGTAGCGGACGGGGATCGCCGGCCCGGCCGGCTTCGCGGCCTGTTGGACAGGACGGGCCACGGCCGGGACGAGGACGAGGAGAATCGCTAGGGTAAAACCTGCTCTTTTCATGGGAAACGCCTCCTGTCGCGGGGATGAACGCGATGGATTTTCCGGCATCGTTAAAGCAAGCTTCCGGAGGGCCTGCCGCCCCGAACTATAGCCCCGGCCGCGGCCCCTGTCAACAGGAGCTGAGGGGCGTACGAAGGCCCCATCCGCGGTTTGGCGAATTCCCCCGAAAATGGTATATTTTGCTCTCGGAAGAGGTCACCATGAACATCCAACTGACAAAGGAACAGCTGGCCAGCCTGGTCAAGCTCGTCTACCTCGGCAACCGGATGGCCAACGACTGGCGGACGGACGACGTCATCGAGGAATACGACGAGGTCGAGAGCCTCGTCCTGGCCGCCGCCCAGAAGCAAGGCCTCGGGGACTATGTCGATTTCGACGAGGAGACCAAGAAGGCCATCCCTTCCGGAGAGCTAGAGGAGAAGATGACCGAGACGGTCGATTTCTATAACGACAACTGCTTCTGGGACCAGCTCATCTACCGCATGGCCGACCGCGAATACGTCCGCAAGTTCGGGGAGGCGGCCCTGGAGGAGCTTTACACGGAGAAGGGGATGGAGCGGGAGCGGCCGCTCATCGAGAAGTACGAGAAGGAATTCAACGAGCACGGGCTCGACCGGCTCGAGCTCCGTCGCGACAACTGAGCCCGACGTTCGGGCCCCGCACAAAATCCGCTAGCCTTCGTGCGGCTTCACTTTTTTCTGGCGAACTCGAAGGGCGTGTCATTCCCATTCGTTTTGTCCGCTAATTTGCCCGACATCTTGTCGCCGTTCACCGTGAAATTCCCGGCGAGTTCAAGCGCTCCGCCCATGGCCTTGAGGGAGAAGCTGAACTCATTGCCGACCAGCTTGACTTCCGCAATGGGGGAGTCCTTGTCGATCAAGCCCAGCGAATCGTTGATCGTCCCCGCGTAGCTTTGACCTGCTTTTTTAAGAACCAACGTGAGCTCCAGCGTCGCGCCCTGACCATTGTTCAAGACGGTCGATCCCGTCCAAGTCCCTGTCAAGTCGACGGCGGGCGAAGACGAGGCGGCCAGGATGCCGAGGCCCCATAAAGACAAGAAGCCCAGAGCGATCGTTTGTTTGTTCATCATATCTCCTTTGATGGGATGTCGCTATCGATCATTCATTTTTCAACGAATCCACCGGATTGGCCGAAGCCGCCCGGACCGCCTGAACGCTCACCGTAAGCAAGGCAATGGCCAGGGCGCCCAAACCGGAGCCGATGAACGTCCAGGGGTGGAGGCTCGTTCGGTAAGCGAATCCTCGCAGCCAGACGTTCGTGGCGAAGTAGGCGACCGGCCAGGCGATCAGCGCGGCCAGGCCGACCAGGAGGAGGAATTCCCTGGACAGCAGCCCGACGACTTGTCCGATCGAGGCCCCGAGGACTCTGCGAATGCCGATCTCCTTTTTCATCTTTTCGGCCAAGAACGAGGCCAAGCCGAAAAGGCCCAGGCAGGCGATGGCGATGGCCAAGAGGCTGAATGAAGAGAAGATCCTGTTCAGCCGTTCCTCAGACCGGAATTGGGCGTCGAAGAGCTCATCGACGAAAAAGTAATCGAAGAGCTTGCCGGGAGAGATGGTTTTCCAGGCTTTCTTGAGCTCCGTGATGACCTGGCCGGCATCCGCCGCCTTGAGCTTAACGGCCAGAACCTCCAGCTCGCGCAGTTCATTATTGATAAGAAGGGGTTCGATCGAATTCCGCAGTGAAGTGAAATTGAAATCTTTGACGACGCCGACGACGGTCTTGGGTTGATATTTGTTGAAACTCAAGGCGATCTTGATGGTTTTGCCGACCGGGTCGTCCCAGCCGAGTTTCCGGACGGTCGTCTCGTTGATGAGGATCGCGTCATGGGCGTCGGAGAGAATATCTTTGGAGAAGTCCCTTCCCTTGACGACCGTCATCCCCATCGTCCGAAGATAGTCCGCGTCGGCATTGATGTAACGATAGATCGTGCCGGTTCCCGAACCCTCGGGGATGACGGCGTTGGTGCTTTGTCCCTGCCCAGGAACGCGGGAGGTCGCCGACACTTCGAGGACTCCGGGGACTTCTTTGAGCCGGGCTTTGACCTGATCCAGAGTTTGCAGGATCTTGTCGTCGGACGTACGAATGGCGAGGACCTGGTCTTTTTGGAAGCCGATGTCCTTGCTTTTCATGTAGCGGATCTGATCGGCGATGACCCGGGTCCCGATGATCATGGCTATGGACAGGACGAATTGTCCCACGACAAGAATACGGCGGAAACGGGCGCTTTCCGGGCCGGCTTCCACTCCGCCCTTCAAAACCTTGACCGGCCGGATGGCCGAAAGATAGACGGCGGGATAGCTGCCTGCGGCGAAACCGACGACGAGCACGAGACCGAAAAACGCCGGGATGAGCCAGGCGAGCTCGCCGGCGCCGATCGTGAGCTCGATACCGGAAATGGATTGGAAAAGGGGAAGAGCCAGCTTGACGAAAACCAGGGCTACCATCAAGGCCAGCAGACTCGTGCTCGTCGATTCCCCGAGGAACTGCCAGATGAGGTCGCGGCGGCAAGCCCCGACGACTTTTCTCATCCCGACCTCCCGGGCCCTCCGGGCCGACCGGGCCGTGGCCAAGTTCATGAAATTCATGCAGGCGATGGTCAGGATGACGACGGCGATGGCCGCGAAAATATAAATGTAGAGAATATCGCCGTTGGCGCCGTATTCCCACTGCAATTTGGACCTGAGATGGATATCGGCCAGCGGCTGAAGATGGAATTGGACGCTTCCTTTGAAGGCTTTTAGGGCTCTGCCCATCTTCTCTTCCATCAAGGCGGGAAGCTTCGCCTCGAGCGGCTTTTTCTGCTCGGGTCGACCCAGACGAACATACGTATGGCCGCTGATATCGCTGAACCAATTCTCCCGCAGCCCCGGGTCCATGACAAATGACGTTTCCATGGAGCAGACCATATCGAATTTCAAGTGGGAATTTTGAGGGATGTCTTTGATAACGCCGGTGACCGCGAAATCGGCGCGATTGTTGAACTTGAGGAATTTCCCGAGGGGGTCGTCCCTTCCAAAGTATTTCCGGGCCGTGCGCTCGGTCAAGACGACGGTGTAGGGTCGCTCCAACGCCGTCTTGACGTCTCCCCGGATCAAGGGAAAGGTGAAGACTTCCAAAAAGGCGGGATCGGCGTAAACGATCCCCGTTTCGATGAACTCTTTATCGGCGAACGCAACGGACGTGGTATCCCTTTTGCGGATCCTCGCGGCCCCCACGATTTCCGGATATCCCGACATGAGGGAAGGGGCCAGGGGAGTCGGAGCGACCGCCACGTTCAGCGGTTCGCCGTTGAGCATCCCTTGCATCGTGACGCGATAGATGCGGTCCGCGCCGGCATGGAACCTGTCGTAGCTCAACTCGTGATGGATGTAGAAGATGATCAGGATGGAGCAGGCCATCCCCAGCGCCAGGCCGGAAATATTGAGAAAGGAGTACCCCTTCTGTTTGCGCAAATTCCGTAGGGCCGTTTTGAGATAGTTCTTGAACATGGCTCCTCCCCAATAAGCGGAATCCAGGATGAAGGATTTTAGGACGGGCAGGATTTGGAGCCCGTACCAAAGACGGGAGATGGAAAGACCTTTCCTCGCGGCCAGCCAGCGGAACTGCTCCTCGAGGTCGCCCAGGGCTTGGTCATGAACCAGGGGGTCGACCAACCGGCTGATGATCCGTTCGCCCAGCCGGGGCGGACGAACCGTTCGGAATTTCATGGGCGTATCCGTAATCCCGCCATTATTTTAAGCATGGATCTTTTCGGTCCCCTCCCAGATGGCGGAGTTGACAGCCTGGATCTTTTTGAGCTCCTTAAGACCGGCCGTGGTCAGCTCGTAATACACCTTGGCCCGGCCGCCGCGCTCGGGCGTCGGTTCGCCTTTGATCGTCGCCACCAGCTTCTGACGGTGGAGCCGGCCCAGAGGGCCGTAAATCGCGCCCAGGAGCCAGTTGACGCCCGTGGCCTTGATGATCTCCTCGCGGATGGCCATTCCGTAGGCCTCCCGGCCGAGTTTCCAGATCGAGATGAGAATGAGCTCATCGATCCTCGAAAGAAGCTTCATGAACGGCCTCCATGATATGAATACGATTTTTGATAATATAAGGTTCCCTATAATATCAAAATATTTGATAATATTCAACCGAGAAAAAAAAGGGAGCGGCTGGACCAGCCGCTCCCTTCGTAGTGCCTTGTTTGCGGCCCCGGTCTAGGGACCGGGACCGGGAAGCCCTGTCCCGGGGGTCTTAGAACCGCCGGTTGGCGCCGAAACCGCCGGACCTCGGGGAGTCCGTGCGCGGCTTGGCCTCGTTGACCGTGGCCGTGCGGCCCTTCATGTCCTTGCCGTTCAGCATGGAGATGGCCTTTTCGGCCTCTTCCTTCTTCGGCATCTCGATGAAGCCGAAGCCGCGGGACTCGCCGCTGAACTTGTCCTTGATGACGGAGGTCGTCGTCACTTCGCCGAACGCCTGGAAGGTTTCCCTCAGGTCGCTCTCGTTGACCGTTCTGACCAGATTGCCTACGTAGATATTCATTTTCGTCTCCTTTTGACGAGGGAAAGACACTCCCGTGCCTTTCCGTTGCTTTGAGATCTTAGAACGTCATAAAGGAGAGGAGTGTGTGACCGGTCAGGGCCTCTGGCCCCTTCCTTTACTCATTCAGGTGTTGATAGCTGGGGTTTCCCTTTGCTTATGAACATCGTCATTATACCACGGCTTTCGGGAGACGGGCCCATTCGGACGGCCATTTCTTCCTAACCCGTTGATTCCGAATACACAAATAATAATCAAAACCCCCATATCCGGGCTCGTTCGGACACATAAGTGACAACTTGGCTGAAACGGGTTCGGAAGCTGAGCGGGGTAGTTCCCGGGCTCCCTGCGAGGCCTCGCCGCGTTGATCTCATAAGCCACGCTTTCCTTGACACTCCCGGCCATTTCGGTTACCTTACTTTCCCCTCCTGGCGAAGGACCCGTTCGCCGTCCGTGCGGCCCCGCATCGGGGCGCCGGCCCAATCGCCCGGCTGGGGACACTTATATTCACGATCATCCAAGGAGGATTCATGACCGCCCACAAGATCTACTGGACGGAGACCGACGAAGCGCCGTATCTGGCCACGTACTCCCTTCTCCCGATCATTCAAGGTTTCACCAAGGGGACGGGCGTGGAGGTCGAGGTGAGCGACATCTCGCTCGCCGGCCGCATCATCGCTAATTTCCCCGACTATCTGACCGAGGCCCAGCGCATCCCCGACCGGCTGGCCCAGCTGGGCGAGCTGGCCTTGAAGCCCGAGGCCAACATCATCAAGCTGCCCAACATCAGCGCCTCGATCCCCCAGCTCCAGGAGGCCATCCTGGAGCTCCAGTCCCAGGGCTACAAGCTCCCCGACTACCCCGAAAGCCCCAAGACCGAGGCCGAGAAGGAGGTCCAGGCCCGCTACGCCAAGGTCCTGGGCAGCGCCGTCAACCCGGTCCTCCGCGAGGGGAACTCCGACCGCCGGGCCCCGCTCTCGGTCAAGAACTTCTCCAAGAAGCACCCCCATAAGCTCGGCGCCTGGAAACCGGACAACAAGGCCCATGTCGCCCACATGACGGGCGGCGATTTCTACGGCAACGAGAAGTCCGTGACCATGGCTGAAGGCGCCGACTTCCGGATCGAGATCCGGGCCGCCGACGGCGCGGTCAAGGTCCTCAAGGACAAGCTGACCTCCCTCGACGGGGAGATCCTCAGCGGCACCTTCATGAGCGAGAAGGCCCTGCGCGCCTTCTATGCCGAGCAGATCGAGGACGCCAAGGCCAGGGGCTTGCTGCTTTCGCTCCACCTCAAGGCGACCATGATGAAGATCTCGGACCCGATCCTGTTCGGCCACGCCGTCTCAGTCTTTTATAAGGAAGCCCTGGACAAGCACGCCACGGTCCTCAAGGAGATCGGGTTCAATCCCAATAACGGTCTGGGCGACCTCTATGCGAAGATCAAGACCCTGCCCGAGGCGAAAAGGGCCGAGATCGAGGCCGACATCAAGGCCGTCTACGATAAGCGTCCCCCCCTGGCCATGGTCGATTCGGACAATGGCATCAGCAACCTCCACGTCCCGAGCGATATCATCGTCGACGCCTCCATGCCCGTCGTCGTCCGCGAGTCGGGCCAGATGTGGGGCCCGGACGGAAAGCTCCACGAGACCAAGGCCATGATCCCCGACCGCTGCTACGCCACGACCTACAAGACGATCATCGAGGACTGCCAGAAACACGGCGCTTTCGACCCGGCCACCATGGGCAGCGTCCCCAACGTCGGGCTGATGGCCCAGAAGGCCGAAGAGTACGGCTCGCACCCGACCACCTTCGAGATCCCGTTTGACGGCACGGTCCGCGTAATCACGTCGTCCGGGAAAACGCTCATGGAGCACAAGGTCGAGGCGGGCGACGTCTGGCGCATGTCCCGGGTCAGGGACATCCCGATCCAGGACTGGGTCAAGCTGGCAGTCCGGCGGGCCAAGGCCACGGGCGCCCACGCTATTTTCTGGCTTGACGGGAACCGCGCCCACGACACCCAAGTCATCGCCAAGGTCGAGAAGTACCTCAAGAACCATGATACAAAGGGCCTGGAGATCCGGGTCCTGGCCCCCGTCGAGGCCATGAAGTATTCGTTGGAGCGGATCCGCAAGGGCCTGGACACAGTCTCAGTCACCGGGAACGTCCTGCGAGACTACCTGACCGACCTGTTCCCGATCCTGGAGATCGGCACCAGCGCCAAAATGCTCTCCATCGTGCCCTTGCTCGCCGGCGGCGGGCTGTTCGAGACGGGCGCGGGCGGTTCGGCCCCCAAGCATGTCCAGCAGTTCGAGAAGGAGAACTACCTCCGGTGGGATTCGCTGGGCGAGTTCTCGGCTTTCGCCGCCTCGCTCGAGCACTTGGCCGGGACGTTCAAGAACGCCAAGGCCCAGGTCCTGGCCGAGACGCTCGACACGGCCATCGCCAAGTTCCTCGACAACAACAAGTCCCCGGCCCGCAAGGTCGGCCAGATCGACAACCGGGGCAGCCACTTCTACCTGGCCCTCTACTGGGCCGAGGCCCTAGCCGCCCAGGACAAGGACAAGGAGATGAAGGCGCGCTTCGCCGGGGTCGCCAAGGCGCTCGGCGATAACGAAGCCAAGATCGCGGCCGACCTGCTCGCCGTCCAGGCCAAGCCTGTGGACATGGGCGGCTATTACCACCCCGACAGGAAGAAGGTCTCGGCGGCCATGCGGCCGTGCCCGACTCTGAACGCGATCATCGACGCGCTCTGAGGCGCGGCGGCCTGATCGGCACGGATATCCGACGGCCCCGTCGCCCCGGTCCCGCGGCAGGGACTGTCCCCGCAGGGGACTGTCCCTCTTGTGGAGGCTGTGCGGCGGGGCCGTCAATTTATGGGCGGCCGGTCGATGACTTGATCTTTTCGACGGCGGAGATCGTCTGGCGCGCTTCGGCGGCGGCCGGACTCGCCGGGTCCATGGCCACGAACCGGCGCAGATACTCCAGCGCTTTGACGAAATCGCCCTTGTTCAGGTAGGCGATGCCCAGCTTGTGGTACGGTCTGGGCCAGTCCTTTTTGATCTGGATGGCCATCAGATAGTAGGGGAGGGCCTCATCGGTCCTCTGGTTGGAGAAGAGGATCTCGGCCACGTTGTAGGCGAGGATCTCGTTCGTCGGAGAAAGGTCCAGGGCCCGGCGGAAGTGCGTCATACTCGTCTCGATGTCGTTCCGCCTGACCGCGGCCTCGCCCAGGCCGGCCAGCGCTTGGCTCGCCAGCGCGGCATCCTTATCATACGAGCCCGACACCTTGAGGATGTGGTCGAGCAGGGTCTTCAATTCCGCTTCGGCCCTCTCCGGCTCGTTCTCTTTGAGCCAGCACAGGCCGATCTGCAGGCGGACCTGATAGACCTCGGGATTCCCGCTGAGGAAGGTTTCCAGCAGTTCCCGGGCCTCTGGATATTTGTCCGCGGCGAGCAACTCGTTCCCTCGGGCCAGCACATCCATGGCGCCTTTTATCGCTTCATCCTTGGGGACTGCCGCCTGGATCGGTTTCAAGACCAATACGACCGGGGGATTCGGCCGGAGCTGGCGCACGTCGACATCCTGGAACGCGTCCTGGCACCCGCTCTTGACGGCGGAGAAGCGCCAAAGGCCCGTTCCCAGACCCCCGATCACGAAACCGCCCTTGCCATCCGTCCGGGCCTCGAGCTTCGTCGTCAGCGCCGTCAGGCTCTGGGCGATAATGCGCACGCCCTCCAAAGGCCGCTTGTTCTCGTCGAGGACGTTGCCGGTTACACGGCCCCGGCCCAGGTTCTCCTGGGCGCCCAGGCCGGCCGGGCCGGCGAGCATCACGACGGCCGCAAGGCCCACGCCGACGAGGGCCAGGCCTGAAAGATACGCGCGGTGTTGGGTCTTCATTTCTCTCACGAAACCATTATGCGCGCAGCGCGCGCGGAAAAAAAGGGGGAGGGGCCGGGCCCCTCCCCCGTCTTCCCGAAGCGATCAGAAAGCGACGCGGGCCGAGAGCTTGAAGGTCCTAAGACCGGAGACGTTCGTGACCTTCTTGTAGTAGTAGTCGAGCTCGCGGGTGCCGGAGGACGTGTTCTCGCCATCCGGATACCAGACGCCGCTCGGGTTCAGGCCGGAGTAGACATACTTGTTGCCGATCAGGTTGAAGACGTCCGCGAAGACGGAGACCGTCCCGAAGCGGAATTTGAACGCCTTCTCCAGCCGGAAATCGACGTTGTCCCAGGAGGACTGCCGGTGCGTGCCGTTGGGCGCCAGCTGGACGCCGATCCAGTTCCACCAGGTGATGCAATTGTTCGCCGCCAGCCACGCGTCCGGCACGTAGACGGAGACGTCCATGGACTTGTCCCAGAAATTCCCGCCATAATTGAGCGGCCCGCCCTCGATGTGGCGGTAGATGAAGGAGCCGATGAAATCGAGCGGCATCTGGAACGAGCCGAAGAGCTTGATGGACATCGGAATGTCGTTGATGTCGGCGCCCCAGCCGTTGACGACGTAGTTCGGGTCATAGGGCGTGATGCTCTTCGATTTCGCCAGGGTAATGGAGCCGCCCAGGGCCCAGCCGTTGGCGTAGCGCTTGTCGAAGGTCAGCTCGACGCCGTTGTAGAGACGCTTGGAATAGGGGTTGCTGGCCTGCCGCCAGACGACGTTGTCCCAGTCGTAATCGGCCGTCGGCACATAGATCGTAACGGTCGACTCCTCCCAGTTGCCGACCGCGGGCACGGTGGTGGTGAACGGGACCCAGAAGCCGGCCGGCGCGTCCTGTAGCGAGCTCAGGTAGGTCTGGGTCGCGGTGTTGTACATCGTGTCCCAATGGTCCCGGCGACCGAGCTTGTTGACATACTGCAGCTTGACCGAGAGGTTCCTGGCCAGCTCGTGAGAGAGGGAGAGGACGAGCTCGTTGCTCCACGGGGCCTTCAGCTGGTACTGGTCGCCCTTGCCGGCGACGAGCAGGCGAAGGGCCGAGGGGTCCTGTTCGACGAACGACCAGTAATCGTCCCGCGGGTAGTAACTGTCGATACCGGGGTCATCGGGGATGGAATTGCCGTTGTCGTCCCACCAATTGAAGGCGTAGTTCTGCTGGATGGAGGCCTGCGCGTTGGAGAACCACATCACCGGCATGGCTTCATAGTACCGGCCCCAGGCGATCTTGAAGGCGGTCTTGCCGTTGCCAAAGATGTCATAGCTGAGGCCGATGCGGGGCGAGAGGGTCGTGTTCCGCATGGTCTTCCACATGGGGTCCCAGGTCATCGCCGCATAGGGGTTCCAGCCGATGGTCTCGGCCACGAACTCGCCCATCTTGTTGGCCAAGCCGTTGGGGTCTGTGCCGGTCGAGGTGGCCCCGCCGAAGCCGCCCCAGTAGTAGTCGAAGCGGAGGCCGAGATTGACGGTCATACGGTTCTTGACCGTGAACGAGTCCTGCAGATAAGCGCCGATGCGGTTGCCGGGCAGGTCCTTCGTGGAGTCGCCCTCGTTGGGTCCCATGTTGGACAGCTGGATGTAGCCGTCCCCGTAAGTGGCCCGGTCCCGGCCCTGGGCGGCGTACGCATAGGGATCGCCGTCGTAGTAGTGCATGGTCAGCGGATTCCCGCGGGCCACGGTGAGGCGGTCGAACGAATAGAGGTATTCGACGCCGGCCCCGATCTCATGGTTGCCGCCCAGCACGTTGTCCATGAAGTGGGTCATGCGGGCGCTGGCGGTCTCGCCGCGGCGGATGGTGTACTGCTCTTCGTTCTGCTTGTTGCCCCAAGTGTAGCCGGTATAATCATCGACCTTGGTGACGTTGGCCCGCGCCCCCGGCTGGGAGGTCAGCGACCAGTCGAGGTTGTTGTAGCCGCCGCGGACGTCGACGAAGGTGTTGGCCCCGAGCATCCAGTTCAAATTGGCGGTCAGGGCCATGCTGTTCGACAGGGAGCGGGTGGTGGAATCAAA
>Ga0315276_10002205_pt1 | contig 17759 bp, 18 predicted proteins | sample YL17G05_0_MG_FD_204542 | JGI IMG/M metagenome (GOLD analysis project Ga0315276, IMG submission 204542) | Sediment microbial communities from Yellowstone Lake, YNP, Wyoming, USA - YL17G05_0 | ecosystem: Environmental > Aquatic > Freshwater > Lake > Sediment | place: USA: Wyoming | collected... | reverse complement strand
CCTTTTTTAGACAGGATACCGATGATTTTAAAATTCCGCCCTTTAATTTTCACTTTTTGCCCCAGAGCATCGGCGCTGCCGAAAAGCTCGTTTTTTACTTTTGAACCGATAACCGCCACGTCAGCATAGCTCTGAACTTCATCATCAGAAAAAATCCGGCCCTGATCCGGATAAATATCGTAAATTTTAGCAAAAAAAGAGGTGACGCCATAGATGGTCGGCCGGTAAGTCAGATTTTCAAAAGCCATGGTTTCTGAACCAAAGACGAGCGGCATTACTCCCGCCAAGTGCGGTACGTTAGCTTTTTTGTTGAGCGCTTCAAGGTCTTTTTGTTTTAGTGAGTCAGTAAAGGTGGAGATGAAGTCCGAAGGCCCTTTAGGCTGGCGGCCGGGCGCGATGGCGATTACTTTTGAGCCGATGCCCTGAATTTGCGCCAAAATTAAATTTTGCGCACCCTGCCCGAGCGACATCACCAAGATAATCGCGGTGATGCCGATCACAATACCAAGAATCGTCAAAAATGAGCGCGATTTATTAATTTTTAGCGCCCGAATGGCGGTTTGAAAAGTGTAGCGGAAAAGCATGGGTGCGGGTGGTTATTTTATAAAGCCGTCTTTGGCACTGACGCGATGGTCAACGAGTTTATCGGAAACAATTTCCCCGTCTTTCAGTAAAATTATCCGGCGGGCATTTTCGGCGGTGTAGGTTTCGTGAGTGACAAGGATGATCGTATGATTTTGTTTTTCATTTAACGCCTGTAAAACTTCCATTATTTTCTGGCCGGATTTTGAATCCAAATTGCCGGTCGGCTCATCGGCAAAAATAACTTTGGGATTATTGACCAGCGCCCGGGCAATTGCCACGCGCTGTTTTTCGCCGCCGGAAAGCTGCGACGATTCGTGGTCCATGCGATTGGTGAGCCCCACGGCCTCAATCGCGTCTTTGGCAAGTTTATCCCATTGATTTTCTTTGATGCCCGAATAAAGCAAGGGCAATTTAACATTTGCCAGCACCGAGGTGCGAGGCAATAGATTAAACGCCTGAAAAACAAAACCCATTTTTTTGTTTCTGACATGCGCCAGTTCATCGTCGGAGTATTCGTCAATGCGTTTGCCGTCAAAAAGGTATTCGCCTTTGGTCGGCGTATCCAGAAAGCCCAGAATGTGGAGCAGAGTTGATTTACCAGAGCCCGAAGGTCCCATAATAGCCACGAATTCGCCTTCTTTTATGTCAAAGCTCAAGCCGCAAAGAGCGGCGGTCTCCGTGCCGTCGCTGAAGGTTTTTTCCAGATTTTTGACGTTAATTAAAACCATGAGAAATATAATACCGATGATACTAATAATCATTCGTGTCAGGAAGCGCGTCGATGGAGTCCCTTCTTCAGGGGAGGACCGCTGTGCAAAGTTCCCGACTAAAGTCGGGACTCCGGATGCCGGCGAAGTTGAAGCTTCGGATATTTTCGTTGGAGTCCCCTCTTTAGAGGAGGACTCGTTTCGGGCGGTCCCCGACTAAAGTCGGGACTCCAATTTATTTTCTCTATTGCTGGCCGTTGATCACTCTTTGGCCTTCGGAAAGTCCGGAAATAACTTCAATATCGCCCTCCGAGCCGCGCAGGCCGGTAACGATTTTTCTTTCAATTGGCGTCTGCCCGCCCTCATCAACCAGAACATACGATTCGCCGTTTTTAGCGGTGACGGCGCGCTGCGGTATCGTCAGAACTGCTGATTTTTTGGCGGTCGTGATGTCGATATTAGCCGTCATGCCGGATTTAGCGCGTTCGTCATCTTTGGTAAACTGGAAGGTAGTTTTGTAGGTAGTCACGCCTTCAACGATTGTTTCGGCCGGGTCTATTTTTATCACATTGGCATCAAAGATAACCCTGCCGCCATAGGCGTCAAGGGTTATTTGCGTCGAGTCGTTGATTTCTACTTTAGCGATATCGGTTTCCGGAATATTGGCTTCAATCTGGAATTTGGCGGTGCTTAAAACCGAAATTAACGAAGTATTGGCGTTCACGATTTCGCCTACCTTGGCGTTTTGTTGAGTGATGATGCCGGCAATTGGCGAATAAATTACGGTTTTGGCGAGCTGCGCCGCGTAACTGTCAACATTCGCCTGTGCCGACATCACCTGTGCCTCTTGCGCTTTGATTTCATCAGGTGTGTTGCCGGCTTGTTTTAGGGCGAGCTGGCTTTCGGCGGCGGCCAATGAATTTTGTGCGGTGGTGACACTGCTTTCGGCATTGGCGATATTGTAGCTGTTAGTTGTTTTTTGTACGTCAATGCTCTGTTGCTTGCCTGTGATGATGGTGATCTCAGCGTTGATGCCGGCTTTTTCCGTGCTTAAATTAGTTCTTTCGGTTGTGGATAAATCGGTTGTCACAGTAATTACCGCCAGCGCCAGCCTTACTTTTTCCAGCGCGCTTTCAACTACGTGTAATGCTTCATCGATATTGGCCGGCGTCGGATTTGATTGGGTGTTTTGGACTGTGGCCTTGACGCCGCCGTTTAACGGCGAAAGAAAACTGTTAGCCCAGCGGCCGGCGTTGGCAGCGCCCAGAAGCGCTAAAACCGCGTCGGCTTTGGCCGAAGCGATAGTCTCGCCAATTTGGTCATAATTCATAAAATGCGCGTATTGGATGTCGGTGAGAACGTAGATGCTGTTTATTCCGACCGTAACTGATTTAGCTGCAGCAGACAGCGCGCCGTCGTAAACTTCCTGTAAATCGGCCGCGGCGTTATTTTTGACGTTGGTCAAATTATTTTGGGCGTTAACCAGCGCTTTTTTTGCGTTATCAACGCTTGTCTGGGCGACCTGTATTTCTTCCGGTCTTGTTCCGCGCTTTAACGCATCCAGGTTTACCTGTTGTACTGTCAGATTTGCTCTCGCCTGCGCCAATTGCGCGGCCAGATCGGCGTTATTCAGATTGGCGAGCACCTGGCCAGCGGCGACTTTATCGTTCACCCTTACTTTGATTGCCGTCACTTTGCCTGACCGCTCAAACCCCAAATTAACGTCTTCGGCCGCTTTGACATTGCCGGTGACGCTGACAATTTGCGTGATATTTTTACGCTCAACGTTGACGAACTGATAAGGCGAAACCTGTTTGTCCTTAAAGTATGAATAGCCGATGACGGCGGCGATTATGATAACAATGACTGAAATTATGAAAACGGGTTTTTTGAACAGATTCTTCATAAGTATTAGTTTTTTAGTTAGTTGCAAATGTAAATCATACCACTATTGCTTTTTTTAGTCAAAAATTAAACAAAAAAAGCATAAAAATGGCCCGATAAACTGTTAATACCAGCTATAGGTATCCATTTTTTATTTATGCCTGATTCGGGTTTAATCTCTCGTAGATCTCGCTCGTCAATTTTCTGAATAATTCGCGTTTTTTCCAAAACGAATTGCTTTCTGAAAAATTTTTGTTCCGGATTCTGTTCAAATCCTGAATTACCATGTATCTTACATGCCCCAGATCAACATTTGATTGATTATGAGTGTCTTCCAGTCCCTGGTAAATCGCTTTCAGATGACTGTATTTGTTGAGAATCTTCAGCTCCAGATTGGGTTTTATGCGTTGCGAAAGACTGTCGGAAAGAGACGGATTCAATTCTATATGTTCAACAAAATCGTGAATTGCCACAAAAAAATCGAAACTCGCGGGCGTTTTTAAGACCTTTTGGAATTTCTTATCTAAATCACTTTTTACTTTTTCCATTAATTTCATTATCTTTATTGTATCACGATTCTGACCAAATAGCAATGAGAGCCTCGGTTTCTGCCTTTTTTCCCCTTTTTTTGAAAAAAACAAAAAGCCATTTGGCCTTGCGGATACTGACAAAAAGAGATCCCGGATTTTCTTTATTAATATGATAGCGAACGGCCTCATATGGCTTTGGAAATCAAAACTCCGCATCACCTGATGCGGAGTTTTGATTAGAATTTAGGTTCTTTGAGCGTCAATCTCGGGCGGTGTCAGCAGGCAATTTTACAAGGCCAAATTCATGCTAAGGGCAAACCAGGTAACCAAGCCAAAAAGAATTAGGGCGAATATTATTCCGATGACGGTTGAGAGCAGTCTGCGGGTTCTGATAAACGTCAGACCGGCAAAGATTATCAGCAGCGGCCAGAAATGTTCCCAGTCAAAGAGAAAATTTATTTTCAGCCAGCCGGCGTTTTGAGCCAAAAGTAGAAGCCCGACCGAAATTAAAACCAGTCCTCCAAAGAGCTGGCCAAGATTGAATCCAACCGGCGAGTTTTCTTTGTTTTCGTTTTCTGACATTTGCTTATTTTCTGAAAATAAGGTAGGCGCCGGCCAGAATCAAAATTATTGGCCAGGAAAGATCCCAGCGCATCCAAGAAAATGGGAAAAGCTGGTTGATTAAAATAATTATGCCAAAAACAACAATAATCCAGCCGATAATATTTTTGCGGCTTTTACGCGGTTCGTCTTTTCTCATATCCTGCATCACGGATTTGGCTTTTTCCCCTATCTCCTGCGCAATTTCTTTAATTTCTTGCGCCGAGCTTTCAATGCTGGGCTTGGTCGGTTCTGTCTCCCCTTCTTGCGGTTCCTTGGGGATAACAAACAATAAAATCAGATACAACAAAATGCCAAAACCGTGGCCGAGCGCCAAAAGCGCAAATACGATCCGGACAATCACGGGGTCAATGACAAAATATTTTCCCAGTCCGCTGCAAACGCCTGCGATAACGCGGTTTTTTTGCAGACGGTAAAGTTTTTTGTGCGTTTCTTTTGTGTCCATAAAATGATGATTAAGTAATTGTTTTTGAGCGATTTTACATAGCCGGCGGCGAGTTTAATGCTCTATAAAGTTGCTGGTCAATAGTGCGTTCAAAACAGGTTTTACCGATGTCATGCTGCCAGTTATCGGAGCCAATCGGTTTGAGGGGAATGCCCGGTGCGGTTTCCAAAAGCGGCTGCGGCTGCAAGGCTGATTTGGTTTTGAAATTGGCGCACAATTCAAATTGCAGGGAGCCGGTGGCGCGGTATTCGTAGGCCGCGCCGGTTTCAGGATCGCCGGGCGGCACATAGCCGGAAATGTTGTCGTTCAGCTCGTTAAGATTTGCCGGCAGGCGATTTTTCTGCTGCCAAAAATAAATAATCTGGCTTTGGATATTTTGCAGGTCGCTGATTCGCCGTTCGTCAAGGCGACTGGTGCGCGAGCTTTGCGGCGAGCCGGCGATGAAAAATCCAGCGACAATCACGGCGGCAATAATCACGATAACAGTCCAGCGGAAAATTTTAATGCCGTTTTTTGGTGTTATTTGCGCGTCACGGCGCAACAGCCACAAATAATAGGTGAAGACCGCCGCCGCGATAACCAAAACAACCAGGATTTTCAGAATAAAGCGGCTCGTCAATTCGCCCTGCAGAAAATTATAAATTAAAGAGATCAGATCGCCGATTATCACGCCGGCAGAGACAAAAAGCGTGAAATAAAGCAGCCATTTGCGAATACGCAAATCCCGTTTGGCGGGATATTCTTTTTCGTCTTTGGCAACAAACCACATAATCCAAATATAAACCGGAAAAACGACGATGAGCGTGGCAATGCCCCAACGAACGAGATTGTAAGAGTTGGTGACAAAATTCCCGGCCAGCACGTCAGGAAAATATATATTGATATATTGGAATAATAAAACGCCTAAGTTAATGGCCGCAAAATACAATAAAATAATGCTGAATAACTGCATAAAAACATCGCGCGGCCCGGTAGTTTTTGTTTCTGGCATATGGTTGGTTTTAATTAATTAACTGCTATAACTATAACATTATGGCCGGCTGACGGCAAGGTGCGACGGCTGCACCATAATAAAATTATAGCCGATGTGGCAATGTGAAAAAAAGATACGACAGGGCTGTGACTAAAAAAGCGACGGTGTTTGGCCGTCGCAAAAGAAAGAGTTTCATAACTGGGAATCGGTTTGCCGCGGGAAAATGAGTATTACGCCTTCTTTGGGCGTTGGTGCGTTGTTTGCCTGGAGTTGCTTCACGCAACCAAGGCAAGCGTGTAATATTTGGTTGAATTCGGCCGCCTTCTCGGAAAATGCTTCCAAAGACGCCAAATTTTTATCAGTTGGCACGGCATCTATTTGAATCAAAAACCAGCATTCGACGGCGATTTGCTTCATCTCTTCAAGCTGACCGAGTAGCTTCGCGAATAACTCATATTGCGCGCGGTATTCTTCTGGGGTAAGGATGGACTTTAGTATTACTGATACAACGCTCAAACCAATGTATGCTTTTTCCATCATAGCATAAATCGATTGAGCGTCTTTCAGTATGCCCGCAAATTCCTTGTTCTCCGAATTTTCCCCCGGCATGGGTACTTCGCTTTCCGCCCCATATGCTAAAGCGCAGAAATTGTTCGTGCTGCTCACGCCGGGAAGAACATATGGCCAAAGGCTGATGAACACCAGTACCAAAGCTGCAACACAAAACGATGGGAAAAACGCACTTTTCTTCACTGGAAACTCCTTTCAGGTTCGAGGTTTAAAAAGAACAATGCCGATAATTTGGCATACCGTATTTAATATGCGGTTATTGCCGCTAAACACTATTAAAGCTCTTCAATCACGGCCGGCTCCTGTGATTCGCTGAAAGGCGCCGCACAAAAATTTGAAGGTTTTTTAAATTCAACCGAATCAGCATAAAGCGTCAGGCGGCTGTTTTCTTCGGTAAAAACAGAAATTTGAATTTTTTTGACCGCCAATGAGCTCGGCCGATAACCATAGTAGCGATACCCGACAAAATTAGCGTAATTTCCGCCCAGCCATTTCCCGCTGACCCAGAAACCATTGTCATTGAATTCATCAACCCAGACCGCCCACCCGCCGGCAGTTAAATTGCGGACATTTTGGTACATGCGCAAAATATAATCGGCCGAGTTTTCCACCGGAATTATTGTCGTCTGGGCTTCCCTTTGTTCTGTTCCCGCGACAATCTTCAAACTGTTTTTCTGTCCGAAAACATTGCCGTGATTAGCCGCGTCAATTGAAATGTTAACACTGTCGCCGCGTCGCCAATTTAACGCCCAGCCGCTGGCATCTAAGCTGGAAAAAGTGTAATTTTTAATTAGGTTTGTCTGGCTGGAATAGCGAAGAGCACCGGAAATGGTTGTTACTTTAACCGTTTGAGTTGCGACATAATTGACAATTTCACGCAGGTCGTTGACATTATATTCATAGGGTTGAGGCATAGTATCCACGACATCATGCAGCAGCAGCACGAGCCATTGTTTGTTGATGATGGCCGTGTCAATCCAGCTCTTCACCGTTGATGGCGAGGTGGTGTTGGTAATTTCTTTGGTGAGGATTTCATAATCATTGTAAGCAGTCGGCCAGATATTCGGTCCGCCCCAAGCGGCACGGTGCGACTCATAAAATCTGGCGATGGCGCTTAAAACGCGCGCGTCATAGTCGCCGTATGGAGTCGCAAAACTTTTAACCTGAATTCCCTGTTGGGCAAAAGCGGCTTTTGAATCGCGCAGTTCATGAATCAGCTTTTGGTCGGAAACTTTGGTGAGATAAGGATGAGTGATCGTGTGGCTGCCGATTTCCCAGCCGTATAAATTCTGCAGGTTTTTGACCTGGTCCCATGTCATAATCCAAGGTTCGCCTGAATTCAACGGCCCGGTTTCGCCATAAAAAACCGCCGGAAGATTATGGCCGGAAAAAATTGGCAGCGCCTTCTCATAGATATTTTTGGAACCGTCATCAAAAGTGAAGGTTACTTTAGCGTCCGGTTGCCAGCTGGTGGCCTGCATCATTTCCGGCGAAAATATAAAACCGCGCTCATCCGTTTGTATGGCCGTTACGGAGGCAGGCACTAAAAAATTAAGCGCTGCCAAAAGTAACGCGGCCATCGCTAATTTGTTTTGTTTTTTGCTCATATTTTTTTGGGGGGTTACCGGATTGCCGGAATTTTCGGAGAGGCCGGTAAATCGCGAACGGTATTTTCAGACAATGGCAGTCTAGCCGCGGCCGCTGGTTTGGCAGGCGGGCCGGCCACGGCCGAATTGAGTCTTATCACATCAATAATTAAATCAAGATTATTCTTCACTGTCAATTTTTGATTAATGTTAATAACGAATACGGCGAATCCGGCAATTAAGCAAATTGTCGCCAGCACGATGACGTAAGACAAGAATTTACGTCCGAAGGAATCGCCATCTGCCGTCGTCAAAGGTTTTTTAAAACCGGTCCAGAGATACAGATTCATTTTAAACCGGGAAATTTCCCAGTGCAATTTCTGAAAAACAAAATTAACCAGCTTCTTTATCAGAACGGCCAGAATGATGAATAAATGAATTAAGATTGACAATCCGCCAAGCTGCGGCATAAAATTTTCTTTAATAATTTATTTATTAGTCCGGTAAAAGAATTCCTTTGCGCCGGAGCGAACCGGTGTCGGGAACTATTCTTTCCGGTGTGAACCAGCCAAAAACCTTTCGTTTTAAAATTACCACCTTGAAAAATTGTTCAAGAAAAATAACGGCATTCAAAAAAACCACAAAGGGGTGCAGCGGCCAGAAAATTAAAAGGTCAAGGCGCCGGTGGGAAATCGCGCCGTAAACGCCGAGTATCATGGAAAAAAATAAATAAGGAATAACAAATTTTATAAAGAGGATTATATTAAACAACGGCAGCAAAATTAAAAACAGCGAAAAAGCCAAACCTTCAAGGTACATCATAGAAAGAATCAAAGCGCCGGTCGGCCGGCTCACTAAGCGCAGATGTTTCAGTAAATTTTGCCAGCCGCCGCCCAGCCAACGCCGCATTTGGTTGACGTAGGAGTGCAGAGTGGCCGGATCTTGCGTCCAGGATATAGCGCGGCGGTCAAATTTAATTTTCAGGTATTTATCGTGGAGTTTATAAGTAAAATCCAGATCTTCGGTTATGGTATCGTGTTCAAAACGGATATATTTCTTAAAAATATCTGTCCGGAAAGCGCCGGCACAGCCCGGAATGACAAACATGTGGCCGATAATTGATTGGGCAAATTTGTACAGGTCTTGGCCGATAATATAATCAAGTTCACGGCAGGCAGTTAACCAGTTGTTTCTGATGCTTTTGACGTAGCCGCCCACCGCGGCAATTTCCGGTTCGTTCAAGAAGTCAATTTCAACGCGTTTGAGAAAATCTTTATCCAGAATCGTGTCGCCATCAGTTACCGCAAAAATATCACCCGTGATATGAGTTAGCCCCAGTTCTTGCGCGTAGCTTTTATTGCCCGTGGCGCGCGCGATGGTGACAACTTTAATTTTGTCGCCAAATTCCGCCAGAATTTGCGGGGTTTGATCCGTGCTGCCATCGTCCACCACCAAGATCTCATCGGCCGGCCGCGTCTGGCCAAAGCACGACTCAAGGCAATGCCTGATAAATTTTTCTTCATTATGGCAAGGAATAAGAATGGAAATTTTCATAGTAGCGGCTCCGATTAGACGAATAAATTATATCAAATAGCCGTATTTGGCCGAATATTGTATAATACGTTAAAAAATCCGCGCCGTCAAGAGTTTCAATCAGCAGACAAAAATTAATGAAAAACGCCCCCAATTTGACGAGGACGTTTTTTGGTTAATTCTTGTTGAAATTATCGTATCACCGAAGCTACTGCTTTGGCCACGCGCTTGTCAAAGGCAGAAGGGACAATAAAGTCGGGTTTGGGATTTTTGACGAGCGCAGCCAGTTTTTTGGCGGCCTTAACTTTCATCTCGGTTGTTATTTTTTTGACATTATTATCCAGCGCGCCGCGGAAAATGCCCGGAAAACCGAGTACATTATTTATCTGGTTTGGGAAATCGGAACGGCCGGTGGCTACAACATAGGCGCCGGCTTTTTTAGCGATATCGGGCATAATTTCCGGTATGGGGTTGGCCAGCGCAAAAACTATTGCTTTTTGAGCCATGCTTTTTATATGCTCGGACGTAAAAAGTCCCGCTTTGGCCACGCCGATTAAAACATCAGCGCTTTCAATCCCCTTTTTCAGCGGACCGGAAATATCGCGCTTGTTGGTTTTGGCGGCCAGTTCTTTTTTGAAAGGATCAAGGTCTTGGCGGTCGCGGCTGATGATTGCCTTACTGTCAACTAAAATTATGTCGCCGGCGCCTTCTTGCAGCAGTAATTTTGCCACGGCATTACCGGCTGCGCCGGCGCCGGCAATCACGATTTTGCTTTGTTTGAGATTCTTTTTGACGACTTTAAGCGCGTTAAGCAGCGCGGCTAAAACAACTATGGCTGTTCCGTGCTGGTCGTCATGCATCACCGGAATATCAAGCATTTCAATCAGCCGGTTTTCTATTTCAAAACAGCGCGGGGCAGAAATGTCTTCAAGGTTGATGCCGCCAAAAACCGGCGCGATATTTTTAACGGTTTGAATGATTTCTTCGGTATCTTGCGTGTTAAGCACTATCGGAAAAGCGTCAACTCCGGCAAATGCTTTAAAAAGCATGGCCTTGCCTTCCATGACAGGCAGTGCGCCTTCCGGACCGATATTACCCAATCCCAGAACGGCCGAGCCATCGGATATCACCGCCACGCAGTTATTTTTAATCGTCAAATTTCGCATTTCGTTTTTGTGCGCGGCCAGATATGAAGCCACCGCGCCGACGCCGGGTGTATAATAAATGCTCAAATCCGCCAGATTTCTGAGCGGTTTTTTGGCGCAGATGGAAATTTTACCTTTCAGTTTTTTATGTTCGGCAATGGATTTTGCGGCGACGGGATTATTGTTTGGCATAGGGAAAAAAATTCTAATTTTAAATTTCTAATAAATTTATTGTAAATTAAAATTGAATAAGGATTATTTTTAGTTTTTTAGTCGGCTGAGGATTTTATTTTTCTCCGAAATATCTATCTTCATTTTATTGACGTACCGGCGTAGTAATTCAATAGTTGCGTCGTAGGTCGGCCGGTCAACGAAATAAGGCGTGCCGTCTTTGCCGCCGAGCGCAAAGCCGTATCTGGCCGGGTCTTCATATGATGGTTTTGCACCATAAATTACTTCGGCGATCAAGGCCAGCGCGCGCATAGTTTTGGCGCCAACGCCTTGCGTGGCCAGGATTTTTTCATATTCTTCCGGTTTTTCGTCGCAAAGCTTCCAGAGAATATTTTGCAGATAGCGGCTGGCGCGAAAATTTTCTTTAATGACCGGATGATATTTATATTCCACCGGTTCAAGATTCAGCAGCGTCAGCTGGCGGTCATCTACTTTTAGCCGTGCCATCTGGTTTAAACGGGAGGCATATTTCTCCAGCAAAAAAACGTCTTTCATCAATTCATTAAAGCTGTTTTTGCCGACCAGATCAACACCGCAATCCCGAGTTGGCTCGCTTTTTTGCGCCACCAAATTGAGCGGCAAGGTTTTGATATCAGAAATAATGCCATAGTGCGGCTCGCAGACGAAATTGAAGTCCGGACGCGTTTTTTCATCCGAAAACCAGTGGTAGCGGCGCGCCGTGCCGTTTTGTTCGTTCATTCCCTGCTGCACCACGGCCCAGGAGCCGGTGCGCGAAAAGAAGAAGGTATGGTGATAAAGCTGGTAGCCGTCCTGCACCAAAGCGCTGTCAACCTTGGCGCTCATTTTGGAACTGTAGACCAAATTATCCGATAAGGCAAGTGAAAGGTTTTCTTTTTCACTCCAGAATTTTATTTGCTCGGGCGTCTTGAGCGATGTTTTACCTTTGCCGCCGCAAATAAAAATTCCCAAGTTGCGCTCTTCTCCGCGGATGGCTTCTTTGAGCGCGGCGGTTAAAACTGTGGTGAGCCCCGAAGCATTCCAGTCAAATGCCAAAACCGTGCCCAATGATTGAAACCAGACCGGGTCAGCAATGCGTTTAATAAATTCATCGGGTCCGATTTCGACCGCGATAATTTCAATCATTTCCCTGCCCAGACGCACCATGCGGTCAAAAAGCCAGCGGGGGCATTTCCCGTTATCTAAGGTGAATGTCGCAATACCGCGGGAAATTGACATACCAGCTATTTGAATTAGGAAATTTCGTTTCCGTTTTATTCAGTATGTTTCGTTGTGTCATCCTTTGCCTCGCGCAGCGAAGCGAAGGATCTCGAGTGGACACGGAGCCGTTTCGCATAACAAGATAAGATTCTTCGTCCCGCGCGGCGGGACTCAGAATGACCTTTTGAGTGGAGATAAGATGAGCGTGTCGCTACCTTATTTCCACAATTTTTTGTTTAGCCGAATGGCCGGCCACGATTCGCACAAGGCCGGGCGCGGTTTTAAAATATTCGGCCAGCGCGCGCTCGATGGCGGCGTTGGCCTGTCCGTCTATCGGCGGCTCCGGTACTGAAACCAAAAAATGGTCGGAGTCAATTTGTTGCACCGACGTTTCTTTGGCATAGGGCTTGGCTTTGACGAAGATTTTCATAGACATGAGTAACGCATTGGAGTCCTCTCTTTAGAGGAGGACTAAATACGAACGGTCTCCGACTAAAGTCGGGACTCCGGAAATTAGTCGTTGGAGTCCCCGCTTTAGCGGAGGACCGCCGCGACGGGCCTCGACTAAAGTCGGGACTTCAGTTAAGAAAAACACTATTTATGACCAGCCGTGTTAGAGTTAAATTTTAGCAAAATTAGTATGGGCTGTCTATCATCAAAAAAACCGACGCCATTGAGCGTCGGTTTTTTTAGGATTTATTGATCATTTTTCCTGCCGCGCGAAAATTTTCGCCGCGATAATTGTGACAATCGTGCCAAAAACAAAAATTATCAGTATGTCGGTCATAATAGAAACCGGTTTGCCAAAAAGCGTGATGGCAAAGGCCTGACGCACCGCGTCGGGCAGCCCGAGCAGCCGGAAAGTCGTCTGGCGCAATAAATCAATGCCGTAGGTGGCCGGGTTTATTTTGCTTAAAATATCCATCCAGAGCGGCAGATTGGTCAGGGGAAAAAGCGCGCCAGATAACATGAACATCGGAAAAGTGATGAACTGCATAATCATTTGAAATCCCTCCGTGGTTTTTATCTGCGCGGAAATTAAAAGACCCAGCGCGCTGATCATGACGGCGACCAGAAAAACCAGCGGGAACAAAATTATGAAGTTCAAACGCAGTTTAACTCCAACCAGCGGCAGCAGCACCAGAATCAAAAATCCCTGAATGGTGGAAACGGTTGCGCCGCCAAGAATTTTTCCCAAACCAAGATAAACCCGCGAAACCGGCGCAACCAGAATAGCTTTCAAAAATCCGAATTCGCGGTCGCGCACCACCGATATAGCCGAAAAAAGCGAAGTAAAAAGCACGGTCATTCCCAGAACTCCCGGAAACAAAAATTCCGTGTAATTAAAATTACCGAGAGTCCCCTGCCCGCCTGAAAAACGCAGCGAACCGGAAATTCCCGTGCCAAAAAGCAACAGCCAAAAAAGCGGCTGCAGGAGCGAAGAAACAATGCGCAAACGGTTACGTAAAAATCGCAGAAGGTCTCGGTACCAGATGATTAAAAGCGCTCGCATATATAATTTTTAATGCCCGAAACTGCCCTTCATTTTTTCCGGCGTTGAGATATTCACCTCGCGGATATCTTTGCCAGTCAAAAATAAAAAGACATCGTTTAGGGTCGTCTGATTAGTTTGCGTTTTGAGTTCGGCGGGCGTGCCATTGGCGATAATTTTGCCGTGGTCAATAATAATCACTTTATCGGCAAATTCGGCTTCGTCCATATAATGCGTGGTATAAAAAATCGTCAAGTGTTCCTTTTGTTTGAGCCCGCGCAAATATTCCCAGATTTTATTTCTGGTTTGCGGGTCAAGGCCGATGGTCGGCTCGTCCAAAAATAAAATTTTTGGTTTGTGCAGTAAGCCGCGCGCCACTTCCAGCCGCCGCTTCATGCCGCCGGAAAATTGCTCCACCAAGTCCTTGGCGCGGTCTTTTAATTCAAACATTTCCAGCAGCATAGGAATGCGCTCTTTCAGCTCTTTGGCGGGAATATTGTAAAGCCAGCCCTGAAAACGCAGATTTTCCTCGGCGGTCAGTTTATCATCCAGCGATGGGTCTTGAAAAACAATGCCAAAACTGCCGCGCACTTCGTCGGTCTGCTGGCAAACATCAAAGCCGTTGATTGTAGCGGTGCCGCTGGTCGGAGAAAGCAGGGTGGTCAAAATCTTGATGGTGGTGGTTTTGCCCGCGCCGTTGGGGCCGAGAAAAGCAAACATTTCCCCGTCTTGCACGTTGAAATTGACGCTGTTAACCGCCGTCAGGTGCGCGTATTTTTTGGTTAAATTTTTTACTTCAATGATATTCATCTTTTCATTAATACAAAATACTGTTTCAGTGTAATTCATTTTGCCGTTTTTGCCAATCTTTATGACCTACCTTTGAATAATTAAAAATCTATTAAAATCACAAATTATTCTGTCATTCCTGCCCCGTATCTGTCATTCCTGCGAAACTTGTCTCTGCAAAAGCAGGGAGCAGGAATCCAGCACGGGGTGAACTCCAGCGAAAAATCGTTGGAGTCCCGACTTTAGTCGAGGCCGAACCTAGCCGGTCCTCCGCTAAAGCGGGGACTCCAACGACTAATTTCAGGAGTCCCGACTTTAGTCGGAGACCGTTCGTATTTAGTCCTCCTCTAAAGAGGGGGCTCCAGCGAAACCGGATTCCCGGTCAATCCCGGAATGACAAAATGCAAGGCGGTTTTTACTTGTAACAAAAAGACAGCTTTAATTTCGGCTGTCTTTTTAGAATGTAGCAGATGTTATTCGGAGGCAAGCGGCGCTTCGGTTGGAGCGCTTGTCGTGTCCCCTTGCCCGCCATCGCCCGAAGTGGTTTGGCTGGTTGTGTCGGCACCGGGGTCGGGACTGTCTTGCGCCACGGCCGGCGGCGGCTCAATGACCGGAGGAGGTTCAATTGCCGGCTGATTGTCTGATGAAACTTGAGTTGCATTATCAGTTGGTTGTTCGGCATCAGTGACAATTGATTCTGATGCTTCACTTGATGGCGCTGGTTGATTTTCCACGGTCGGATTTTGCGCTTCGGTCATATTTTCAGAATTCGTTGGCTCTAAATTTTGCTGGGAGGCATCAGGCGTTGGTTGCGGTTCAGATACTGCTGGCTCAATAACTAGCGGCAAAGCGCTGCCGCCGCCATTGCCGGTATCGGCAATAGAATTATCAGCCGGCAATTCCTCCGGAATATTTGCATCTGCGGTGCTGGTTGCAATTTCAATGGTGCTGGTCGCATTTTCAATCGCGGGCTGCTCCAATAAAGCTTCGGAAGAATTTGTTTCAATGCTCGGCAACTCTTCGTTAATGATTTCTGAAGGCATAATAATACCATCGGCTAATAGCTGTTCCAGCGTTATTTTTTCATCTTCGCTCAAGCCCGCATAATCAACCGGCGGACAGAAATCACGGTCGCTCATATCCCAGCCCTGCGCCATAAAGTTTTCCGGGCCAGTGGCCACGGCTCTAATTCGCGCGTGATGCGATACCACGTAATAACCATCAGACAGGAAAAGCGGTATGCGCCAATTATAACTGCCGTCATTTTCGGTACTCGCTGCAATAACTCCCCAAGTTTTACCGCTGTCACCGGAAAAATATAAGTCAATCTTCAGTTCATCATCTGTTCCGTTGGGATTTGTCGCTGTCCAGGTCAGCTCATAAGTCCGTCCCACATGCCAAACCTCGCCGCCATTGGGGATAATAACTTTAACTGATGGCGTGGCAAAACTCATCCAGTCAGATACTGTATCCGTGTCATAACCAATCGGGAAACGGCCATACATCCGGCCTTCAGGAATATCTATTAAACCCGGGTTCCAAAGCTCATCATTGTAATTTGGCCAGGAATGGCTGGGTTTGCCCCAATTCATCTGGTCAATAATATTGCCGTCCGCATCTTTTAGCGCCACCATATCTTTGTCATTAGCCAGCGCATTGCCAATTATGCCGTCGGCCAAAACAATTTTTATCACGTCGGGCGGAATCTGCCAGTATTTCCAAGTAGTGCTTGAACCTGTAATTATGGCGTAGCCCAAAGCCGGGATTAAAAGTGAAGGCAAAGTGGTGGCCAGCGTATCGGAGCTCATATTATCCATAATTGCCCAGCCCTGAATATCAATTGGCTCGTCATTTGGATTATAAAGTTCAACCCATTCGTTGGCCGGCTCGCAGCCGTGTTTTGCATCAACATCATAATAAACTTTATTTATCACGATTTTTTCCGGTTCGTGTTGTCCGCCCCCGCCCCCGGTGCTGCAAAATCTTATCTGGTGCAGATTATTTATCGTATCCAAAGCATTTTTTATATTTTCCAAAACAGAATTTGGCGGCGGTGGAGAAGTGCTTAACAAACCATCGGCTTCAGCAACCAAATTATCCATCGTGGTTGTGCCCAAACCATAAACAAAATATTCAAATCCGCCAATGCCAAATTCAGCAATATTAAATTTCATCGCCAGCAGCTGACCCCTTAATTTATTGCGCATTGACAGATTATAGTCATCAAAAACTTTATTGACTTCCGTTTGGTTATCAATAGACAGATCTTCGCTGCCAATCCCGCCCAAAGTTTGCGGCAATAGATCCGGGTCATAAACTTCTTCGTGGTTTTTCCAGTAGCCCATGGTCCGCGTTTCAGATTGGCGGCAAATTTTAGCGGTCACGTTAATTACGTGCGCTTCAAAAGCGCCCATCGGCAAGGCCTGCAAAGCGAGCATACAAATCAAAACCACCGCGCTGCCTGAATAACAGGCGCGTTTCAATAAAGTCTGTTTTGCTCCCCGCCAAAAACTTTTTGCCGGCATATTTTTAGTTTTTATTATCCGGATTGGGATTTTATATTCAACCATAATTCAAAACTTTTTAAGTGCGAGGGTGAATTAAGATACTGATATTGCCCAAATACGGAATTCGCAATGGCTCGCCTTTCAAATTAACGGTCTTGCCGATAATTTCGTCATATTTAACCGGCGCATCAGAAACATTATTGGCATCGCCTTTGGTTGTTACCGTTGTTTCGTTTTTAGCCACGACGCGATGAATGGTGAAACCGATTTCATTTTGATAAACAATGATATCGCCGACCTGAAAGTCATCTTTGCTGCTAACTCCTTTGATAAAAACCATATCTCCGGTTTTCAGCACCGGCCACATGGAGCCGGAAGTTATTGAAGCCATGGGATAGGGCGTTTTAAGTAAATAAGTCAGAAGCTTTGGCGTTCCCCAGACCAGTCCAGCCAACACTGCCAGATAAATCACCCAACCCAGAATTTTTTTAAGCGTCTTACTCATTTTACAATTTAAATTGTCATTTTAAATTTTGATTTTTAAATTTTACATTTCAAATTACCAAATCTTTGGTAATTTGACTATCCAGACACTTGCATTCATCCGCTCGCCGATGGTCGCGGAATTGGGCATATAAACGGAAAATTCAATCTTTTTCTCCTGCCCGCCTTTTAAAACAAATCTGCTGTCGTCTAATTTTATCAATTCCGACAATTACCCGAACTTCATTATCCATATATATGTATCCCCGCCCCCGCTTTTTAATGCCACGGTTCTGGTGGCTTGAGTATCTTTTGACAAATCGCCAAAATCCAGAACTTCTGTTGTCGGGTTCACCCCGACTTTTTTCTCGCCCTCTATCACCAGTACCGTCGCTTTATATTTATCCGCCAAAACAACCTGTATCGCCACCACAATTAAAATTACAATTACAATTCCCCAAACAATCTTTTTTCCAAGCGGCATCCGCTTCCCCCCTCT
>Ga0315276_10002204_pt1 | contig 17759 bp, 16 predicted proteins | sample YL17G05_0_MG_FD_204542 | JGI IMG/M metagenome (GOLD analysis project Ga0315276, IMG submission 204542) | Sediment microbial communities from Yellowstone Lake, YNP, Wyoming, USA - YL17G05_0 | ecosystem: Environmental > Aquatic > Freshwater > Lake > Sediment | place: USA: Wyoming | collected... | reverse complement strand
ACCTCGAAAGCACCCCGCCGGACCCCGACGCCGTGTCCTTGATCCCCAGCGAAGTGGCGACGAAGTTCCAGGTTGTCCCCGTCAAACGGCAGGGGCGAATCCTCACCGTCGCCATGGCCAACCCGGACAACATTTTTGCCATAGACGACATCAAGTTCATCACGGGTCTCGAGGTGAGACCCGTCGTCGCCACCGAAACGGCGATCAAGAAGACGATCGACCGTCTCTACGATTCGGCGGATTCTCTTGCGAGCATCATGAAGGACATGCAGGAGGATTTCGAGATCGTCGAAGAGGCGGACGAGGAGCTCTCGCTCGAGGAAGCGCAATCGGCCGACGCGCCCGTGGTCAAGCTCGTCAACAGCCTCATCGCCGATGCCGTCGGAAAGCACGCGAGCGACATCCACATCGAACCGTACGAGAAGCACCTCAGGGTCCGTTACCGTATCGACGGGATGCTCCACGAGATGATGTCTCCGCCGTTCAAGATGAAGGGCGCGGTCATATCGAGGCTCAAGATCATGGCGGAGCTCGACATCGCCGAAAAGAGGGTCCCCCAGGACGGCCGCATCAAGATCCGTATCGGGGCGAAGGCGATCGATCTCCGCGTCAGCTCGCTCCCCACGATCTTCGGCGAGAAGGTCGTGATGCGTATCCTCGACAAGAGCAACCTCCAGATCGATCTTACCAAGCTCGGTTTCCACGAGCACGCTCTGGCGAGGTTTCTTGAGGCGATCGAGAGTCCCTACGGGATGGTGCTGGTCACCGGCCCCACCGGTTCGGGCAAAAGCACGACCCTTTACAGCGCTCTCAACCGGATCAACAAGGCCCACTGCAACATCATGACGGCGGAGGACCCCGTCGAGTACAACCTCGAGGGGATAAACCAGGTGAACGTCCACGAGGACATCGGGCTCTCCTTCGCGATGGCCCTCAGGGCGTTTCTCCGACAGGACCCCAACATCATCATGGTGGGCGAGATCCGCGATCTCGAGACCGCCTCGATCGCGACGAAGGCGGCGCTCACCGGACACCTTGTTCTTAGCACCCTTCACACGAACGACGCGGCGAGCTCGGTCAACCGATTGATCGATATGGGGATCGAACCTTTCCTCGTGGCGAGCTCCGTCAACATGATCATCGCGCAACGACTCGTACGAAAGCTCTGCGCCAAGTGCAAACAGCCCAGCAAGCTCCACGCGGAGACCCTCCAGGAGCTGGGGATCACCGACGCCCCGGCGGACATCACGCTGTACGAAGCGAGGGGGTGTCTCGAGTGTAACGACACCGGATACCGAGGGAGGCTGGGTCTTTACGAGGTGATGCCGATCAGCGCCACGATCAGGGAAATGATCATCGACCGGCGCCCGTCGGTCGAGCTCAAGCAACAGGCGATCAAGGAAGGTATGGACACGCTCCGGGGTGACGGTCTGGACAAGTTCAAGAAAGGCATGACCTCTCTCGAGGAAATCCTCAGGGAGACGAGCGTCTTCTAAAAGGCGGACGAGACCATGTTCAATCTCAGGGATCTACTGATCGAGATGATCGAAAAAAAGGCATCCGACCTCCATATTACCGCCGGGATCCCTCCCCAACTGAGGATCGACGGCCACATCGCGAGCACATCGCACGATAAGCTCACCCCGGAAGACACGCTTCAAATCACCTACAGCGTGCTCAACGAGGAGCAGCAGAAGCGGTTCGAAGCGGACAAAGAGCTCGACTTCTCGTTCGGGGTGAAGGGTCTGAGCCGTTTCCGCGCAAACGTTTTTTTGCAGAGGGGTGTGGTGAGTCTCGCCATCCGCCAGATCCCTTACGAGATCATGGAGATGAAGCAACTCGGGCTCCCTCCGGTGGTAGAGAAACTGGCGGAAAAGCATCAGGGCTTGCTCTTGGTGACGGGGCCGACAGGTTGCGGCAAGTCGACGACGCTCGCGAGCATTATCGACAAGATCAACCGGGAGAGGCGTTGTCACATCGTGACGATCGAGGACCCGATCGAATACATCCACCAGCACAAAAGGTGCATCGTAAACCAGCGCGAGGTCAAATCGGACACGGAGAGCTTTGGCGCCGCCTTGAAGCATGTCCTCCGGCAGGATCCCGACGTGATCCTCATCGGCGAGATGCGCGATCTCGAGACCATGGCCGCGGCGCTCACCATAGCGGAGACGGGGCACCTGACGCTCGCGACCCTTCATACCAATTCGACGTATGAATCGATCAACCGAATCGTCGATTCGTTTCCCGCGTCGCAGCAGGAGCAGGTTCGGACCCAGCTCGCGTTCATTCTCGAAGGGGTGATCACCCAGCAGCTGATCCCAAAAGCCAACGGCCGGGGGAGGGCCATGGTGTGCGAGGTGATGGTTTGTACCCCGGCGATAAGGGCGACGATAAGGGACGACAAGGGTCACCAGATCTACGGCCTCATGCAGGCCGGGCAGAAATACGGGATGCAAACGATGAATCAGGGACTTTTCAACGCTTGCGTCAAAGGCGACATAGCCAACGAGGAAGCGCTGAGAAGAAGCAACGATCAAGAGGAGCTGGCCAACATGCTGGGGACGAAAGTCACCGCCTGACGGCCGCGCAAGTACCACCGATCCGCCTCAAGGGGGATTCGTTATGCCCGCGACATTCGTATGGAAGGGAAGAAGCCCGACGGGGGAGATCCTCGCCGGAGAGTACGTGACGGAAAACAAGCAGGAGCTCATCTCGCACCTGCGCAAGAGAAAGATCATCGTGACCTCTCTGAGGGAGAAGTCCAAGGACATCAACATCCGGTTTTCCTTCAAGAAGAGGATCACGGTCAAGGACATGGGGGTGTTTACACGGCAGTTCTCGACGATGATCAACGCGGGGCTCCCCATGGTCCAGTGTCTGAACATCCTGTCCGCACAGGCGGACAAGCCGCATTTCAAGAAGATCATCTCGACGGTCACCTCCGACGTCGAGGGCGGGTCGACGCTCGCCGAGGCCCTCGCGAAACACCCCATCTTCACCCAGCTCTACGTGAACATGGTGGAAGCGGGGGAAGCGGGCGGTATCCTCGACCTGATTCTCAACCGGCTCGCCGTTTACCTGGAAAAGGCGGAAGCGCTCCAGCGGAAGGTCAAGAGCGCGATGACGTACCCCACGGTCGTCGCCGTCGTCGCCATTTCCGCGACGGTCTTCATGCTGATGTTCATCATCCCGACCTTCGCCAAGATGTTCTCAGACTTCGGCGGGGAGCTCCCGCTCCCCACGAAAATCGTGCTCGGTGTGAGCAACTTTTTGAGGGGCCAGTGGTACATCCTCCTTCTCGTCGTGGGCGGGGCCATATTCGCGTTCAAACGTTTCCGCGCCACGGAGATGGGCAAGGAGAAGATCGACCGGCTCGCTCTGAGGGTCCCCGTGCTGGGGATGGTGATCCGGAAGGCCGCCATCGCCCGGTTTACGCGCACCCTCGGGACGCTCATATCGAGCGGCGTTCCGATCCTCGCCGGGCTCGATATCACGGCGAGAACGGCGGGGAACAAGGTCGTCGAGAAGGCGATCTACGCCACGCGGGAGAGCATCAGCCAGGGCGAGACGATCGCCGAACCCCTGAGACAGTGCGGCGTCTTCCCGCCGATGGTGACGCAGATGATCGGCGTCGGCGAGCAGACCGGCGCGCTCGATGAGATGCTCGATAAAATCGCGAACTTCTACGACTCCGAAGTGGATACGGCGGTCGAACAGCTCACGTCGATCATCGAACCCGTGATGATCGTTTTGATGGGCGTTCTCGTCGGGGGGATGCTCATCGCGATGTACCTCCCGATGTTCAAGCTGATCACGGTCATTTCGGGTTGATCAACGTCATTTCCGGAGGATGATCGATGGGGTTTCTCTCCCGGGGCGCCGCGCCGAGCGCGAGGAGCATTACGACGTTTCTGATGCTGCGAGCGATCTTTCTCACGCTCACCGTGGGCGCGGGGATCATGATCGTCCAGCTCACCCACGCCGATTTCGCCGTCGGACCGCTCTACGTCCTGCTCCTTCTCGGGTACGTCGCCGGCGCCGTCCTCCAGGTGTGTCTGCGATTCGGGGCGAGCCCGGTCCCCGCGGTGTGGGCGCTCCTCATCGCCGACGTCCTTCTCGAAACGGGGATCCTCCACTACAGCGGAGGAATCGACAGCCAGTTCTCGCTGGTCTTCGGTCTTTCCATCATCGCCGGGGCGGTGCTCCTCCAGATCCACGGCGGTCTGGGGATCGCCCTCTTCGCCTCCATCTGTTACACGGGGTACGGGGTAATCGAGACGGAGGGGATCCTTCTTCCGGCCGCGGCGAGCGTATCGCCGGTGGCGGAGACGGGGTTTTTGTTCCGCGCGTACATGCACGTGTCGCTCTTCTTCGTGGTTGGAGCGCTCGCCGGTTACCTCGCCGAGCGGGTACGGCAAAGGGGGAGCCAGCTCGAGAGCGCGAGATCCAAGCTCAAGCAACTCAGGCTCGACACCGAACGGATCCTCGAGCACATGAGTAGCGGCGTTCTCGTCGTCGATTCCGAGGGGAAGATACTCGCGGTCAACCCGACCGCCGAGCAGATCCTCGGGGTAGACAAAAACGACGTCGTCGGTCTCGACGTGGAGACGGCTTTCGATCCTCTGATGCCGGAGTTCGCGCGCGAGGTCCTCGGGGCGCTCGGGGCGGGACAGGGGAGGCTCCGGCACGAGATCGCCGTCCGCCGCCACGACGGGTCGCAACTCCCCCTGGGGTTCAGCACGTCGATCCTCAAGGACGGCGGGGGCGCGCCCCGCGGCGTGATCGCGGTTTTCAAGGACCTCACGGAGATCCGCGAGATGGAGGAAAGGATGAGAAAGGCGGACAGGCTCGCCGCCATAGGAGAGCTCTCCGCCGGGATCGCGCACGAGATCCGTAACCCTCTCGCCTCGATCAGCGGGTCGATCGAGATCCTCTACAACGAACTCGAGCTAGCCGGCGACAACAAGCATCTGATGGAACTCATCATGAAGGAATCCGACCGGTTGAACAAGATCATCAGCGATTTTCTCGAGTTCGCCCGGTTGAGACCGCCCAAACGGCGGTCCGTCTCGATCGAGAAGTGTCTCGACGAGGTGGTGGCGCTCCTCGCCAACAACCCGGCCGCCAGGAACGGGATCGAGATCGGCGTGCGCCACCGGGACGGAGACGTCGTCGTCGAGCTCGACGAGGAACAGATGAAACAGGTCATGGTGAACCTCGCCATCAACGGGTGCGAGGCAATGACGCGGGGCGGGAAACTGGTCATCGAGACTCGGCGAATGCCCGAGAACCAGGCGAGGATCGTTTTTCAGGACGAGGGCCCCGGGATCGGCCCGGAAGCAAGAGAGCGTCTGTTCGAGCCGTTTTTCACGACTAAAGAGGGGGGGACGGGTCTCGGTTTGGCCATAGCGAACAAGATAATCGAAACGCACGGGGGAAGAATCGAGGCGCGGAACCGGGAGGTGGGGGGCGCCGAGTTCTCGGTGGTGCTTCCGCTCCGGGCTGCGCAGGTCGGAGGACAAGTCAAGCAGTTGGCGGCCGTCGCCGGCTCTCGGTAACAAGCGGCACAAAGGCACTGGGGGAATCGAATGGCCGGAGAAAAGATACTCATCGTCGACGACGAGAAGAGCATGTGTCAGTTCCTCACCATCATGCTTCGCAAGGAGGGGTACCAGATCACCGCCGCGCCGAACGGGGCGAAGGCCCTGGAGCACTACAAAAGCGCAAAGTTCGATCTGGTGATCACCGACATCAGGATGGCGGGGATGGACGGGATCGAGCTCCTCTCCGAGCTCAAGACGCTCGATCAAACGGTCCCCGTGATCATTATGACCGCTTATGCGTCGCAGAAGAGCGCGATCGACGCGGTCAACCACGGCGCCTTCCACTATCTGATCAAACAAGCCAAGAACGAGGAGATCCGGATGGTGGTGAGGAATGCGCTCGACATGAAGCGGGTCCGCCAGGAGAACATGGTCCTGAGAAAGGAGCTCAAGAAGACCGGCGATCTCAAGACGATCGTCGGGAAGAGCGAGGAGATTGAGAGGGTCTTCAGACTCGTGGACAAGGTCGCCGCGACCGACAGCACGATTCTCATCTACGGCGAGAGCGGGACGGGCAAGGAGCTCATCGCGCGCGAGATCCACTTCAAGTCGTGCCGAGTTAACAACCCCTTCGTGAGCATCAACTGCGGCGCGCTCCCCGAGAGCCTCCTCGAAAGCGAGCTCTTTGGACACGTCAAAGGGTCCTTCACCGGGGCGATCCGGGATAAGGAAGGTCTTTTCAAGGTCGCGCAGGGCGGGAGCTTCTTCCTCGACGAGGTGGGGGAAACCTCGCTGACCATCCAGGTCAAGCTCTTGCGTGTGCTCCAGGAGCGCGAGATCATCCCCGTCGGCGGGACCAACCCGATCAAGGTCGACGTCCGTCTCATCGCGGCGACCAACGCGGATCTCGAAAAGGCCATCGCCCACGAGAAGTTCCGCGCGGACCTCTTCTACAGGCTGAACGTGATTCCGATCTACCTTCCGCCGCTCCGCAAGCGGAAGGACGATGTTCCGCTCCTCGTCACCCATTTCCTCAAGAAATACAACGAACGGGTATCGGCCGACACGCCGAAGACGATCTCCAAAGACGCGATGGAAGTCCTCGTCAACTACACGTGGCCGGGAAACGTCCGCGAGCTCGAGAACGTCATCGAGCGGGCCGTGATACTCGAGGAGACCTCCGAGATCCACCTCGAGTCCCTTCCGGACAAGCTCCGTTCGCGGGGCGAGGCCCACACGAACCTTATCACCGACCGGGCGCAGGTCACGCTCGAGGAGCTCGAGAGGGAGTACCTGCTCAAAGTGCTCGAAGACACCAACTGGCAGAAGAAACGGGCGAGCTCGATTCTCGGGATCAACGCGTCGACGCTCTACCGGAAGATCCAGAGGTACGACCTGGAGAAGAGCCGCAAAAAGGAGGCCGTCGGTTGAGTTTCGTGCAGTGCCGATTGCAAAAACGCCCGGACCGCCGGAAAGCCGGTTTTTGGGTGGACTGTCGCGGGGGCTTTACCCAAGCGCACAATCGTTTATTTATCAATGTGTTGCAATCCGGTCCATGGCCGATTTCGATTGGCATGTTAATTGCGAATTCGACGGGCAGGATCGGGAAGACGGTCGGATGACTAAGCACCGACTCAGTTAAAAACCCAAAGGGAGGTTTGTCAGATGAACAACAAAGGTTTCACACTCATCGAGCTGATGATCGTCGTCGTGATCATCGGGATTCTCGCGGCCATCGCGATCCCGAACTTCATCAGCATGCAGTCGCGCGCGAAAGAAGCCTCGGTGAAGTCGAGCTGCCATACGGTTCAGCTCGCTTCCGAGGACTTCGCCGTCCAGAATAACGGCGTATACGCCGCTGACCTTGCGGACGTGACGCCAAGCGGCGAGACGATCATTGGTCTGCTTCCGGGCGGGATCCTTATGGACAATCCGTTCACCAAAGCGGCGACCGAGCCTGTCGACGCCGCGGCGACGCAGCCGGGCGAGACCGGATACGTGGTCATCGATGATGGGAGCGGTACGCACGTCGGCTACACGATCACCGGCTATGGCAAAGACGCTCTGATCATCACACTCTCGAGCGGATCCTAATCGAGTCCCAGGCAGAGCCGAGGAAAAAGGCGGGAGACAAGAAGTCTTTCGCCTTTTTTCTTTGGGCGCTCGGGTACGAAAGCTGCAATACGCCCGTCCAGGGCGGAGAACGGAAAGATATCAACCATGACCGTACTGGAACTCGATAATGTAACCAAGTCTTACTCCAGGGGTTTCTTCGCTCGGAAGCGTCCCATCCTGGAGGGGCTCTCGCTCCGGATCGAACGGGGCGAGGTCTTTGGTCTTCTGGGTCACAACGGCGCGGGTAAAACCACCACGATGCGTGTGATCCTGGGGCTCTTGCGCCCCGACGCGGGCCGCGTCAGGCTCTTCGAAGAAGACGGCGTCGGTGGGCGAGCGCTTTCGCGCATTGGGTTTCTCGGTGAGGAGACGGGGTTCTACCCCTTCCTCAACGCCGACGAGACGCTCCAGATGACCGGCGAGCTTTTCCGGATCCCGGCGGAGCTGCTCCGCGAGAAAAAGAAGCGGCTCCTTACCGCGGTCGGTCTCCAAGCGAAGGCAAAGGCGAGGGTCAAAACGTATTCGAAGGGGATGCGCCAGCGGTTGGGGATCGCGGTGGCTCTTATGAACGACCCCGAGTTTCTGATACTTGACGAGCCGTACACCGGGCTCGACCCGGTGGGGAGAAGACAGCTCCGAGAGCTTCTTCTCTCGCTCAAGGACCAGGGAAAAACGATTCTCATGAGCTCCCACATCGTCCCGGACGTCGAAGCGGTCTGCGACCGCGTGGGGATCCTGGGTGGCGGGAAGATCCAGAGGTGTCTCGCCCTTCGGGAGATCTACCAGCAAAAAAAGACCCCCGTGGAAGTGACCGCGGCGGGCGTCGATCCGAGCACGTTCGAGCGGCCGGCGGAGGGCGTCGAGCTCGTCTACGGAAACCCCGAAGCGGTTGTGCTTCGATGCGAGGGCCGCGGAGTCGTCAAACAGGTGATATCGAAAGTCTACGCGTTCGGCGGCGAGATCCTCGAGATCAAACCGCTCAAGTTCAGCCTCGAGGATTATCTGCTCGAGACCCTCACCGAAGCGTCGAAAGAGGGCGCGGACACCCTGGCGACGGAAATAGAAGAGTTGATTTATGCGGAATCCCGTTAACGCAAACGCACCGGCCATCACCATCGCCCGGTACACGCTCAAAGGCTACATCAAGGAACGCGTTCTGCTCGTCGTCCTGGTGTTTGCCCTGCTCTTGATGGTGTCTTCGTACGTTCTTGCGCCGCTCGCCGTCGGCGCGCAGCGCAAGATCATCGTCGACATCGGGCTCGCCTCCATATCGGTCTTTGGCGTCCTGCTCGTCGTGCTCATCGCCGCCGGCTCGTACTCGCGGGAGCGGGAGAAGGGGATCCTCCCCAACATTCTATCGAAACCCGTTAGCCGGGTGGATTTCGTTCTGGGCAAATTTCTCGGGACGTGGGTGACCGTACTCCTCGTCATGGCGTGCATGACCGTCGTCTACTTCTCGGTGATGCTGGTGAGCCGCACCTCTTTCAACGGCGTCATCTTCGTCGCCGTTTTTCTCTCCGCCCTCGAGGTCGCCGTGGTGACCGCCGTGATGACGTTCTTTTCGACTTTTACCTCGCCGCTCCTCAGCGCGCTATTCACCCTTTGCGCGGTGGTGAGCGGTCACTTGAGCGCCGACCTTCTCGAGTTCGCCGCCCGTTTCGGCGGGGCCGGATTCCACGCGATGACCTCGGTCGCCTACTACGTGCTCCCCAATCTCGCCCTTTTCAACGTGAGATCCGAGGCGGTCCATGGACTTCCCCTGATGAACCAGTACGTGCTGTCGGTTACGGTGTACGGCGTTTTTTACACGCTCTTCGCGCTGCTGGCGAGCGCGCTGATCTTCAGACGCAGGGACGTGTCGGCATGAAGGCGCTTCTCCGGCGCAATCCGGTGATCCTCCTCGCCGGGGCCGCCGTGGTCTTGGGGCTTTTTCTTTCGACGGTGTGGGTCCAGAAGTACCGCTACCGGCCCTACCTCCACGAAAAGCTCTATCTACCGTCGGGCAAGTTCGTCCGGGAGCTCTCGCTCGGGTACCGCGAGGTCGTCGCCGACGCGGTGTGGCTCTCCGCCGTCCAGTACTACGGGGACTTTCGCAAGGGGAACCATGACCTCCGGTACTTCAGCGGCCTGATCGACATCGTCACCTCGCTCGACCCGCACTTTACCTTCGCCTATCTTTTCGGCGCCCTCGTCGTGTCCGAGGACGCGGGATCTTTCGAGGAGGGTACGGACATCCTCAAGCGCGGGATGTCCCGCAATCCGACGTCGTGGCAGCTCCCCTTCGAGATCGGGTTTCTCAATTTCGTCAACCGGCGCGACAACGCGCTCGCGGCGAGATACTTTGAGCTTGCCTCCAGACTCCCCGGCGCCCCAGAATACGCGGGGCGGTTCGCCGCTTTTGTCTACTCGAAGGCGGGCGACAGCGGTTCGTCGATCCGGATGTGGGAAGAATACAAGGAGCACGCCGACGATCCGTTTTTAAAGGAACTCGCCGAGAGGTATATCGAGAAGCTCAATAGGGAATCGGCCGGGAAGAAGGCCGGGTCGGATGCCTGATCGCGTGTTGCTCTCCGCCGTCGCGTTCGTCTTAGGTCTCATCGTCGGGAGTTTTCTGAACGTCGTCATCCATCGTCTCCCCCGCGGCGAGTCGGTGGTGTCGGGGCGGTCGAAGTGCCCCGCGTGCGGCGGGAAGATCGCCTGGTACGACAACGTCCCGCTCCTGAGCTTCGTCCTGCTTCGCGCACGTTGCCGCCGCTGCGGCGCGGCGATTTCCCCCCGGTATCCCGCGGTGGAGCTGCTCACCGGGCTCATCGCGGGGCTCGCCGTGTGGTTTCTCGGCGTCACCGCGGAAGCGGTATTTGCGTTCGTCTTCTTCGCGCTTCTTGTCGCGATTACCCTCATCGATTGGTCGCACCGGATCATCCCCGACGCGCTTTCTCTTGGAGGAACGGCGTTCGGTCTCTTCGGAGCCGCCGTCTTTCTCGACATCGCTTTCGCCGACGTTCTCGCCGGCGCGGTCCTCGGAGGAGGGATACTCTATCTCGTCGCCGTCGGCTATCGCGCGGTGAGGAAGGCTGAAGGCATGGGAGGCGGGGACGTCAAGCTCATGGCGATGATCGGGGCTTTCGTGGGGTGGCGGATGGTTTTCCCCGTTCTCATGCTCGCCTCCCTCGGCGGCGCGCTCTACGGGCTCTACCTGATGCGCCGGGGGGCATCGGGGCGCGCGGCGATCGCGTTCGGGTCGTTTCTCGCCCCTTCGGCGGCGCTCGTGTACGTGTTCGGAGCCGACTTGTGGCGCGCTTACCTCGACTTCTTTCTCGGCCGGCCGTGAATTGCACGGTCGGTCCCTTACGTGCAAAACGCTCCTGGCTCCCCCGCGGGTCTCTCTTCCACGCGGCGCAACTCTCCACCGGGCAACCCTTTGAGGCGGATTGCGACGGGCGTACCCCTGGCATGTTTGTTGCGTCGAGCCGGTCGCAAGGCCCAAAAATCCCATTTCGTAAGACCCGAATCACGGGTGTTGCGGCTCGGAACGCGCGCCGGACGTATGCCGTGATGGAAGGCTGGTGCGAACATGAAGCTCTTGTCTAGAAAATCAAAGACATCCGTCGGACTGGACATCGGATCGAGCTATGTGAAGGTCGTCGAAATCGACCACTCGAAGTCCGATCCGATCCTCAAGAACTACGCGGTCGTCAAGCTCCCCCCAGAGGCGATCGTCGAAGGCGAGATCATGGACAGGAGCCTCGTCATCGAGGGGATACAGAATTGCATGGCCAAGGCCGGCGTCGACAAGAAAGACGTCGTCACGGCGGTGTCCGGCAGGGCCGTGATCGTAAAGAAGATCGTGATGGACAAGATGAATCCCGACGACGCCAAGGAGGCGATCTTCTGGGAGGCCGAGCAGCACGTCCCGTTCGACATCGACGACGTGTGTCTCGACTTCGAGGTGTTGCGGGAGGACGTCGGGGCGAACCAGATGGAGATCCTCCTCGTCGCGGCCAAGAAGGAAATGGTCGAAACGCACGCGAGTCTGGTGAAAGACGCAGGCTTCACGCCGGTGATCATCGACGTCGATTCCTTCGCGATCCAGAACGCATACGAGATGACCCACGAGGAGCTTGGCAGCCGCGTGGCGGGTCTGATCAATATCGGCTCGGACGTCACCAACATCAACATCATCCAGAACAACATCCCCCTCTTTACCCGCGACGTGAGCGTCGGAAGCAACGTTTTCATCGAAGCGATCCAGCGCGAGATGGGGCTCTCGTTCGAGGAGGCGGAGGCGGTGGTGAACGGGACGACGCAGGTCCAGGACGAGGAGAAATGCCGGAAGATCATATCGGACGCGTGCGAGGAACTGTCCTCGGGGATCAACAGGTCGATCTCATTCTTGAAGACAGCCGGCGACGCCGACCAGCTCGATGAGGCGATCTTGAGCGGCGGCGGTGCCCGGGTCCCCGGATTGAGAGAGATATTGAGCGAGAAACACGGAATCGAATTCAAGGTCAACGACTCGGTGAGCAAGGTCGCTCCCGGCGACAAAATGGACCCCGAAGCGGCCGCCGATCTTGAGAGGCTTGCTCCGATGCTCACCGTTTCGCTCGGTTTGGCTTTGAGAAGGGAGGGGAACTAAATGATCAAGATCAACCTGCTCCCCCCGGAAGACAGGAAGAAGACACACCGGATCAAGCTTCCCGCGCTGTCCGGCGGCGGGCCGAAGGCGGTCTGGATGATCGCCGGCATCGTGGTCTACGCGGGCATGGTCATCGCGATCGGGAGCCTTCAGTCGAAGTCGGCGCGGGATCTCGAAGCCAAGATCACAAAGGTCAAGCAGGAGTCCGAGGCGCTCGCGCCCCAGCTCGAGAGGATCCGCCAGCTCACCAAGGAGAGGGAAGAGGTGGACCGGAGGCTCGGAATCATCGCTTCTCTCGACCGGGAGAGATACTTCCGGGTCCAGCTCCTGAACGACATCAGCGAGAAGATGCCCCCCAACTCGTGGCTGACGTCCGTCAAGGAGAACGGAGGGACCGAGATCACGATCGATGGGGTGACTTTCTCCAACTATCTCATCGCTGACCTGATGAGCAGCCTCGACAAGTCAGATCATTTTGATCTCGTCGCCCTCAGCATCGCCCAGGAGGGTCGGATCCTGGATCACAAGGTGATCCAGTTCACGTTGAGCTCGAGAATAACGCCGTAGCGGGAGTGACGGAAACTAAGAAAGGCGCGTCATGAACCTCAGAGATCCGAAAACTCAGAAACTCATCGTCGTCATCCTGGCGCTGATCTCGTTGAGCTACGTGTACTTCGGCACCACGCTGCTCCCGTTTTGTTACAGGGTGCAAAAAGCGAGGATCGCCACGCTCGAAACGGACTACACGAAACTCAGCGCCGAAGTGGAAAAGGCCAGGCAGATCGTCGGCAATCTCGCCAAGCTCGAGGCGGAGTACGACAGGCTCCACCTCCAGTGGGAGTCCGCGCAGGAGCTCCTCCCTCCCGAACAGGAGATGCCCGACCTCTTGAGAAAGGTGACCACCGCGGGGAACAAGGCGGGGATCGAGTTCATGCTCTTCCAGCCAAAACCGCCGGTTGCCAAGGAGCTTTTCAAGGAGCACCCGGTGAACGTGAGGGTCCGCGGCGGTTACCACGAGCTGGGGATGTTTCTCAGCAGGCTCGCGAACCTCTCGCGGATAGTCAACGTGACCGATCTCAAGATCAATGTCGCCAACACCGCGGCAAAGGACGGCAAGAAATCGAAAGTCAACAATCTGAACGAAACGATCATCGCGGATTTCACTCTGAGCGCTTACACCCTGGTCGAAGGAGCTGGAAATGAGACTGCGCGTCAAGACGGATAGTGCGGTGCTGCGTGCGGGGGCGGCCGCCGTCGGTCTCGCCGCGGCGGTGACCCTCTTCTCGTCCGCGCCGCTTGCGGACTCGACCCGGGGATCGGCCCAAGGGACGGCCCAAGGGACGACCCAGGGCGCGACCCAAGGCTCGGCCCAGGCGGAGCCGCAGACGAAAGTCAAACTGAGGGAGAACGGCTACTACTACAGCGCTTTCAATCGAAACGATCCATTTCAGTCTTTGATCATCGGAGAGTTCGTCAGCGAGAAAAAAATGGAAGTCATCGACATCGGCCGCGTCTTACTCGTCGGCATTGTCAAGGGCGAACTGGACCGGTTCGCTCTTCTCGAAGACGACAAGGGCTTTAGCTATATCCTCAGAGTCGGCGATCAGGTCAAGAACGGCGCCGTGGTGGCCATCGGCGACGAATCGATGGTCGCGCGGGTGACCAATTTCGGTCAGACGAGGAAGTTCACTCTGCACCTGGCCAAGGGAGAAGAAGGAGAGCAACCATGAGAAGGATTTTCGCTAGCCGCAAGACGGTCGTTGCCGTGCTGCTTTTGGGGGCTCTCATCGGGAGCACCGCAGTGCAGGGTGACACTTCGCAGGTGAGCGCCCTGCGGATGGAAAGAGACGCGAACGGTTCCCCGAGCTATGTCATTTCCAAGTCGGGTGCCGTCGAGATCAACGAATTCCTGATGGACGATCCCCCGAGGCTCGTGCTCGATTTCCTGGGGGCGACCCACGGGATTACCGGCTCGACGACCGAAGGCGACGGGAAGTTCGTCGTGCGGGTGAGGTCGAGCCAGTTCACAGGCGCCCCCGAGCTCGTCACGCGGGTCGTGTTCGATCTCGCGGCGAAGTGCGAGTACCGGCTGACCACCGAGACCGACAAGATCGTCGTGCGGTTCGAGGGCGGCCGGGACGCATCAGAACCCGAGACGCCCGTTCTGATGGGAAGCTCGGTCAACCCGTCGATTACCGCGCTCACGGCGAGCGTCGAGCCGAAACCCGTCGAGAAGCCGGTGGCGGAGAAACCGCCCGTTGGGACGCCGTCGACCGTGACAGCGCCCGCGCCGGCCCCGGAGAAGCAGCCCGCGCCGGCCGCGGAGAAGCAGGCGCCTCAGACCGTCAAAGAGACCCCCGCGCCGGTGACGGCGGAGAAGCCGTCCGCCGACGAGGAGCAGCCGGAAAAAACAAACCCCGGGATCGAGACCGAATCCGCCCCGGCGATCGCCTCCTGGGACACCTATGAGGATTCCGACGATATGATGGAGAGCACGGCCGACCGGACGGTTCTACTCGCCGAGGCCCCGACGCTCCAGTCTTTCGCGACGAGCGCGGGACTCGTCTCCAACCGGACCATAACGATCGATGTTCAGGAGGCCGACATCCAGTCGGTGCTGAGGAGCTTCTCCGAGTTCTCGAACACGAACATCGTGGCCGGGCCCGAAGTGGAGGGCAAAGTCACCGTCCATCTGATGGGCGTTCCCTGGCGTCAGGCGATGGACATCATCCTCAAGGCCCACGGATTCGGGTACCGCGAGGAGTACGGAATGATCCGCGTGTCGACGACGGATAAGCTCACCAAGGAAGAGCTAGGTATCCAGGCCGCGGAACGCCAGAAAGAGGACCTCCTTGCGCTCGATACGCGGATCATCCCGCTGAGCTATGCGCGGGCCTCGGAGATGAGAGAGGCGCTCAAGGAAATCATCTCGCAGAGGGGCAGCATAGAAATCGAAGCGGGGATGAACTCACTCATCGTAAACGACATTCCCAAGAACATCGACAAGGTCACCGCGATGGTGGCCGAGCTCGACAAGAGGATCAAACAGGTCGAGATCGTGGCTAAACTCGTCGACGTGGACTACGACGCCACGCGCGAGATGGGCGTGCGCTGGGACCTCCTCAATCTCTCGGCCAGCGGCGTGAACGCCGTCGGCGACATCGTCCTCGACGCGCGGAGCGCGGCCCCGACGGGGACGTTCCGGGTCGGAACGGTGCAGTCGTGGGGCGAGGTGCAAGCGGTCATCGACGTGATGGAAAAGGAAAACAAAGCCAACATCATTTCGAACCCGCGGATCGTCACCGCGGAGAACCGCGAGGCGAGCATACTCGTCGGCAAAGAGATACCCCTCATCGTCTCCGACGAGGCGGGTAACCCGATCACCGAGCTGACCAAGATCGGGATCATCCTCAGGGTGACCCCGCATGTCAACCTCGACAATACGATCACGCTCGATCTCCACCCCGAGGTGAGCGATCTGGCCGCGCAGGCCACCGTTCAGGGTGGTGTCGTGATCGTGATGAGCGAGGCGGACACCCGCGTAATCGTGGGAAACGGAGAGACGGCCGTGATCGGCGGTCTCATCAGCGAGGTCGAGAGCAAGTTCGAGAACGGCCTGCCGATTCTCAAGGACATACCGGTCCTCGGCGGGCTCTTCAAGTTCTCGAGTGAAAACAAGAAAAAGCGCGAGCTCGTTATTTTCGTGACGCCGACGATCGTCGGCGGTTGATAGAAGGGTGGACCGTCACCCGGTCCTTGAACCGGAGGGCGGTGGGGCAAGAGACCAAGCTTGCCTCGCCGCCCTTTTTGCGTTTATCGTCGGTGGCGTCTCCGGCGCGCCGGAGACGACGGACGCAAACGAGGTAACCGGAGCCGGGGCATGGGCGCAAAGCAACGTCTCGAGACTCGCGTCGTCGCGGGGGCCCTCAAGGGGAGAGTGCTCGTCTATCCGCGCGATCCATCGCTCCGTCCGACGATGCAGCGAACAAAGACCTCGGTGTTCGATTCTCTCCGGGACCGTATCCAGAACGGCGTTTTCGTCGATCTCTACGCCGCGGCCGGGGGGATGGGGATAGAAGCCTTGAGCCGGGGCGCCGCCCGGGTTCACTTCGTCGAAGCGAACGGGGAAGCGGTCCGCTGTCTGAGGGAAAACCTCGCCGGTTGCGGGATCGGGCCCGACCGGGCGGCGGTTCATCACGCCGCGGTGATGGAGTTTCTCCTAAGCGGCGCCCTGCGCTCCATCGACCCCGACGTCACCTACGCGGATCCCCCATACGACACGGAAGAGACGCGGCTTTTGCTGGAGTTCTTCAGCTCCGTCGAGTACCCTTTGAAAACCCTCTTGCTGTTCGAGCATCGAAAAGACGTTCTGTCGATGGACGGTTTCGACGGGCTCGTCAGTCTCAAGACGAGGGACTTCGGCCAGAGCCGGGTGAGTTATGTCGTCTTGAAGGGAGACGGACCATGACGAAGGCGATGTATCCGGGGACGTTCGATCCGATAACGAACGGCCACCTCGATATCATCAGGAGAGCGAGTAAGCTTTTCGACACCCTTGTCGTTGCCATTGCCGAGGGCGTTCACAAGAATACCGCTTTCTCCCTCACCGAGCGAAAGCGTCTCGTGAAGAAAAGCGTCCAGGGGATGGACAACGTCGAGGTGACGATTCTGCCCGGGCTCCTCGCCGACCAGTGCAAACGGATGTCCGTCGACGTGGTGATTCGCGGTTTGCGGGCGGTCTCCGATTTCGAGTACGAGATGATGATGGCGTTGATGAATCGGAAGCTCTACGCGAAGTTCGAGACGATTTTTCTCATGCCGAGCGAGAAGTATATCTATCTCCACAGCTCGACCGTGAAAGAGGTTTTCACGCTGGGCGGAGACGTCTCCGACCTCGTCCCGCCGCCGGTCGACGAGGCGCTTCGCCGGCACGAACGGCGCAGCCGAAGCAAGCGGGAGAAAAGCCGCGGGAGAAAAGCCGGAAGTTGACTTCTCCGCCGGCGTTCTGGTAGTATCGGCCGCGCGGGCCGGTCAACCCACAAGATTCCTCCCGGTACGATTCGATAGACCCGGAACGGGCCGCGGTCCGCGGCTCGAGGGTTTTTCTCCCATGTTTATCGATCACGTCACAATAGAGGTCGTCGCCGGCGCCGGTGGAAACGGGTGCGTGAGTTTCCGGCGCGAGACGTTCGTCCCGCGGGGCGGGCCGGATGGCGGAGACGGCGGCAAAGGTGGAGACGTCGTCGTCGAGGCTTCGTCGCGTCTGTCGACCCTGGTCGATCTGCACTATCGACGGGTCTACAAGGCGGAGCGGGGAGGGCACGGCCGCGGCAGGAACTGTCATGGGCGCAACGGAAAGGACGTGGTGATCGTCGTTCCGCCCGGCTCGGTCGTCAAGGACGCGCTGGACGGGAGCGTGGTCGCTGAGCTCCTCGCCGACGGCGACCGGAGCGTCGTCGCCC
>Ga0315276_10002203_pt1 | contig 17759 bp, 14 predicted proteins | sample YL17G05_0_MG_FD_204542 | JGI IMG/M metagenome (GOLD analysis project Ga0315276, IMG submission 204542) | Sediment microbial communities from Yellowstone Lake, YNP, Wyoming, USA - YL17G05_0 | ecosystem: Environmental > Aquatic > Freshwater > Lake > Sediment | place: USA: Wyoming | collected... | reverse complement strand
CGAGGAACGCGATAAAGGACTACGTTGTCACAGGCGGTCTGGCAATTACTCTCGGACTGCTGGTTTTGACGCCACGAGTTGTCACTCAGGTCGTTCCGAATTTGTCGATTGCGGTGTTCGACAACTACTCGAAACTCGACACCATCAGGAACGGCTTTGCTCAAGTTATCCTGCTTGAGTATCTTGAAAAGCACGGTCAATTCGCCGAGAGAACAGCGAGAGAACTTGCCAACACGCGATTATGGCCCTATGTAGCCTGGGACCGCGAAGGTCGGGAGTTGTTCAAGCAGGGGAAAATACCGGAAGCCGAAGCGAAATTCCGACAAACCATCGACTACGCTCCGTGCTATGGATATGCTTGGGCCAACCTCGGCGTCTGTTTCTCCCAGCGTGAGGAATGGGATTCAGCGTTCGTGTATCTCAGAATCGCGGACGCTTTACATCCATTCAATAGCGATATCTACAATTCCCTTGGTTTTGCGTACGTGGAACTGGGCAACCTGGACAAGGCTGAAGAATACAGCCTCGGGGCGATCCGCCTTCGACCGACAAACTTCACGGCGCGCACCAAGCTAGCGGACTTGTACTGGAAACAAGGACGAAGAGAAGAACTGGTGAAGCTCCTCCTCGAATCAGCAGATCAGGATAGTGTCCCCGCTCAGTACTTCTTTGATTTGGCGGACAGGTTGTTGAAGCTGGGTGAAACCGATGCCGCCACGCGCATATGTCGCCGAGCTTTAGAATCAGGCGTTGACAGCAGTCTGATAATGCAGCTCGAAGCAGATTATCCGGGGTACGAATTCACTCCGGCCGGCCATTAACGCTGCGTTGACGTTTCAAACAGAGCACATAAATCATGGCCCCGCCAATAAACAACCCCCAGGACACTACCTGGTTGTAGGTCGGGTGCATCCCCCAGAGAGAAAAGTGCATCTCGTTTTCGTAGTAACGGACGTACTCGATGATGAAGCGGAATACCGCCTCAGCCATCAATAGAATCGCCGTCAACTGTCCGATGAACTGTCTTCGTTTCATGAGGAAGTGCAAGAACACGAAAAGTCCCAGTCCGTAGAGTGAACTGTAGATTTGCGACGGGTGCAGATGCTGGTCACCGAATACCATGTAGGGGATAGACCCAATCGGGAAGGTCACTCCCCAGGGAAGATCGGTTGGTGTGCCGAAGCAACACCCGTTGAGATAGCAACCCACGCGACTGATACCGATGCCTAGTCCGATCGTTGGAGCGAAGTAGTCAAACACCTCCAGTACGGACATCTTCTTCGCGCGGGCGTAGAGCATCGAACCGGCCATGGCAAGGAGAATCCCTCCGTACAGATTCAGGCCGGCAATGCCGAACTGTCCGGATTGAAACGGGTTGAAGATATCGCCGAGGTTGCTGGAGAAATCGGACCAGTGAAGAAGAACATACGAAAGCCGCGCCCCGATGACGCCGCCGAATATCATGATATAGGCTAAAGTCAGGTACGGCTCAAAAGGTTTGTTGTCCCGCGACGTGACGCGTTGCACGTAGAATACTCCAGCGAGAAAGGACAGGGCCAGCATCAAGCCGAAGGCGCGTATAGGAACAGGGCCGATATGGAACAGTTCAGGATACATCTTGCGTCCTCAGTATCTTGTGCGGGGCAGATTCGGAAATTCGCTCGATCTGGTGGGGTGAATGACGCCAGATGAACCATACGGCTCCTGCACCGATGGCGGCGCCGACGATCACGTCGCTCAGATAATGAAATCTCCCCCAGACTGTTCCGGCGGCGAGTCCGACCACGATTGGCATAAGCAGCCATCCCACCCGGCGATAGTAACGAAAACAGAACAACATCACAATCAGAGCGACTCCGGTGTGTGACGAAGGTATTGCGCCGCCGCGTACAGCAGCGTTGTCAATAACGAATTCAACCAATTGTCGAAACACCGGGCTTTTGATTTCGTTCAGGTATTGGCCGGCAAAATACCAGCGCGGACCTTCCACGGGATAGAGCCAGAAGAGCACGTAAGAGACAAAGAAAGTCAGGCAGGCAGCGGCGAGGAACTCACGTATGATTCGGTGCTCTCGGCGCCGGAAAAGCGCTATCAGAAAACCGGGGAACATCAGATAGTAGCAGAAGTAACAGAATGACAGGACTTCGGTACACCACGTATTGAGCAGATGTTTGTCGATAAAGAGCGTTGGTTCTGTACCAAGAAGGGACTGCTCCCATGCAACCACCTGGTAGTCGAAGAAATGGTCGAAGACCAGGAATATCTGGCCGCCGGTGGCGCGATAAAAGAACGTGATCATGAGCGCCGGATAGAGAAGTCTGAGAAAAGCATGCCAGCGACTGCTGGTTTCATCGACGTAGCGTACAATCAGCAACGCCAGGGTTGCCATCGCAGTGTAGAAGACTATTTCATCGGCATAGCCCGACAACGGTCGTCCCAGTATGACAAGGGACACGACCATCAGCACAGAATATCCCATCACCATCCAATCGACTGGATACAGTCTCCACGATGGTTGTCTGAAGTTGTCAGTCATCGCCGGTCTCGAACCTCTCTTTTGGGGCGCCGCCGATTACCAGCACAATCTCGCCCTTCACATTGCGGCCGGACAGTTCGGCCATGATTCGGCTGATTGGCCCGCGCACAAATTGTTCAAACTTCTTCGTTATTTCGCGGGCCAGACAGGCTTCGCGATCGCCCAATACGTCCAGCGCATCTGCCAGGGTTTTATGGACTCGATGGGGCGATTCGTAGAATACGAGCGTGTGAGGGAAGCTGCGCAACTGGCTCAGGCGCTTCTTGCGAGCGACTTCCTTCGGCGGCAGGAACCCTTCGAAGAAGAACCGGTCAGTGGGTAGCCCGGAAGCCGTCAGAGCGGGGATGATGGCACACGGTCCGGGCAGAGCGACCACATTCAATCCGCTATCGATGGCTGCCCTGACAATGCGATACGCCGGGTCAGAGATGCCCGGAGAGCCGCCGTCCGTGACTACGGCTATATTCGTCCCGTTGCGAACCGATTCCACCAATTGTTCGGCTCGTTGCCGTTCGTTGAACTCGTGGTAGCTGACCAGCTTTTGGCTGATTCCCAGCTTCTTCACGAGATTCCCGCTCACTCTGGTGTCTTCGCAGGCAATAATCTCGACCGTTGACAGGACTTCGACTGCCCTGGCTGTAATGTCACCCATGTTGCCGATCGGTGTCGGTACGAGATAAATCGTGCCTGGAATTGCATTCGTATTTGTCATAGACTCAGGTAAGGCGAATGTTACTCGGTACCGGCGAGCGACCGAGCGCCGCCACCGGAGGCGGAATCCGTTTGAAGGAATTCCTATTTAGCCACTGCACTACACGCTCGACCTGCTCGCGTTTGAGACCTTCCTGCCCGAGTGCGGCCATCGACCGCTCACCCTCGTCCACAATCCGCCGAAGAATGGCGTCGATTTCATCGTACATGACGCCTATCTCGCCTTCATCGGTCTGGTCAGCCCAGAGGTCAGCCGTAGGGGGCTTGGAAATGATCGACTCCGGCACCCCCATCGCGCGGGCGAGAAGACGGACTTCTGTTTTGTAAAGCTCCCCAATTGGATTAACCGAACAGGCCGAGTCACCAAAAAGAGTCGTGTAGCCCAGACAGAATTCGGTGCGATTGCCGGTTCCCAATACCAGCCGCCTGGTTTCATGCGCCAAATCAAAGAGCACGGCCATCCGCTCGCGGGCCATCTTGTTGCCGGCTCGGGTTCGAAGCGGTTCAGTGATTCGGGTGAAATAAGCATCAATCATGGGCGAGATATCCACTTGGCGGTGTTCTATCCCCAAGTGGCTTATTAGGTTGAGGGCGTCGGTCTGGGAGTCCAGGGACGATGTGCGGTACGGCATAAAGACGGCCAGAACTCGCTCGGGGCCGACCGCCGCCACTGCCAGGCTGGCGCTCAGCGCCGAGTCGATCCCCCCCGACAAACCAACCACGTAGCCGCCCAGGCCGCTTGCGGTCAATTGCCGGGATAGAAAATCCGTAATGAATGTGATTGCCTTTTTGGGATCAAATGCGTAGCTCATATGCAGGCTCCTGAGCGGTTCAGGATAGTATGGCTGGCAAGCGGTTCCAAGCTAAATATCCTGGGCTTGACGGGTAGGCCAGCGAGGCATATATTCGCATACCTGCAACTTACGGAGGTAAGGGGTTATGAGTGTGAACAAAGCGATTCTGATTGGAAACCTTGGCAAAGATCCGGAACTCAAGTACACACCCGGCGGCCAGGCAGTGGCGACATTCTCTCTGGCGACGACTGATCGCTGGACAGGTCAGGACGGCCAGAAAAACGAACGAACGGTCTGGCATAACATCGTGGCGTGGGGAAAACAAGCGGAACTGGTCAAAGAATACCTGCACAAAGGCCGGCAGGTCTATATTGAGGGCCGGATTGACAACCGCAGCTACGACAAGAAAGACGGCTCCGGCAAGGGCTACATTTCCGAGGTAGTCCTCCAGAACATTCAGTTCCTCGGCTCCAAGAGCGAAGCCAGCTCAAGCTCAGCGTCGGCTGATGCGCCGTCCGCGCCGCCACCCGAAGGCTCTGCCGGAGGCGATGACGATCTGCCGTTCTGATCATGCGCTGCACACAGGTTTTCGTAAAGGCCCTGCTTCCAGGGCCTTTTGCTATGTGCGACTAGTGATCACAAAATGTCGGAAATTGGACTAAGCTTTGACTCCTTAGACCCCGAATCTGAGGGTGATGACCGATCAAGCGGACAGTGCTCTGTACGGCTTGGTCGCAAGTATCCTGAGAGGAGAGATTGCTATGTCAAAGTCGCTGGTTTTCAGTCAGGTCGTTTTTGACAAGACACACCTTTACCGCCGAGCGGTGTTCATGGGACTCTGCGCGGTGTTTGCCTCCGCCGCGATTATCGCCTACTACGACCGGTCCGTAACACAGGTCTCGTCAACTGGCGCTCTCGCCGCGATGGAACTGCCTTTCATGACTCTCATGCCGTACCTGATTTCAGCTGTGATTGCGTCGCTTACGGCGATAGGGGTCATGTCGATATTGCCCAACGCCAAAGTTGCGGCGCCCGCTCAGCAGATAGTCACCCGCCTGCGCGAAATCTCGGACGGTGACCTGACCGTTCGGGTGCGTTTGAATAGCGACGACCCCCTCAAGGAAGTTGGCATGGCGTTTAACGCTGCCGCAACCGGCTTGAGCGGTCGAGTCGCCCACTGGAAGGTGGTCGATCGCCAGCAGTGGGGTGTGCTCTGTCGGATTCGGCAAGCGATTGAAGAAGGCGACCGCGAAGAGGCCCTCCGTTTCGTTTCTGAGATGGAACAGAACTGGGATCGAATCGCCGACATTGAACAGCAGCTAATCTGCTGAGTCGTCGCCCGACTTCTTTTCAAGTTTCCTGACCCTCTTTAACAGGTCGGGAAGGTATCCAAGGGCCGCTTCGATTCGCTTGGTTGTCATGATCTCCCTGGCAGGACATCCAAACATCGTTTTGCCCGGGGGGATTGACTTTGACACCCCGGATTGTGCCCCCACTCTGGCACCGTCGCCGACTTCAATATGCCCCACCAGCCCGACCTGCCCGGCGAGCACCACGCCGTTGCCGATCTTAGTGGAGCCGGAGATGCCAACTTGCGCGATGATGATGCAGTTTTCGCCGATCTCGACGTTGTGCGCGATCTGCACCAGGTTATCGATTTTGGTTCCGCGACCGATTCGGGTGGGGCCGATCGCACCCCGGTCGACTGTGGTGTTGGCGCCGATCTCCACGTCGTCGGCAATCTCCACCCATCCAACCTGCTTGATCTTTTTGAGACCCTGCGCATGTTCGGCGAACCCGAAACCATCTGAGCCGATTACGACGCCGGAATGCAGAATGACGCGTCGGCCAATCTGACAGTCGCGCATGACCTTTACGCCGGGATACAACAGACAATCGTCTCCCACGGACACGTCCGGACCGATGTAGACCGATGACGTCAACTGGGAATTGCCACCGATTGTCGCTCCTCGGTCGACGTGACAGTGGGGGCCAATTCGGGCGCTCGACTTGACATGCGCGTCGGGATGTATAACCGCCGTTGGCGCTATTCCCGGATCTGTCAGCGGTTCATCCGGGAAAAGAAGATCACCTACCAGCGCAAAAGCGTAATACGGATTGCCGTGCCTCAGGACAGGAACGTGCTCGCATGAAACAGCCGGAGCAAGAATCAATGCCCCGGCCTTGGTAGTCGCTATGAACTTGAGGTATTTGTCGTTGGCAATGAAACTAATCTGATCCGGTCCGGCCGTTTCGACTGGCGCTACCGACCGGATAATAGTCTCACTGTCGCCTTCAACCGTGCCGCCCACGCGAGCAGCCAACTCGGCAAGCGTCAGGCCGCCGCTATTCCTCAATCTTCTCAAGCTGTGCGAGTACCTTATCAGTCACGTCATAGATCGGCTTGATGTAACCCAGACCCGACTGTAACGTGAAGACAACGTCGAATCCGCCCTCTTCCGCCACCAGTTGGATGGCCCGGTTCACTTTCTCCAGGAGCGGTGACATCAAGTCCATCTGTTTCTTTTCGGCCGACCCGCTGGGACCGTAGACCTGACGGGTGAAGGCATCCAGAGCATCTCGCTTGACTCGGATGGCGGCCTCGCGCTCCTTCTTCTTATCTTCCGAAAGAATGAGCTTCTGTTTGTCGTACTCCTGGATCAGTCCTTCAAGCTCAGTCTGTTTGGATGCGGCTTCGTCATCCCAGGCTTTCATTTCAACGTTCATTTGTTCCTGGGCGCGTACCCACTCAGGGTAGGTCTCTTTGATCTTCTCGTCGTTGATGAAACCTATCTTGAGCGCTTGAGCGTGAGCCGTATCGCCTACGGTCATGAACAATGAGGCGATAGTAACTGCGCCGAACAAGAATCTGATCAACATGTTCATGTGATACACTCCTTTAAGCTAATAACACTAACGAATAGTCGTTCCAATCTGAAAATGTGGTTTCCAGCCACGCCCGCTTCCATCGGGCGGGTCGTCCAACGGCTTAGCGAAGTCGAAACCGATCGTCCCGATGCCGGGTACGACGATCCGAAAACCGATACCGGCGCCACGGTAAAGGCCGGTGAATGGCCGGATATCTTCAAGATGCAGCCAGGAATTCCCGGCATCAAGAAAAAGCAAACCGTAAATCTGATTTTCAACAACAGGCAATTGGAGTTCCACATTGGCTATCAGCATGTATTTGCCGCGCACTCTGGTCGTGAAACTGGGACTGACCACGATCGAGTCGGGGGGAACGACCGATGGATCAGTGGAATCGGGATCGGCATAGTACCAACTGGTCGTGTCGGTACCGTATACCACCGAGTCGGGCGTGAGCGAGCCGTCTTCGTAGCCGCGCACGGTACCGTCATAAGCGGTGCCGCCCGGGCTGAAACGGTCTGAGACCAGAACCCGGAGATCCCTCGGGTCGCCCGATCTTCCTACCACGGCGGCGTATTCAACTCGAGTCGCCAGCGCAAACCTCCAGAACAACGGGATGAACCGGGCCAGCTTGATGCGATGAAGCTGGTAATTCCAATAGCCGCCCAAGATGCCGGTTTTCTCCCACGTATACGAGACAATCGAGCCATTGGTGGCGAACTCCGGCAGATCGCGCGAGTCACGGGAAACGGTGAATGCCAGCCGGGAGGCGGTGTTCCATTTCTCGCCGTAGGCAACAATCGATCCGGGGAGCGGATCGCCAATCACCAGGACATCTTCTGATTTGTTTTCTATCGTGCTGTCCCCGATGATTTCCGTCCATCGGTATTTGTAATTAGTGCTCGTAGAGCTTTGCGAAAGGAAGGCATCATTGTAGTCGTAGAAGCGGTTTCGTTCAAGCTGATATGACGTAAATATCCTGAAATAGTTGTCCGGCCAACGGAGACGTCGTCCGATACGTACGGAACCGCCCTGGCGGCCTTCGGTGTAGTCATCAAACCAGCGTCGATTGAGCGCGAAAACGTCCAAGCCCATCAGAGTGGGGCGTCCAAACATCCACGGTTCTGTGAACGAAATTGAGAACGAACTGCGGCGACTGCCAAAATCAACATTGAAAGACAAGTTCTGACCGTTGCCCCGGAAATTCGGAATCCCCATGCCGACCGAGCCGACCACCTTGTCCTGGCTGTTATAGCCGGCGCCCGCTGAAACCTGGCCGGTTTGCTTTTCATTCACCTTGAATTCGAGGTCAACGTCGCCGCTGGGCAAATCGAGCGGTATCGGCTCGACGTTGGTGAAGTAGTTAAGTGCCATTACTTCGCGGATAGAGCGGATCAGCAGCGAGCGATTGAACACCTGTCCGGGACGAACTGGAATCTCTCGCCTGATCACGTTCTCTTTGGTTCGGGTGTTGCCGGTAATATGGACGAAGTTTATATGAGCCGGCAGACCTTCAGTAATAGTGTACTTGACATCAATTATCGAATCGGCGCGAGTCGTACGCTCGTCGAGGATCCGCACGTGCAAGTGACCGATTTCCTGATAGGCCGAATACAACTCGACCAGCGATTCGTCATATTTCTCGGAATTGAACGTTTGACCGGTCTTGTGCTTGAGAGCGCGGGCCAGAATCTCACTTCGGAGAACCTGATACCCCTCGAAGGTCGTCTCGCCGAAATAGTACTTGGGTCCTTCGTAGACTTCAAGATAGATGGTCATCCGGTTGGTTGTGGTGTCAATCCGGGTCGAATCCGAAACCAGGAAGGCGTCGATATATCCCTTCTTGTGGTACTCCTCAATTATCTTCTTCTTGTCCTCAGGGTACTTTTCCTGCGCAAAATCGGAACTCTTGAGAAAACCGCGTTTGCGGTTGCGCATCTTGTTGATCAAGTCTTCGGTCTTTACCCTCTGGTTGCCGGTGAGAATAACCTGATCCACCTTTACTTTGGAGCGTTCGTCGATTTCGTATTTTAGTGAGGCTTCGGTGGAATCGCTGTTGTAGGTGAGGGCCCAGTCGACCTCGGCCTGGAAATACCCCTTTTCCGCGTACTTGTCGAGAATCTGCTGGCGCTTCTGGTGGATCAGATAGGGGGAGATGTAACCGCCAACCCCCAAACCTAGGTCTTTCTTCAAGTCATCCGCTTTCACTTTCTTGTTACCGGAGAACTCGAGCCCGATCAGCTTGGGTAGTTCCTTAACAACGATCACCACTTTGAGGCCGCCCGGGACTTCAGTAGCGTCAAGCCGAACGTCTTTGAATATCCCCAGTCCATAAAGACGGTGAATGGTGTTCTGGATGACGGTTGGGGTAAGAGGAGACCCCTTGGCAATCGACGAAACACCCAGAATCAGGGAATTGGTGGCCACGCGATTGCCGACCACCTCAACTTCAACTACAGAGTACTCTGATTGCGCGCTAACCGACGCGACCAGCGCGAAAAGCAGTACTATGAAAAGAGCCGTCCTTGCTCCGGGTGTCATGAACTGCGCCTGAAGTATCAGCTGGGCGACACGACCTTGAGTATCTTGATATCTGAATAGTCCTGCCGGTGCCCGCGGGTGCGACGGTATTTGGTACGTTTCTTGAACTTATAGACAATAACCTTGTCGCTCTTGCCACTAGCCAACAGTTCCGCCTTGACTTTGGCGCCCGCCACGGTCGGTGTGCCAATGGCGGAAGTGTCTTTGTCCTTCAGCAGCAGGACCTGGTCAATGTCGAATGTCTGACCGATCGCTACGGCCTGAAGAGGTACCCGAATAACATCGCCTTCAGTAGCACTAAACTGAAAACCAGACAACTGAAAAACGGCCTGCATAGCCTTCCTTTCAAACAATCCAAAGAGTTCCGTAACAAAACAAGATTTACAAGGTAACTCTCAGAACCAACAAGTCAAGTTCAATCTTCTTTGGATGACGGCAACAATTTGCCGCGCTTCCTATTGCACGCGAAAATCGGCGGATGGTTCCAATCTTTTCGGAGGCGGCCAGCCGGTATTCCAAGGATTCTGTCTGTCGCCGGAGGGTTCCCCGGCGTATATTATCCGGTATTGGAACAAGAAGGATACGCATTTGATACGACCGCTTCAAAGATCGATTCTGGAGACATCCAGCGAATTTAGGCTTAGGGCGCCGTACTCACCGAAAGGCGATCAACCCCAGGCGATTGCAGAGCTGCTTGAAGGTCTTCGCTCAGGGCAAAAACACCAGACCCTGCTCGGCGTGACCGGTTCCGGCAAAACCTTTACGATCGCCAACGTGATTGCGCAGTACGGCCAACCGGCGCTGGTAATCTCTCACAACAAGACCCTGGCGGCCCAGCTCTATGGCGAGTTGAAAGCGTTCTTCCCCCAGAACGCCGTCGAGTTCTTCATCAGTTACTATGACTACTTCCAGCCGGAAGCCTATCTGCCGACGACGGACACTTACATCGAAAAAGACACCAAAATTAACGAGGACATCGACCGCCTCCGCCTGCGTGCTACGGCTTCACTGTTGCAGCGCCGCGACGTAATAATCGTTGCCTCGGTGTCCTGCATCTACGGTATAGGCTCGCCGGATGAATACAAGAAACAGATGTTGACGCTCGAGGTCGGTTCTGAATTTGACCGCGATGCGGTCATCCGCCAACTGATTGCCGTTCATTACAACCGGAACGATGTCGATTTCAGCCGGGGTAACTTCCGCGTCCGGGGGGATACCATCGAACTGATCCCGGCCTACTACGAAAACGCTCTGCGCCTTGAGTTTTTCGGCGATACTCTCGAACGGATCACTGAGACCGTCCCCCTGACCGGCGAGATTCTCAACGAGCGACCGAGCGTGGCCCTCTATCCCGCCAAGCACTTTGTGACTTCGCGTGCCACGCTCGACCAGGCGATTCGCCAGATCGAACAAGAACTGGCTCAGCGGCTGGAAGTCTTTCGGCGGGAAGACAAATTGCTTGAAGCCCAGCGACTTGAAATGCGGACCAAATATGACCTGGAGATGCTGAAAGAGGTCGGGTACTGCTCGGGGATTGAGAACTATTCGCGTTTTCTCACCTGCCGTGAGGCCGGCGAGCGTCCCCAGTGCCTAATCGATTTTTTCGAGGGCGACTTTGTTACCATTATTGACGAGTCCCATCAGACTATTCCCCAGGTACGGGGAATGTTTGCAGGTGACCGTAGTCGAAAAGAAGTACTGGTAGCGCACGGATTCCGGCTTCCGTCGGCGTTGGACAACCGGCCTTTGTTCTTTGAGGAGTTTGAGTCATTACAAAAACACATAATCCATGTCTCAGCTACGCCCGCCGATTACGAGTTGGAGAAATGCGCGGGGGTGGTGGTCGAGCAGGTTATCCGCCCCACCGGGCTGCTGGATCCCATTGTGACCGTCAAGCCGCTTGCTACGCAGGTTGACGATCTGCTTGAACAGGTGCGGGGGCGTGTCAAGCGAGCAGAGCGAGTGCTTGTCACCACGCTGACCAAGCGCATGAGCGAAGATCTGACGGAATACCTCAGCAAGATGGGGGTGCGGGTGCGATACCTCCACAGCGAAGTTCACGCCATCGAACGCACGGAACTTATCCGTGACCTGCGCCTGCACAACTTCGACGTGCTGGTTGGGGTCAACTTGTTGCGCGAAGGGCTTGATCTTCCCGAAGTATCCCTGGTTGCGATTCTCGATGCCGACAAGGAGGGTTTTCTCCGGTCTGAGCGTTCGCTTATTCAGACGGCCGGCCGGGCGGCTCGCAATCAGAATGGGGAAGTGATTTTCTACGCCGACAAAATCACCGACTCGATGCGCAAAGCGATCCACGAGACTGACCGGCGCCGAGCCAAACAACACGCCTTCAACCTGGAGCACGGAATCAACCCACAGACCCTCTATAAGACTCGCGAAGAGATTCTCCAGTCCACCCAGTTTGCCGACAGTCGGACGACCGAGGTTCCGACTTTCGAAAAACCCAGAAATTTCGAATTGATGTCCGCTGAGGATCAGCTGGCCTTCCTGATACATACGATGAAGAACGCTGCCGAAAACCTTGATTTTGACACCGCAATTCTGATCCGCGATGAAATTGAAGAGCTTCAGCAAAAGCTGAAAAAGAGTAAAACAAAACGGGGCGGCGGGAGTCATATTGAGTAGAATAGGCTTATGAAACGGGCTACAATAATTGTTCTTCTGGTCGTTGTATCGCTAACGGTTGTCGGCTTCGTGATGCTGGCAGGCTGCGGCGAAAAGGACGTTCCTTACGTCATTGATTCCGACGAGATCACGCGCTACATCAATGAAGTCGGAATCGCCAAGGAGTTGTTCCGCACTTCCGATTTGATCAATCCCACGCCCTATATGCGGCCATCAGACAGCGCTACCTATTATGATAGTGTTGTTTCTGTACGCCGGAGCCTGGAAATATTCCTGGTGCCGCTGAAGATACGCGGACCCTATGGCGACAGCGTCGCAAACGACCCTGACCGCATCTACATTGACTATGGGTATCTCGGCCGGGTGCGCGAGTGCGTGGTGCGAGTAGAAGACCGCTTTACGATTCACATCACGCGTGTCTACACCGACACGACCCTGCACGATACAACCGTTCTTCTACTCAATCGCTACGCATTCTTTCTGAAACTCGGTGATGATACCCGGCCCTATGTAGGCTGGATATTGTGGGGATTCAACGGCATAGGCTCGACCGCGCCGCCTTTGGGAGTGACCCTGAAAGGATCTGCGGGGGCGAGTTTTCGCGGTGATCTGGCCCTCTACCCTGATCGTCCTCGCTCCAGTGCGACCGCCATTCCCGAAATTCCATACATTCGATTAACTGATATGGATACTGTGATTGTCGGTAGTCGCCTGCTTGTTACTGTCAACAAAGCTTCGACGGCTCTTCCGACATGGCAGTTGTTATCCGACTATGGCGAGGGTGGTGCCTTCACGCGGTCGATGGTGCGTTACGACATGGTCAACTACGTCGATTCTCTGTCATATCAGACGCCATCCAACAATCCGCGTCTTTACAACCAAATACTGGTTCAGATGCTCTCCAGTCAGTCGTTTCGGAACCGCAGGGCTTTCGTGATTCCGTACCGACGGTAGACTCTTGTCGACCGTATTCAACGTGATCGCGCGACAGGGTCGGCAGATAGGCTCCTTGCCCGGTCCATTTGCACGTCTGCCATGGTGAGACGGCCTCCAAAAGATCCGCCCGCTTTTAGTTGAACGTACCTGAGGGCCGGAGTTAAGTTACGGTTAGGAAGCAGGTGACGTGACTGCACAATGAAACAAGGAGGTTTGAAGATCATGACACAGAGCAAGAGTATCGTTCTGCTGTTACTCTCAGTATCGTTATTGGCGCTGGTCGGCTGCGGAACCCAGGTTCCCTCAGGACATCGCGCCGTTTTCTACAGCACTTTTGGAGGCGGCACGGAGTTAGGACGGATCTACGGCGAAGGCTTCACCTTCCACCTGCCGTGGAACAAGATGTTCGTCTACCGCACTCAGATTCAGGAGCAGAAGGAAGACCTTACCGTTCTGTCGTCCGACGGAGCTTCGATCAACATGGAAGTCTCGATTCTCTACTACCCGGAACCGGCAAAGCTCGATTCGCTTCAGGTTTCGGTGGGAGAAGGCTACTACTCGGATATCGTAGCGCCGAATATCAGAGGTATCGCCAGGGCGGTCGCCGGTCGCTACAAGCCCGAGGAGATCTACTCCACCAAGCGCGAGCAAGTGGCCCGGGAGATTATTGACGAACTGACGGCGCAAGTGGCCCAGAAGTGGATTGTCATCGAAAATGTACTTATTCGCAACGTGCAGATACCGGCCAAGATTTCCGATGCGATCAACTTCAAGCTGACCGCCGATCAGGAAACTCAGCGGATGCAGTTTACCATCGAGAAGGAACGACTCGAGGCCGACCGCAAGCGAATCGAAGCTCAGGGTATTGCCGATTTTCAAAAAATTGTCTCCGCCGGACTAACGTCGTCTTATCTGAAGTGGAAGGGGATCGAGGCCACCGAGCATCTGGCGGTATCAACTAACTCCAAGATTATCATGGTCGGTAACTCGTCTAATTCCATGCCGGTGATTCTGAGCGCCGACAACTGAGCGCAGACTGCAAATGGCGCATGTCGGGCCACGCTTGGGCCCGACATAAGTCTACAAGCCCAGGTGAATACTGATTCCGCAGACTGTAATCGCAGCTCCCGCCAGGGCGTGAGAGTACCTTTCGAGACGGCCAAAGGGCAGACGATTAATCCCGAGTTTCAGAGCGATCGCCAGGATGACCATGGTCAGAATGGTGGTCAATCCGAACACCAGCACGACCATCGTGACCCCGTACCAGCTATTCCTGGCGGCCGGGTAAATGAGTAGTGGAATCAACGGTTCACACGGGCCAAGGACGAAAATGATGAATATCGTCCACACCGACGCCGGACGCTTGTGGCTTGCGGTCGCTGACTGCTGATGACCAAAGTGGGTGTGCGTGTGCTTGCGACCGCCTCGCCTGAGTCCCCAGACGGTGTAGATTAGGCCAAAAGCAATTAGTGCCCAGGCGGCCAGGTCTCCTCGCACGGATTCGATAGATTCGAGGTGGAAGACCGCTGTGCCGGCAAGCACGCCGACCAGGCCGAGCACTACTGATCCGAGAACATGTCCGACGCCGCAAAGCGCGGTGACTATCGCCATCCGAGTGGTGGTCCAGCTTCTCACTTTGGCCAAAGCGACAAAGGGGATATAATGATCGGGTCCGAGCAGAGTATGGATTACCCCAATGGACGCGGCAGAAGCAAGCAGAGTAGCGATTTCCTGGTTCATGCTGGTTGTCTCTTCATTCGATGTCCAAATCCAAGCAACCAAGATACGACGATTGTCTCGGTCCGGCGATCTCTTTCGTGCGCAATTCTTGCGACGATTCGAGCAGACTGGTCTGCCCAGTGGGGATCAGCCATTCCAATCTGGTTACCCCTGTCCAAGCCAATCAGATAGTATCAGTCCGTACTAAGACATGCACATAATATATTGATCATCAAGATGTTATCGGGAATATTTAGTGCGTTACTTGATAACAAATCAAACTCCCTGATCGGTTAATAGAGAATCGGAATCTGAGTTCCTTTTGAACGGCGTAACCACTTGTGAGGAGGTCAAGTAGGGGGGAACGTGCGCAAGCCCCGTTACATTAATGTACTCTGAGCTTCACATTTTAGGGGAGTATGTCCTCAAACCTGCTCGTAACTGATGAAAAGAGGGTCTTCACGAACTTGGCGTGATTCTTGCAACAAGGGGTGATAACTGGCCATATGCCTTGACTTTCGGGCCTTATGATGTATATTGTAGCGCTTAGAGGACTTGACGATCTTGCGACTCAATCCTTACTGCCTTTAGGTCCCGCAAGAAGTTTTTGGCCGGTGAAAAAGACAGAGTCTTCTCGATGAGGTCCGCTGGCTTTTTTTTGCGTCTGCGGCACTGTACCGATTTGTGGGGAATCGGTCGGTCTACAGATGCACTTGGAGGAAAGATGACGAGACGAGGTTTACTCCTCAGCCTGTTACTGCCAATACTGATTAGCCCGACTTTCTTTGGCTCCGATGTCTCCGCACAGACCGGCGGTGTCGGTGATCCCGAGTGGGCGCCGATTGTTACACTGCCGAACGATACGACCATTGTCTGGTGCGATGCCGATTCCATCTGCTACGACATAGTTGTCTGGGATCCCGATGCGACCGACTCGATCAGCGTGTCGCTGGTGAGTGGGCCGATTCAATACACTCCCCGGGTGTTCGGTCGCGAGTTTACAACGACCATCTGCTTTTGGCCCGAGACAAGCGGGGAATACGAATTCATCTGGCGCTTTGTCGATCGCCAGGACCATGTGGTGCTTGATACCGTAGTGTACACTGTCGAGGCGGGCGCGCCGCCGATTATCGAGGATCAGAGCTTCAGCAGCAAATCGTGCGACTTGCGGGCATCTCGCATCTTGCCATTGGTGTACGCAGGTAGCGGCCTAACTTTCTCCCTTCTCTTCGGTCCCGGGACGATAGACCCGTCGACAGGCATCATAACCTACCAGCCTGACACATCGGGCGTTTTCGTTTTCCGAGTCGCCCTGGATTCGGATTGCGGGAGTGACACAGCAACGATTTCCGATGAAGTTGTTCTCAATCTCCCGCCGCAGTGCATAGGTTTTGATTCAACTATTTATCTCTGCGATCCGCAGAAGATTTGTTTCGACGTTTTCGCGTCTGACCCCGACGGCGACCCGTTTGAACTGAGCATGCTTGAAGGCCTCGGGACGTTCGTGCAGACTTCTGATACTTCCGGGCAGACCTGTTTCACTCCTCGCGATGTTGATTCGGCTCGCTACGTGTTCATCTTCCGCGCGGCTGACAGCTGTGTACTTTCGCTGTCTGGACAGGCACTCTCGGAACCGTACTGCTGTCTGGACACGGTCAAGATAGACGTGATTATTACCCGCCCCGGCGAGTTGTCCTGTTCGATAGATACCACGATCAAACTGTGTGTTCCGCCCGAGGAAATACCCGAGCAGCTATGTCTGCCGGGTTTTACCAGTACGTGGCCGAACACTTCGATCTCGTTCGGTACCCTCAAGGGGGATACCCTTTGCTTTGAGACCGACACCCTTGGTGTCTATGTTATCCGATATGTGGGAGCCGATACCTGCGGTCATGCGGATACGTGTGTTACCCGAATTACTCTCAAAGGAAACCATGTTCCGTACGTAACCATGGCGGAAGATTATGCCATCGAGTTGTGTGTCCCGGAGACGATCTGCTTCGCGGCAACGGCGGATGATATCGACTTTGACATTTCCCGTGTCTCTCTGAACTATGGTTACTACAACCAGGCTTCGGGGATGGCTTGTTTTGAGGCTGATACGGCGGGCATCTACACGATAATCATGTCAGCCGTCGACGAATGCGGAGCGTACGACACTGATACAACGATTGTGACAGTTGATCTTAGTCAGTCTCCGACAGTTAATCTGGGTGACGACCGTCAGATCACTCTGTGCGCGAGGGAGGAAATCTGCATTGATGCCGCCGTAACCGGAGAGAGAATTCAGTTCTACAGCACTTCTTCGGGCGCTTACTATAATGAGGCGACTCACCAGGTGTGTTTCACTCCGGAAACCTCTGGAAGCTACGAAGTGTTTCTGCGGGTTGAGGATGCCTGCGACAACATCGTAGCCGATACGATTCAAGTTGATGTCACGCTTGGGAGCGCGCCGAGCATTACGGGGTTTGCCGACAGTACTGTTTACCTCTGCTATCCAAGGGAAATCTGTCTCGATCTCAATATCTCCGATCCTGATAGTGACATCACTTCGATCAAAGTGAATCGCGGGAAGTATGTCAACGGCCAGGTCTGTTTTGTGCCGTATAACATGACCCGCTACCCGCTGATAGTCACAGTTACTGATAAGTGCAATCATGTGGTCAAGGACACAGCATGGGTTGATGTCAAGACGGATCAGGGGATCAAGTTGGTCGTTCCCCGGGACACGACGATCTTCCTGTGTGCGCCGGATACGTTGTGTTTCCCGGTGGGTGGCGTGCCTGATGGCGCTCAGGTGACGGTTAAGGGGATCGCGTCGTGGTGGGATGCGGCGACGAAGTCGGTTTGTTTCTATTCGGATTGTTGTTTGGAGAACAAGCTAACGGTATCGGTGAAGACAGCCTGTGGGACGTATTCCGGCAGCTTCACGGTGAGCGTCCAGACCAACAGCCGTCCGCTGGTCCTGCTGCCGAAAGATACCACGGTATTTTTGTGCGAGCCGACGC
>Ga0315276_10002202_pt1 | contig 17761 bp, 18 predicted proteins | sample YL17G05_0_MG_FD_204542 | JGI IMG/M metagenome (GOLD analysis project Ga0315276, IMG submission 204542) | Sediment microbial communities from Yellowstone Lake, YNP, Wyoming, USA - YL17G05_0 | ecosystem: Environmental > Aquatic > Freshwater > Lake > Sediment | place: USA: Wyoming | collected... | reverse complement strand
TTTCTTCACGCTCATTCACATTTAACCTTTGATATTTTGACATACGCAACACCCCTTTCTTCCGGTATAGTATACCAGAGTTAAGTGTTGCGCTAGTAACTAGAGCCCAGGAAGTCGCTCCGGCGGCGCGCAAAGGTTCCGCCACCCACTGAAGCGGAAAATTTTACTGTGGGAGCGAATGGGAAATTATTACGGGTGACACTCCCGAGCCTTTTTTCATGGAAGAGGCGGTCCGGGGTGGGGCTATCACGCTCTGCCGGTGTTGTATACAAGGGTCTAAGTTACGTGCAAGAGTCGGACACAGCCTCTTATAGAACAAAAGGCAAGGGAGTGGCAGGACCCGTAATAATTTCACTGAGGGAGTGGCAGGACCCGTAAAATTTTCTGAAAGGCTATATGCAGATAAAACCTAACCTGCAGTTCTCGGTCGTATGCGACGATGTGAGGCGGGAGGAGAACTGCAAGTTCATGCTTATAGGCATCTTCGAGGCGATAAACGCCAAGAAGTTCCCGGCCACGCACGCATCCTTATATGTCGTGAACCGGTGGTGCAAGGGTGCAGGCGCCTTCAAGCAGAACATACGCATCGTCAACTCCATGGACAGCGTCGTCGTCTTCAAGACAGGCGACCAGCCGTTCGAATTGGGGGATATAGACGGCCACCATACGCTCGTTTCGAAGATCAACAATATCGTATTTCCGGTCGTGGGAAAATACTGGGTCGAGATCATGCTTGACGGCGATCTCGTCCTGAATTACCCCATCATACTGAAAGAGATGAAAAATGAACAGGATCGATAGGGCTTTTAAAAGTCTCAAAGCGCGGAAGAAGAAGGCCTTCATAGCCTACATCACGGCAGGCGATCCCGATATCGCCTCGACTGGTAGGCTCGTCCTCGGGCTGGAGGGCTCGGGTGTCGATATCATCGAGCTCGGAGTGCCGTTCTCCGACCCGGTAGCTGACGGGCCGACGATACAGGCCGCCTCCCAGCGCGCGCTCGCAAAGGGAGTGACGGTCAGGAAGATACTCGGCATGGTGAAAACTCTTCGGGCGAAGACCCAGATACCGCTCGTCCTGATGACGTACTACAATCCTGTATTGAGGTACGGATTGAATAGTTTCTTCTCCGCCTGCCGCAACTCAGGAGTAGACGGCGTAATAGTGCCGGACCTGCCGGCCGAGGAGTCTTCGGAGCTGATAAGAGCGGGCCGGGCCTCCGGCGTCGCGACGATATTCCTCGTAGCGCCGACGTCAACGCCCCGGCGGGTAAAAGATATAACGAAGAAGTCGAAAGGGTTCATCTACTACGTCTCACTGACCGGCGTTACAGGCGCCAGAAGCAAGCTGCCTCCGGACATTGTGGCGAATATCAGGCGCATAAAGCATGCCTCCGGCAAGCCTGTGGCTGTAGGTTTCGGCGTGTCGAGCGCGCCTCAGGCCTACGGCCTGGCCAGGGTGGCTGACGGCGTCATCGTGGGGAGCGCCATCGTAAAGATCATCGGCGAAAAGAAGAATATCGTTTCCCGGGTTTCAAGGTTCGCAAAGTCGCTGGCGAAGGCCATACATAGTGCCTGGTAAATCCAAAAATAACGTATACGCTGTCATACTTGTCGGCGGAAAGGGCAAGCGGCTGAGGCCGCTTTCTACCGACGAGCGGCCAAAGGCGTTCCTGTCGGTCACCAGGGACAGGAAAAGCATGCTCGCCAGGACAGTGCATAGGATAGCCGGGCTCGTCCCATCCTCCCGGATCGTCGTCGTTGCCAACAGGATGCATGCAAGGCTCGTCAGGCGGGATCTCCCGGATATAAAGAAGGCGAACCTGATACTGGAGCCGGTATCGAGGAATACTGCGCCGGCAATCGCGCTCGCATCGAACGTCATAACGAAACGCGATCGGGACGCAGTCATGGTGGCGCTGCCGACAGACCACTATATAGACGGTGAGAGTAAGCAGCTCGACTGCCTCAGGAAGGGGATAGGGCTGATAAGCCAAAAGCGTAGCGCCATCGCCGTTTTGGGGCTTAAGCCCATGCATCCGTCTACGCAGTTCGGGTATATCAAGCTCGGGCGACCGGTGGCCGGCAGCCGCGGGATATACAGCGTCGAGAGATTTGTCGAGAAGCCCGATCTTGAGACCGCGAAGAAGTACATGAGGAGCGGAAGGTATCTGTGGAACTCCGGCATATTCATATTCAACGCGCAACAGCTCATGAAGACGCTCGAGGCCTGCGCGCCTAAGATATCCGCCATGCTGGGCCGCGGGAAGATGACCGAAAGAGTTTATGCCAAAATGCCCGATGTCTCGTTCGACTATGCCGTCATGGAGAAGGCGAAGGAGATCTACTGCGTCAGAGGTTCGTACGGCTGGAGCGACGTGGGCAGTTTCAGGGCCCTGAAGAGCGTATTGAAGAGAGAATCGCGAAGGTTCGTTGAAAAAAACGGGAAGATCATAAAGATAATATGAGGATACTCGGTTTGGATTTTGGGACCAAACGTATAGGCGTCGCGATGAGCGATGAACTCCTCATCACTGCGCAGGGGATGGAGACGATCGAAAGCCGGGACCTGAAAGCGGATATCGAGGCTATAAATAAGGTGATCGCCCAGAACGGAGTCTGCGAAGTGGTCGTCGGACTACCTCTCAGCATGGACGGCACTCACAGCGCCAAGACCAGGGAGACCCTGGAGTTCGTCGACAGGCTGGCAAAGTCAGTGCAGGTCCCGGTGAAGACTTATGACGAGCGCCTCACGACGATGCAGGCCGAGAAGGCGCTACTCGAGGCGGACATGAGCCGCGCAAAACGTAAGGGTTTGAGAGACAAGCTGGCGGCCCAGCTGATACTGCAGTCGTATCTCGATTCTAGAAAGAGAGGGCCTTAATGCGCGCTATTACGAGGCTCGACAACGGCCTCAATGTCCTGGCTGACCCCATGTCTAACATGGAGTCGGTAGCCATAGGAATATGGATCCGCGCAGGCGGAAGATATGAGGACCGCGCCACGAGCGGCATAAGCCACCTCCTCGAGCACCTCCTCTTCAAGGGCACCGTAAAGCGCGACATGAAGACGATAAAAGAGGCCATAGAGGGCCGCGGCGGCAGTTTTAACGGGTTTACCTCCGAAGAACATACTTGTTATCTGGTAAAGCTTCTCGCCAAAGACGCCGCTCTCGGTATCGATATATTGAGCGACATGGTGCTCGACCCGAAACTCGACGAGTCGGAACTGAAGAAAGAGAAGGACGTCATCATAGAAGAGATCAACATGTATAAGGACATACCGTCCCACTATGTCCACGAGATACTGGCGGAGATGATGTGGCCGGACCAGCCGCTCGGGATGCCGCTCGCCGGCACCGTCGAGTCAGTAAAGGCCATTACGCGCGAGATGGTCGTCGCGTACAAGGATAAGTATTACAACCCCGCAAACATGCTCCTCATGGCAGCAGGCCATATGGACGAAGAGGAGCTGGTCGGGGATGCTAAGAGATATCTGTCGGGCGCGAAAGCGAAAGAGCGCTCCGAATTCAGAAAAGCGGACACCAGCCAGGACAAGCCGCGCCTTATCGTGCATGCTAAAGATACCGAACAGACGCACATGGCGCTCGGCATCCATGCGCCGGACAGGTTCGATCCTGATAAGCACGCCCTGAGTATCCTTAATATAATACTGGGCGCGAACATGTCGTCGCGGCTCTTCCACATAGTGCGCGACGAGATGGCGCTCTGCTACGAGATCTCTTCGAGCATACGCCGCTACGATGACTGCGGCGCGTTCGTGGTGGGCGCCGGCGTCGACAAGAAGAAGCTTGCCAGGGCGCTCGAGGTCATATTGAAAGAGCTCGGCCGGACGAGGAGAGAGCCTATCGGCGCCGAAGAGCTTAAACGGGCCAAGGAATATTATAAAGGGCAGCTCCTCTTCGCCCTGGAAGACACCATGAGCCGCATGCTCTGGCTAGGCGAGAAGGTCATGGCCGGCGAGAAGGACCTTGACCCCAAAGTGATACTGGCCAAGGTCGACGCAGTCAGCTCTGAGGATGTGATGAGGGCCGCCAATACCGTCTTCAAGGAAGACCGCCTTAACTGCGCGGTAATAGGGCCTATAAAGGGAGAATCCGAGATCAGGGAGGCGCTGCATCTTTAATCCCCTCCGCAGAATGTGTTCTGCGTCGGGGAGGGAGCATCTGAGGATATTCGTATAAAATTTCCAAGAATAAAAGGGCTCCACATGAGAGGCTCATTACCGCTATTCAGGGTCTTCGGCATATCGATAAAGGTGCATGCCACCTTCTTCCTGCTCCTTCTACTGGCGCTCTCCGGCGGCGTGCGCATGGTCATCCTCATCACAGCCGTCTTCTTCTTCGTCACGGTCCACGAGCTCTGCCACAGCCTCGTGGCAAAGAGGTTCGGCATAAAGGTGCGGGAGATAACGCTCTTTCCGATAGGCGGTATCTCGTCGATGTCGAAGATGCCGGAGAAACCGGTCCAGGAGCTCCTGATAGCGATCGCAGGGCCTCTCTCGAACATCGCCGTCGTCCTCGTATTCTTCTTTCCTGTAAAATACCTTATCGGGCCCGAGAACCTGTTCCACCAGCTCTCGACGAAGACCTGGCAGCTCACAGTCGCTTACATCTACTGGATAAACCTCGCGCTTGCGGGTTTCAACCTGTTGCCGGCGTTCCCGATGGACGGCGGAAGGGTCCTGAGGGCGCTCCTTGCGATGCGCCTCGGCTACCAGAAGGCCACGCACATCGCCGTCAACTTCGGCCACGTATTCGCGCTCGCCTTCGCGTATTTCGGCATAATCAAGCTGAACCTGATACTGGTCATAATAGCGGTCTTCGTCTATATAGCCGCTTCCAACGAGGAGCTGCAGGTCGAGGTGAAAGAGACCTTGAAAAGATTCAGGGTTTGCGATATACTTCCCCGTGATTTTGTCACATTGCCCGGCTCCACGACGCTGGCAAAGGTCCTGGAGCGCGTATTCCATTCGCATCAGGAGGATTTTCCGGTCGTCGACAACGGCGTCATGACTGGTTTCATCACGCGGCAGGATATCATGAAGGGCATGCACTCTCTCGGCGCAGGCGCTAAAGTGAGCGAGATCATGCGGACTAAAGTCCCGAAGGTCAGGCAGGCCGATTCTCTCATAAAGGTCCAGCATATCATGCAGGAGACGGGCCTGAGGGCCCTGCCGGTATTGAAAGACGATAAAGTGATAGGTGTGGTCACTCTCGAGGATGTGGGGAGGGTCTACGCGATGGCGTCGCAAGTTTCGCATTAAAGCGAGGTGAAGATATGAGATTTTTCGCGACAAAGATATTCGGGAGTAACGCCGCAAACAAGGTCCTGATAGCGCCGAGCATATTGTCGGCAGACTTCTCGCGGCTGGGCGAGGAGATAAGGAAGGTCGAAGAGGCCGGAGCCGACTGGATCCACGTCGATGTCATGGACGGCCACTTCGTGCCCAACCTCACCGTAGGAGCAGTCGTCGTGAAGTCGATAAGGCCGGTCACGAAATTGCCGCTCGATGTCCACCTAATGATAGACAATCCGGAAAGGTATGTCGAGAGCTTCGTTAAGGCCGGGAGCGACATCATAACGTTCCATGCCGAGGTCCAGGAGGACCCAAAAGAGATCATCAGGCTCATCAAGTATTTCAAGAAGAAGGTCGGCGTCTCCATCAGGCCGAAGACCGGCCTTAAGGCGATAGAACAGATCCTGCCGATGGTGGATATGGTCCTCATCATGACGGTGGAGCCGGGGTTCGCGGGGCAGGAGTTCATCTTGGACTGCCTTCCGAAGATAGAGGAACTGAGGAAGGTATTCAAGAAAGATATACAGGTGGACGGCGGGGTGAACGAATCTACCGCCGCTGAGGTCATAAAGGCGGGCGCCAACGTCATAGTCGCCGGCTCGTCGGTATTCGGGACAAAGGATTATGCTCAGGCGATCAAAAAATTAAGAGGAGGAGAATAGATGGGCGGCATAAAATTCGGGACGGACGGCTGGAGGGCGGTCATAAGCGAGGACTTCACGTTTGACAATGTAAAGAAGGTGGCGCAGGCCGTTGCCGACTATATAAAGAACGACTGCAAGGATTTAAAGGTGAAAGAGGAGAAGACGGTCGTCGGCTACGATACGCGGTTTCTCTCCGAAAAATACGCGGAGCTGATGGCCTGCGTATTTGCCGCGAACGGCATCAAGACGGTCCTTGCCGACAGGCCGACACCGACGCCGTCGGTAAGCTTCACCATCAAGGACAGGGGTTACATCGGCGGCATCATGATCACCGCGAGCCACAATCCCGCGCGTTATAACGGCATAAAGTACAAGGCCTACTATGGCGGTTCCGCCGCTCCGGAGATGACGAAGAAGTTCGAAGAGTACCTTGATAAGAGCCCCGTTAAATACATGACGCTTGCGGACGCGAAGGCGCAAGGCCTCGTCGTTATCGAGGACATCATCGCGAAGCATATGGATTTCGTGCGAAAGTACGTCAATATAAAACTGCTGAAGTCGAGCCGTCTAAAAGTCCTCGCCGATTCGATGTACGGCACGGGAAACGATTATATCGCGGAGCTGCTTAAGGGCGGCAAGTGCAAGGTCGATACGATACACGACGAGCTCAATCCAAGCTTTTGCGGGATAAACCCCGAGCCGATCATGCCGAACCTGAAAGAACTGGCCGAGAAGACGAAGCGAGGCAAGTACGATATAGGGTTGGCTACCGACGGCGACGCCGACAGGCTCGGCGTGGCCCTGCCGAACGGCAAGCTCCTGACCGGCCATAAGGTCATGACTCTTATGCTCCTCCACCTCCTGGAAGACAGAAAGATGAGAGGCAGCGTCGTCCAGACGATATGCGGGACCTTCCTCATCGAGAAGATCTGCAAGAAGTACGGCCTGAAGATGCGCGAGACGCCGGTCGGATTCAAGTATATATGCGACCTGATGCTCAAAGAGGACGTCCTGATAGGCGGAGAGGAGACCGGCGGGGTGGCGTTCAAGAACTCCATACCCGAGAGGGACGGCGTCCTCTCAGGGCTTCTCATCCTCGAGATGATGGCCGCGAGGAAGAAGAAGATACTGGATATATTGAAGAAGATCGACAAAGAGTACGGCACTTACGAGTACCGCCGCCTCGACGTCAAATATCCGGACGACAAGAAAGCGAAGCTGATGGATGCGTTGAAGGCGAAGGCGCCTAAAGAGATGCTGGGCAAGAAGATCGTCCAGACGAAGACGACCGACGGCTACAAGTTCATCTGTGAGGACAAGTCATGGCTCATGATGAGGCTCTCCGGCACAGAGCCGATCCTGAGGATCTATGCCGAGGCCTCCAGCGAGAAGAAGGCGTTCCAGATACTCGAGTTCGGCAAGTCGCTGGCTTACAGCGTATAGGATGTCACTGAAGGATACAATTGGATAAATCGTTAATACGCAACTTCTCCATCATAGCCCACATCGACCACGGGAAGTCGACGCTTGCGGACCGGATACTCCAGTTTACGGGCGCGATAAGCGACCGGGAGTTCCACGACCAGATCCTCGACGATATGGACCTCGAGCGCGAGCGCGGTATCACGATAAAGGCGAGCGCCGTCAGGATCGACTACAAGTCCAGGGACGGCACGACCTATGAGTTCAACCTTATCGATACCCCCGGACATGTCGACTTCACTTATGAGGTATCAAAATCGATCGGCGCCTGCGAAGGCGCGCTCCTCGTCGTCGATGCCTCCCAGGGCGTAGAGGCGCAGACCGTCGCGAACCTGTACCTCGCTATGGAACATAACCTTGTTATCATACCCATCATCAATAAGATCGATCTTGCCAGCGCCCGCATAGATCAGGTAAGGCACGAGATCTCGGATATCCTCGGCCTTGAAAAGTCGGATATACTCCTTGCCAGTGCGAAGCTCGGCAAGGGGACCGAAGATATTCTCGAGGCGGTCATCAAGAAGATCCCCGCGCCGACCGGTGATGCGGCAAATCCTCTTCAGGCGCTTATATTTGATTCAAAGTTCGATACGTACAAGGGCGTTGTGGTGCTCATCAGGCTCATGAACGGCGCCCTGAAAAAGGGCATGAAGATCATAATGATGGCGACGAAGAATACCTACGATATACAGGAGGTGGGTGTCTTCAACCCGCGCCAGACCGAAGTCGGCGAACTCTCCTGCGGGGAGGTCGGGTACATCACGTGCAATATCAGGGACGCCAAGGAAGTTTCCGTAGGAGACACCATCACCGACGCCCAAAGCCCTGCCGCGTCGCCTCTCGCCGGCTACAAAAAAGTGCACCCGATGGTCTTCAGCGGTTTCTATCCGGCGAACAGCGCGGATTTCCTGGCCCTTAAGGCGGCGATAGAGAAGCTGCGGCTTTCAGACGCGGCGTTCATATTCGAGATGGAAAAGTCGGCGTCTCTGGGCATGGGGTTCAGGTGCGGTTTTCTGGGGCTTCTCCACATGGAGATCGTCCAGGAGCGGCTCGAACGGGAGTTCGACCTCAATCTCGTCGTCACGACGCCGAGCGTTGTTTACAGGATGCTGATGAGGGACGGTACCGTCGTGGATGTGGACAACCCCGTAAAGCTGCCCAACCTGGGTGAGATAGATGAGACCGAGGAGCCGTACGTGCGGGCCTATATCATCATCCCGAAAGAGTCTATCGGGACGGTCCTGGAACTTTCGGAATCACGCCGGGGCTCATACGTCTCGACGGAATATCTGGATGAGGCGAGGGCCAGGATAGTCTACGACATCCCGCTCTCCGAGGTTATCGTCGATTTTTACGACAGGATAAAGTCGGTGACCAGGGGCTACGGCTCGCTCGATTATGAATTCCTCGACTACCGGCCGACGAACGTCGTGAAGCTCGACATACTGATAAACGGCGAGGTCTACGATGCCTTTTCGTCGCTCGTATTCAAGGACAGGGCGTACGCAAAGGGCAAGGCCATCATCGAGAAGCTGAAGGAGACGATCCCGAGGCATCTATTTCAAATAATACTGCAGGCCGCCATCGGCGGGCAGGTCATTGCGCGTGAGACGATAAAAGCCGTCGGAAAGAACGTCACGGCCAAATGTTACGGCGGCGACATAACCAGGAAGAGGAAGCTCTGGGAGAAACAGAAGGCCGGCAAGAAGAAGATGAAGCAGTTCGGCAAGGTGGAGATACCCCCGGAAGCGTTCTTCGCGGCCCTCAAGGCCTAATCCAGATTTTGACAAAGCAAAACCCAGATTTTGACAAAGCAAAATCTGGGTAGGGAAACCCTTTGGAAAGTCCAAAATTTGCTCTGTCAAATTTTGGGCAAAATCTGGATATGGAAAATTGACTGAAAAGTCCAAAATTTGCTCTGTCAAATTTTGGGCCTAAAGGAAAGAAATCATATCATGCCAAAGAGCAGATTGCGCTCAGAGATCAGGGAGTGGGTAGAGTCGATACTCATAGCGTTCATCATCGCCATCGTTCTGCAGACGTTCGTCATACAGGCATTCAAGATACCGTCGGGCTCGATGATCCCGACGTTCAATATAGGGGACAGGATATTCGTAAATAAGTTCCTCTACTGCGCGCGCATCCCGTTCGTCAATATCAGGCTGCCCATAATGGATGTGCGCCAGCCGAAGAGAGGTGACATAATAGTCTTCCAGTCGCCGGAGGAACCGAAGAAAGACTTCGTGAAGAGGCTCGTCGCCTTTGACGGCGAGACCGTCGAGATAAGAGACGGAAAGATATTAGTGAACGGTAAGCCTGTGAGCGAACCATCGCTTCGGTCCGCGGCCTATTACAATGCAGGCGACTACGGAAAAGAAGGAGAAGCCGTGCGCGTGCCGAAAGGTTCTTTTTACGCCCTCGGCGACAATAGCGCAAACTCCAGAGATTCCCGGTATTGGGGGTTCGTGCCAAGGCGCAACCTGATCGGCAAGGCGGTCTTCATATACTGGCCTCTCTACAGAATGAAGGTCATAAAATGAATCTGGCGAACAAGATATCGATAGCGAGGATAATATCGATACCGTTCTTCATAGCGGCGATCGTCTATTCGAGGATGGACCTGGCGCTATTGGTCTTTCTCCTCGCCGTGATCTCCGACGGAGTAGACGGGTTAGTCGCGCGGACGCTGAAACAGAAGACGCAGCTCGGCACGATACTCGATCCCGTAGCTGACAAGATGCTCCTTGTAAGCGCCTACATATGCCTTTCGGTAGCAGGCAATATCCCGCAGCACCTGAGGCTGCCGCCATACGTTCCTATCGTAATAATCTCGCGCGACACGCTCATCGTCCTCGGCTCAGTGATGGTCTATCTCCTGAAGGGTGATATCAAGGTATCGCCGAGCATCATAGGAAAGATGACGACGTTCTTTCAGATGATCACGATAGTCTGCATACTGGTCCGGTTTGAACATTCGAGCCTCATCTGGAATATCGCGGTAGTCCTGACGGTAATCTCCGGTATAGACTATGTCTTGAAGGGCAGTAAATTGTTGGGCGAAAACAGTGTATTGAAGAGGACAGAATGATAATCTCGATCCTGGCCTTTATAGCATCTGCCGTATTGGCATATCTCATAGGCTCGTTCCCGACCAGCTACATACTGGCGAAGGCGATGAAGGGCATCGACATCCGCCAGGTAGGCTCGCAGAACGCCGGCGCTACCAACGTCCTGAGGACTGTCGGCAAATTACCTGCCGCCATCACGCTGGTAGTGGATATCCTAAAAGGCGTATTTGCGGTGACGGTCGTCGCGAAACTATTCTATTCGTTCGGCATAGACCTCGTCTTCGAGTTCTACCAGGGGCTGATCGGCCTCATAGTAGTATGCGGCCACATATGGAGCGTATTCCTAAGATTTAAAGGAGGGAAGGGGGTAGCTACCACGCTCGGTGTCGGTCTTGGCATAACTCCATTGGCTTTACTCCCCACTGTTTTAATATGGGTCGTCGTCTTTTCGGTCTCCAGCTATGTATCTTTAGCTTCCATCATCTCGCTCATGCTATTTCCGTTCGTCGCCTGCCTCGCTAACTACAGCTTCTATACAGTCCTCTTTGCCGTAACGATATGCAGTCTGTCGATCTACAAGCACAAAGAGAATATAAAGAGGCTGCTTAAGGGCCAGGAGTCCAAGACCCGCATCTTCAAGAGGATGAAATAGCCATTTTCCGCCTAGTTCCATATACCAATGTTAGTATTCAAAAAAGCAAGATTTAGCACCTTGACGCTCGTAAAATGGTAATGTATACTTAATTAGAAAGGAAAAGGAGCATATTTTTTTGGTGCTAAATTAAAATGTTTTAAAAAGTCCTTACCGATGGGTGCTAAGATGAGAGAGGTAGTATTCAAGAACCTAATCTCGGTAAACGCAAGGAAGAAAGACACCTTCTTGCAAGAGGTCTTCGAGAAAGACGGGGTAGTGGCGAAGACCGAAAGAAGGTGTTTTTATTATATAAAGGACATACTTCATCTGGAAAAACAGGAAGACCTTCAGAAATGGATCGATTCACAGGGCGGCTCCGGCGCTGTAACAAAGAGGCAGTTCTATATCTTCAGGGAACACAAAGACAAGTCCGGCGAAGACAGGCTCCTCTGCAAGATCCTGGGGACGTTCTATGTCATCGTCGACAGCATAGTCTATACTATAGCGTTTTTGCATTCTTTCAGGGTCGTATTCGTGAAGGGGACTTTAGCAAAATAGGAGGAGGTGCCTATGCCCTATATTGTTACGAGAAGGCTTTATAATGTGCTGGGGAAGAAGATATCGAGGTATTTTAACTGCAGGAGGGCAAAGAAGCTATATAACGAGATAAGCCGCGGCATGGCTTTCTTTGAGTCCAAATATCTGAAGGCCAGGTTGCACCACACGTAAAAATAGCGTTTTCTCCCTGAAACAGGCCCTTAAAACAAAGGAGGTTTTTAAAGGGCCTTTTTTTATTGTTTCCTGCCAAGATTTTGCCCGCCTGCCTTGACAATATGAAATTTGTATGATATACTTGCTGTTCATTTATGCCTATGGATATAATAACGAGATTTAACTGGGTAGACATTTTAGTTCTAATTATAGTATTTAGAATAAGTTACGTCGCTTTTCAGGACGGTTTAAGCCACGAGATATTCCCCCTGATAGGCACCCTGGGTACCGCGATAATAGCCCTCCATTATTATCATAATATAGCTATATTAATACATGATAATGCGGTTAAATTGCCCATAAAGCTTCTCGACTTTTTGAGTTTTGTAGTGTTCCTTATAGGGGTAGGCCTCTTATTCAAGCTCCTGAGGGCCGTCTCTGATAAGATAATCAAGGTGACGTGGCATCCGCTGGTAGAAAAGCTCGGCGGGCTCCTCTTCGGCTTCATGCGCTCAGCAGTGGTGGCGAGCATAATTCTGATGATACTCGCGCTCATGCCTGTTTCGTACCTGCAGCACTCCATAAGGGAAAGGTCCTTCATGGGCATGCACTTTTTGCGGATAGTGCCTGCTGTCTATGGGAAGGTGTCAGGGCTGCTGCCGAGGTTCAAGGTTGAGACTAAAGAGGTCGGCGGAGAAGAGATCGTGCAGGACCTGGCCGCTGACAAGTCCATAGCGATAAAGTAATATAGTTTAAATATTTTTTTGAGCTGTCCCTAGAATGTCTTAAGATCTGCACATTCTCGGGACGATTTTTTCTGCGTGAGCGCAAAACCCCAGGAGGAATTCAATGAGGCTTATCGATCTTTACAGGCTTGTGGTCAAGAGAGGTATCGCAAACGACCCGCGCACGGCTTCAGAGATAAAAGATTCACTGAAGAAGTCGCGGGGAGAGTTCCGTAAATCAAAAGGTCCGGATAAGAAGGCCTTTGACAGGGAAGCGCTTGCGAACCCTTACGCCGATACCAGGATCCTTTACGGCGACCCTGACAGGGACGTGAAGACGGTGATGGTCGGGATCGACATGGAGATGCCCGAGATCCTGGCAGCGGACAGACTGAATGACAAGGGCGAGACTATCGACCTCGTCATGGCCCATCACCCGGAAGGAGCCGCATGGGCGAAGTTCTACGACGTGATGCGCATTCAGGTCGCGATGCTTAAGAAACTCGGCATATCGGCCGAAGTGGCCGAGGAGATGCTCAAAGAGCGGATGGCCGAGGTGGAGAGGGCGGTCGCTCCCGCGAACCACATGAGGAGCGTCGACATAGCCCGCCTTCTCGACATGCCTTACATGTGCTGCCATACGCCGGCGGATAACCATGTCGTGACTTATTTACAGAAGCTCTTCGACAGGAAGAGGCCGGAGAAGCTGTCGCAGGTCCTCGGCATATTGAAATCGATACCCGAATACTTTGACGGGATGAAGAAGAACGCCGGTCCGCGCATACTTATAGGCGATCCCAAGAAAAAGGCGGGCAAGATATTCGTCGACATGACCGGAGGGACCGAAGGGCCTAAGAAGATATTCCCGCGCCTTTCCCAGGCCGGCGTCGGCACTATCGTAGCGATGCACCTCAGCGAGGAGCACTTTAAGCATGCGAAAGGCGAGCATATCAACGTCATCATCGCCGGCCACATAGCCAGCGATACGCTCGGCCTGAACCTTCTTCTGGACGCCGTAGAGAGAGTCGAAAAGCTTAAAATTGTACCGGCTTCAGGCTTTGTGAGGATAAAGAGGTAGATGCCGATACCGGAAAATATAATAGACCAGGTCCTCGAGCGGACCGACATAGTGGAGGTCATCTCACGCTATGTCGGGCTCAAAAAGACAGGCAGGAACTACAAGGCGCCGTGCCCGTTCCACCATGAAAAGACGCCGTCGTTCGTAGTCAGCCCGGATAAGCAGATATACCACTGCTTCGGCTGCGGGGCGGGTGGTAACGTATTCTCGTTCCTGATGAAGCACGAGAACCTGCAATTTCCGGAGGTCATAGAGATGCTGGCCGAGAAGTCCGGCATCGAGCTGCCGCGCGACAGCAGGCGGCAGGGCGCTGACGCGCTCTCAAGCCAGCTTTACAAAATAAACGAGCTCGCGTGCCAGTTCTTCCAAGCGAACCTCGCGAATAACAAGGCCGCCGGCGATTACCTTGCTTCGAGGGGCGTCGGCGCCGAGGCGATAAAGAAGTTCAAGATAGGTTGCGCGCCTGACGCCTGGGAAGGCCTTTTGAATTCCTTAAAGGCAAAAGGCATAGCCGCGGCAATGGTGGAAAAGGCGGGGCTCGCGATATCGAACGAACGGGGCGGCCACTACGACAGGTTCAGGAACAGGATAACATTTCCGATAATGGACCTGAAGGAGAGGGTCCTCGGCTTCGGCGCAAGGGTGATGGATGCGAGCCTGCCCAAATACCTTAACTCGCCAGAAACGCCGATATACTACAAGGGAAGGAACCTCTACGGGCTGAACGCCAGCAAGGAGTCGATAAAGAGAGAGGGCCACGCGCTCATCGTTGAAGGCTATCTGGACTTCCTGATACCGTTCCAGGCGGGCGTGCAGAATATAATCGCGACGCTGGGGACGGCGCTCACGATAGACCAGATCAAGCTCATCAAGCGTTTTGCAGGCACGGTGGTGACGGTCTACGACCCTGACGAAGCCGGCGAGTCCGCGAGCCTCAGGTCGCTAGACCTTTTTATAAGCGAAGACGTCAACGTCTACATAGCGGAACTGCCGGCCGGCTTCGACCCGGACAACTGCATCAGGAAATTCGGCGCCGAGGAGTTCGGGCGGATAGTAAAATCGGCCAAGAACCTCTTCGATTACAAATTCGAGAAACTGGCGAAACGGTTCAACGCCGGCACGACGCACGGCAAGGCGGGCATCGTGGGCGAGATGCTGCCGACCTTAGCGAAGATAAGTAACGCCGTTTCGAAGTCCGAGCTCATAAAGAAGCTGGCCCAGAAGCTCTCGGTGGACGAAGAGGCGGTGAAGGCCGAACTGAAGAAGGTGAAGCCCGACTACACCGGAAGGGCCTTCGCCATAACGCCGGTCGAGGTGAAGAAGAGCGCCAAAAAGGCCGAGATGGTCATACTGGCGGTCCTGCTCGAAGGCAAGAATTTCGTTGAGAGGGCCTGCCACGGGCTCTCTTTAGATGACCTGAAGAGCTCCGCTATCAGGGATATCGTCAACCAGATATTCGCGCTCCATAAAGAGAATAAGGAGATAAGCCCTCCGAGGCTCATGAACATCATGGGCGCGAATCCGGAAGCGGCCGCCCTGATATCAGAAGCCGCGAACATGCTCGACATGCTTTCCGACAAGGATAAGGCCCTCGAGGATTGCATGGCGAGGATAAAAAAAGATACGATAAAAGACAGGCTTGATATTCTGCAGGAAGCTATGCGGCTGGCGCACACTCAGCATGATGAGGAGAAGATGAAGCGCCTTGTCGCCGAATACAGCGACCTGGTAAAGTTGCATAAGGTGTAAGGATGTCTGCGAAGAAAAAGAAGAAGATGATGAAGGCGAAGAAACGAGCTGTCAGGAAACGGCCGCGGCCGGTCGCCAGAAAGGCTGCACCGAAGGTGCGGCCGCAGCGGTCTAAGTCCGGGCCTGTGCCGAAACCGGCCGTCGAAGTGACGCCGGAGACTAAAGAATCAGCCGGCAGGAAGAAGAGGCTGAAGGAGATCTCCGAGCTCATAGCTCTCGGCAAAGAGAAGGGGCACCTTACCTTTGAGGAGGTCAATAACATACTTCCGGTCGATATCGTCTCCTCCGAAGAGATAGATGAGATACTCGGCATCCTCGGCGAAGAGAATATAAAACTGGTGGACAGCGAAGAGGATCTCGGCAAGGCCGCCGCCGAAGAAGCGGTGGAGGAGAAGAAGGAGGAGCCTGAAAAGGAAGAGGAGGTAGTCAAGCTGGCCCACATAGATGACCCCGTCAAAATGTACCTGCGGCAGATGGGCCAGATACCGCTCCTTACCAGGAAAGAAGAGATAGAGATAGCCGAGCGCATAAAGGAGGCCGAGGGCAGGTTCAGGGACGCTGTCGCGGCGGTCAGGGTCTCGAAGTATAAGGCCATCGAGGTGGCAAGCCAGATATTGAACACGGAGATCAACCCGGAAGAGTTCCTGAGCGTCGACTTGAAATTCAAAGGGTCGAGGCTCAAGAAGAGGCTGGCGCACATCTCCGCTACGCTCAAGAAGACGCGGAATAAGGCAGTCATCGCGAAGTCGATAAAGGATATGAACCTTTCCATGTCGGTCATCGAGGAGATGGCGAAGAAGATCGAGGAGTACCTTGAGGAGCACGCCAGGCTGGAGGCATCGATCTCGAGGCTAAAGGCGCGAGGCGCTAGAGAAGAAGCCGGCAAGACAGCAAAGCAGAAGCGCAAGACGGAGCGCGAGTTCGGCGAGCCCATACGCGATATCAGAGAACACTTCAAGCTGATAAAGTCGACCGAGCTTAAGTGCAACAAGGCGAAGAAAGAGCTCGTTGCCGCCAATCTCAGGCTCGTCGTCAGTATAGCGAAGAAGTATACGAACAGGGGCCTGTCGTTCCTCGACCTTATCCAGGAAGGCAATATCGGCCTCATGAAGGCGGTCGACAAGTTTGAGTATAAACGCGGCTACAAATTTTCCACGTACGCCACATGGTGGATACGCCAGGCCATCACGCGCTCGATAGCGGACCAGTCGAGGACTATACGCATACCCGTCCACATGACTGAGACGATAAACAAGCTGATAAAGGTCTCGCGCGTCCTAGTCCAGCAGAACGGCAAGGAACCGACCCCGGAGGAGATCGCCCACAAGATGAGGATGCCGGTGGACAAGGTGCGCGGGATCCTGAAGATCGCGCAGGAACCGATATCGCTCCAGACGCCGATAGGCGACGAGGGCGATACGCATTTCGGCGATTTCATAGAGGACAAGAGGGCGATATCTCCGGCGAACGCGACTGCGTATTCCATGCTCAAGGAGCAGATGGATGACGTCCTCGGCACTCTGACCGAACGCGAGAAGAAGGTCCTGAGGCTCCGTTTCGGTATCGGTGACGGTTATCCCAGGACCCTGGAGGAGGTCGGCGCAGTCTTCAAAGTGACGAGGGAGCGTGTCAGGCAGATAGAGGCAAAGGCTCTCAGAAAACTGCGCCACCCGACTCGATCCAGGAAGCTGAAGAACTTTCTTGCCATGAGCGTAGGGGAATAGCGGAGCAGGAAAGTTCGCCTTTGACAGCCTGTTGCGAATTGGGTATAATAGCCGCGCATAATTTTTCTGAAATTTTTTGGACGCGTAGCTCAGTTGGTTGGAGCGCTGCGCTCACATCGCAGAGGTCACAGGTTCAAGTCCTGTCGCGTCCACCACTGAACGATTTTGCCTCCGGGGCCAAAAAGTGTTGTGTTGCTTTTTGCCCCTCCGGCTCGCATACGCTTAAGCGAGAGCGAGGCTAGCGCCAAAATCGTTTTAAGGAGAAACCTTTTTAGGAAAAGGGTTCCTCCTTAATGTTCCTCCTCCAAAAAGGAGGCGGTGGCGTCCACCACTGAACGATTTTGCATTTTTGATTGTCCTGAAAGCGCTCTGTTAAATTTCAAATTCTCAAGAGAGAATTCGAAATTTATTTATTCGCTTTCAGGACGAAATTTTCAGAGAAAATTTCTGGGCCTGTAGCTCAGCCTGGCAGAGCAGGAGACTCATAATCTCTTGGTCCAAGGTTCAAATCCTTGCGGGCCCACCACTAAACGATTTGGTCTTCGGCCCCAAAAAGTGTTGTTCGCCTGCCTTCGGCAGGCAGGCTTTTTGGGCCTTCGACCTGCCAGAGTAAAGCGAAGGCAGGACTTG
>Ga0315276_10002200_pt1 | contig 17772 bp, 13 predicted proteins | sample YL17G05_0_MG_FD_204542 | JGI IMG/M metagenome (GOLD analysis project Ga0315276, IMG submission 204542) | Sediment microbial communities from Yellowstone Lake, YNP, Wyoming, USA - YL17G05_0 | ecosystem: Environmental > Aquatic > Freshwater > Lake > Sediment | place: USA: Wyoming | collected... | reverse complement strand
CCGTCGACGACCGAGGAGATGGTCGAGGCCGGCTTCCAGAAGATCCTCGGCCTGTGGACGCCCGTCTTCGACGAATTCGACGAGCAGGGCGTCAAGTTCGCCCTCGAGGTCCACCCGACCGAGATCGCCTTCGACGTCTACACGACGCGACGCCTCCTCGACGTCTTCAACTGCCGGCTGACCCTCGGCCTCAACTTCGATCCGAGCCACCTCGTCTGGCAGGGCATGGAGCCGCATCTCTTCATCCGCGAGTTCTCCGACCGCGTCTACCACGTCCACATGAAGGACGTGGCCGTGACCCTCGACGGCAAGGCCGGCATCCTCGGCTCGTTCCTGCCCTTCGGCGACGTCCGCCGAGGCTGGAACTTCCGCTCGCTCGGCCACGGCGACGTCGATTTCGAGGCCATCGTCCGCGAGCTCAACGCGATCAATTACGACGGCCCCCTCTCGGTCGAATGGGAGGACACCGCCATGGACCGCGATCTCGGCGCCGAGGAAGCCCTCGACTTCGTCCGCGCGACGAACTTCTCGCCGTCCAAGGTGGCCTTCGACAAGGACATGAAGAAGTAATATGATGGCGATTGTCGAGTGAAGGAGGCACGGATGAAAAAGCCCGCCCGGTTGACGTTTCTCATCACGGCGGTCCTCGCCGTTTTCGTCTTTCTCCTGGCCGAGACCGTCGTCGTCAAGATCAAGACGACGAGCCTCCGGCGCGACCCGAAATTCACGGCTCCCATCGTCGCGGCCATCAAGGCCGGCGACTCGCTGGAGAAGCTCGAGGCCCGCGACGGCTGGGTCAAGGTCAAGACCAAGGCCGGGGTCGTCGGGTGGCTCCACTCGACGGCCGTGGAGGCGAAGAAGCTCGACCTCCTGGCCATGGACAAGACCATGAAAACGCAGGCCTCCGCGGGCGAGGTGGCCCTGGCCGCCAAGGGCTTCAACAAGCAGGTCGAGGACAAGTACCGGGCCGGGAACGCGGCGGCCGATTTCGCGGCCGTCGACGCGATGGAAAGAGTCAAGCCCACCCCGGCCGAGGTCGAGGCCTTCATGAGAGCGGGAAAGCTCGGCGAATTCGGAGGCTCCCGATGACCGCCCGCGCCAAGGCCCTCGCCTCGATCGCCATCGCCTTTTCCCTCTCTCTTTCGGGTTGCCAGGCCGTCAAGCAGGGCGCGGCCGACCTCATCGCCTCGACGGGCAAGGTCAGCCAGGAGGACGCCCGGTCCATCGTCAAGACCGCGGAGGTCCTGCGCTCGACCTTCGCCGACATCACCGAGGAGGAGGAATATTACATCGGACGGGCGACGGCCGCCCTCATCCTGGCCAAGTACAAACCCTTCCGGAACGAGGCCTTGAACGCGTACGTCAACACCATGGGCACGGCCTTGTCCTATCACTCCGACCGCCCCGAGACCTACGCGGGCTACCACTTCCTGGTCCTCGACACCGACGAGGTCAACGCCATGGCCGCGCCCGGGGGCTTCGTCTTCGTCACCAGGGGCCTGGTCAAGCGCTGCGGCGACGAGGAGACCCTGGCCGCCATCCTGGCCCACGAGATCGGTCACGTCGCCGCCCGGCACGGCCTCCAGTCCATTCAAAAATCGCGGCTCATCGACGCCTTCAAGGTCATCGGCGGCGAGGCCTCCCAAAGGCTCGACTCCGAACGGCTGACCAAGCTCACCGGCATCTTCGAGGGCGTCCTCGGCGACGTCGTCGGGACCCTGGTCGAACGGGGCTATGACCGCAAATTCGAGTACGAAGCCGACAAGCTCGGGCTCACGTTCGCCGTCCGGACGGGTTACGCGCCCGGCGGCCTGGCGGAATTCCTCGTGGGCATGGAGGAGCGCAAACCCTCCGGCCCGGCGGCCGGCTGGTTCAAGACGCATCCGAGCCCGGCCGACCGGCTGGCCCGGGTGAAGACCGAGACCGCGGCCCTGGGCGCCGCGCCCGCGAAGCTCGACGTCCGGACGGCCCGGTTCGCCCAAGCCGTCAAGATCCTGCGTTGACCGGGTCCCGGGCCAGGCGGCTCTTGCGCATTCGCGCCCGATGGTGATGTGAACGGACCATGCCGAACCCAAGAACGAAATCTCCGGCCCGCAAGAAGGCTCTCCGAGGCCTCGCCGTCGGCTTGGCCGTTTTCGCCCTCACTTCTCTCCTGGGCCTCCTCGGGGTCTTCCGGCAGCTGGAGTGGAAGTCGTGGGACGCGCGCCTCCAACTTCTCGCCGATCCCTCCCGCGCCGACGCCGACATCGTCCTCCTGGCCGTCGACCAGTACAGCCTGGACGTCTTCGAAAAAGAGCAGGGCCTCGGCTGGCCTTGGCCGCGGCAGATATACGCCCCCGTCCTGGGCTTCCTCAAAGCGGGCGGGGCCAGAGCCGTTTTCTTCGACCTCATGCTGACGGAGGGCTCGACCTACGGGATCGACGACGACCGGCTCTTCGCCGAAGCCATGACCCGGGCGGGGAACGTCTTCCTGCCCGTTTTCCTGAGCGCCGAAAAGGGGGAGGCCGCGGCCGGAGAGGCGCGGCTTCTCGAAAGGTCGGCCTTGGACCGGAGCCGCGTTCCCGGACCGGCCGTCCACGCGCTCAAGTCCGTTTCCCTGCCGGTCGACGTCCTGGCCGCGGCCGCCGTGAAGATGGGCAACGTTCAGTTCGTCCCGGACGGCGATTCCGTTTACAGACGGCTGCCGCTCGTCTTTCGCTACGGGGGCCTGCTCCTTCCGGCCCTGCCCCTGGCCATGGCCGAATTCATCTCCACCGAGGTGGACCTCAGCAAAGTCCCGTTGGACCGTTCGGGAAACATGATCCTCCGTTTTTTCGGCCCGCGCGGGACGTATCAAACCCTCTCGATCGGCGCCATCATCAATTCCCAGGCCCGCATCGAAGAAGGCCTCGCCCCGCAGGTCCAACCCCGGGAGTTCGCCGGCAAGACCGTCATCATCAGTTCGACGGCGGCCGGACTGCTCGACTTCCGCCCGACGCCCTTCGGCGGCGTCTATCCGGGGATGGAGATCCTGGCCACCGCCCTCGACAACCTCGTCAGCGGGGGCGCCATCCGCGAGGCCCCCGCCGCCGTCGCCTGGGTTTCGATCCTCTTGTTCGCCCTTCTCGCCGGGATCGGAACATCGATGTTGAAGAAGACCGGACAACTCGCCGCGCTCGGCCTGGCCCTGCCGGCCGTGGCAGCTGCGGGTTCCCTCCTGGCCGCCCGGGCCGGCGTCTGGGTCGAGTTCGTCGCTCCGGCCTTCGCGGCGCTCTCCGCCTTCATCGCGGCCGCGCTCCTCAGCTACGGCGTCGAAGGACGTCAGCGCCGCTTCATCAAGAACGCCTTTCGCTTCTACCTGAGCCCGCAGGTCATCGAACGCGTCCTGGACAATCCGTCCCTCCTCCGGCTCGGCGGCGAGAGGCGGGAGATCACAGCCTTTTTCTCCGACGTCGCCGGCTTCACCTCGATCTCCGAGGGCCTCTCGCCCGAAGACCTCGTCGGCCTGCTCAACGCCTACCTTTCGGAGATGACGGACATCATCCTCGACCTCGGCGGGACCCTCGACAAGTACGAGGGCGACGCCATCATCGCCTTCTGGAACGCGCCGCTCGACCTTCCCGACCACGCCCTGCGGGCCTGCCGGGCCGCCCTCCGCTGCCAGCGGCGGCTGGCCGAGCGCCGCGAGGACTTCCGCCTCCGCTACGGCCACGAGGTCCGCATGCGGGTCGGGATCAACTCGGGCCCGGCCGTCGTCGGCAACATGGGCTCGGAGCGGCGCTTCGACTACACGGCCATGGGCGACACGATGAACCTGGCCTCGCGGCTCGAGGGCGCCGGCAAGGTCTATGGGGTTTCGACACTCGTCGGCGAGGAGACGGCGCGACGGGTGCGGGACGAGATCCTGGCCCGGGAAGTGGATATCATCCGCGTCGTCGGGAAGAAACAGCCGGTCCGCGTGTTCGAGCTGCTCGGGGAGAAGGACGCGGTCCCGGCGGAGGAATTAGAGAAGGCGGCCCGGTTCGGACGGGCCCTCGAAACCTACCGGGCGCAACGCTTCTCCGAAGCCGCGGCCATGTTCGAAACCCTCGCCGGCGACCCCGTCGCGGCGGTCTACGCCGGCCGGGCGCGGCAGTCGGCCGCCTCTCCCCCGCCCGGTGACTGGGACGGCGTCTTCGAGCTCGACAAAAAATAGGACAAGACCATGGAACTCGAATTCTGGGGAGTCCGCGGAACGGCGCCGGCGCCGGGGGCCGTCTGGGCCCGCTATGGCGGGCACACGACCTGTTCGTCGGTACGGATCGGGCCCGGCGAGTACATCGTCATCGACGCGGGAACGGGCCTCCGCGAGCTGGGCGACCGGATCATGGCCGAGGGGGGAGACGGGGACATCCGCATCGACCTCCTGCTGACCCATTTCCACCTCGACCACATCATGGGATTCCCAGTGTTCGCGCCCCTCTTCTCGCCCCGGACGTCGCTCGTCGTCCATTCCCCCACCGGAGCGGGAGAGGCGGAAAACGCACTCGCCGGGCTGATGGCCTACCCCTATTTCCCCCTCGGGCTCGGCCGGACTGCCGCCCGGAAAGAATTCCGGGACTTCGCGCCGGGGCCCTTCAGCGGAGGCATCAAGATCACCGCCTGCCCTCTCCGCCATCCCCAGGGGAGCGTCGCCTACCGGCTCGACGCCGGCCCGACCAGCCTCGTCCTGGCCACGGACACGGAGCACCCTGAGGCGGGCGTCGACGAACGCCTGGCCGCTTTCGTTCGCGGCGCGGAATACCTCGTCTATGACGCCATGTTCACGCCCGCGGAATACGAAGCCGGCAGAAAGGGCTGGGGTCATTCGACCTGGCTGGCCGGGACGTCGCTCGCCGCGGGGGCGGGGGTCGGGCATCTCGTCCTCTCCCATTTCAATCCCGCCCACACCGACGACGCGGTGGATCTTATCCTCGGAGAGGCCCGTGAGCGCTTCCCGGCGACGCTCGCGGCGGCCCAGGGCCTCAAGCTCGGAAAGGAATGAGCCATGGAGAAAAGCTTCTCTCCGGAGTTGACCCTATACGGACAAATCCTCTTCACTCTCCTCTTCATCGCGCTGGCGGGCCTGGTCATGGCCCTGCTCCGCCGGGTTTTCATCCGGCCGGCGGCCGCCGGCGGGAGAGGCGCGGCCGGACTGCGGTCCCGGCTCCTCCTCCCGGTCTCTCTCCTGGCCGCCGCCGGCCTGGCCAAACTTGCGGTTCTCAGGACCGCCCTGCCGCTCGGGGAGAAGTTTTTCAGGTTCGTCGACGCCGCCTTCGTCTTTTTCGTCATCTTCTTCCTCGTCCGGCTCCTCGACGGCCTCGTCCGCGCGCGGTACGATAAAAAGGAACGGCCTTTCCCGCTTCCCCGCGTCCTCCACGGGTTTTTGCTGATCGCCGTCTACGTCGCGGCCGCCCTGGCCATCCTCCGCGAGTTCCTCGGCTTCAACATCACACCCCTGCTGGCCGGCTCGGCCATCCTGACGGCCGTCCTCGGCCTGGCCCTCCAGGGCGTGCTCGGCAACGTCTTCTCCGGGATGTCGCTCCATTATACGAGATCCTTCAGCCGCGGCGACTGGATCAAGATCGGGGAGACGGAAGGCCAGGTCGTGGACACGAACTGGCGGGAGACGCGGCTTCGGGACCGGGCCTCGAACATCGTCGTCATCCCCAACACCGTCGTCGCCTCGCAGACGATCGTCAATTTCTCCCTTCCGGACCGGGCCTCGGCCGTCGTCCTCCCTGTCAAGGTCGACTTCCTGGCCCCGCCGGCCGTCGTCCTCGGGCTCCTGGTCGAGGCGGCCAGGGAGACGGACGGGGTCCTCGCCGAGCCCGCCCCGACCGCCTACCTCCTGAGCTACGACGAGTTCGGATTGTCCTACCTCGCGAAATTCTGGATCTCCGACTACGGGCGCAGGCCGGCCATCGCCGGGGAGGTCGGCCGGCTCGTTTGGCACAAGCTCCGCCGGCGGGGGATCGAGATCCCCGTCCCCGTCGAGAGCAAGCTCAAGGACGTCCTCCGCGTCCTACGGCCGTCGGAGGACCGGATCGCCGAGATCTCCACGGAAAAGGAAAGGAACTTCCAGGACTTCGCCCGGTCGGCGTTCCTGCAGGCCGGGGAGGGGGAAAAGGCCGGCCAGCCGCTCCTCTCGGACCCCGAGATCCGGGAGCTGGCCTCGAGGGCCGACCGCCGCCGCTTCGGCGCCGGCGAGGTCCTCTTCCGGCAGGGCGACCCGGGGGAGGTCTGCTATCTCGTCGCCGGCGGCCGGATCAAGGGCGAGATCGCCTACGAGGAGAACGGGAAGGCCTACACCACGGAGTTCACGGTCGGGCCGGGCGGGCTCGTCGGCGAGATGTCGCTCTTCACGGGCATGCCGCGGACGGCCACCGCGGTCGTCGCCGAAGAGGCCGAGCTCCTCGAGATCCGGGCCAGGGCCTTCGCCGCGCTCCTCGCCCGCAATCCCCAACTCGCCGACGCGGTCGCCGAGGTCGTCAGCGGCCGGAACCGGGCGAACCTGGAGACGCTGCGGAAGGTCAAGGACCTCGCCGCCCGTGATATCGAAGCGGGCGCCGACAAGAAGTCCGTCCTCGAATACCTGAAGAAGCTCGTCCATCTCTTCAGGCGCTGAGCGCCGCCTTGCGGAAGCGCCGCCGCTTTCGTATAATCGGGGCGAAGGACGCCGGAACAGGATGGACAGCCGCAAACGCATCTTCATTTCCCTCGGGCTGTTCGTCACCGTCTTCCTCATCGGCGTCGCCGGCTTCAAGGCGATCGGCGGCGCCGAATGGTCCCTTCTCGACGCGGTCTACATGACCGTGATCACCGTCGGCACCGTCGGCTACGGCGAAACCCACGACCTTGGCGCGAATCCGGCCGCCCGCGTCTTCACCGCGGCCTACATCATCCTCAGCCTGGGGACGATCGCCTTCGCCGTGACCTCGATCACCGCGTTCGTCGTCGAGGGAGAGCTCAAACGCATCCTGGGGAGGCGCAAGATGGAAAAGGACATCGCCCGGCTCGAGGGCCACGACATCGTCTGCGGCTGCGACGAGACGGCCCAGACCATCATCCATGAGTTCCTGACGACGAAACGGGATTTCGTCGTCGTCGAGCCCGACCGGGCCAGGATCGACAAAGCCGCGGCGGCGGCGCCCTTCCTCTTCGTCGAGGGCGACCCGGCCGACGACGAGGTGCTGAAGAAGGCCGGGATCGAACGGGCCCGCGGCATCCTCCTCTCCCTGCCCACCGACGAGGCCAACCTCTTCGTCACGGTCACGGCCCGCCAGCTCAATCCGCGGATCCGCATCGTGACCAAGGGGATCGACGTCAAGTCCCACGAAAAAATGGTCCGGGCCGGGGCCGACTACGCCGTTTCGCCGACCTTCATCGGCGGCATGCGCATGGTCTCCCAGATGGTCCGGCCGGCCGCCGTGACGTTTCTCGACATGATGCTCCGGGAGAGGGACAAGGCTTTCCGCGTCGACGAGGTGACGGTCGAGCCCGGCTCCCCCTTGGCCGGAAAGCGCCTGGCCGAGACGCCTGTCCGGGAGAAGCGGGAATCCCTCCTCGTCGCCGTCAAGCGCGAGGGCGGCCCGGGCTACGTCTTCAACCCGCCGGCCGACACCGTCCTCCGGGAAAAGGACGTCCTCGTTTTCATCACCACCCCGGACAGCCGGAAAGAGCTCGAGGGACTGGCCGGGCGCGGCTGAGCGGGCCGGTTTTCCGTCTGTCTAAGCCAAGTCAAGATGTCCCCTTATCTGCCGAGCAAAAACGTCCCCATGGAGTGGGGGCAGGGGTTGTCTCGAGGTAAGTCTGAAGGATATGGCGGGCCCGGGGATTGTCGTTGGGTTGGCGAGGGCGCCAAGACCGCCGCGGTTCTCGCAGGGGTGTTGGGGTATGCCGGGCGATCCGGGTTGGGCCGAGCCAGACGGTCCAGGCCCCATCGAGATGTTGCCGGGCCAAGACCCTTTGATGGGCATAGCTTTTTCGATACGGGCCCGGAGGGATGTCGATGACCAGCCCTCCGAGGCGGACCGTATTATCGTTGGCCACCGTGGCCTCGTAGGCGAACGAGACCTTGAGGTAGCGCTCGGCGGCGGTGATCCTGCGGAAGACGGAGCCTGGTTGTTCCGGCCGTTTGGCGAAGCGCGAGTTGAAGCGGTCGAGGAAGGTGGACTCCAGCCAGTCGTTGGCTTGGTCGATCTCGGTGATGCCGTCCAGCTCCATCTCGGCGATGAGACGGTCCTGGAAGGTTCCTCCCTGGCGTTCGATGCGGCCCTTGGCTTGGGCTGAGTAAGCGGTGATGGGCTCGATGGTGAGGTCCTGGAGGACCCGGCCGACGTGCGTGGGGAAACGGATGCCGGCGAGCTCCTCTTCATGGCTCCAGTGGTCGTCGTTGCGACAGAGAGCGGCATGGCGGTCCTGATAGACGGCTACCGGCACCCCGTGCCGGCGGAGGACCTGATCGAGCAGTTGGAGATAGCCGATGGCATCCTCGGTCGGCCGGAACTTCATGCCCAGGGCGGTCCCGGAGGCGTCGTCGGTGGCATGGATCAGCACACAGGCCGGTCGCTTCGGCCCGAACCAGCGATGCGGACTGCCGTCCCACTGCATCAGCAGGCCCATCTGGGGCCGGCGCGGCCGGCGGCTGCGGTGTCGGGGCGGGCATCGCCGCCGCTTAGCCAGGATCCCAGCCTCACGCAGCCAGCCCCGCACGGTCTCCCGGCTAATCCGAAGTCCCTCCCGTTCTTCCAGCATCTGGACGAAGTGGGCGTCATTGAAGTTCGTATAGCGTCCTTGGCGAAGCTCCAGGACCCGGTCCCTCAACTCCCGGCTGTAGGCGTTGGCAGCCGGCCGGCCGCGACGCCGATGAGCCAGGCCGGAGGCCCCCTGCTTACGGTAGCGAACCAGCAGTCGCTTGGCCTGGCGGTAGCAGACCAACAGTAGAGGTACCGCTTCGATGAGCGTCATCGTCCCGCGACTGACCCGTTCCAGGACGTGGATCCTCTGGATCTCACGAGAACTCAATGTGATCGACTCCTTCATGCCCTCCTCCTTCCGGAAGGGGACATTTTAGCTTAGCTGTCTGAGGGGACATTATTGCTTGGCTATCACACGGCCCGGGCGGCGGTCTTTGACGCCGCAGCCCGATTTGATATGATGACGGACCGGACAGGCCATGGGCGAAAAGAAGGACGGCGTTTACGATGTCATTGTCATCGGCGGCGGGGTCGTCGGCTGCGCCGTCCTCCGGGAACTCGCGCGCTACGACCTGAAGCTTCTCCTCCTCGAGAGGGAAGTCGACCTGGCCGAGGGCATCAGCAAGGGAAACAGCGGCGTCATCCACGCCGGGTTCAACGTCCCGTCCGGGTCGCTCAAAGCCAGGACCAACGTCGCCGGCCTTCGTAAGATCTACGGCCTGGCCGATGAGCTCGGCGTTCCCTTCCGCCGGACCGGGAAGCTCGTCGTCGCGCTGGCCGACGAGGATGGAAGCCGCCTCGATGAGCTGAAGGCCGAGGGTGATCGAAGCGGCGTCCCGGACCTCGAGATCGTGGACGAAGCCGCCATCCGCCGCCTCGAACCCCTGGCCCGCGGCCGCCGGGCCCTCTATTCTCCGCACACGGGCATCATCTCTCCCTATGAATTCACCGTCGCCTTGGCCGAGTGCGCCTGGCAAAACGGCGCCGAGGTACTGCTCGAGGCGCCCGTCGAAGCCGTCGCCTTCCGGAACGGGCTCTTCCGCCTGGCCACGCCGAAAGGGGAGTTCTCCGCCCGCCGGGTCGTCAATAGCGCCGGTCTTTTTTCGGACGACATGGCCCGCTTGGCCGGGATCGACGATTACAGCGTCTTCCCCTATCGCGGCGAATATCTCATCACCGACAAGGACTGCGGGCTTCGGCTCAATCTTCCCGTCTATCCCGTGCCGCCGCGGGACGACCCGGGTCTGGGCATCCACATCACGCCGACCCTGGAGGGGAACATCATCCTCGGCCCGAGCGCGGAGCCGGTCGACGACAAGCGCGATGTCGCTTCGACCCGGAAGGTCATAGCCCGGCTCAAAGCCGAGGCCGCCCGGCTCATGCCGGAGCTTTCCCGGGTCTCCTTCATCCACAGCTACGCGGGCATCCGGCCCAAGCTCGTCGATCCGAGCGGAAGCGATAGGTTCGGCGATTTCATCGTCGAGGAGAGCGCTTTACGTCCGGGCTGGATCAACCTCGTCGGGATCGAATCGCCCGGGCTGACCGCGGCGCCGGCCATCGCCGAAATGGTGGCCGGGATGATCGGCGCGGGGATGGACTTGAAACGGAAACCCGACTTCGACCCGGAGCGGCCGCGCCGGACCCGTTTCGCCCACTTGGGCGACGAGGAGCGGGCCGAGCGCGTCACCCGTGACGCCGACTGGGGCGAGATGGTTTGCCGTTGCGAGCACGTCGCCCGGGCCGAGGTCGTCGCCGCCCTGCGGAGCCCTTTCGGTGCCCCGACGATGGACGCCGTCAAGCGCCGGACGCGCTGCGGCATGGGCCGTTGCCAGGGCGGCTTCTGCACGCCGCGGATCGTCGAGATCCTCCAGGATGAGGGTGTGCCCGTTGAAAAGATCAACAAACGCGGCGGCGGTTCCCGTCTTTTTTATGGGCGGCTCAGGGGCTGAGGGATGATGGACCCCATCGAAACCCACGATGTCGTCGTCATCGGAGGCGGCCCGGCCGGATTGGCCGCGGCCCTCGGCGCCCGCAGGGCTGGGGCGGGAAAGGTCCTGCTCGTCGAGCGCGACCGGGCCCTCGGCGGCATCCTCAATCAGTGCGTTCACGATGGCTTCGGGCTTTTTCTCTACAACGAAACGATCAGCGGTCCCGAATACGCCGAGCGGCTCATCGAGGACGTCGTCCGCGAACCGATCAGGATCGAGACCGGGGCCATGGTCCTCGACCTCACGCCGGACCGTGTCCTTCGGATCAACTCCCGCGCCGGCTACAGACTCGTCCGGGCCGGAGCCGTCGTGCTGGCCATGGGCTGCAGGGAGCGGACGCGGGAGATGATCGAGATCCCGGGAACGCGCCCGGCGGGTGTTTTTACGGCCGGATCGGCCCAGAACCTGGTCAACCTTCAAAACTTCCGCATCGGCAATGAGGCCGTCATCCTGGGCTCCGGCGATATCGGGCTGATCATGACCCGCCGCCTGACCTTCGAGGGCGTCGCGGTGAAAGGCGTCTTCGAGATCATGCCTTGGGTGAGCGGCCTCGAGCGCAACGTCCGCCAATGCCTGCTCGATCTCGGCATCCCGCTCAGGCTGCGGTCGACCGTCGTCGAGATCCGCGGCCGGGACCGGGTCGAAAGCGTCGTCGTGGCGAAAGTCGACGAGGAGCTGGCGCCCATTCCCGGGACCGAGAGCGTCATCCCCTGCGACACCCTGCTCTTATCGGTCGGCCTCATCCCCGAGAACGAGCTCTCGAAGCGGGCGGGCGTCGCGCTTTCGCCGTCGACCGGAGGAGCGGTCGTCGATCAGGCGCTCATGACCTCGGTCCCCGGGGTTTTCTCCTGCGGCAACGTCCTCCATATCCACGACGTAGCCGATTGGGCCTCGTACGAAGGTTTCGCGGCCGGCGGATCCGCCGCCCGTTACGCGGCGGGGGAGCGGGCGGCCGGCGGGACGGTCCGCATCACCGCCGGACCGAACGTCAAATACGCCCTGCCTCAGCTCGTGACCGCCGGGACGGCCGGCGTCGAATGGAGCTTCCGGACGACGCGTCCCATCAGGAACGCCCAGATCGTCGTCAAGGGAATAACGACCGGGAAGGTCCATGCCCGGAAGAAGTTCGGCCGCCTCCTGCCGTCAGAGCTCCAGAAGATCAAGATGCGCCGGGCCGTCGAAGAGGACCTCGAGGTCGGCTGCCATGAATGACCGCTGCGCCCTCGACCGCCTGACCTGCGTCCTCTGCCCGGTCGGCTGCGAGCTCGAGGTCCTTAAGGACGAGGCCGGGGGGCTCGACGTCCAAGGGAACCAGTGCGACAAGGGCGTCCCCTTCGCCGTCGAAGAGATCCTCCATCCGAAGAGGAACCTGGCCACGTCGGTCCCGGTCCGAGGCACGGCGGCGACGATGGTCTCGGTCCGGCTGAGCGGCCCCGTGCCGAGGGAGATGATCTTCCCCATCCTCGCCGAGATCGGCCGGCTCAGGCCCGAGGCCCCCGTCCGGCGCGGCCAGGTCCTCATCGCCGACGTCCTCGGCACGGGCGTCGACGTCATCGCCACCCGCACCGTGATCTGAGAGGGACCGGCAGGGAGCGGATTCTGAGAAGCGACCGGCAGAAGTGAGGCGGAGAAGCGCGTAGCCGAACTTCTGGGAAATATCGGAAATGAGATTCTACTTCTCGAGGACGGCCAGAATTTCCATGTGCGGGGTGTGGGGGAAGAGATCAAAAGGCGTAAGCGACGCAACCTTGTAGCCGGCGCTGAGAAAACCGCGGAGGTCCCGGACGAGCGAGGCCGGATTGCATGACACGTAGACGACTGCGGGGGCGCCGAGGTCCAACACCCGGCGGAGCGCCTTGCCCGTAAGCCCGACGCGCGGCGGATCGACGACGACGACGTCGGCCGGCTCGCGGAGCGGTCCGCTCAGCAGGGCCTCGACCGTCCCCGGTACGAACGAGGCGTTCTCGACGCGGTTGACCAGAGCGTTTTCCACGGCGTTGGCGATATTGGCGGGAGAGGAGTCGATGCCCGTCACTTTCCGGACCGTCCCGGCGAGCGAGAGCTCGATCGGCCCGCTGCCGCAGTAGAGTCCCAGGACGCGGCTCTCCGGAGATAGCGGAGCTTCGTCCCTTATCCTTTGATAGAGCAGTTCGGCGCCGGCCGTGTTGGTCTGGAAGAACGTCTGGGGGTAGACCCGGTAGGTGAGGCCGGCCAGAATTTCCTCGATGAACGGGGCCCCGGCGACGAGCCGGGTCTTCTGGTGCTCGACGAGGTCGGAGGGGCGGCTGTTCGTGACGTGGACGAAGCTCTTGAGCTCCGGGACGGCCGCCATCAGGCGCTCGGCCAGGACGGCGAGGTCCGTGTCCGGAAGCTCGGCCGTCACGAGGACGACCATGAGCTCCCCGGTCCTCTTTCCCTGCCGGAGGACGAGGTGGCGGACGTGTCCGCGGCCCGATAGGATGTCGAAAACGGCCAGGCCGTTTTCGCGGGCGAAATCGATCACGGCCGGGAACACGCGCTCGACGACAGGACTGAATATTGGGCACTCGTCGATGGACAGGGTACGGCGGCGGGTCTGCCGGGTGGCCGTGACCCTCTCCCTGAGCCCGAGCACGAGCCGGCCCCAGTTCTCCCCGAAGCCGAACTCCATCTTGTTGCGGTAGGCGTAGAAGTCCGGCGAGGGCGTGATGGCCTTGACGGCCGCGGCGGCCTCGGCGACGCCGGCCTCCACGAGCGTCCGTCTGAGGTGCCGTTCTTTGAGCTCGAGCTGGGTCCCGTAGTCGATATTCTGGAAGAGGCAGCCGCCGCACGGTCCGAAATGAGGGCATCGGGGCTCGGCCCGCCGACTCGAAGGGGACTCGATCCGGATGACCTCGGCGACGACGACGGCGCCCCGCTCACCGACGACCTGGACCCGGACGGTTTCGCCGGTGACGGCGCCCGGGACGAGGAGCTTGCGGCCGCCGGCCACGGCCTTCCCGGAGCTCGCGGGGAAATCGATGTCTTCGATCTCGACGATGAGCGGCGGGGCCGTGAACAAGGCCAGGAGCCGCCGGACCTTTTCCACGGGAAAGCCGACGACGTTGTCGTAATCCCCTTTGAGCCTGGCGACGAACGCGTCGCCGACCTCCTGGACGGCGTAGGCGCCGGCCTTGTCGAGGTAGCTTTCCTGGTCGAGGTAGCCTTCGATCATCTCCGCGGAGAGCTCGCGGAAAGTGACGTAGGTCAGGTCGTAGCCCGTGAGAAGCCGGGCCTCGGCCTTGTTGTAAAAGGCCAACCCGGTCATCACCCGATGCCGCCGGCCCGAGAGTGCCCGGAGCATGGCCCGGGCCGATTCCCGGTCGGACGGCTTACCGAGTATGCTCAGACCCAGGGCGACGACCGTGTCCGCCCCGATGACGGTCGCTTCCGGAAAGGAGTCGGCCGCGGTTTTGGCCTTCAACACCGCGGCGGCGATGGCGTACTCGAGCGGGTCCTTCTCCGGGACCGAGGACTCGTCGACGCCAGTCGGAAAAACGCGGAACTCCGGTGCGACCCGGGCCATGAGCTCCCGGCGCCGGGGCGAAGCCGAGGCGAGGACGATGTCCACCATTCGTGTGCTTTCCATGGATGAGGACCTATTTTACACGATTCGCGGCGGGGCGCCATGAGAGGCGAGGGCCCGGGCCCCGCGTTCCTAGGGGAAGAGCCGGGCGCCCCAATCCGTCTCGGCGGCGTACGCCATGCACCGGGCGAAAATTCCGTAATCGAATTCGGGGCAGACGAGACCCCTTTTTTCGAGGGCCGGCGCGGCGTTCTTGATCTCGAACGTCCGCAGGTCCTGCATGTACGGCCGGTACGCCTCGAGATAGGAACCGTAAAGGCTCTCCAAGGCGTTTTTCGGCCGCGCGCCGAAGTCCTCCGGCCCGCAGGCCTCGATGCCGTCCAGGCGGAAAAGATGTTTGGCGTGGAGGACGAGATCATCGATCCTCGTCGACCGGGAGTTGGCGATGTGGTAGACGCCGCCTTCGAGGCCGTCCTCCAGGATGGCCATGAAAACGTCGACGCAGTGGTCGATCGGTACGAGGTTGATGCCGCCCTCGCGGCCGGCCTCGATACGGATGGGCATGAAAAGCTCCCCGTTCTCCGTCAGCCGGACTCCCAGCTCCGCGGCTTTCTTCCCGCCCCGCTCGCGGATATCGGCGAGGTAGATGTCGCGGAGGAAGACGGCCGCTTTGACCGGGAAGTAGAGGGCGTTGAAGCGAAGCGTCCGTCCCGTTCGGGAGTCCCCGTAGACGATGGACGGCCGGTAGACGTTGAGCCGGATGCCCTCGCGCCTGCAGACGTCCCGGGCCAGGATCTCCCCGCCGGCCTTCGTCTCTTCGTAGACGTTGGTGAACTCGCCCGATTCGACCCATTCCTCGCGGCAGAGCCCGGTCCGCCGTCCGGCGACGAAAGCCGTGCTGACATGGTGGAAGAAGACGCACCCGCTCCGGGCGGCGAAGTCGAGGACGTTGCGGAGCCCGCCGACGTTGGCCGCCTCGACCTCGGCCCGCTTCCGCTCGGCGAAGGCCGTACTCGAGGCGCAGTGGACGATCTCGTCGACCTGGGCCGGTCCGCCCGCGCGGTCGACCGCCGCGGCGGCCCAATCGGGGTCGAGGATATCGCCCTCGGCGACGTCGAGAGACCGGCGCAGCCCCGCATCGAGGCCGAACCAGTCGGCGAGACGGGCGACCCTGTCCCGGGCCGGGAGCTTTTTCGACGACCGGGCCAAAACCGTCACCCGGTGGCCGGCCCTCAGCAGGGCGACGGCGATGTGGCTGCCGAGGAAGCCCGTCCCGCCCGTGACAAGGATGCGGCTTGTCCGCGCCGCCCTTTTTTCCCGAAGAGGGCCGGTTCCGATCCTCATGCCATCCCTCCCGCCGTCAGACACGATAGAGAAAATTTTCTTTCCTCGAGCAGCCCTGGGAAAAGACGTATTTCAGGGACAGGACGCCCGGGATCCGGGCGGCGAGTTCGTCGAGCCAGGGGTCGAGCTCGGGCATGGCCCGGGCGATCTTCTCCCGCTCGGCCGGGTCGGTGTGGTCGAGGTAGTAATCGTACTCGAGGATGGCCCGCTTGCCGAAATCCAGGGGCGTCAGGAAACCGAAGTCGTGGTCGATGCCGTGGGTCTTGGCCACCCGGGCGAACCCGTCCAGGATCTCGTGGATGACGTCGAGCCTGTCCGGCGGGGCATAGACCAGAAAGGCGAACATGTGCTTGCGCCGCGACATGCGCGCGCTGACGATCCGGTGCATGTTGAGCCAGACCATGTCCGTCATCTCGGGTCGCGCGTAGAGCTCCCGATAGAACGGACGGAGGCTTTCGGGGACGGCCTCGCTGATGGTTTCCGGCGAAGGCCGGAGGACGGCCTCGACGACCGGCCGCATGTCGGGCCGGCAAAGGAGCTCGAAAGGACGCGCCCGGCCCTCGTATTCCCGGACGAGGTCGAGCCAGCGCGGCTCGACGAGCCTCGGCAGGCCGAGCATCAGCAGCCGCAGGAGGGAAGAGTCGATGACCGCCGGGGCCATCTTCCGGATCGCGTCCCGGCCGTACCGGTCGGCGACGGCGAAGACCATGGCCTCGACGCCCAGGGCTTCCGGGAGCGCAGCCTTGAGCTTTCCGGACAGCTCCTCATCGGGCGAGAGGAACGTCGCGACGTAGTGGCCGCCAAGGACGGCCAGGGCCAGGCCGATCCGCCTCTGGCCGAGCTCGCGGGCGAAGCGGACGGCCTCGTCGAATCCGGCGAAGGGCACGAGGAGCCCCTCCTCGTCGTCGGTCGCCGGGTGGAGCTTGACGAAGGCCTTGGTGCATATACCGGGGGAAGGCAGAACCTGGTGCGCGAAGGCGAAATGGTTGGGGCTTTGCTTGTCGTTGAGCCGGAAGACGCGGCCGTCGCGGCCGACGAACTCCATGTCGACGAAGTTGTCCGCGGCCGTGCCGTAGACGTTGGACCAGGTCGAGAACGTGCCCGTGCAAACGATGTTGCCGCAGACGGTGGCGGCCGGTTCGGCGGCGTTGATCCGGAGGCCTCGCCGGCAGGCCTCTTGCTGGAGCTCGAACGAGGTCACGCCCGGCTCGACCGCGGCGCACCAATTTGCGAGGTCGAATTCGATCTTGCGCATCCGGTTCATGTCGAGGACGAGGCCGTCCGAGAAGACGAAACCGAAGACGCTGCCGCCGTTGCCCCGGATGGCGTAGGGGAGGCCGAGTTCGTTGGCCAGGCGGACGACCGCCGAGATCTCCTCGCGGGAGTCCGGGAGGACGACATAGCGGGGCATCTGGGGACCGGACAGGGGAAAAGGGTCGTCGGCGTAGGTCCAGAGGACGGCCGGGTCGTTCGACGCCCAGTCCGGGCCGACGATCTCCCGAAGCTTCCGCAGGGCTTCGTCCTCGGCTGGCCGGACGACGTCCCCTTTCTCGCGCCGGTAGGCCTCGACGTAGTCCTTGAGGGCCCGCATGACCGCCGTCGGCTGCATGCCCGTGACGAAATGGCATTGAGGGTCGCAGATGCCGCAGAGCGTGCACGTGTCGGCCGCGTCGAGCAGCGCCTCCGTGACGGGGATCCGGCCTTCCGCAAGGCCCCGGTAGAGGTCCATTCTCCCTTGGGGATAATAGGTGACGAAATGCTTCTCCGGGCCCGACGGACAGAGCCCCGTTGCCAGGTAGTCGATCTTGCACATGGCGTAATGCCGGCATTGGGCCGCCGTGGTCTTGGCGTTATCGTTGATCTGCGGCATGGGTAAACTCCTTGGGCTTGCGCCCGGAATAGATGACGGCGATGCCGAGGGCGAGAGGCTGGAAAGCGACATCGATGAATCCGGCGGCGGTGAGCCGGCGGGCCACTTCCTCCGGTGGGTCGAAGACCCGGATGGACTCGGCGAGGTAGCGGAAAGGGCCGTCCATCCCGGTGATGAGACGCGCGGCGGGGAGCATGAGCCGGAAGGAATAGAACGCGTAGAGCGTCTTCTGCCATCGCCGCCGCGGCAGGGAGAATTTGAGGGCGGAGAAACGCCCGCCCGGCCTGAGGACGCGGTGGATCTCCTGCAAGCCCCGGTCGAGATCGACCA
>Ga0315276_10002199_pt1 | contig 17777 bp, 16 predicted proteins | sample YL17G05_0_MG_FD_204542 | JGI IMG/M metagenome (GOLD analysis project Ga0315276, IMG submission 204542) | Sediment microbial communities from Yellowstone Lake, YNP, Wyoming, USA - YL17G05_0 | ecosystem: Environmental > Aquatic > Freshwater > Lake > Sediment | place: USA: Wyoming | collected... | reverse complement strand
GGAGACCACTTCGTCGGTCTCCTCGTCGAAAACGTGCCAGCCGAGGGAAAGCCCCGCCGTCATGCCCGGCTTGATCGACTTGCGCGCTTCGAAGTTGACGCCGCGCCAGCTGAGGTTGTCCGTGAAGTCCTGGGTGTTGGAGAGCGGGATCGACGACTGGTAGCCGAACGCGTAGAACCACCGGCCCTGCGCCTCGGCGGGGGCGTTCGCCAAGACCGCGAGCCCCAGCGCTGCCGCGAGAATCTTCAGCGTCGTCTTCATGGTCGGGGCCCCCTAGTTGGCTTTCAGGTAGGGCGACTGGGCGAAGGCCCGGTCGATGTTGGTGTCGATGCGGCTTTGGATCTGAGCCGCCGTCCCCTCGAGCAGCCCCCGGATGCCGGCGGCCCAGATGACGGGCAACTTCTCCGTGTCCGGATCCGGGTTGCGCACGTCCACCATGGTCATGAAGAGCGTGCCTTGGTCGTAGGAGACCACGTCGATGGTCGGCGGGTAGTACCAGCCCCAACCCGGGTACCCGGGGTAGTACCAGCCCCAGTAGGACCACCAGTCGTAGTAGATATAGGTGGAGTTGCTGGCGGTGACGGCCACCAGGACCAGGGCGTCGGGCGGGTTGGTCTCGGGGTCCGGCTCGTACACGTAGCCGCGCGCCTCGAAGTTGCTGCGCACCTGGGCCACGACCTCGTCGTCGTAGTCGTGCGAGACGGGCACGTACGAGCTGCTGTCACCCACCACCTCGATCACGGTGTCCGGCAGGGAAAAGGTCGAGAACGCCGTGAAGTCCGCCTTCTGGTCGTGGGCGGTGATGACCACGTCGAGCTGGGAGACGTCGGTGACGTCGCCCGGGTAGCAGGATGCGAGCGTAAGGGCGACCCCGAGTCCGGCGGCCAAGGCCAAGTAGCGGCCTACCCGCCAGGTGCGCAGATCCGGTGGGGTTCGATACATGTCTGGCCTCTCCTCTGGATCGGATGGTTGGTGAGGCGTCGAACGGCGCGATGCCGGCGAGGAACCTCGTTCCGGCGGGGCCGACCCGCGGCATCTCGGCGCCGCCGGCCAGGCCATATCAGTGCGCAAGATAGACGGGCCGGACTCTGACTGTCAATCGCGGGGGCGGCGGGGGCGCGCGCGTGGGCGGCGAAGTCCGCGCACTCAGCGGCTTGGCGCGCCTTGCGCATCCGCCCGGCGCCGCGTTTCCGCCTCCACCTGCGCCAGGAGCCGGCGCGCCTCGGGATAGTCGGGCCGCAGAGCGAGCGCCTGCTCGAGGCGCGCCCGCCCGGCGGCGAGATCGTCGCGGCCCTGCAGCGCCGCCCCCGCCAGCCCGTACCAGGCAAGGGCGCGCAGCGGCGCGTCGTCGGCCGGCGCGCGCTCGACGAGCTGCCCATAGGCCCGCTCGGCCGCCGCCCAGTCGCCGGCGCGGCCGGACGCTTCGGCCCATCCGAGGAGCAGGCGCGGGCTGGGAGCGAGCGCGGCGGCTCGGGCCAGGTCGCGCGCCGCGGGCTCGTATTCCCCCGCCCGGAAGCGGCGGCCGCCGATGAAGTCCCAGAGCTGGGCGCGCTCGTTCGCGGAGCGTGGCGGCGGTCCCGACGCCAGCGCCTCGGCGCGCGTCAGGGCGCGGGACGGGTCGTTCTGTAACGCGAGCCATTGCGTCACCGGCATCGCCGCGCCGGCGATCACGGCGGCGGCGAGCCACGCGGCGCGCGGGGCGGCGCGCAGCATCCCGCCCGCGCGCCAGGCGACGAGGAGCCCGACTGCGAGGGCCCCGGCCGCGTAGTCGTCGAAGTCGCGGGGGATGCCTTGCGCCGGCCGCAGGAAGAAGAGAGCGGCGGCGAAGGGGAGCGCGAGCGCCAGCAGGTAGGGGCCGGCGCGCGCCGGGCCGGGGACCGCGCGGCCCGCGTCCCGGCCGCGCAGGGCGAGCAGCGGGGCCAGCGGCACGAGGAAGAGCAGCAGGTTCGCCAGGTCGAGCAGGCGCAGCGGCGCGAAGGCGGCGGCCAGCACGGCCACGCCGCCCTCCCCCGCCGCCGCGAAGTGGCGCGTGTCGAAGACCCGCACCGAGGCGACGAGCTGCGGAGCGGCGGCCGCCAGTGCGACGACCACGAGAGCGACCGCGCCCCAAGCCTCGAGGCGCGCCGCCCGGCCGCGCGGGTGCGCTGCGGTGACGCCCGCCCACAGGGCCCACGCCAGCGCCGGCAGCAGCCCGAGAGCCGAGCGATGCAGCAGCAGGGCCGCGCTCCCGGCCAGCGCCAGCGGCCAGAGCCGGCGCCCGCGCTGCGCGTCGATCCCGAAGACCGCCACCGCGGCGACGACCACCACCATCTCGGAGAACGCCTTGGCGAAACCGGTGAACAGCGCCAGCCAGCCGCCCCACCACACCAGCCCCGCCACCGCCGCGAGGGCGGCGCCGCGCAGCGCGAGCCGGCGCGCGAACGCCGTCGCGAGGCGGTTGAGCAGCGCCGCCTCCGCCGCGCCCAGCAGGCGGATCGCCCAGGCCGGCGGAAGGCCGAGCGCCGCGAGCGCCCACGCCGGCAGAAGCGAGTGAAGCCACACGTCCAAGGGCAGCGCCTGCGGCGAGAGGTGGCCGGCGAAGACTCCTTCCCGCGCTGCGTCGGAGCGCAACAGCGCGTCGCCGGCGAAGTAGGTGCGGTCGGGGAGCGCGAGCACGAAGAGCCCGGCGGCGGCGGCGAGCAGCGCCGGCCACGCCCACCCGCGCTCGAGGCGGTTGCCGAGGGCCGCGAGCCCCGGCGCGAGCCGGCGGCCCACCGGCGGCAGGAGAGCCGCGGCCGAGACGAGCCACAGGAGCCACGCCCACGCGGGCAGGAAACGCAGGTGGTTGGCGCCCCACAGCCACATCCCGGGCGCCAGGGCCGCCAGCGCTCGGCACAGCGCGAGGGCCGCCAGAGCGCCCCAGAAAACGCGCTCGCCGCCGCCCCGCCCCGCCGCCTCGCCACCGCTTTGCCGCCGGTTTCCGTCCATCGCCGCGCAGCCTAGCAGCCCTGCCGGCGCTTGTCCCCACCCACCACGGCCCCCCGATTGCGCCGCCGGCGCCCTCCCCGTATCTTGTGCGGTGTCGGCCGCGCTCCGGGCCCGGCTCCCCGCACACCCCGTCGCGCTCGAATCCGCCGCTTCCACTGTGAGGAGATGTGCATGCCCGCCACCCCTATGAAAACCAGCGTCACCGAGCGCTTCCTGCACTACGTGACCTACGACACCCAGTCGTGCGAGAACTCCGACACCTACCCGAGCACGCTCAAGCAGCTGGTGCTGCTCGACCGCCTGGTGGAGGAGCTCAAGCAGATGGGCGTCGCCGACGCGGCCCGCGACGAGCACGGCTACGTCATGGCCACGGTCCCGGCCACCACCAAGAAGGCGGGCGTGCCGGTGGTCGGCTTCATCGCGCACGTGGACACCTCGCCGGAGTCGAGCGGCGCCGGCGTCAAGCCGGTGGTGCACCGCAACTGGCAAGGCCAGGACATCGTGCTGCCCGACGACCCGGCGGCGGTGCTGCGCGTGAGCGACAACCCGGATCTCGAGGAGCAGATCGGCAACGACATCATCACCGCCTCGGGCAAGACGCTGCTGGGGGCCGACAACAAGGCGGGCGTGGCCGCCATCATGGCCGCCGCCGAGTACCTGGTGAAGCACCCCGAGATCCCGCACGGCGCCGTGCGCATCGCCTTCACCCCCGACGAGGAGGTGGGCGCCGGCACCAAGCACTTCGACGTGAAGAAGTTCGGCGCCTACTGCGCCTACACGCTGGACGGCGAGCAGCTGGGGCAGATCGACGCCGAGACCTTCTCGGCCGACGCCCTGACCGTGACCTTCCAGGGTTTCAACACGCACCCCGGCTTCGCCAAGGGCAAGATGGTCAACTCCATCAAGGTGGCGGCCGACTTCGTGAACCGGCTGCCCAAGGACCGCCTCTCGCCCGAGACCACGGCGGACCGCGAGGGCTTCGTGCACCCTTACGTGGTGGAAGCCTCGGTGGACAGGACGTCCGTCAAGTTCCTCATCCGCGATTTCGTCACGCCCGCCCTCAAGGAGAAGGAGGTCTTCCTCGAGAAGCTGGCCAAGGAGACCGCCGCCGTCTGGCCGGGGGCGGCGGCGACCGTCGCGGTGCAGGAGTCCTACCGCAACATGAAGGAAGTGCTCGACCGGCACCCGCAGGTGGTCGAGCACGCGCGCGAGGCGGTGCGCCGCGCCGGCATCCCGGTGCGTGAGAGCGCCATCCGCGGCGGCACCGACGGCTGCCGCCTGAGCTTTCTGGGGCTGCCCACGCCCAACGTCTTCGCCGGCGAGCACAACTTCCACTCGCGGCTGGAGTGGGTCTCGGCGCAGGACATGGAGCGGGCGGTCGAGGTGATCGTCAACATCGCCCGCATCTGGGAGGAGAAGGCCTAGGCGTCGCCGGCGCATCGGGAAAAGGCGGCGCGCTCCGCTGCGGGCGCGCCGCCTTCGCGTTTTCGGGGCCGGTCCGCCGGCCGCTTCTCTAGTCGCCCTCGCGGCGTGCGCCGCGCGCCGCCGCCGCGCCCCCACCCGCCACCGGCAGCGGCCCCACGTCCGCCATGGCGGTCGCTTCCTCCGCCGCGGTCGCGCCGTGCACGGCGCCCGCGAAGCGCGCCAGTTGCGTGTACACCACCGGCACGATGAGCAGCGTCAGGGCCGTCGAGAAGACCATGCCGCTCACCACCACGATGCCGAGCGGCATGCGCGACTCGGCGCCGGCGCCCAGCCCGAGGGCGATGGGCAGCACGCCGAAGATGGTGGACAGCGTGGTCATGAGGATGGGGCGCAGGCGGGTGCGGGCCGCGCCCACCACCGCGTCCTCGAGCGGCTCCCCGCGGGCCCGCCGCTGGTTGGCGTACTCGACGATGAGGATGGCGTTCTTGGTCACCAGGCCGATCAGCATGATGAGGCCGATCTGCGAATAGATGTTGATGGTCATGCGGAAGACGAAGAGGGCCACCAGCGCCCCGAAGACCGCCAGCGGCACCGCCAGCAGGATGGTGAGCGGGTGCACGAAGTTCTCGAACTGGGCGGCCAGCACCAGGTAGATGAAGACCAGCGCGACCACGAACAGCCACCACAGGCCGCCGCTCGACTCGGCGAACTCGCGCGACTCGCCGGCCAGGTCGGTGCGCACGCCGGCCGGCAGCACGCGCCCCGCCGCCGCGCGCAGGTCGGCGATCGCCTTGCCCACCGTCACCCCGGGCGGCAGGTTGGCCGTGATGGTGGCCGAGCGCACGCGGTTGAAGTGGTTGAGCTCGCGCGGCGAGACGGTCTCTCTGATCTGGACCACGCTGCCCAGCTGCACCAGGCCTTCGCGGCCGCGCAGGTACAGCCCGGCGATCGCCTGCGGCGTGGCGCGCAGCTCGCGCGGGGCCTGCAGCAGCACCTTGTACTGCTCGCTGCCGCGCTTGAAGTTGGTCACCTCGCGGCTGCCGAGCACGGTCTGCAGCGTCGTGCCGATGTCGGTGGACGAGACCCCGAGCTGCGCCGCCCGGTCGCGGTCGATCTCGACGTCGAGCTCCGGCTTGTTGAGCTTGAGGTCGGTGTCGAGGTTGAGCAGGTAGCCGAGCTTCTGCGCCTCCCCCATCATCACGCCGACGGCGCGCTGCAGGTCCTCGTAGGTCTCCGCCTGCAGCACGAACTGCACCGGCTTGCCGAAACCGCCGCCGAGGCTGGGCGGGTTGATGGGGATGGCGAGCACGCCCGGGATGCTGATCAGCGCCGGGAAGGCGGCCTGCACGATCTGCTGCTGCGTGCGCTCGCGCTCCCCGTAGTCCTTGAGGCGCACGAACATGAAGGCGTCGGTGACGCGCCCGGGGCCGCCGAAGCCCAGGCCGGCCGCCGAGAACATGCTCTCGACCTCGGGCGTGCGCTGGAAGATCCCCTCCGCCTGGCGCAGGTAGCGGTCCGTGTACTCCAGCGTCGAGCCCTCGGGCGCGAAGAGCAGCGTGAAGACCAGGCCGCGGTCCTCCACCGGCGCCAGCTCGGAGGGAATGAAGAAGAACAGCGCGACGATGCCCAGGACCACGCCCAGGGCCGTGGCCAGCACGGCGCGGCGGTGGCGCAGCCCGGTGCGCAGGTGGCGCTCGTAGCCGTGGTGCAGGGCCTGGAAGAAGCGGTCGAAGCGGCTGCGCCGTCCGCCCGTCGCCGGCCGCGCCGCCCCCCCCTCCTCCTCGTCGCCGAAGTGGTGGGACGGGCGCAGGAAGCGCGAGCACAGCATCGGCGACAGGGTGAGGGCGACGAAGCCGGAGATCAGCACCGACACGGCCACGATCACGCCGAATTCGTTGAACAGACGGCCGATGCGGCCGGTGAGGAAGGAGACCGGGACGAACACCGCCACCAGGGTGACGGTGGTGGCCACGATGGCGAAGCCGATCTCGGCCGCCCCGTCGAGCGCCGCCCGCAGGCGCGGCTTGCCCATCTCCATGTGGCGGTGGACGTTCTCGAGCATGATGATGGCGTCGTCCACCACCAGGCCGATGGCCAGCACCAGGGCGAGCAGCGTCAGGATGTTGACGCTGAAGCCGAGGAAGTAGGCGGCGATGAAGGCGCCGACCAGCGATACGGGGATGGCGGCGGCCGGGATGAGCGTGGCGCGCAGGCTGCCGAGGAACAGCAGGATGACCACGAAGACGAGGATCACGGCGATGCCGAGCGAGACCACGACCTCGTGGATGGCGTCCTCGATGAAGGTCGACGAGTCGAAGGCGACGTTCAGCTCCGTGCCCGCCGGCAGCAGCGCGCGCATCTCCGGCAGCGCCCGGCGCACCGCGCGCGCCACCTCGACGGTGCTCGCCTTCTGCTGCTTGACCACCCCCAGGCCGACCGCCGGGATGCCGTTGTAGCGGGCCAGGCTGCGGTCGTCCTCGGCCCCCAGCTCAACGCGGGCCACGTCGCCCAGCTTGACCAGCCGGCCGTCCTTCTCGAGCACGGTGATGCCGGCGAACTCCTCCGGGGCCGCCAGGTCGCCGTGCGTGCGCACCGAAAACTCGCGCCCGGTGCCCTCCACGCGCCCGGAGGGGATCTCGGCGTTCCAGCTGCGGATGGCGCTCTCGACGTCGGAGACCGCCAGCCCGTGCGCCGCCAGCCGGTCCGGCTCCAGCCACACGCGCATGGCGTAGCGGCGGCTGGCGCCGATGAACACGGCGCCCACCCCTTCGACGCGCTGCAGGCGGTCCTTGAAGACGTTCTCCGCCAGGTCGGACATCGCCAGAGCCGACACACCCTCGCCGCTGATCGACAGCCACATGATGGGCTGCGCGTTGACGTCCTGCTTGGCGATCACCGGGTCGTCGACGTCGCGCGGCAGCTGGCCGCGCACGCGCGAGACGCGGTCGCGCACGTCGTTGGCCGACTCCTCGATGTCGCGGTTGATGTTGAACTCGACGGTGATGCTGGAGACCTGCTCGCGCGAGGTCGAGGTGATCAGCTTGACGCCCTCGATGGTGGAGAGCTGCTCCTCGAGGACGTCGGTGACCTCGGTCTCGACCACCTGCGGGCTGGCGCCGCGCAGCACGGTGGTGACGGTGACGATCGGCGAGTCGATGTCGGGGTACTCGCGCACCGGCATGCGCGACAGCGCGATGAGCCCGAAGAGCAGGATCGCCAGGCTCATCACCGTGGCGAGCACCGGGCGGCGGACGGAGGCGACGCTGAGCTTCACTTGCCGCTGCCCGGCTGGGGGGCGGGGGCCTTGCCGGCCGGGGCCTTCGCGCCGGGGGCCTTGCCGGCCGGGGAGCCGCCCGCCGGCGGGGCCGCCATCCCGCCCTCCGGCACCGGCATCACCTTCGCGCCGGGGAAGATCTTCTGGTGCCCGGCCTTCACGACCCGGTCCCCGGCCGCCAGCCCGCTGACGACCTCCACTCGTGCCGTGCCGCGCAGCCCCAGCCGCACGGGCACGATCTTCACCGTGCTGTCGGGCTGCAGTACGTAGACCAGGTTCTGGTCGCCCTGGGCGACCACGGCCTCGTCCGGCACGACCAGCGCGTTGGGCCGCTCCACCAGGATGGCCGTGACGGCGGCCGACATGCCCGGCTTGAGCCGCCGGCCCGGGTTGGGGATGCGGGCGATGAGGTCGAAGGTGCGCGTGGCGGGGTCGATCTGCGGGTCGACGACGTCCACCGCGCCCGCGAAGGTCTCCTCCGGGTAAGCCGTGGTGGTCAACGTCACCTTGGCGCCCCGCTTCAGGGTCGCAGCGAAGCGCTCGGGCACGGCGAAGCCGACGCGCAGCCGGTCGATCTGGGCAAGGTCGGTGATGACGGTGCCTGGCTGCACGTAGGCGCCGGGCGACACCCGCCGCCAGCCGACGATGCCGGCGAACGGGGCGCGGATCCGCGTCTTGTCGTGGCGCGCCTTGGCCACCGCGTGGTTGGCCTCGGCCACCTTCAGGTTGGCGTCGGCGCGCTCCCGCTCCTCGGCGGGCACGAGCTTCTGCTCGTAGAGCTGGCGCGTGCGCTCGGCGGTCAGCCGCACCTGCTCGACGAGGGCGGCAGCGCGGTCGGCCTCGGCCCGCTCTACGCGATCGTCGAGCCCGGCGAGCAGCGTCCCGGCGGCCACCGGCCGGCCCTCCTCGAAGGGCAGCTCGCGCACCGTGCCGGAGACCTCGCTGACGATCTCGACGTTCTTCTCGGCGTCGATCGTGCCGAGGGCGGTGAAGCCGTCGCTCACCATCTCCGATTTCACTTCGGCGATCTCGACGGGCATGGGCGGCATCTGCATGCCGCCGCGCGCGCCGCCCGCCGGGCCGCTGCACGAAGCGGCCGCCAGCAGCAGGAAGCCGGCCGCCGCCAGACCGAGGCTGCGGCAAAGCACCGGGCGGCGGGGTGCCACCGGGCAGGACGGATGGCGGATGGATGGGGTCATGGTTCGGGAGGATAAGGCGAATCCGCTGCCGATGCACCCCCCGCGCCCCGCGCGGGCCGGGGGGTGGAGGGGTCTTGGCGGGGCCTTTACATCTGCGGATGCGCGCCGGCTCGCGGTCGCGGCCAGCCCCCGGCGGACCGGCGCCCGCACCGCCCCCCGCCCCTCCTCCGCCGTTCGCCGCCACCCAGCCGCCACTCGCCGAAAAGCCCGCGCCGGCGCGGCTTGCGCCGCGTAGGTTTCACCGCAGGGCCGGGGATGGACCCGGCGCGAAAGGAGGCTGGCAATGGATCTTCAGGCTCAGGAAACGAACCGGGGTTTCGCCATCACCCCGCGCGTGGTCTTCGGGCTGTTCCTGCTCGTGCTCGGCACCCTGTTCCTTCTGGACCGGATGGGCACGATCAATTTCGACGATTACGGCCGCTTCTGGCCGGTCTTCGTCATCGCCTTCGGCCTGGCCAAGCTCTTCCAGCCGGAGGGCCGCGGGTTCGGCCTCGTGCTGCTGGTGTTCGGGTCGTGGGCCCTGCTCGACGCCTTCGACATCGTCCATTTCGATTGGGAATACGTCTGGCCGGCCGCGCTCATCCTCATCGGCCTGAGCCTCGTCTGGCGCGGGGTGCGGGTCGGACTGGGGCGCGGGTTGGATAGCGGCAAGGACCCCGGTACCCGGATGAGCGCCTTTGCCATGCTCGGCGGCGTCGATCGCAAGTACACTACCCAGGAGTTTCGCGGCGGCGACGCCACGGCCGTCATGGGCGGCTGCGAGCTGGACTTCCGCCAGGCATCGCCAGCCAAGGAGGGGGCGGTCATCGACACCTTCGCCCTGTGGGGCGGGATCGACATCCAGGTGCCCGAGGACTGGACGGTGGTGGTGCAGGGGATCCCGATCCTCGGGGGCTTCTCCGACGCCCGCAAGTCCGTGCAGGCGAACCCCGCCAAGCGGCTGGTCATCAAAGGTGTCGCCATCATGGGCGGGGTCGAGGTAAAGAACTGACGTGCACCCGATACTGGCGAAGCGGAGGCGGCTCGGCCTCTACCTCCTCCTGTGGGTGCCGGTCGCCGGCCTGCTGGCCACGCTGCTGGCCGCGGCCGGCGGCCTGCCCGCAGGCGCCGCGGCGGCGCTGGGCTTCAGCCTGGCGGCGTCCTACGCTTTCGTCTGCCTCGGGATCTGGTACCCCTGCCGGGTCCTGCCGCTGACGCCGGCCCAGCTGCCGCGGGCCGTCGCATCGCACGCGCTGGGGGCGCTCTTCTCGAGCAGCATCTGGGTGGCGGGCGGCGCTCTGGCCGCGGCGCTCCTCAGCCGGTCCTTCGGCCCGCGCGATGCCGACGCGCTGTACGGGACCCAGGCGCCCATCCTCTTCGCCGTCGGCGTGCTGCTCTACCTGCTGGCCACCGCCGTCCACTACCTGGTGTTGGCGCTGGCCGAGTCGCGCGCCGCGGAGCGCCGGGCGCTCGAGCTGCGCGCCCTGGCGCGCGAGGCCGAGCTGCGGGCGCTGCGCGCCCAGATCGACCCCCACTTCCTCTTCAACAGCCTGAACTCGATCAGCGCGCTGACCGCCGCCGATCCGCCGGCGGCCCGCGCCATGTGCCTGAAGCTCTCCGAGTTCCTGCGCGCCACGTTGCTCCTGGGGGCGCGCGAGCGCATCCCGCTGGCCGACGAGCTGGCGCTCGTCGACAGCTTCCTGGCCGTCGAGAAGACGCGCTTCGGTCCCCGGCTGGCCGTCGAGGAGGAGATCGAGGAGACGGCCCGGCGCTGCCTCGTGCCCCCGCTGCTCCTGCAGCCGCTGGTGGAGAACGCGATTCGCCACGGGATCGCGCACCTGATCGAGGGTGGTGCGATCCGCCTGGCGGCGGCGGTGGAGGGCGGGCGGCTGCGGCTCGTGGTCGAGAATCCCGCAGACCCCGAGCGGGCGCGCGCGCGGACGCCGGGGGTGGGTCTGGAGAACGTCCGGGCGCGGCTCACGACGCTTTACGGGCCCGCGGCGCGGTTCACGGCGGCGGAGCGCGCTGGGGGCTTCCGCGTCGAGATCTCGCTGCCGGCGCAAGCGGAGGGATCGCACCCATGACCGAGGGCCGGCCCGGCGAGCGCCTGCGCGTGGCGATCGTGGACGACGAGGAGCTGGCGCGCCGCCTGCTGCGCGAGTACCTCGCTGCGCACCCGGACGTCGAGATCGTCGCCGAGTGCGCCAACGGCTTCGAGGCCGTGCAGGCGGTGGCCGAGAAGGAGCCGGACCTCTTGCTGCTCGACGTGCAGATGCCCAAGCTCGACGGCTTCGAAGTGCTGGAGTTGCTCGAGCGTGACGTGCCGGTGATCTTCGTGACCGCCTACGACGAATACGCGGTGCGCGCCTTCGACGTGCACGCCGTGGACTACCTGCTGAAGCCCGTAGCACCCGAGCGGCTGGCCGAGGCGCTGGCGCGGGCCCGCGCGCGGGCCGCCGGGGTGCCGCGGCGGCCGCTGCCGCTGGCCGAGATCCGCGCCGCGGCCCATGCCGCCCCGCGCCCGCTGGAGCGCATCCTGGTGCGCGACGGATCGCGCGTCCACGTGATCCTCGTGGACCGCCTCGATTACGCCGAGGCGCGCGACGATTACGTCTGCCTCAGGTCCGGCGGCAAGGAGTTCCTCAAGCACCAGGCCCTGGCCGAGCTGGAGGGCCAGCTCGACCCCGCCCGCTTCGTGCGCATCCACCGCGGCTATCTGCTGAACCTGGACCGGCTGGCGAAGATCGAGCTGTACGCCAAGGACAGTCGCGTCGCGGTGCTCTCCGACGGCACGCAGCTGCCGCTCAGCCGCGCCGGCTACGCGCGGTTGCGGGAGCTGTCCTAGGCGGAGAGCCCGCCGACCTAGCCCGGCTTCACCGCCCGGATGACGGCGCTGTACACGCGCGGTGGCGCGGCGGCCGGGGCGGTCCCCACCGGCCCCTCGCCGCAGACCGCCGCTCCGCCGGACTCGGCGCGCACCTCGACGGCCGCGAAGCCCGCCGCCCGCAGGGCACCCACGTACTCGGCCTCCGGCACCGCCCCCCCGATGCAGGCGCTCCACGATTCCGGGTCGGCGGCGAGTGCCGCCGGCAGCGGGGCCGTGGCGAGCATGTCGGCGACCACGAAGCGGCCGCCGGGCGCCAGCACGCGGAAAGCCTCGCGGAAGACGCGGGGCTTGTCGGGCGACAGGTTGATCACGCAGTTGCTGATCACCGCGTCCACGCAGCCGTCGGGCAGCGGCAGGGCCTCGATCTCTCCCGGCATGATCGTGACGTTGGCCAGCCCGGCGCGCGCCGCCGCCGCCCGCGCGCGCTCCACCATCTCGGGCGTCATGTCCACGCCCCAGACGCGGCCCTGCGGGCCCACCGCCCGCGCCGCCAGCCAGAGGTCGAGCCCGGCGCCGCTGCCCAGGTCGAGCACGCGCTCCCCGGGGCGCAGGTCCGCGGCGGCCACCGGGCTGCCGCAGCCGAGCGAGGCCTGGCGAACTTCGGCGGGCACCGCATCCAGGGCGTCCCGTCCATAGCCGAGCTCCGCGGGGTCGGAACAGCAGGAGGGCTCGCCGCGCGCGGCGCGGGCGTAGTGGTCGCGGACGGAGAGCTTGATCTGCTTGGGGTCCATGGTCTGCTCCTTGGTTCCGCGCGGCCGGAGCCTAGGGCACCGGCCGCATCATGAGTACGGCCGCGGCGCAACGGCCGCCCTGGAACTCCGCCGACGCCATCAGCTGCGGATCGCCTTGCGCCCGCGGCACGGTCACGAAACCCCAGCGCCGGAAGTACTCCTCCGCCCCCTCGGTCAGCAGCCAGAGGCGGGTCATCCCCGCCACGGCCGCGGCCTCCAGTATGGCCCGCACCAGGGCGGCGGCCACGCCCCGCCCCCGCCACGCCTCGCGCGTGGCCACCGAACGCAGCAGGCCGGCGCTGCCGTGCCGCTCGAGGCCGGCCATCCCCACCAGCTCGCCGCCGGCGAAGGCGCCCCACAGCCGCAGCCGCGGATCCTCGAAGCCCATGCGCGGCAGACCGCACGCGACGAGCAGCTCGCGCAGCTCGGCTCGCTCCCCCGCCGCGGTCTCGCGGATCGCGAATCCCCCGTCCGTCACAGGACCTCCAGCAACCCCTGGGCCAGGCGGCGCACGACCGCCGGCCGCAGCGAGTAGTGGGCCCACTGGCCGCGCTTCTCGCAGGCCACCAGGCCCGCCTCCCGCAGGACGCGCAGGTGGTGGGAGATGGTCGGCTGGCCGAGGTCGAAGGCGCGCTGGATCTCGCAGACGCACAGCTCCGGCTGGCGGGCCAGCAGGCGCAGGATGGTGAGGCGCACCTCGTCGGCCAGGGCGGCGTGAGCGGCGGCGTCGCGCCGCGCGCGCGTCCGGTCGCCGCGGCGCAGCTCCGGGACGCAGCAGCCTGCCGGTTGGGTGCGGGACTTGGGGATGACGGCCATCGCTTCCTCCTTCCCCCACAGCCTGAGCCGTTACATTGACGATTGTCAATATAAGCTTGCGGAGGCCGGTCGCCCCGGCGCGCCCCGATCCGCGGTTGCCGGCGGCCGCCGGAGCCTCTACAATCCGCGCCCTCCGCGGGGCCCGTGGTCCCGTGGGGCTTTTCGGCCGCAACCCCTGCTACCCTTCGCAAAGGAGTCCCGGAATGAAGCTCCAAGTGTGGCTCGCCGCCGGCGCCGCCCTGATCGCCTGCGCCGGCCCGGTCGCCGGGCGGACGAGGTCCGATACGGCCAAGCCCGCCGCCGCGGCGGAGAAGGGTCCGGCCGACGCCGAGGCGGCCGCCATGGAGGCCTACATGAAGCTCAACGCCCCCGGCGAGCCGCACCGGATGCTGGCCGGGCTGGCCGGCGAGTGGGCTCTCGAGGTGAAGAGCTGGACGGCCCCGGGCGCCCCGCCCTCGGTCAGTCAGGCGACCTGCGTCAACAAGCTGGTCATGGGCGGCCGCTTCGTCCAGGAGGACGTCACCGGCACCATGATGGACACGCCGTTCGCGGGCATGAGCCTGACCGGTTACGACAACATCAAGAAGAAGTACGTGGGCATCTGGGTGGACAGCATGACCACCGGGATCTTTCGCAGCGAGGGCGACTACGACGCGTCGACCAAGGCGATGACCTTCACCGGCACCTCGTTCGATCCGATGGCGGGCAAGGACGTTCAGGTGCGCACGGTGACGCGCTTCGAGAGCCCCGGCCGCCACGTCTTCGAGTGGTACGCCCCGGGGCCCGACGGCAAGGAGATGAAATCGATGGAGATCACCTACACGCGCCAGAAGTAGCCGGAAACGCGGGCGGGCGGTGGAGGGGCGCACCCCCACCGCCCGCTGCCGCCCCCGCCGGCTGCGGCGCGTCTCAGAGCCTCCGCCAGCGCCCCGATTCCGCCACCTTCTCGCGCGCTTGCGCGTCCGCGAAGAAGCGCGTCAGGCCGCAGCCTCCGCAGACCACGATCCGGAAGTGGGCGGGCAGGATCCCCTTGAGCCTACCCAGCCCCGGCAGCAGATCCGGCCCGTGCGAGCCGCCCGCGCCGACCTTCTCCTTGATGAACAAGGGGCCCTCTCCGCAATTCGGGCACGGGGCCACACCCGACTCCGTGTAGTGCCTCTCGCTCATCGCCGCTCCCCCTTGTCCGGCCCCGCCGCGGGGCCGCGCCCACGGCGCGGCCCGCCCAGCCTGCCCGACTCCGCCAGGGCCCGGCGGAGCAGGAACTCGATCTGCCCGTTCAGGCTGCGCAACTCGTCCGCGGCCCAGCCCTGGAGGGCCTCCAGGACCTGGGGATCGACCCGCAGCAGGAACGGCTTGCGCTCGGCCATGGCGCCCTCGCCCGCCCGGCCCTTCTAGTACAGCGACCCGGTGTTGATCACCGGCTGCACGTGCGCCCGCTCGCCGCACAGCACGACCAGCAGGTTGCTCACCATGGCGGCCTTGCGCTCGTCGTCGAGATGCACCACGTTCTCGCGCGCCAGCCGCTCGAGGGCCATCTCCACCATGCCCACGGCGCCGTCGACGATCTTCTGGCGCGCCGCGATGATGGCGCTCGCCTGCTGGCGCTGCAGCATGGCGCCGGCGATCTCCGGCGCGTAGGCCAGATGGCTGATGCGCGCCTCGATGACCTCGATGCCGGCTTGCGCCAGCCGGTCCTGCACTTCCTGCTTGAGCTGCAGGTTGGTCTCCGCCGGGTGGCTGCGCAGCGACACCGCCAGCTCCTCGTAGGCGTCGTAGGCGTACTGGCTGGCCAGGTTGCGCAGCGCCGATTCGGTCTGCACCTTGATGAACTGCTGATAGTCGTCGACCTGGAACATCGCCTCCGCGCTGTCCACCACCTTCCACACGACGATGGCCGCGATCTCGATCGGGTTGCCGACGTGGTCGTTCACCTTGAGCTTGCCGCTCTCGAAGTTGCGCACGCGCAGGGAGATCTTCTTCTTGGAGTAGAACGGGTTGGCCCAGCGCAGGCCGGGGTGCTTCACCGTGCCGCGGTAGGCGCCGAACAGCTGCAGCACCTTGCCCTCGTTGGGGGCGATGTTGAAGAACCCCGTCCAGACGAGGATGACGAGCAGCAGCAGCACCAGCGAGCCGACGAGCCCGAAGACCGACTCGAAACGGATGGCGGTGATGAACCACCAGATGTCGAGGAGCGAGACGACGAGCAGGACCGGGATGACCCCCAGCCCGTTGACGGCGTGGCGTTCTTGTTCGCGGATCATGGCAGCCCTCCTTCGGGACTATCGAAATGATATCACTATGCCATCATACGTCAAGCGGGATCTCGGGGTTGCCAGGAAGAAGCCCCGGGGCCAGGCCCCGGGGCTTAAATGCTCATGCGGCAATAGTTTGACCCTCGCAAGCGGCGGACCCGACTAGTCCACCAGGATGGTCCCCTTGAACATCTTCATGCCGCAGGTGAAGGCGATCTCCCCTTTCTGCGTGGGGGTGAGGCGCACCTCGGTCGGCTGGTTCAAGGGCAGGGCCACCGTGCGGTCGTTCTCCGAGGGGATCACGACCTCGGTGCCGCAGGTCTCGTCGGTCGTGCGGGTGAAGACGAGGACGACCTCCTGCCCCACCCTGGCCTTCACGCGGTCGGGCGAGTACCCGGGTCGAGCCGACCGCGATCTCGTAGCGGACGGGCCCGGACGGAGCCGGCGCGCCGCAGCCGGCGGCCAGCGTGGCCACGGACGCCAGCCCGACGGCGAGGATCGCGAGGGAACGCATCATGTGTCTCTCCTTTCTCAAGGGTTTGGGCCGCCGGATGGCACCCCATCCGGAGGCGTGGCGTCCGGCAGCCGCCGCCCCTTCCAGGCGGCGTAGATCGCCGGGTACACGAGTAGCTCGAGGCCGAAGGAGGTGACCACGCCGCCCATCAGGGGCGCGGCGATCCGCTTCATCAGGTCGGCGCCCGTCCCGGTTGCCAGCAGCACCGGCATCAGGCCGACGATGTCGGTCAGCACGGTCATGAGCTTGGGCCGGATGCGGTGCGCGGCGCCCTCGACGATGGCGTCCTCGAGGTCGGCCTTGGTCCGCAGGCGGCCCTCGGCGAGGCGCTGCTTGTGGCTCAGGTTCAGATACAGGAGCATCACCGCGCCGGTCTCGGCGTCGACGCCGGCCAGCGCGATGATCCCCACCCAGACCGCGACCGAGAGCTTGTAGCCGAGCAGCACGAGGATCCAGAAGGCGCCCACCAGCGACAGCGGCACCGCCAGCATGACGAAGCCAGCCTCGCGCACCGAGCGGAAACTCAGATAGAGGAGGAAGAACACCAGGAGCAGGGTGACGGGAACGACCACGAGGAGCCGCGACTTCGCCCGCTCGTAGTACTTGAACTGCCCCGCCCAGTCCAGGCGGTAGCCCGGCGGCAGCTTCACCTCGCGCTCGAGCACGCGCTTGGCGTCCGCCACGTAGTCCACGACGCTGCGACCGGCGACATCCACGGACACGAGCGTGAAGAGCTGCCCGTTCTCCTCGAGGATCATGGGCGGCCCGTTGACGAAGCGCAGGCGGGCCAGCTCCGCCAGCGGCACCTGGGCGCCGCTCGGCGTCGGGACCAGGATCCGCTGCAACTCCTCGGGGTCGTCGCGCAGCTCGCGCGCGTAGCGCAGGCTCACCGTGTAGCGCTCGCGGCCCTCCACCGTCTGGGTGACCGCCATCCCGCCGATCGCCGCCTCGATGACCTCCCCGACGTCCGCCACCGTAAGCCCGTAGCGCGCCGCCTGGGCGCGGTCGATGTCGAAGTCGAGGTAGAAGCCGCCCGTGGCCCGTTCGGCGAAGGCGCTGCGCGTGCCCCTCACCCCCTGCAGGGCCCGCTCGATCTCGATGCCGAGGCGCTCCGCCTCCGCCAGGTCCGGCCCGAAGACCTTGATGCCGAGCACGCTGCGCACGCCGGTGGCCAGCATCTCCAGGCGCGTCTGGATCGGCATCCACCACAGGTTGGGCATGCCCGGATAGCGCAGGGATTCGTCCATCTCCTGGACCAGGGACTCCCAGGTCGTCCCCGGCCGCCACTCGGACTCGGGCTTGAGCATCACCACCGTCTCGACCATCGACAGCGGCGCCGGGTCTGTGGCCGTGCGCGCCCGGCCCATCTTGCCGAAGACGCTCTCGACCTCGGGGAACTCCTTGAGCTTGCGGTCCATGGACTGCAGCACGGACACGGCGCGCGCGTCGGAGATGCCGGGCGGCGCGGTCGGCATGTAGAGAATCGAGCCCTCGTTCAGGGGCGGCATGAACTCGCTGCTCAGGAGCAGCCAAGCCGGGATGACGGAGAGCAGCAGCACCGCGGCGCCCGCGAACACCCGCCGGCGATGGCGGACCACCCAGCGCACCACCGGCTCGTAGCGCGTCGCCAGCCAGTGGTTGAGGCGGTTCTCCGACTCGGGCTTGATGCGCCCGCGCACGAAGAGCAGCACCAGGGCGGGGACCAGCGTGATGGCGAGCAGGGCCGCGAACGC
>Ga0315276_10002197_pt1 | contig 17781 bp, 12 predicted proteins | sample YL17G05_0_MG_FD_204542 | JGI IMG/M metagenome (GOLD analysis project Ga0315276, IMG submission 204542) | Sediment microbial communities from Yellowstone Lake, YNP, Wyoming, USA - YL17G05_0 | ecosystem: Environmental > Aquatic > Freshwater > Lake > Sediment | place: USA: Wyoming | collected... | reverse complement strand
CGAGCACCTCTGCCTGCTCTACCAGCGCAACCGCGGCCTGCCGGCGACCGCGCTGCGCTTCTTCACCGTCTACGGCCCGCGCCAGCGCCCCGACATGGCCTTCCACCGCCTGCTCGAGGCGGCGCTCGACGGCCGCCCGTTCGAGGTCTACGGCGACGGGCGGCAGAGCCGCGACTTCACCTACGTGGCCGACGCCGTGGAGGCCACGCTGGCGGCGGCCGAGCGCGGCCGGCCCGGGACGGTGTACAACGTGGCGAGCGGCCAGCCGGTGCCGTTGCTCGAGGCCGTGGCGGCCGTCGGGCGGCTGGCGGGCGCCGCCCCGCGGCTGACCTTCGCGGCGCCGGCGGCGGGTGACGCCCCGCACACCGCCGCCGACATCGCGCGGGCCCGCGCCGAGCTGGGCTACGCGCCGCACACGCCGCTGGCCGAGGGCCTGGCCGCGCAGTGGGCCTGGCAGCGCAGCCAGCGCGCCGCCGCCGCCGTCAAGGGGGTCGCATGAGCCGGCCCGTCGTCTCTTTCGTCGTGCCCCTGTTCGACGAGGCGCCCAGCCTGCCGGTCCTCCACGCCGAGATCGTGCGCGCCGCCGCGGCGCAGGGCGTGGACTTCGAGGTGCTTTACATAGACGACGGCTCCGGCGACGGCTCGGACCGCGTCCTGGCCGGGCTCGCCGCCGCCGACCGGCGCGTCCGGGTGGCGTCGTTCCGGCGCAACTTCGGCAAGTCGGCCGCGCTCGCCGTCGCCTTCTCGCGGGTGCGCGGCGATTACGTGATGACCCTCGACGCCGACTTGCAGGACGACCCGGCGGAGCTGGGCAACCTGCTGCGCGTCATGCAGGAGGGAGGCTACGACCTGGTCTCGGGCTGGAAGGTGCGGCGCCAGGACCCGTGGAGCAAGACCTGGCCGTCGTGGCTCTTCAACACGGTCACCGGACGCGTCACCGGCACCCGCCTGCACGACATGAACTGCGGCATCAAGCTCTATCGCCGCGAGGTGGTGGAGCACCTCGAGGTCTACGGCGAGCTGCACCGCTACCTGCCGGCGCTGGCCAACTGGAAGGGCTTCAAGGTGGGCGAGTGCCCGGTGGCCCACCGGGCGCGCACCCACGGCCGCAGCAAGTTCGGGGCGGCGCGCTTCGTCAACGGCTTCCTCGACCTGCTGGCCGTCTCCTTCATGCAGACCAGCGCGCTCAAGCCGCTGCACGTCTTCGGGCGCATCGCGCTCGTCTGCGGGCTGGCGGGCGGCCTCATCCTGGCCTACTTCTTCGGGCTGTGGCTGCTGGGCAACCCGCTGCGCGTGCGGCCGCTGTTCCTGGCCGGGGCGGTGTTGGTGATGGTCGGCGTGCAGTTCGCCATGATGGGGCTTCTGGGCGAGATGATCGCCAGCCAGCGGTCGAAGACCGACTGGCCGGTGCGCGCCACGCACAACTGGGACGCGGATGCGGCGGCGGTCCCGGAGCCGCAGGGCGGGCGGTGATGCTGCGCGCCTACGTGCTGGCCGGGGGGCTGGGCACGCGCCTGCGCTCGCGGCTCGGGATCCTGCCCAAGGTGCTGGCCCCGTTCGGCGACCGGACCTTCCTCGACGTGCAGCTCGATTGGCTGGCGGCGTGCGGCGTCAACGAGGCCATCCTGGCCCTGGGCGTGCGCGCCGAGCCGGTGATCGCGAGGGTACGCACGCGCGCGGCCGAGGCCATTCCCAAGGTATCGTGGACCGTCGACCCCGTGCCCCTGGGCACCGGCGGCGCGCTGGCGCTGGCGGCGCGCGATGAGCGGCGCAGCTTCCTGGCGATCAACGGCGACACGCTGGCGGAGCTGGATCTCGTCGCCCTGCTCGACCTGCACGAGGCCAGCGGCGCGTGGGTGACCCTCGCCTGCTACCGGGTCGGCGACGCGTCGGCGGGCGGCTGGGTGGAGATGGACGACGAGGGCCGGGTGAGCGCCTTCCGCGAGAAGGCGGGCGGGGGCAAAGCCTGGGTCTCGGGCGGCGTCTGCCTCTGCGAGCCGGAAGTGCTCGCCGAGATCCCCAAGGGGCGGCCGTCGAGCCTCGAGACGGACGTCCTTCCGGCCCTGCTCGCCGCCGGCCGGCCGGTGCGCGCCCTGCGCTGCCGGGGTCGGTTCTACGACATCGGCACGCCGGAGGGTCTGGAACGCGCGGAGCGCGAGTGGCGCCCGGGCGAGCGCGGCGTGCAGGGGGGGCCATGAGCCTGCTCTACCGCGCGCGTGCGCCGCTGCGCCTCTCGTTCTGCGGCGGCGGCACGGATGTCTCCCCGTACCCGGAGGAGCGGGGGGGTGTGGTGCTGTCGACGACCATCGACAAGTATTGCTACGCCACCCTGCGGCCGCGGCGCGACCAGCGCCTCACCATCCGCTCCCTCGACCTCAACCTGGTCGCGCGCTACGGCCACCCGCGGCGCATCCGTCTCGACGGCAACCTGGACCTGATCAAGGGCGTGGTGAAGGCGGTGCGCCCGCGGCTGGGCGCCGACCTCAGCGTCCACTCCGACGCGCCGCCGGGCTCCGGGCTGGGGGCCTCCTCGACGCTGGTCGTCACACTGCTCACGGTGCTCGGCCACTGGCAGCGCCGGCCGCTCACCGACTACGAGGTCGCCGAGCTCGCCTACCGCATCGAGCGCCAGGACCTGGGCATCGCCGGCGGCCGCCAGGATCAGTACGCGGCCACCTTCGGGGGCTTCAACTTCATCGAGTTCCACAAGGACGTGACGGTGGTGAATCCGTTGCGGGTGCGGCCCGACGTGGCCCTCGAGCTCGAATACCGGCTGCTGCTGTGCTACGTCGGCCGGACGCGTTTCTCGGGGCACATCATCGAGCGCCAGACGGCGGCGTACCGGCGCGGCCGCCAGGCGACGGTGCAGGCCCTCGAGGGGCTCAAGAGCATCACCTATGCGATGAAGAGCGCACTGCTGCGCGGGCGGGTGGACGAGTTCGCCGATCTCCTGGACACCGCCTGGCAGCACAAGCGGCGCCTGGAGGAGCACATCTCCTCGCCCGAGGTGGACGACCTCTACGCGCGGGCGCGGCGCGCCGGCGCGCTGGGCGGCAAGATGCCCGGCGCGGGCGGCGGCGGGTACTTCTTCTTCGTCGCCGCCGCCCACCGCAAGCAGCAGGTCGCGGAGGTGCTGCGCAAGGCGGGGGCGCAGCTCGTCCCCGTCTCCTTCTCGGCCACCGGGGCTGTCGCGTGGTCGGCGCGGCGGGGGTGACGGGCGGGCCGGCGTCGCTCGGGCCGCGGCCGCGCATCGCGCTGCTCGGCCCGGCGTACCCGTTTCGCGGCGGCATGGCCCAGTTCCTGGCCTTCGTCTACCGCGCGCTGGCGCCGCGCGCCGAGGTGGCGCAGTTCTCCTTCTCGCGCCAGTATCCGGCGTTCCTCTTCCCGGGCAAGACGCAGCACGACGTCTCGCGCGAGCCGCTGCGCGTGCCCGCCGAGCCGGTGCTCGACGCGGTGGCGCCGTGGCGCTGGCCGGCGGCCGGCCGGCGCGTGGCGGCGTGGCGGCCCGACGCCCTGGTGGTCAACTGGTGGCTGCCGTTCTTCGGCCCGCCCTACGCGGCGGTGATGGCCGCCGCGCGGCGCGCCGGGGCCGTGAACATCCTGCTGGCCCACAACCTCGTGCCGCACGAGCGGCGCCCCCTGGACCGGTTCCTCACCGGGCTGGTGCTGGCGCGCAGCGACGGTTTCCTGGTGGCGTCGGCCGCGGTCGAACAGGAGCTGCGCGGGCTCGTGCCGGGGGCGCGCTACCGTCGCGTCCTGCACCCGGTGTACGACCAATACGCGACCGCCGAGCCGCGCGCCGCGGCGCGCGCCGCGCTCGGGCTGGCCGGCGAGACGCTGCTGTTCTTCGGGTTCGTGCGCGCCTACAAGGGGCTCGACACCCTGATCGACGCCATGCCCGCCATCCTGCGCGAGCGGCCGCAGGCCACCCTGGTGGTGGCCGGCGAGTTCTACGACCCGGTCGAGCCGTACCGGCGCCGGATCGCCGAGCTCGGCCTCGGCGAGCGGGTGCGCCTGCTCGACCGCTACCTGCCCGACGAGGAGGCGCGCCAGCTCCTGGCCGCGGCGGATGTCTGCGTGCTGCCGTATCGCATGGCCACGCAGAGCGGCGTCCTGCAGGTGGCGTACGGGGCCGGCTGCCCGGTGATCGCCACGCGCGTCGGCGGGCTGCCCGAATTCGTGGCCGAGGGCGTGAGCGGCTTCACCGTGCCGCCCGACGACCCCGCGGCCCTGGCCGCCGCCGCCCTGCGCTTCTTCGCCGCCGGCGGCCGCGAGGCCTTCTCAGAAGGCGTGCGCCGGCACGCCCAGAGCTTCTCGTGGGACGCCTTGGCGGAGGCGTTGCTCGATCTCGTCGGTGAGCTGCGCGCCGCGCGCGCCGGAGGGTAGGCCGTGACCCGCGAACCGGACCCGCACCTGGAAAGGAGCGCCGCGGCCGACCGGCAGCGCGCGCGCCCCGAGCGCGCCATGGCGGCGCTGTTCGCCCTCGGCGTGCTGTGCGTCTACCTGGCCAGCGCCGGCGGGCGCATCGTGGCCTCCGACGAGCACACCGTCTTCCGCCTGACCCAGAGCCTGGTCGAGCGGCAGAGCTTCGCGGTGGGCGACGGCAACGCCGAGCGCGGCCCCGACGGCCGCCTCTACGCCAAGGCCGGCCTCGGCCAGGCGCTGGTGAGCGTGCCCTTCTACCTCGCGGGGCGCTTCACGGCGCCGCTGGTGCCGGCGCGACTGCGCGACTTCTACCTGCGGGCCGCGACTTCGCTGGCCATGCCGTTCGCCGGCGCGGTGCTGGCGCTCGCCCTGGTGCTGCTCTTCCTCGAGCTGGGCCTCGGGCCGCGCCCGGCGCTGAGCCTGGCGCTGGTGGCCGCCCTCGGCACGCCGCTGTGGGTCTACGCCAAGCTCTACCTGGGCGAGATCCTGCTCGCCGCCTGCCTGGCGCTGGAGCTGCTCGGCGTCGTGCGCTGGCGGCGCGACGGCCGGCCGGCGAGCGCGGGGCTCGCCGCCGCGGGCTTCGGCCTCGCGGTGCTCACCAAGTACGCGGTGCTGCCGGTGGCGGTGGCGCTCTGGCTGCCGGCGCTGCCCGCCTGGCGCCGCTGGCGTAGCGCGCTGACCTTCGTGCTGGCGGCCGGCGCCGGCGTGGCGCTGGCGCTCTACTACAACCAGGCGCGGACGGGCTCGCCGTGGGGCTCGGGCTACGGGCGGCAGGCCTCGGCGACGGCGTTCACCACGCCGCTGCTCGTCGGCCTCTACGGCTTGCTGCTCTCCAGCGGCAAGGGCCTGGCGTGGTTCGCGCCGATCTCGCTCTTGGCGCCGGCCGGGTTCGTCGCCTGGTGGAAGAGCGACCGCTGGATGGCCGCCGGCGCGGCCGCGGGCGTGGCGGCGACCGTGCTGCTCTACGCCGGCTTCGAGCACTGGGCGGGCGACGGCTCGTGGGGGCCGCGCTACCTGGTGCCGCTGATCCCGATCCTGGTCGCGGCGGTGGCCGTACGGCTGGCGCGGCGCGAGGTGCCGCGGCGGCGGCTGTGGTGGGCGGCGGTGGCGGCGCTGGGCATCGCCGGCGCGGCCGTACAGGCGGGCGGGGTCGCCGTCTACTATGGCGCGCAGATGCGCGAGGCGGGCGATTACCCCTACGCGCGGCCGCTCGACCACCCGCGCTTCATGAGCGAGAGCCACTGGAACCCGTACTATTCGCCGATCCAGGAGCACTGGCGCATGCTGGCGCGCAACCTCGCCGAGCACCGGCGCGGGGCGGCGCCGCGCGTCGGGCTGGCCGGAGCGGCGGCGGGGGACAGCCTCGCGGGCGCTGCGACACCACCGGCGCCCGCGCGGCTCGGCCTCGACGAGCGCCAGGCGCGGGCGCTGACCCACGGCTTCGACGTCTGGGCGGCCTACGCCGTCTACGCGGGGCTGCCGGCGGCTCTCGTGCTGGCGGTCTGGCTCTGGCTGTGGGTCGCCGCCGTCGGCTGCTTCGCCTACGCCTGGCGGGACGGGGCGTCGCTGGCGCGCGCCGCCGCCACCGCCGCGCGGGGGCCGCTCGGCCCGCCGCTCGGGCCGGGTCCCGGTGAACCGCCGCCGCTCTACGAGCCGCCCGACGATGTGAGCCGCTCGCGCTGGTCCATGACGAGGCGCCCGTGAAGCAGGTCGCGGTCGTCGTCCTCAACTGGAACGGCAAGCGCGACACGGCGCGCTGCCTCGAGTCGCTGGCGCGGCTGACCGCCCCGCCGCTCGCCGAGCTGCGCGTGCTGGTGGTGGACAACGGCTCCACCGACGGCTCGCTGGCGGAGCTTGGCGCGCGCTTCCCGTGGGCGCGCTTCCTGGCGACCGGCGAGAACCTGCGCTTCGCGGGGGGCAACAACCGCGGCATCCGCGCCGCCCTCGCCGACGGGGCGGACTTCGTCGTGGTGCTCAACAACGACACCGAGGCCGATCCCGACCTGGTGTGCCGGCTGGCGGCGGAGGCCGAGGAGTCGCCGCGCGCCGGGCTGTGCGGGCCGCTCATCCTCGACGCGGCGGGCCGGGTCTGGTTCGCGGGCGGCAGCGTCCTGACGGGGCTGGGCTGGACCTGGCATCGGGGACTGGGCGGGCCGGACCCCGGGCGGGGGGGGGAGGCGCGCGACGTGGGGTATCTTACGGGGTGCTGCCTCGGCGTGCGCCGCGAGGTCTTCGAGCGGATCGGCCTGCTCGACGAGGGCTACTACCTCTACGCCGAGGACGTGGACTTCTGCCTGCGGGCGCGCGCGGCGGGCTACGCCTGCCGCTACGTGCCGCAGGCCCGGCTCACGCATTTCGTGTCGTCGTCATCGGGAGGGGCGGTGAACCCGTTCAAGGCCTACCAGCGCACGCGCGCCGGGCTGCGGCTGTTCGCGCGCCAGGCGCGCGGCTGGCGGCGGCTCACCTGGCCGGCCGGCTTCGCGGCGCTGACCGCGGCGCAGGCGGTCGCGTGGATGCTGCGCGGGCGGGCCGACGCGGCGGCGGCGGCGGCGCGCGCCTTCGCCGACGCGCTGGCGGGGCGCGACCCGGGGGCGGCGTTCCCCGCGCCGGCGCGCGCCGGCGCCGGCGCCGACCCGTCCGCCACGATGGCCCCATGAGCGAGACCGCCGCCCTCGTGCCGGTGGACGACCGATCCGCCTCGCGGGCCCCCGCCTGGGTGCGCCGCCCGAGCCGCGAGAGCGGGGACGCGCCGGTCTTCCTGCGCGAGTTCCTCGACGATCTGCCGGCGGGTGCGGTGGTCCTCGATCTCGGCGCGGGGTCCGGCTCCTTCGACTACCGCCGGCGCACCGACTGGACGGTGCTGGCCACCGACATCCTGCCGCTGGCCCCGGCGGCGCCGCGCGCGCCGCACGCCCGCTGGTTGCGCGCCGACGCCGCGCGCCTGCCGCTGCGCGGGCGCTGCGCCGACGCGGTGGTCGCCCACTACATGCTCGAGCACGTGACCGATCTCGAGAGCACCCTGGACGAGATCGCCCGCGTCCTGCGGCCCGGCGGGCGGGTCTTCGCCTCGGTGCCGCGCGCCGCCTCCTTCGACGACCGCTTCTACCGCTTCGCCGGCTACGTGGCCAAGTACCTGCTCGGCAAGTTCCAGAAGCGCATCGAGCATCAGCAGCGCTTCTCGTTCCCGTCGTTCCTGGCGGGGTTCTACCGCCGCGGCCTCGGGCTCGCGGGCTTCGCCGTGGTGCCGGCCGGCTTCTCCTGGATGAACGAGCCGCGCACGCGGCCCCTCCAGGCGGCGTTCGTCGCCGCCCTCGGCTGGACCAAGCGGCTCACCGGGCTGGATCTCTTCCGCGCAGCCAACTTCGTCTGCGTCTTCGGGCCCGGGCTCCGGCGCGCCGAGCGGACGGTGACCCACGTCTGCCGCGGCTGCGGCGAGCACGCCGTGCTGACGCCGCCGTCGCCGCCGCCCGGCGAGTGGATCTGCCCGTGGTGCGGGCTGGCCAACGGTCTCTTCCTGTCGCCCGCCGAGCGGCGCCGCCGGACGCGATGAACCTGCGCGAAGCCATCGGCCGGCTGACCAGCGAGTCGCTGGTCTACGGCCTCGGCCAGGCGGGCGGCCGGCTCGTCCAGGTCGCCCTGGTGCCGGTGCTGACGCGCGCCTTCACCCCCGAGGCCTACGGCGTCGTGGACCTGGTGATGCTGGTGGCCGCGGTGGTCAGCCTGTTCGCCGTGAGCGGCATGGACGCCGCCCTGGCGCGGTTCTTCTACGAGGCGCCCGACCGCGCCTCACGCCGCGCCATGGCCGCCACCTCGGCGGCGCACCGGCTGGCGACGGGCTCGCTCCTGGGCGCGCTCCTCCTGATCTTCGCCGCCCCGGTCTCCACTTTGGTGCTCGGCTCGGCGGACTACGCCAAGTACGTGCGCATCCTCGGCGCCACGCTGCCCTTCACCGCACTCTATCTGTTCGCCAACGAGGCGCTGCGCGTCACCTTCCAGCCGTGGAAATACATCGCGCTCAACGGCCTCAACATGATCCTGGTGGGCGGGCTGACGCTGTGGTTCGTGCTCGGGTTGCGCCTGTCGGTGGCCGGCGTCTTCTACGCCAAGCTCGCCGGCGACGCGGCGGCCGCCGCGGCCGGCCTGGTGCTCTTGCGCCACACGCTGGCGCCGCGCGGCTCGTGGGCCGACCTCAAGCGCATGCTGCGCTACGGCGCGCCGCTGGTGCCGGCGGCGCTCACCTACGCGGTGCTCACCTACACCGACCGCCAGGTGCTGCTCCACTTCGCGTCGCTCGAAGAGGTCGGCGTCTACGCCGTGGCGGTGAAGGGCGCGGCGGTGGTCATGCTGGCGGTCACCGCCTTCCAGTTGGCGTGGGGGCCGATGGCCTTCGCCGTCGCCGGCGATCCCGACCACGGCCGGCTCTACGCGCGCGTGCTGACGCTGTACGTCACCGCCGGCTCGGCCCTGGCGCTCGGCGTGTCGCTCTTCGCCCCCGAGGCGCTGGGGGTGTTCGTGCCGGCCGCCTACCGGGGCGCGGCCGCGCCGGCCGCGCTCCTGGCCTTCGCCGGCGTGGCGCACGGCGCCTACTACATCGCCGCCCTGGGCGTGAACCTCGAGCAGAAGAACCAGTGGCTGATCGTGACCACCGGCGGGGCGGCGCTGGTCACGGTGGCGCTGGCGCTGCTCCTGGTGAGGCCGTGGGGCGGCGCCGGGGTGGCCGCCGCGACCCTGTGCGGATTCGCCCTCTCGACCGTCTCCCTCTACCGCGTCTCGCAGCGGCTGCGGCCGTTCCCGTACCGCGGGCTGCGCTCGCTGGCCGTCTTCGCCGCCGCACTGCTGCTCGCGGTCGGCGGCTGGTGGCTGCCGGTGGGCGGGGCGGGGTGGTTCCTCAAGGGTGCTCTGTGGGCCGGCTTCGTGGCGGGCGCGGCGTGGCTGGCGGCGCGCTCGCGCGTGGCGCCTCTCGCGGCAGCGGCCGGCCCGCCGGGCGGCCCGGCGCCGGCGGGGAGCTGAGCGCGCATGTGCGGCATCGCGGGGGTGTTCTCGCCGGCGGGCGCGCCGGTCGCGGCGGCCGAGCTGCGCGCCATGGCGGCGGCCATGACCTGGCGCGGCCCCGACGACGAGGGCTATCTGCTCGAGTCGCGCGACGGGCGGCGCGCCGTGATCGGGGGCCCCGACACGCCGGCGGAAGCCTTCGCCGCAGGCTTGCCCTACGCGCCGTCGCGCGAGGCGGCCGCACTGGCCGCCGCCGGCGCCACGGTGGCCGACGCCTGGCTCGGCCTGGCTTTCCGCCGGCTCTCCATCCTCGACCTGGCGCCCTCGGGCCACCAGCCGATGTGCGATCCGAGCGGGCGCTACTGGCTGGTCTTCAACGGCGAGGTCTACAACTACGTCGAGCTGCGCGCGGAGCTGGCGGCGCGCGGCCACCGCTTCGCCTCCAGCGGCGACGCGGCGGTCATCCTTGCCGCCTACGCCGAGTGGGGCGAGGCGTGCCTGCAGCGCCTGAACGGCATGTGGGGCCTGGCGCTGTGGGACGCCGCCGAGCGCCGGCTCTTCCTGGCCCGCGACCGCTTCGGCGTCAAGCCGCTCTACTACCAGTGGGACGGCGCGCGGCTGCGCTTCGCCTCCGAGCTCAAGCCGCTGGTGATGGACCGGCCGCGCCGCGCCGAAGCGCGCTGCGTGCACGACCTGGTGGCGTGGGACTGGGTGGACCACGAACCGGAGACCTTCTTCGCGGGCACCCTGCGCCTGCCGCCGGCGCACGCGCTGACGGCGACGGGCGACGGCCTGCGCGTGTGGCGCTGGTGGGACCTGGCGGAGTCGGCGGCGCGTCTCTCCGCCGACTCGCCCTACGGCGAGGCGGCGGCCGTCGAGGGCTTCCGCGAGCGCTTCGATGACGCGGTGCGCATCCGCCTGCGCAGCGACGTGCCGGTGGGCACCTGCCTCTCGGGCGGGCTCGACTCCTCGATCATCGTCGCCACCGCCGCGCCGCTGCTCGACCGGCCGCTGCGCGCCTTCACCGTCGGCTACGCCGAAGCGGCGTTCGACGAGCGGGCGCACGCCCGCGCCGTGGCCGCCGCCGCCGGGGCCGAGATCTTCGAGGCGGAGCCGGACGGCGGCGACCTGCTCGCGGTGCTCGAGCGGCTGGTCTGGCACCAGGAGGAGCCGGCCGCCGGGCCGGGGCTCTACTCGCAGTGGCACGTCATGCGGCTGGCGCACGAGCATGGCATGAAGGTGCTGCTCGACGGGCAGGGGGGCGACGAGCTGCTGGCCGGCTACCACCGCTACGCGTTCCCGTACCTGCGCGACCTCTGGCTCAAGGGCCGGCTGACCGAGTTCACGCGCGACGTGTGGGCGGTGGGCGCTCGCCAGGGGCACGCCGAGACCTGGGCCAAGGTCTTCGCGCCGTGGCTGCCGCGGGCGCTGTTCCAGTGGGGGCGGCGCACCCTCGGACAGGGCAAGGAGCGCGTCGTGCACCCCGACCTCGAGCGGGCCGCGGGCCGCTGTGAGCCGCGCGCGCCGCGGGCTTTCGGCGGTCAGCTCTCCGACGTGCTCGGGTGGGAGATGACGGCGCGCTTCCTGCCGTCGCTGTTGCGCTACGAGGACCGCAACTCGATGGCGCACTCGATCGAGACCCGCCTGCCGTTCCTCGACTATCGCCTCGCCGAGTACGTCTTCTCGCTGCCGCGCGAGTGGCGCACCCGCGGCACCACCACCAAGTGGATCCTGCGCCGCGCCCTCGGGGCCCGCCTGCCGCGAGCCGTGGGGGAGCGGCGCGACAAGATGGGTTACGAGACGCCCACCGACCGCTGGTTCCGCGGCCCCTACGCGGGTTTGCTGCGCGACCTGCTGCTGGCCCCCGACGCCGCCACCCGCGACTATCTCGAGCCGCGCGCCCTGGCCCGCGAGCTGGAGGCGTACCTGGCGGGCCGACGCGACATCGGCCTGCAGGTCTGGCGCTGGCTGCACCTCGAGCTGTGGCTTCGCGCCTTCGTCGCGGGGCGCCCGTGGAAGCCGGGGGAGCGCGCGTGACCGCGCCGGCGGCCGGCGGGCCGCTCTCGGGGGGCGGGGCGGCCGGCGGGCCGCTGCCCGACCTGGTCTGCCTGGCCGAGGTCGCCTGGGGCTATTTCAGGACGCGCAAGCGATTCCTGCTGGCGCGCCTGGCGCGCCGCTGGCGCGTGACCTACTTCGAGCCGCTGGCCTTCGGGCGCGGCAACCGCTGGGGGCCGCGTCTCGTCGACGGCGTCACCGTGGTCACCGTACCGTTCCCCAAGCCGGGCACCAGCGTGCCGGCGTACAACGCCCTGCTCGCCTCGGGCCCCGGCCGCGCCCTGGCCGGGGCGCTCGCGGGGGCGGCGGTGCGCTGCTGGCTGGCGCGCCTGGGGGTGCGGCGGCCGGTGTGCTTGGTGTCCAACGTGTACGCGGCCGACCTGCTTGGGGGGCTGCGCCCGCGGCTGGTATGCTACGACTTCAATGACCACCCGCTGCAGTTCCCGACCGCGCCGCCCTGGACCGAGGCCTGCTGGCGCCGCCTGCTGGCGCGCAGCGACCTCGTGCTCTCGGTCTCGGAGGCCTACCGGCGGGAACTGGTCCCGCTCACGTCGGCGCCCGTGATCACCCTGGAGAACGGCGTCGAGTTCGAGCGCTTCGCGCTCCCCGTCGGCGGGCCGCTGCCGGCGCTCGCCGCTCTGCCGCGGCCGCGCTGCGGCTACCTGGGGAAGCTCTCGGACTTGCTCGACGTGCCGCTGCTCGAGCGGCTGGCCGACCGTGTGCCGGGCAGCCTGGTGCTGGCCGGGCCGCTGCCGGCCGAGATGCGGGCTCCGCTGGCGGGGCTTTTGGCGCGGCCGAACGTGCACTACCTGGGGGAGTTGCCGTACGCGGACGTGCCGCGCCTGCTGGCCGGGCTGGACCTGGGGCTCATCCCGTTCCAGGCCGGCCACCGCTACACGACCGGCATCCATCCCAACAAGCTCTACCAGTACCTGGCGGCCGGCCTGCCGGTCGTCTCGTCGCCGATCGCGGACGTGGAGGCCGATCCCGCCGGGCTGCGCTTCGCCGCCGACCCAGAGGGTTTCGAGGCGGCGGTGCGCGCGGCGCTGGCTGCCGCTCCCGACCGCGAGGGGCTGCGCGCGCGGGCCCGGGCTCACGACTGGGACGGGATCGCCGAGCGCCTGGACGGACTGCTGCGCTCGCACCTGGCGCGCGTCGAGGCGGACGCGCGCGGGTCGCGGGCGTCGAGGAGAGAGGACGCGTGAGCCAGCCGCAGGAGAAGGGGAAGGGGAAAGGGAAAGGCAGGAAGCATCCGGCCCGCGACGGCGCGAAGGCGGGAGCGGGAGGCGGCGGGCGGCCGGCGCCGCGGCCCGGAGCGCGGGTCGCGGGGGGGCCGCCGCCGTGGTGGCAGCGCCCCGGCGCGATCGCCGCCGGCTTGCTGGCCCTGGCCACGCTGCTGCTGTTCCGCGACGTCATGCTCGGCGGCCAGACTTTCCTCTCGCCCGACGCCACCGCGCCGGCGGGCTTCGCCCGCCTCGGCGAGCAGTCGCTGCGCCAGGGCGTCTACCCGCTGTGGAACCCCTACCTGTTCTGCGGCATGCCGTCGTTCGCCAGCCTGGCCTACAATCCGTTCCTCTATCCGCCCGACTGGCCGTTGTGGGTGGTGACGCGCCTGCTGCCGTTGCCCGACCTCACGTGGCTCGTCCTCTACTACTTCCTCGCCGGGCTCGGCGCCTACCTCCTCTGCCGGGAGTGGGGCGTGGGGCAGTGGGGCGCGGTCGTCGCCGGGTTCGCCTTGCTCTCCATGCCCAACCTGATGGCGGTGGGGGCGCACGGGCACGGCAGCCAGATGGTGGACTCGGCCTTCGTGCCGTGGATGCTGTGGCTGGCAGCCCGCTGCTTGCGGCGCGGGCGCCTCTCCGACGTGGCGTGGCTGGCGCTCGTCGCCGGCTTCCAGTTGCTGCGCGGCCACGTGCAGGTCTGCTACTACACCTGGCTGGCGCTGGCGCTCTACGCCCTCTTCGAGCTGGCGCGCGGTGGCGAGGACCGCCCGGCGCTGCCGGGGCGGTTGGCGCGGGCCGTCGGCGTCGGGGCCGCGCTCGGCCTCGGCCTGGGGCTGGCGGCGTTCCTCTATCTGCCGGTGCAGGAGTACGCGCGGCTCTCGATCCGCGGCGGCGGCGAGGGCGGCGGCGTCGGCCTGGCTTACGCCACGCAGTGGTCGTTCAGCCCGGTGGAGCTGCTCACCTTCCTGGTGCCCGGGGCGGTCGGTTTCGGCGGCGCGACCTACTGGGGATCGATGCCGTTCACGGACTATCCCCATTACATGGGCCTCGGGATCCTGGCCCTGGCGGTGGTGGGCCTGGTGCGCGCGCGGCGCGGGGTGACGGTGGCGTTCCTCGCGGTGCTGGCCGCGGTCGCCGTGCTCGTCTCCTTCGGCCAGAACGGTTTCCTCTACGCGTTCCTCTACGACCACCTGCCGCAGTTCAACAAGTTCCGCGTGCCGGTGATGGTCCTCCTGCTCACCCAGGTGGCCACCGCCTGCCTGGCCGGCATGGGCCTGGACGCCGTCCTGGAGGCGCGCGGCGACGCGCCCGGCGCCGGGCGGCGCGCCTGGTGGGCGGTGGTCTTCACGGGCGCGGCGGCGGCGCTCCTCCTGGTCGGCGGCCTGGTGCCCGAGCTGTGGCGCGGCGATCTGGCCGCGCTGGCGCGCTCCATCCGCCCCAATCTCGCCGACGCCAACCTCAACGCCGCCCTGGCGGGCGCGGCCGGCGACGCCGCCCGCGTCGGCATGCTGGCGGTGATCGCCCTGGCGGCGGCGTGGTTCACCATGCGGCGGCTCATCCCCGCCGGGGCCTTCGTCGCCCTGGTCGTGCTCCTGACCGCCGTCGACCTGTGGCAGGTGAACCAGCGCATCGTGACCCCGGTCCTCGGGCCGCCGGCTGCGGCGCGGGCCGAGAACGAGCGCGACGACGTCATCGACTTCCTCACCGCACAGGCCGACTCCGCGGCGGCGCGCGGGGAGCAGTTCCGCGTCCTGCCCCTGGGCGACGACTTCCGCTCGAACCGCTACGCCGGCTTCGCGCTGGCGGTGCTCGGCGGCTACCACGCGGCGAAGCCGAAGCTGGCGCAGGAGTACCTCGACGCGCAGGCGCCGCTCGTGCCGGTGCAGAGCCTGCTCGCCGGACGGGGCTGGCAAGGCGCCGGTTTCCTCAACGCCGCCAACGCGGAGTTCGTCCTCGTGCCCGGCATGCTGCCGAGCGGCACGCCCCTGGTGCCGGTCTTCCAGGGGGAGCGCCAGGTCGTGTACCGCAACCCGGAGGCGTTGCCCCGGGTCTCGCTGGCGACGCGCTACGAGGTGATGCCCCCCGACAGCCAACTGGCGCGCCTGCTGGCGCCGGGCTACGACCCGCGCGCCGCGGTGCTGCTCGCGGCCGCCCCGGCCGGGCCGCTCGGTCCCGAGGGCGGGCAGGTGCGCATCACGCGCTACGGGCTCAACCGGGTGGAGATGGAGGCCGACGCTCCGGGGCCCGCCGTGCTGCGCTTGGCCGACCTGTACTTCCCGGGCTGGACGGCCCGGGTGGACGGGCGCCCGGTGCCGATCCTGCGGGCCGATTTCGCCTTCCGCGCGCTGCTGCTGCCGGCGGGCCGGCATCGGGTAGAATGGAGCTACGAATCGCGGGCCCTGCGCCTGGGGATGTGGGTCTCCGGCCTGGCTCTGATCGTCATCACGGGTCTGTTCGCCGCGGGCGCCTGGCGGCGCCGGGCCGGTTGATCCGGGAGCGCCATGGAGAAGCTGGTCATCATCCCGACGTACAACGAGCGGGAGAACATCGAAACACTGCTCGACCGGCTCCTCGCCCTGCCCTACGGCCTCGAGGTGCTGGTCGTGGACGACAACTCGCCCGACTGCACCGGCGATCTGGTGGCGGCGCGCCGCGAGCGCGAGCCGCGCGTGCACCTGCTGCGGCGCGCCGGCAAGCTGGGGCTCGGCTCGGCGTACGTGGCCGGCTTCCGGTACGCTCTCGAGCACGGCGCCGAGTACGTCTTCGAGATGGACGCCGACTTCTCGCACGACCCCGCCGCCATCGGCGAATTCCTGGAGGCGGCGCGCGATGCCGACCTGGTGCTGGGCTCGCGCTACTTGGAGGGCGTCACCGTCGTGCACTGGCCGCTGCGGCGGCTGATCCTCTCCTACGGCGCCAACGTCTACACCCGGCTCATCACCGGACTGCCGGTGCGCGACGCCACCGGCGGCTTCAAGTGCTTCCGGCGGCGCGCCCTGGCGGCGGTCAACCTGGACCGCGTCACCTCCGACGGCTACGCTTTCCAGATCGAGATGACGTACAAGGTGTGGCGGCTGGGCCTGCGCATCCGCGAGATCCCGATCACCTTCGTGGACCGGCGCGCGGGGGTCAGCAAGATGGACCGGCGGATCGTCTGGGAGGCCGCCGGGCTCGTCTGGCGCCTGCGTCTGATGCACCTGTTCGGCCGGATCCCATGAGCGCCGGCGGGCGCGGCCGCGAGGCCGCGCGCCGGCAGACTGCCTGACACCTGGGGCGCGCGGCTGCCCTCCCCGCGCCCGGGAGGACCTGATCCGCATGCCTCACGCCAACGCCCGCTCGCACCTGGCCGCCGGCTTCGTCGTCGTCGTCGCGCTGGCCGGCCTGGGCCCGCGCGCGGTACTCGCCGGCGCCTGGGACGTCTTCACCGACGCCAACTCGCTCACCTCGGTGGCGGCCCTCGACCCGTACGTGTGGGCGCCGTCGCTCAGCGGTCTGCACCGCTACGACCCGGCCACCGGCTCGTTCCAGCGCTACTTCCGCGAGCCCGAGGGGCTCGCCTCGAACGCCGTCACGGTCGTCTCGCGTGACGCCGCCGGCACGGTGTGGGTCGGCACCGCCGGCAACGGCGTCAGCCTCCTCTACCCGAGCGGCGTGTGGCAGTCGGTGACCGCTTTCGAGGGGCTGCCCAGCGACTCGGTCACCGCGCTGGAGCCGTTCGACCAGGGCATGTGGGTGGGGACGCGCGGCGGCCTCGCCTACTACGTCGGCGACGAGCTGCAGGCGGTCTGGCCGGACGGCGTCACCCCCAGCCCGTTCCCGTCGAGCTACATCACCGACGTGCGGTCGCTCGGCGGCCGCACCTGGGTGGCGACGCGCGACGGCGTCTTCACGACCACCGACGGCGTCGCCTGGGACACCACGGTGGCGGGCCTGACGACGCGCGACACGCGCGAACTGGCGCACGACACCGTGCACCTGTGGGCGGTCACCGCCGACGGGAACGTCTGGAGCGGGGGGGAGACCGGCGCGTGGACCCGGATGCGCTCCGGCGGAGCGGTGAGCATCGACGCGCTGCACCCCGGCGCGGTCGTGGTGGGCGCCGTGGACGGCGTCCACAGCTGGGATCCCGGGAGTTCGAGCTGGGAGGCCCGGGGCGGGCCGACCCGCGCCGCCGTGGACCTGTCCACCGGCGGCGGCGGGCTGTGGGCGGGCAACGCCGAGGGGCTGTGGCACCTCACGGAGAGCGGCTGGGAGAACCACCGCTCGCCCGGCCCGGCGGGCAACTGGATCCACGGCATGGCCATGCAGGGCAGCACGGTCTACATGACCACGCGCTTCGACGGCGTGTCGCGCTACGACGACGCGCGCGGCTGGCGCCAGTTCCTCGGCGGCGGCGACCCCGACACCTCGCTGCTCTCCAGCGACTACATCTTTGCCTGCCTGGTGGACCGCGAGGGCTACAAGTGGTTCGGGGACTGGGGCGGCTCGCTGGCGCGCCTCGACGACTCCGGCCCGGTGCCGCAGTTCACCCATTTCTTCCGCGACACGACGCGCTTCACCTGGGTCTGGTCGTCGGCCCACGATCCCCAGGGACCGCACTGGTTCGGGCTCGACACCGGCTGCCGCGGCTGCGGCCCGGGCACCGAGCCGCAGGGACTGATCCGCATCCTCGCCGACGGCACGCGGGAGAACTTCCTGCCCACCAACTCGGCGATGACCAGCCAGCAGGTGCGGGCCATCGCCTTCGCCTCCGACGGCACGATGTGGGTCGGCTACGCCGACTTCGGCGTGGACCTCTTCAGCGACCGCTCGCTCGCCGCGCTGCAGGATTACCTGAGCGCCGCCGACGGGCTGCGCTCGAACAACGTCTGGGGTATCGCCATGGACGGCGCCAGCGCGTGGGTGGCGACCGACGGCGGCCTGGCGCGCTTCGAGGTCGGCGGCGCGTCACCCCTGCTGCGCGAGTCGCTGGCCACGCCCGTCATCTCGCAGAACGGTGCGGTGAGCCCCCTGGCCGTCGACGCCGGCGGCGGCGTGTGGCTGGCCACGGCGAGCGGGCTCTTCCACCGCGCCGCGGGCGGCACGG
>Ga0315276_10002196_pt1 | contig 17781 bp, 16 predicted proteins | sample YL17G05_0_MG_FD_204542 | JGI IMG/M metagenome (GOLD analysis project Ga0315276, IMG submission 204542) | Sediment microbial communities from Yellowstone Lake, YNP, Wyoming, USA - YL17G05_0 | ecosystem: Environmental > Aquatic > Freshwater > Lake > Sediment | place: USA: Wyoming | collected... | reverse complement strand
CCCGGCGCGGCAGGACGGCGACCGGTGTCGCCGCCGGTTGCCCGACCGGGGCCGCTGCACTACGTTCAGCCGTCATGAACCACCCCGAGCCGGAGTCCGCCGCTTCGCAGGAGCGCGCGCGCTTCGCCCAGGCCCTGCGCGCGTTGCGCAAGTACCGCGGGCGCGTGGCGCGCAAGCTCGAGGCCCTGCAGAGCGACCTGGCCGAGGCCGAGCGCGCGCCGCAGTTCCGGCGCTTCGGCGAGACCCTGCTCGTATACCTCAAGCAGGTGCCCGCGCGCGCCGAGAACGTGGCGCTGCCCGACCCGGGCGAGCCCGCGGTGACGCACGAGATCCCGCTCGAGCCCCGGCTCAACGCGCAGGGCAACGCCGCGCGCTACTTCAAGCGCGCCGCCAAGGCCGAGCGCGGGCTCAAGGCCGTGCCGCCGCGGCTCGCCGCCGTCGAGGCCGAGCTGCACGCGCTCGAGGTGCTGCTGGAGCGGGCGCGGCCCGTGCTGGAGATGGCCGCCGAGGGGACGACGCTGACGCCCGATCAGCCGCTGGTGCGCGCCATTGAGGCGGCGCTGGCGCAGTTGCCCGAGACCGTGCGCGCGAGCATCGGGGCACGCGAGGTGGCGAGGGCGCCGGGTGCCGCCGGCCCGCGCGGGCGCAACGCCGAGCCGCGGCCCGCGGCGGTGGCCGCCGGCGAGGAGCGCGCACCCTCGGCGAAGCTGCAGCCGCGGCGGCTCAGGACCGCCGAGGGCTGGGACGTGCTGATCGGGCGCACCAGCGAGGGTAACGACTACCTGACGCACCGCCTGGCGCGGCCCGAGGACTACTGGTTTCACGTCAGCGGGGCGAGCGGCTCGCACGTCGTGCTGCGGCGCGGCAAGGGCAAGGACGAGCCCTCGAAGCGGACCCTCGAGGAGGTCGCCGCCTGGGCTGCGTTCTACTCCCAGACCCGCAGCGCAGGCCGCGTGCCGGTGATCGTCACGCAGAAGAAGTACGTGCGGAAACCGCGGAAGGGGAAGGCCGGCCTGGCGCTGGTGGAGCGGGAGAAGTCGGTGATGGTGCGGCCGCGGGAGCCGGGGGATGGGGCGACGCGAGGATGAGCAGCCGAGGACCTGATGGAATTGATGCTGCGGCCAGAACTCAGGCCTTTCAGTTTCTTCAGGAACAGAGTGACCTCCATGGCGAGGCATTGCCGCGGGACGTCCTTGTTCAAGGGTTCTCATTCCGCGGCACCCGCGTTTCGCTCATGGGTCCGCAGGGGATCTTCAAGCCCGCAATCCTCCCCGAGATTCCCCTCAGCATTACGACGGCACCCATCGTTGAGGGCAAGCCGCGCCCCTACGAGGACGAGGTGGGGAGCGACGGTCTAATCAAGTACAGGTACCGAGGCACCGACCCCCAGCACCGAGAGAACATCGGCCTCAGGCTGGCAATGCAGCGCCATACTCCACTCGTCTACTTCTACGGGTTGGTGCCAGGTCGGTACGCGGCCGAGTGGCCAGTCTTCATCGTCGGAGACGACCGAAAGTCGCTTTCCTTCACCGTCGCTGTTGATGAGAAGAAGGGGCTCCTCTCCGGGAAGGATCAACTCGCCGATCAGGTGGCTGAGGGACGTCGCCTCTACGTCACGGCTCAGGTGCAACAGCGGCTGCATCAGCGCAGCTTTCGAGATCGCGTGCTGCGTGCCTATCGCGACCATTGCTCGATCTGCCGACTCCGGCACTCGGAGTTACTCGACGCCGCCCACATCCTGCCCGATGGCCACCCGAAGGGGGAGCCCTGGGTGTCGAATGGAATCGCGCTCTGCAAACTCCACCACGCTGCCTTTGACAGCAACATCCTGGGAATCAGGCCGGACCTCGTCATCGAAATCCGGAAGGACATCCTGGAGGAAGATGACGGCCCGATGTTGGCGCATGGCCTGCAGGAACGGCACAACCAGAAGCTGTTGGTCGTGCCCAGGCACCATGAACTCAGGCCGCGAGCGGACTTTCTTGAAGAGCGTTACGAGGCATTCCGGAAGGCGGTTTGAGGCCCGCCCCCTACCCCCGCCCCCCCCGCTTCCTCTCGTCTCCAGCGCGCACCGTCCAGCCCATGCGGTCGCAGTGCTCGAGTAGGGGCACCGCGTACTTGCGGCTCACGCCGGCCAGATCCTTGAACTCGGCCATGGTCAGCGCGGGCTTCTTCGCGAAGTGGTCGGCCAGCTTCGCGCGCAGGACCTTCATCTGGCGTGACGTGTAGATCAGTTCCTGGCTCACGCGCACCAGCCGCTCCAGGAACAGGCCGAGCGTGGCGACCTCCGAGGCTTCGGAGCCCAGCTTGCCCTGCCAGATGAGCGCGTCGGGCACGCTCATCCCCGTCGCCTCCAGGTCGGCCTCCAGCTTCTCGAGCGCGGCCCGGGTCACGGCCGGCGGCTCCCAGGGCGAGTCGGCGGGCCGCACGCGCTGGCTGCGCACCTCGAGCCGGCCCTCTTCCTCCAGCGCGTGGAACGCGATGTCGAAGAGCGTGCCCTCCATCGCCACCTTGAGCCCGCTCTTCAGCTCGCCCTTGAGATACCCGAAGCGCGCGGGGTACCTGTCGGCGTAGCCGCGCACCTCGCGCTCGATGGTCTCGAGCGCGCCGTGCCACTTCTTGAGCGCCAGCCAGCGGTCGGGCAGCGGCATCGCGATCTCGTGATCCTCGAGCAGGCGCGCGAGCGCGGCACCGGTCACGGTCTGGCTCTCCCCCACCACCTGCGCCAGGCGCGAGGTCGAGACGGGCGTCGTCTCGGCCTCGACCAGCTGCAGCAGCCGCGCCTCGAGCGAGCCGCTCTCGCGCACCTCGAGCGCGTCCAGCGCACCGTGGCGGCGGCGCTTCGCGGCCACTGGCTCGATGACGCTGCCGCCGCCGATGGTGTGCGAGGGCGAGTACTGGCGGATCACGAACCGGTCGCCGCGCGCGGCCACGGTCGGGCGCTCGAGCCGCACCTGCGCCAGGGCGCTCGCGCCCGGGGCCACGCTCTCGCCCTCGAGCAGCACGAGCCGGCCAATGATCTCGCTCGCCCCGAGGTGGAAGCGCACGCGGGTGTTGGCGGGCCACTCCTTCTCCAGGTCGGCGAGCGCCTCGTAGCGCACGTCCAGGATGCTCGAGGGCCGCAGCGACGCCTGCGCCAGCAGCCAGTCGCCGCGCTCGACCTGCTCGCGCTCGACGCCGTGCAGCGCCACGGCGGTGCGCTGGCCGGCGCGCGCCTCCTCGACCGTCTGCCCGTGCACCTGCACGCGCCGCACGCGCACGGGCAGGCCCTTCGGCTGCAGCTCGAGCGTGTCGCCGGTGTGGATGCGACCGCGCCACAGCGTGCCGGTCACCACGGTGCCGAAGCCCTCGACGGTGAAGACGCGGTCCACCGGCAGCCGCGCGGGCTCCCCGGCGGGCCGCAGCGCCAGGCCCGCGAGCTGCGCGTCCATCGCCGCGAACAACTCCGCGGTACCGGCGCCGGTCACGGCCGAGAACTCGACCACGGGTGCGGTCGCGAACGGCGTGCCGGAGAGCAGGGCCGCGACGTCGCGCCGGATCTCCTCGACCCAGGCGGCGTCCACCAGGTCGCGCTTGGTCAGCACGATGACGCCGCGCGTCACCCCGAGCAGCCGCACGATGGCGAGGTGCTCGCGGGTCTGGGGCATCACGCCCTCGTCCGCGGCGATCACCAGCAGCACCAGGTCCACGCCGCCCACGCCGGCCAGCATGTTCTTGACGAAGCGCTCGTGCCCGGGCACGTCCACGATCCCGAGGTGCACGCCGCCGGGTGTGACGAGGGGCGCGAAGCCGAGGTCGATGGAGATGCCGCGCTTCTTCTCCTCGGGCAGCCGGTCGGTGTCCACGCCGGTCAGGCGGCGCACGAGCGCGGTCTTGCCGTGGTCGATGTGGCCGGCAGTGCCGACGATGGCGAGGCGGGTGCTTGGAGTCTCAGGGGCCATGACCGGCAGTGTAGACGATGCCGGGTCCGGGCATCAGCGGGGGCCGGACGGGCCGTGGGGCGGATTCAATGACGACTTCCGGTACCGCCTTTGAGCGGTGATCCGCCCCCGCCCCCGCTCGAAGGCGGTCACGCCGGGGGCGAAGTCCTCGCGCACGAAGCCGTAGAGCCCGCAGTGCACCAGCCCGGCCGCGTGGAAGTGGCGGTCGTAGAACGCGGGGCTGCGGCGCTTCATCTCGTGGAAGTCGCCGGCGATGGGGTCGGCGCGGGTGAAGACCTCGATCCAGGCCATGCCCTCGAGCAGGCTCGCGAGGACGCGCAGGCCGCGGCGCAACTCGCCCGCGGGCACGTAGTGCAGCACGTCTGAGCAGACGATCAGGTCGAAGGGCCCCTCGAGGCCAAGCGCGCCCAGCCCGCCGAAGCTGCCGAGCCGCAGGTTGCGCCGGCGTCCGAAGCGCCGCACGGCGTACTCGCTGGAGTCCACCCCGGTGTAGCGCACGCCGGGTCGCAGCCGCGCGAGGATGGGCTGCCACGGGCCCTCGCCGCAGCCGACGTCGAAGACGGTGCGCACCGGACGCTGGATCAGGTACTCGGCGGCCGCCAGTGCCAGCCGCACCTTGCGCTCGACCATGGAGGTCACGTGGATACGCGTGGCGGGATGGCGGTACCAGCGCTCGAAGTAGTCGCGGTCGTAGCGCTTGGCTGGCACGGGGGCGGCGGGGCGGGCGCGGCGCGACGCTACGCCGCGGGCTCCCGGATGCGCCGCACGTCCGCCCCGAGCGCGACGAGCTTGCGCTCGATGGACTCGTAGCCGCGGTCGAGGTGGTAGATGCGCGAGATCTTGGTCTCGCCCTCGGCGACCAGCGCGGCGAGCACGAGCGCGGCGCTGGCGCGGATGTCGGTGGCCATCACCGGCGCGCCCGACAGGTGCTCGACGCCCTTCACGATGGCGACGTTGTTCTGCACGCGCACGTCGGCCCCGAGCCGCACGAGCTCGGGTACGTGGCTGAAGCGGTCGAGGTAGATGGTGTCGGTGATGGTGCTGGTGCCGTCGGCGATGGCGCACAGCGCCATGATCTGCGCCTGCATGTCGGTGGGGAAGCCGGGGAACGGCTCGGTCACGACGTTCAGCGCGGCCGACCGCACGGGCCCCCGCACCGTGACCTCGCGCTCGCCGGGGAGCACCTCGCAGCCGGCCTGCTCGAGCACGCGCATCACGGCGCCCAGGTGCGCGGGCTCGCAGTTCTCGACCGACAGGCTGCTGCCGGTGATGGCGGCGGCCGTGAGGAACGTGGCGCCCTCGACGCGGTCGGGGATGATGGCGGTCTCGATCGGGCACAGGTGCTTCACGCCGCGGATGGTCAGTTGCCGCGTGCCGATGCCCTCGATCTCGGCGCCGCACTGCACCAGCACCTCGGCGAGCGCGGTGATGTCGGGCTCGATGGCCACGTTGTCGAGCGCGGTCACGCCCTCGGCGAGCACCGCGGCCATCATCAACTGCGCGGTCGCGCCGACCGAGACCACGCCGAAGTGGAAATCGGCGCCCTTGAGCCGCACGTCGCGCCCGACGACGTAGCCGTGCTCGATCTCGAGGTTCGCGTTCATCGCGTTGAGGCCCTCGAGGTGCAGGTTGATGGGGCGCGGGCCCCAGGCGCAGCCGCCGGGCAGCGAGACCCGCGCGGCGCCGAAGCGCGCGAGCAGCGGGCCCAGCACGTAGACGCTGGCGCGCATGGTGCGCACCAGGTCGTAGGGCGCCTCGAACGAGGCGACGTGGGTGGTGTCCACGACGCAGGTGTGGTTGTGGAAGGCCACCTTCGCACCGAGGGTCTCGAGCACGCGGGCCATGGTGCGCGTGTCGGACAGCAGGGGCATGTTGCGCAGCGTATGCACGCCGGAGGTGAGCAGCGTCGCGGCCATGAGCGGCAGAGCCGCGTTCTTCGCCCCGCTGATCTCCACGCGGCCGGAGAGCCTCTGCCCTCCGCGAATGATCAAGGCGTCCATGGTCTTGGGCCTCGCGTGTTCCGCAGGGGTGGAATCAAGGGTGCGCGAATCAGGCCTCGGCGACGCGACATCCATGTGCGGGTCCTCAGGGTGCGGCCGATGACCGTCCTTGGCCACGCCGCGGTGAGCTTACCGGGTGCGAAGGGCCGATTATGCGAGCGCGGGCGAGCGCGCGCAAGGAGCGCATCGGCAGGCACGTGGAATCCGGTGGCGAGGGGCCCTATCATCGCCATGCAGACCGGTCGGAGGCCGCCGCCCCACGTTTTCCCGAGATCCCGGAGAACCGCCATGTTGAGGCTCGCACTCCTCGCCCTGCTGCTCACGCTCCTGCCGGCGGGCGCCGCCAGCGCCGCCCGCGTCTCCGCCGCGAACCCGGTCCGGCTCACGCCGGCCGAGACCGATTCGCTGACGCAGGCCATCCTCAAGGACCGCGCCGACACCGAGCAGTCGCTCAAGAGCGGCGCGACCTCGTACCTGGCGACGGTCCAGCGCGTGGACTTCGGCACGAAGAGGACGCTCACGGTCGGACGAGACCCGGACAACGATGTCTGCATCGCGGACCCGAGCGTGTCGCCCCACCACCTGGGCATGTCGGTGTCGGGCGACTCGTTCGATGTCGCCACGGTGGACCCCGGCGCGGTGTACCGCGTGAAGGGCGAGGTGCGGACCCGGGGCACGGTGGGCCCGGCCAGCATCGGTGTCGGAGACCTCACGCTGCGCCTGTCGCACCAGCGCTTCCCGGCCATCATCGTCTTCGACCCGAAGAGCCCGGGCTTCGCCCGGTACAAGGGACTCAAGTGGTTTCCGGTGGACCTCTCCCGCCGCTACCTGCTCCCGCTCACGCCGAACCCGAGGCCGGACACCATCGTCATCCTCTCGACCCGGGGGAACCGGCGCCACGCGGTGCGCACGGGCTGGTTCGACTTCCGGGTCGGCGGGACACCCTGCCGGCTCGAGGCGACGCGGCTGCTGGAACCGGGCGTGGGCGAGAACGACATCTCGGTGTTCTTCCGCGACGCCACCACCGGCAAGGAGACCTACGCCACGGGCCGCTACGTGGACCCCGTGAGACAGCCGGACGGGCGCTACCTGCTCGACCTGAACCTCGCCTACAACCCCGCCTGCGCCGTCTCCGAGCACTACAACTGCCCGATCCCGCCCCGGGCGAACGTGCTCAAGGTTCCGATCCGCGCGGGGGAGATGGACGCGGGGTATCACTAGCCCGAACGATTCATGAAACGCCAGCCGAGAGTGCGAGCTGGGGCGCGGCCGCAAGGCGCGCGAGCGGGCTGCACCGCAGGCGTGTCATGAGACACGCTGGGGAGCATCCCGGTTGCGCAACGCAGTGGCCGTGCTCCAGATCATGTTCGCAGGCGGCGGTTCACGATTCGTCCGGGCTAGGAAGCCCTGCCCGGTGCAGAGAGCAATCGCGAGGTCCAAAGCGGTCAAGCGACTGGGTCAAGGCCACCATGGAGCGGCAGACGAACGGGATCATGACGGATGTAGCAAGAATGGTCGTCTCGTGCGGTTGTCATGGCCTATGAAGCATCACCTCTTGACGTGGCAGCCATCGGCGGCGAAGCCGGGATCCTGAGCGCAACCTTGGAGAGACTGCCACATGCGTCCCACGAGAGCCCCAACTAGGACCAGGACGGCGCGCAAGACCACGCGCCCCGCGAGGCCCCGAAGTCCCTATCCCCGCAAGCCGGGGCAGTGGTTGCTGTTGTGCGCGCTGGCGGCGGCGATCCTGGTGGGGCTCGTGCTTCGCACCAGTCATCTCGCAGACGTCACGTCCAGGAGCCCGGACGAAAGGGCCTACACCTACTATGCCGGGCGGATCGCGGACGGAGGACTCGGCGTGACGCCCGCTCTCTTCAGGGAGTATGAAAGCGACAGCCGGATGTGGAGCTACCCGGTCCCGAACCGGATCACTTACGTGCTGCTGACCGCTGTTGCCATGAAGATCGGCGGCGGCCGGGACGCAAGCGCCGGGGTGGCCGTTTCGTGCCTGTTCAGTTGCCTTTCGCTGGTTCTGCTGGCATGGATGGGGGTCCGCTTCTTCAACCGTTGGATTGCGCTCGCGGCGGTTACTTTCCAGGCGTTCTCGATGTGCGAGCTGGCCATGGCGCAGCGGGCCTGGCAGGATGCCACATTCGGATTCTTCGGGCTGCTCCTCTTGTGCGCCACCTTCGAAGTCACGCGCCAGCCCCGAAGAATCTCATTGTATGCGGCCTTCTTCGGTCTGGGAGCGCTGTCGATGCTGACCAAGCAGACCGGCGTCATCACTTACGCGCTCTGCGCGCTGTGGATAATCTGGAGGCTGCTGGCGAAGGAGCGCTCCTGGAAGCGGACCGCCCTGGTGGTGCTGGGTGGGCTGGCGTCAATTGCCCTGTGCATCGGCGCATGGAGCATTCTCGCGGGCAGCACCGGCGTGGCGCTCTCGGCACTCAACCACTCGCTTCACCCTGGAGAAGCGGGACGCGCCTACGTGGAGGCGGTGAGCTCCGGCCCGTGGCACCAGTTCCCCTATCTGCTGTGGATCGTGAGCCCGCTCACGGCGCTCCTGACCGTGGTGGGCCTTGCGGTGGCCATCGTCTCGAATCGACTGCTCGAGAAGGTCGGCTGTGCGCCAGTCATTCCGGACGCGTGCGCAGCAGGCTGCGCCGCACTGACGACGCTGGGATTCGTGGCCTTCGCCAGCTTCGTTCCGGGAATGCAGAACCTGCGATACATCTGCCCGGCCAGTGGCGCCTACTGTCTGCTTGCCGGCCTGGGTCTCTGGTACCTGGTGTCGCTGGCGCGGCAGAGCCTGCCCGCCACGGCCGCGCGTACCGTGTTCCTGTTGGCGGTAGTGGCCGTGGTGATCGGCGCCGTGCGGGACTACCGAGCCTTCTCCTCCGTGGTGGTTGCTTCGGGAATGCAAGACTTGCCGGTCGCCTGGATTCGTAAACAGATGGGACATTAGCCGGCCGCGCGGGTCCGCTGTCTCGCGTATTTCGCCTCGAGCTGGCCGATGGAGATGGACTGCGCGGGCGGGCCAGTCAGGAACCTGCTTCAAGACCTTGCTGCGGGCTCGCAACTCCTCGGAGAGCGATGTTCGTCCTGGGTGGTTGCTGAGTCTTGAAATGAGTCCTAGTCGAGCTTGCCGGAGCTCCGCAGCGCCAGGGTCAGATTGCGCTGGGCGGCGGCGTTGTGCGAATCCAGCTCGAGGGCGCGACGCAGCGGTGGGATAGCCTCCTTGAAGCGACCCGTCTTGACCAGGGCCGCACCCAGATTCTTGTGCGCCATGCCGAAGCTATCGTCCAGGCGGATCGCCTCGCGAAAGTGAGAAATGGCCTCTTCGAACTTGCCCTGGGCGGTAAGGGCGTTGCCGAGATTGTTGTGGGCGCCGCTGAAGCCAGGGGCCAGCCGGATCGCCTCGCGATAGTGGGAAATGGCCTCTTCGAACTTGCCCTGGGCGGTAAGGGCATTGCCGAAACCGTTGTGGGCGACGCTGAAGTCAGGATCCAGCCGGATCGCCTCGCGATAGTGGGAAATGGCCTCTTCGAGCCTGCCCTGGGTCATGAGGGCACGGCCGAGATTGAAGTGGGCCGTGCTGTAGTCGTCCTGCAGCCGGATGGCCTCGCGATATTGGGAAATGGCCTCATCCAACTTGCCCTGGGCCGCAAGGGCGATGCCGAGGTTGTTGTGGGCGGCGCTGAAGTCAGGGTCCAGCCGGATCGCCTTGCGATAGTGGGAAATGGCCTCATCCAACTTGCCCTGGATCGCAAGGGCTCTGCCGAGGTTGTAGTGGGCCTTCTTGTAGCTCTCGTCCAGGCGGATCGCCTCGCGAAAGTGGGAAATGGCCTCATCCAACCTGCCCTGGGCTGCAATGATGGCGCCGAAATCGCTGTGCGCCCTCGGATTCGCGGGGCACTGCTTCACGACCTTCGCCCACATGGCGTAGTCGCTCTGGTAGTCCTGCTGGCGCCGGACGGTCACCGCACCGCAGGCGCCGGCCGCCAGGAGGACCGACGCGACCAGGACCGCGTGCCGCGCCGCGCGTGACAGGCGCAGGGTCTCTCCGGCGCGCGCCAGCAGCCACCGGAACCCCGCCGCCACGACCACGATCACCCCCGCCAGCGGCAGGTACATCCGGTGCTCGAAGGCTGCGTCCTGGATCGGAACGACGCTCGACGTGGGCGCGAGCACCAGGAAGAACCACGTGCCCGCGAAGCCGAGCTGCGGCCAGCGCCAGAACGACGCGATCGTCCCGGCCAGCAGCGCGCCGACCAGCAGCAGCGGGATCACGATCGCCTGGGCGGTCTTCGCCAGGGGCCACCAGTAATCCAGACACAGCGGGTGGGGCCACAGGGACAGCCTGAGATAGTGGAGGATCACCCCCGGCTGCGTGAGCGCGTATTCGAGCGGGGTGCTGCCCTGGTAGCCCAGGCCCACCGTCAGGCCCGGGCGTGAGCCGGGATTCAGGATGATGCCGGCGACGCCGGTGGTGGCGAGGACCGCCAGGGTGGCGAACAGTCCGGCGTAGAGCGCCCAGCGGCGCCGGAAGACCTCGGCCACCGAGCCGCTCAAGAACACGCGGTCGTAGATGAGGACCAGAACCGGCGCCGTGATCATGATGGCCTTGCTGCCCATGCCCAGCGCGCAGGCGAGCACGGCGGCGCTGTACCAGGGCCCCGGCCGTTTCGCCGCCGCACCCCGGATCACGCAGTAGAACGTCAGCAGGTAGAACAAGCCCATCAGCGATTCACCGCGCTGGATGACGTAGGTGACACTCGCGGTCTGCAGGGGATGCAGCACCCAGAGCAGGGCGACCACGAAGCCGAACCCCCGCGCGGCGTCCCGTGCCGCGCCGCGGAACCGCGGCGTGCGTAGCGTGCCCGCCACGACGCCGAACAGGGTCAGGGCGGCCAGGAGATGAACGGCGAGGTTGAAGAGGTGGTAGGACCAGACGTTCAGCCCGCTGACGGCGTAGTTCAGGGCGAGCGACAGCGACACCAGCGGCCGCTCGTCGGTCGTCAGGCTGCTCCAGACGGACGCGAACCGGCGGATGTTCGGATTCTCGACGATGTGGGGCAGGTCGTCGAGGAGGAACACGCCCGCGAAGCTGCCGAGGTAGGCGGCGACACCAGCGGCGATCACGACCCCGGGCATCCACAGCCAGGTCCAGTCGTGAGGCCGCGGAGCGCGGTGCACGGCTTGTCGGCTGCGTGCCCTGCCCGTGCCCGCGTCCGCCCCTCGGCGTCTGTTCTTCATGGGTGCCCCGTTCGGTTCCGCGCGAGCAACCCGTCGTGCGCGCCCGCCGCAGCGGGAAACGGCGCGCCGGGGACGACCCGCACGACGAGGGAGCGCTTCTTCATCGCGGCCTCGGGTTTGGGCTTCGCCGGGTCCGTGCACAGGTTGATGATGCCGTCGGCCACTGACCTGCTCCCCAACACGGGTCCAGACATGGTGACCATCCTACCAACTTCGCCGGCTCCCGGTAGCACCTGCCATCTCGGCGTACTTGATCCAGTAGACCGGTCCGCGCTGGTAGATGTGGCCGAGCCCGCGCACGCATCTCTTCACGACTCCTCCCGTTTGCCCTTGGCCGACGCTTCTCGGCTCGCGGGCTTGCTTGAGTGGGGTCCCGCCCTTCCAGGTCACAACTGGGTCACATTTCGTCGCTGACAACGGAGGGCGTTTCGGCTAGCTTGTTGCCGTTCACCATCCACGAGCAACCCCGCCTGCGCGGTCTCCGAGCACTACAACTGCCCGATCCCGCCCCCGGGCAAACGTGCTCAAGGTCGCGATCCGCACGGGGGAGATGGACGCGGGGTATCACTAGGAGGAGGCTCCGTGCGGCTGCTCCCGCTGCTGACGATCGCGCTCCTGCTCGCCTCTCCCCCGGCGGCCGCCGACTCCACCGGCACAACCGCCCGGGATTCCCTTCCGGGTGGTGCGGGGATGCTGCGCGTGTACGTGAACTGCGCCGACTGCAAGACCGACGACCACGAGTACCTGCGCACCCACGTCGCCTTCGTGGACCACGTGCGCGATCCGCAGTACGCGGACGTGCAGGTCCTCGAGACCGCGCAGAGCACCGGCGGCGGCGGCTTCGAGCTGACGCTCACGTTCATGGGCCAGGGGCGCTTCGCGGGCATGAGCGACACGCTGCGCTGCTTCACCCGGCCGGGCGACAGCGACGAGACGGTGCGCCGCGCCTTCGCGCGGCTCTGCCGGCTCGGCCTGGTCCGCTTCGCCGCGCGCACGCCGCTGGCGGAGCGGCTCGCGATATCGTGTGAGCCGTCGGAGACCGCCGCCGGCCCGCGATCGGCGGACCGCTGGCACAACTGGGTCTTCACCACCAGCCTGAACGGCTGGGTCAGCGGCCAGACCTCGACGCGCTACCTCAACGCCTGGGGCTCGGTCGCGGCCAACCGCGTCCTGAAGAACGACAAGTTCACGTTCAGCGTAAGCGGCTCCTACTACGAGAGCCGCTTCGACCTGGGCGAGGGCGAGCGCATCCTGAGCACCTCGCGCAGCCGCGGCGCGAGCGCCCGCTACGTGTGGGGGCTGGGCGAACACTGGTCGGCGGCTGCGCGCGCCTCGGCGTACCGGTCCACCTTCAGCAACATGCAGCTCGACTGGGCCCTGGGCCCGACGCTCGAGTTCAACGCCTTCCCCTACTCGCAGTCCACGCGCCGACAGCTGCGGTTCGACTACTACATGACCTTCCACCGGGCGGACTACATCCTGCCGACCGTCTACCTGAAGACGGCCGAAAGCCTCTGGCGCCAGGGGGCCGAGGTCGCGCTCAAGAGCAGCGAGCCGTGGGGCTCGAGCCAGATCTCGATCTCTGGCTTCCACTACTTGCCCGGCCTCGAGAAGAACCTGCTGAGCGCGGACGGGTCGGTCTCGCTGCGCGTGCTCGAAGGTTTTTCGCTCAAGATCTCCGGCAACGCCTCACGCGTGCGGGACCAGGTGTCGTTGCAGGCGCAGGGCGCGACGCTGGAGGAGATCCTGCTCCAGCGGCGCCAGCTGGCGACCCAGTACCAGTACTACGTCTCGCTGGGCCTCGACTACACCTTCGGCTCGATCTTCAGCAACATCGTCAACGCGAGGTGCGGCGACTAGCGCAGCCCGTCTCCTCGAGCGCCTTCACCATCACCGGCACGTCCCAGGGGACGTAGCGCGGCATCGTGAAGCGCCCTATCACGGGCGCGCGCGGCGACCGGCGACAAGGACGCCCCCCGTCGCGCCCGAGTCCGGTGCCGCCCGCGGGCGTCCGCTTCGAGGTACCGATCCGAGCGGGGATGGATTCGGGGCACGGATCGGGCAACGCGGGCTGGCGCCGGGCCTTCCGGCAGCGTCGGGCGCCCCGCGGCGGAACCGGGCGTCCGCAGAACCCCATGAGCCGGGCCGCCCCGGGGGAGTCCCCGAAGCCCCCCGACGCTGGCCCGGGCAGGCGGCCTTCGAGTCCGGAAGAGGCGGCTCCGCGCCCACTTTCGGCGCGCGCCGAGCCGCCTTCGATGGTATCCTTGTGTTCTGGCGGGGATCCTCCAGCGCCGCGTATCAAGCCGATCCCGCCCGGCCTGTGGCATCATCCGGAGGTTGCCGTGGAGAAGCGCCCGTTCCTCACCCGTGGATTCCGCACCATCTTCCTCGCGGCCGTTCTGCTTCCGGCGCTGGCCAGCGCACAACCACCGGCTTACCTGTCGCAGTGGGGCACGTACGGAAGCGGGCCGGGGCAGTTCACCATCCCCTATGGCATCGCCGTGGACGGCGACAACGTCTACGTCACCGACTACCTGGATCAGCGGGTCCAGAGATTCACGAGCGACGGCAGCTACCTGATCGAGTGGGGCACCTACGGCAGCGGCGACGGACAGTTCTTCAATCCTGCCGGTGTGGCGACGGACGCGGCAGGCGACGTCTACGTCGTGGACCAGGTCAACTGCCGGATCCAGAAGTTCACGGGCACGGGCACCTACCTGACCCAGTGGGGCTCCTCCGGCAGCGGGGACGGACAGTTCAGCCTTCCCTCCGGAGTGGCGACCGATGCGGCCGGCAATGTCTACGTCACGGACGGTGGTGGGAATCAGCGCGTCCAGAAGTTCACCGGCACGGGCGCATTTCTGACCCAGTGGGGCTCCCCCGGCAGCGGCGAGGGAGAATTCAGCGAGCCCTCCGGAGTGGCGACGGACGCCGCCGGCAACGTCTACGTCTCGGACCTGAATCACCGCATCCAGAAGTTCACGGGCACTGGGTCGTACATCACCCAGTGGGGCTCGCTTGGCAGCGACGACGGACAGTTCAACGAACCCTTCGGAGTGGCCACGGACGCGAGCGGCAATGTCTACGTCGTGGACCTGGGCAATTCCCGCGTTCAGAAGTTCAGTGGAACCGGCGCCTACCTGGCCCAGTGGGGCTCATCCGGAAGCGACAACGGGCAGTTCAATGAGCCCTTCTTCCTTGCGACGGACGCCATGAGCAACGTCTACGTCGTGGACCGGGGCAACAACCGCGTTCAGAAGTTCGGCCTGGGCCCGGTGCCCGCCGCATCCATGAGCTGGGGACGGATCAAGGCGCTGTATCGGTAGACCGCGCGCGTCAGCGGATGACGGCGGCACGAGCCAGCAGGTAGCGGGGCCGGCGCGCCAGGTCCTCGCGGACCTCGATCACCTGCCAGGCGTGGGCGCCCCGCAGCCAGCCGGCGGCCTGGTGCACGCGCCGCTCGGCCAGCTCGAGCGCGAGCAGCCCGCCCGGGACGAGGTGGCGCGGCGCCTGCTCCACGATCTCGCGCGCGTCGTCCAGCCCGCTCGCACCGGAGAAGAGCGCCTGCCGCGGCTCGAACGACCGTACGTCCTCGGGCAGGGCATCCCATTCGCCGGTGGCGATGTAGGGCGGGTTCGAGGCCACGACTTCAAAGCGCTCCTGCGCGCCGACGGCTTTGAACCAGTGGCCGGCGAGGAGGCGGACGCGCCCTGCAAGCTTCAGTGCCGCCGCGTTGGCGCGCGCCACCTCGAGCGCCCCGGTGCTCGCGTCGGTCGCCGTGACCACGGCCGCGGGCCACTCGGCCGCCAGCGCGAGCGCGATGGCGCCGGAGCCGGTGCCGAGATCGAGCACGCGCGGCGCCACCCAGCGCGGGGCTTCGGCGCGCAGGGTTCCGAGCGCGGCCTCGACCAACCCCTCGGTCTCGGGCCGCGGGATGAGCACGCGGGGATCCACGGCAAGATCGAGATCCCGGAACGCGGCGCGCCCGGTGATGTACTGCACGGGCTCGTGCGCGGCGCGGCGCGCGAGCCAGGCCTCGAGCCGCACCGATTCCGCACGCGTGAGCGTGCGCGCGCCGAGCAGATGGAGCTGCGCGCGCGAGCTGCCGAGCAAGCGGCTCAGCAGCTCCTCGGCATCGCTGCGGGGCGTAGGCGAGGTCGCGAGCAGAGCGAGCGCGGAACGGAGCGCGGAGGCGACGGTGGGTTGCACGGGCGCCAGCATAGCGGCCCGGAGCGGTGGCTCCAATGACGCGGGTGGGGCATGACGCGGGTGGGGCATGACGCGGGCGGGGCATGACGCGGGCGGGGCATGACGCGGGTGGGGCGTCGGGGCGGGCACGGGACGTCGGCCCGGAACCCGCCCCGTCGGTGAGGCTAGTGCGACTCCACGAACGCGTCGAACAGCATGTAGCCGCAGCAGGCGACGGCACCCACGATCGTGCCGACCTGGGTGCCTGCAGTGACGATGCTGGCGCGCACGAAGATCCCGCAACCAATGGAGGCCAGCGCGCCGAGTGCGGTGTCGGGTTGCACCGCGGGCCGGCCGATCCGGGCTGCCTGTCCGCCGGGCATCGGCCCGGGGCCGCCGTCCTGCGCGAGGGCGGCCGGCGGCAGGAGCGTGAGCGAGGCGATCAGTGCGAACAGCGGGAGCGAGTGCTTCCGATGCATGACCTGGTCTCCCTTCAGTCGTCGCTGGCCAGGAACGCGTTGATGCAGACGAGCGTGGTGTAGAAGACGCTCGCCGGCACCGCGATCATGAAGACGATGGAGCCGGCGCAGGCGACGTACCTCATCGCCTTGCCGGCCCCGTCCGGCGCCGCAGTCCCGACCTCGGCCCGCGGCGTCGCCGGCGCGAGCGCAAGCACGACCGCCAGCGCCAGCGCCACGATTCTCCTCTTCCTCCACATCTCTTCTCCTCCTCCGGAGGCGCGGGGGGCATCGGACGATCCCGCGGGCGGGACGCGCGCCCGGTTCACTCGGCGAACCGCGTGCCCACGTAACGGCCGCGGGGGTCAAAGCAGAGCACTTCTCCATAGATGCGATGGCCCCAGCGCCGGCGCCAGTCGCCGCGCGCGTCCCACCACAGCGGGGCGGCCCGGAGCGCGGCAAGCGTGGCAGCGCCGGGCCGGCGCGGTGTGTCCACGATGAGCGCGCCCACGCGCAGGCCGCGGCGCGGGCGGGCGGCCAGCCGCGCGAGCGCCTGCAGGCAGTGCGCGCACTCCGGGTTGACCGCGACCAGCCAGGTGCCGGCGCTCGAGTCGGCCGTGGCCGCGCACACGAGCACGAGTGGCGCGCCGAGACCGGGCGTCTGCCAGACTCGCGTGCGGTCGAGATGCCAGAGCCAGCCCAGCGCGGCAAGTGCGACCCCGGCGAGCGCCCCGCCCACGCCGCCGGCGAGGCGCCGGTCCCACCAGGTGCCGATCGTGGATCTCATCGCAGCGGGCTCATGCCGCGGAGGAGATCCATCGCCCACCACAGCGCGACCCGCGTGGCGAGCCATGCCAGCGTGGTGACGAGCAGCGGCCCGCGCAGGCGGCGCCCGGCGCCGACCGACTGGAGCCAGGCTGTGATCGCGATGCGCGCCAGGGTGAGCAGCCCGAGGCTGCCGAACGCCACCCACAGGACGGGCTCCACTCCAGGCAGGCGGTCCTTGAGGAGCTGGAGCCCCGCGACCGGGGCCAGCCAGGGAGTGAGCGCCGGTGCGCGCCCGGCCAGCGCGGCGAGGCTCTGCGCGAAGCGGTCCACCAGCGAGAGCGCGACGAGCGCCACGAGGAAGCGGGCGTACGGCAGGCGCGCGCCGCGCGCGCGCCACCACAGGGTGTAGGCGAGCGCCTCGACCGCGCTCGCGGCCAGGCGCGCCAGCACCATGATGCTGGCCGCGACGGCGAGGTTCAGGTGCTGCCCGGCACCGAGCTCACGCCCCTGGCGCAGACCCACCTCCCACCACGACGCGAGGGCGACAAGGAACAGGAAGATGTTCATCCGGTGCATGCGACGGTGGTCGGGCGCCGCGCACGCGGCCAGGGCCGCAGCCGACGAGTTCATCGGGACCTCCTTGCGGTGGGGCACCCCGCGGCGGCGGGCCGGCGGGTCGGAACCGGGAGCGACACCGACGGACCGCAAGGCGCGTGCCGCGCACGGAAGCGCGGCGCAGGCGTCATCCGCTCACATCTGGGATGCCCGCACCGTCCACGACGCTGCGGGTTCCGTCCACCGCGTGGACAGCGGCCGAACCCGGCAGCCCGGGCCGCGCCTCAGCCGTTCGCGGCGGAGCCCAGGGCTTCGAGCCGCTCGGCCATGTCCGCGGACAGCAGGGCCTCGGAGAGGTCGTCGAGGTGGCCCTCGAGGATCTCCGGCAGGTTGTGCACGGAGAAGTTGATGCGGTGGTCCGTGACCCGGCTCTGCGGGAAATTGTAAGTCCGGATCTTGGCGCTGCGATCCCCGGTCGAGACCTGCGACTTGCGCTGCGCGGCGTACTTGGCCTGCTGGGCCTGCAGCTTCGCGTCGTAGAGCCGCGCGCGCAGCACCTTCATGGCCTTCGCGCGGTTCTTGATCTGCGAACGCTCGTCCTGGCAGGTGACGACG
>Ga0315276_10002195_pt1 | contig 17782 bp, 10 predicted proteins | sample YL17G05_0_MG_FD_204542 | JGI IMG/M metagenome (GOLD analysis project Ga0315276, IMG submission 204542) | Sediment microbial communities from Yellowstone Lake, YNP, Wyoming, USA - YL17G05_0 | ecosystem: Environmental > Aquatic > Freshwater > Lake > Sediment | place: USA: Wyoming | collected... | reverse complement strand
ATAGAGTCCGCGCCCTCGGCGTTCGCCGCCGGCGGGGGCTACATCATCAGCTCTGCCTCAGCTCCGACCATCTTCTCGAGCCAGGTGGAGATGGACATGGTCACAGCGCTCGAGTCCGTGGAGAACATCACCGGGGTCAGCCCCGAGGTGTTCGTGTTCACGGGCTGGGGCGGATCGTCGTTCGTCGCAAGAGGCGTAGACCTCAGGCGTCTGAACTCCACGGGCCCCGCGTTCGACAGGTTCGACATCGTGGGCACTGTCCCGGTGACCGAGGGTTCGAGCGCGATGATAGGTTCTCGCCTGCTCGATGTCCTCGGCGTGGACCTCCCGTGCACCATCACGCTCGTCGGGAGCTACTCTGCGAGGGTCGAGCTCGTGACCGTCGTCGGTTCGTTCTCGACGGGCACGCCCATCGACGACGAGCTCCTGGTGTCCCTCGAGGTCGCGCGTCATCTCTCGGGCACCCCGGACGACATCGCATCCATAATCAGGGTCTCGACCACCGACCCGGCGTGGCTTTCCGACCTGCTTGCGCCAGATGCTGCCAGGTTCGCGCTGTTCGACCTCCACCTCTCGAAGGCGGTCGTGGCGACGAGCGAGCCTTTCGAGCTTAGCGTCGGGGTACGCAACTGGGGAGCGACGGCGGGCACGGTCGAGGTGTCCTTCGCGGACAACTCGTCGGTCGTAGACACGGTCGAGGTCTCATTCGACGCGGGTGCTTCGGGCACGGTCACAGTCTCGACATCGCAGTCTCAGCTCGGGAGGTACGCGCTCCGCGCGTCCGTCTCAGGCGACTTCCCGGTCACACTCACGACCTATGTCACCGTCGTGGAGCCCTACATATCCATCGCGTGCGCATCCTCCGTCATCCTGGGCTCGTCGTTCGAGGTCACGGTCACGGACTATGCGGGCGAGGCTATCGAGGGCGCATCGGTCGTGTTCCTCGATCAGACTGTTGCGACAGGCCCGGACGGGACCGCGGAGCTGCTCGCGGACTCTGCGGGCTCGCACGATGTGACCGCTTCCGTCCCGGGTTACGACTCCGTCGTGCGCCCCGTATCCGTCTTGGACCCGGCGGACTTCCCAGCCGAGTTCCTCCCGTCGGTGACAGGGATCTCGATATCCCCAGGGACCATCCAGGAGTCCGAATCGGCAGAGGCGACCGTGTTCGTCGTCAACTCGGGGTCCGTGGGCGGGTCATACGAGCTCGAGGTGTCCATGGACGGCGGATCGTTCGTGTCCGTGACCGTCCTGCTCGATCCGCTCGGGCAGCAGACGGTCACGCTGTCCCTCGATGACGTCTCCGTGGGCGCCCACACGTTCCGCGCCGGGAACTTCGTCGGCGAGCTCACGGTCGAGCCCTGGTACTCGGACAACCCGGACATCGTGCAGCTTGTCGTGCGCTACGGCGGGTCGAACGCGCTGTCCTCGTCCGCGTCGCTCCCGATATACCAGGCAGCCAAGATATCGGAGGGCAACGTCAAGGTCGCCCTGTTCTCCGTGGGCGCGATCGCCGCCCTGCTCGCGGCCATAGCCATCATATCGGTGTTCTCGAAGGAGGTGCACGAGGGCAGGCGCAGGCTGGGCGTCCTCAGGACCATCGGGGCCTCAAGGTCGGACATCCGGAGGCTCGTGTTCCCGCAGGCTCTGGCCGTCGCGCTGTCCGGAGCGGTCCTCGGGATGGTCGCCGGCGCGGTGATCGCCGGTCAGCTCTCCTCAGCGGGGGTGTTCGTGGTCTTCGGGCACGAGCTCGAGCTGTCCCTCGGCGGCGGGATCGCGGCCGTGATCCTGCTCGCGACCGTGCTCATAAGCGTCTCGAGCGCACTCGTGTCCGCGGAGCTGGCGGCCAGGGAGACCGCGATATCGTCGATCAAGAAGCTGCCCGAGGAGCCCGGAGAACCGGTGGACGTCGACGCGCTCCTAGGGGAAGAGTGACGCGCTCATTCGACCAATATCCAGATGTGCGGACTGCCGTAGAGGTACTCGGTCCCACCATCTTCCAGGATGTATAGGTCGAAGTCCAGCCTCCAGACGCCAGGGTCGTTCAGCTCGAAGGTCACGTTGACGAACCATTTCTCGCCCTCTTCGAGCGTGTCGGAGAAGTACTGGACCCCGAACAAAGTCGTGTTCCACGCGTGCGCCGCCAGCGAGAAGTCCCTGGGGCCGTCCTCTCCGTTCTTCATCTCCACCATGACGGTGATGTTCGACCCCTGCGCGAACGTGGTGTTCGTGAACGCCATCCTGTCAGTATCGGTTATCGCGATGAATGTCGTGGACGGGTAGTCGGCCGTGATGATGAGCCCGAGCGACACGGCGGAGACCGCAAGCGCAGTCCCCAGCATCGCAGCGACCACCTTGTCGAGCTTGAGCGGCTCTATCTTCGCCTCGCGCACGGTCCTCTCCGGGGCCGCCTTCCCTCCGAACCTGTCAGTTCCGGAGAGCACCATCTCGAGCGCGACCGCGCCGAGGGCGAACAGTATCAGGGAGCCCCTGGTCGTGTTCGAGTCCAGGCCTATCGGGGTCAGCACGAGGATCAGCCCGAGGAATATGACCACGAGGATGCTCAGGCCGAGGCTGAGCACGAACTTCGCCTCCATCGAGGTGCCCTTCCAGAAGAACATCCTCACGACGGCGAACCCGGGCACGAAGAACATGTACGGAAGGCCGATCGCGAACGCGGCGTAGCCTCCGGGGAATGCCACCAGGACAAGCGTAGCGAAGACGGAGAAGACCGCTATCGCGATCCTCTGACCGTTCGGGGTCTCCAAGAACCGCATGATCCTGTCCGTGGTCTGAGCAGCCTGAGTCAAGGGGGTTCCCCAACCGGCCTGAGTAACGGCTCACCGATATATCTCTTTGTTCGGGTCGCCGTTCTGTCCTAGGTCAGATGCCCTTTCTTGCGGACGAAAGAACGTACTGACCGAGCCAGAACAGCACCGCACAGATACATATTTAAACAAAAAACCCAATAGTTGAACTGATATCTAGACGACCCCCCTCTAGAGGTGAGCCATTTGGCTAAACACGACGAAGAAGAAATCACGTGTCCCGTGTGCGGCAATCCTGTAGGACTGGACGTCCCTGCGTGTCCCCACTGCGGAGCAGAGTTCGAAGAGGACGCGGAGGCCGAGGAAGCGGCCAAAGCCAAGCCTGCTCCTGCCAAGGCTAAGGCCAAGCCCGCGGTCCATGAAGAGGAGGAGGAGATCGCCTGCCCGGTCTGCGGCAAGAACGTCGGCCTTTCGATCCCTTCGTGTCCTCACTGTGGGGCCGAGTTCGAAGAGGAAGAGGTCGAAGAGGTCATAGAGGTCGAGGAGCGGCAGGTCGCAGTCAAGGAAGAGGCCGAGGAGGTCGAGGAGGCGGAAGATGAGGAGATCTCGGCCAAGCCGATCATCGCAAGCATACTCGACATGAAGGTCATCGGTGTCGCGCTCATCCTGCTGGGGATCATAGGGTCGCAGATCGCGCTCTTGATTGACTGGTACTGGACATGGGCACCTCCGATCGAGGACAACCTGGGGATGTACGTCGCCATTCCCGTCCTCGTGCTCGTCGTGGGCCTGATGGTCTGGTTCCTCGTGAAGAAGGTCGCGTCAGGCCGCAAGAGCAAGCTGCCGAGCTTCGTGCCGACCATGGCCCTCACGCTGTTCCTGTTCGGCATCTTCGCGCTCATCCTGATGCTGCTCTGGGACCCAATCAACTCCGCCCTGCAGGACTCGCAGTTGGGAGTCGCGGGCGGGTTCGTGCTCGTCCTGGTCGTCGGCGTGGGCCTGATGTTCATGGGCTCGAGGACGCCTGCGAAGGCCTCGTGCGACTGATGCGGAATCCAAATCCTTTTCGTCCGTTCTTGTTTTTCCTTGTTCTTCTCGTTTGACCACGCGGGCCGCTCGCCTCCAGTCAAACGTCCGAAAACGTACCCGGTAGCCTATCATTGCGTGCCGTTCCTTCGCGGGGTTCGGCGAGCATTGAAATAAGATGCTCACGATTCGGAAGCCTATCACACAAGGGTGCAACCCGTTTGGTATGGTGTGGTGGGGTTAGGCCCTGGGTTGTGTGGGGTCGGCGCGTTCGACGCGCCCCCCGTTACCCCTTTTTGACGAGTTTTCGAAGAGGCCCGCGCACGCGTGCAGACGTGACCTGGAAACGCTGCTCCGAGCCAGTGTCTTCGTCATAATCCTCCCAAATAATTATATACCGATACCCCGATATATTGACAGCGAAGCGGAAGGGATGGACCAGCTCATGCTGGCATGCTCATTCAGCGGCGTGTCTGTCTCTTCGGCAAACGCATCCGAAAAATGAGGAGTGTGAGACACGCATGGACAAGAAGATCATAGCGATAATGGTGACGCTGGTGGTCGTGGCCGCGCTGGTCGTGGCCTTCGTCATGATCGCCGCAGGCGGCGTCCGGAGCTCGGGCGGCTTCACGAAGCTGTTCGATCAGCTCGAGTACAATGGCGACGAGACCTTCCATCAGGAGCTCGAGATGCCCGCTGATTGGGATGCCGGCGACGTGAAGACGGCTAGCGACAGGATCGTCGACATGGCCTACAACATCGACGAGAGCCATTATACCACGGACGTGTATGTGACGACTCTCTGGTTCCAGTACATCGGCGAGAAGTGGCTGGACCCGTTGCACGGCACATCGTTCTACGTGCCGGTCGCGGATGGGGCATTGCTTGTGAACCACGGGCTGTTCTCGATCACGGTATCGTCGGCTACGAACATCTCCGCCCACTATGCCATCGGGGACACGATCACCATAGAGGCGCAGGTCGTTAGCGTCGACGGCCAGCTCGCGTTCAACAACTGGATTGTTGCTGACACACTTTGAGCTCGCGCCCGCTGACGCCGTTGTCTCCTTCGGCGAAAACCCCTTCCATCTCTGGTTTTCCTCTTTGGCTTTCCGGACCCCCTAAGCTTCCTATAAAGACCTTCTGCCAGGCGGTCCGTCCCGAAACAGCTGGCTGGCGAAGGGTTCATATAAGGCGGGCCTACTTTCATTTCTGATAACAGCGCGCTATAACAGGGCATTACTTGCATCTTGTGGTTGAAGGCGGATCGAATTCGTTGAAGGGGAGGAGGGAACAGCCGAGACGCGAGAGCAAAGCTAGTCCCTCTGCGCAGGAGTGCGGAACCGGAGTGCGCAAGAGCAAGGACAGTGGCGACGATACCACTGAAGAGACCAAGGGGCCAAGAGGTCTAACCAACGGTCTCCAGAATTCTCATCATAGCGATCCCGGCACCGCCCGCTCGGGCTCCGGCAGGACCAACGGACTCACCAACGGTCTCACTAACGGCCTTACGAACGGTCTTACGAACGGGCTAACGAACGGCCTGCGCTCGATCGCTGCCGGCTTCACGAACGGAAAGACCAACGGGAAGACCAACGGACTCACGAACGGTTTCGTCAACGGCGCGGGCGCCGTCAACGGCTTCAGGATATCGTACCAGCCGAGACGCATGGGCCCCGGTCCGGGCCCCGCGAGCGTCAGGAAGAAGCTCTTGGTCGTGGGTATCCTCGTGCTGCTCGCGGTGTCCGTCCCGTACGCGCTCGTGTACGCCTTCCCGCCCGAGGCGGTCGAGATCGACGGGTACTTCCTCGATTGGCTCGAGGCTCAGATATACGAGGACTCGCCGGATTCGTCCAACCCAGACACGGCCCTCGTGTCGTACGCCATGAAGTACGACTCGAGGGGATCGTACTTCTACCTCGCGACCCAGGGCGACATGTTCGGCGGCAGGGACGGTGGTGCGGACGGGTTCTACATATTCGTGGACACCGACGGCGACAGCGAGACGGGCTACTCCGTGCGCGGGCTGGGCGCGGACGCCCTCGTCGCGACCGTCGGATGGAACATGTCCATCGAGCAGGCGGAGACGTTCATGTTCGACCCCGAGGCGAACAGGTACGACTTCGCGGGCTTCGAGCACTGGTCCGGCGCGTCGGTCGCATTCGAAGGCGGGGAGATGGAGGTCGGCACCGGACTGCTCTCCAGCCAGCTGTCCACGGTCGCGGTGTCCGCGAGGCACACCAACCTATCGGACGACTGGTCCGAGGTCAACTTCCTCCCGAGGGGCTCCGCGGTCCGCGTGGTCCAGGACCATGACGCGCCCGGGGTGACCCAGGGGCTCAAGGACGAGCGGATGCTGACCGTGACCGTCAGCTGCAAGGGCCCCAGCGTCTGGGTCGAGGGCCTCAACTTCACATTCCTGGGCAACGCGACGCCCGAATCGCTCACCGCTCTGCACGGCCAGGTGACGGTCGGCACTGGCCCCGGCCCGTACATCGAGCTCGCGGAGCCGGTCAAGGTCAGCGTGGACAGGGATCTCGAACTGCAGATACTGGCCACGTTCGCCGAGGACGCCATCCAGGCGTCGTTCGGGCTCGAGTTCTCCGAAGATGATCCATTGGCGTTGTCATCGAACGCCACTGTCACGGTCAAGACCGTCCAGACTGGCGAGAAGGTGGCCTACATCGCGGAGGCGCCAGCCAAGGTCGCGGTCGACGGCGCGTTCGGTGACTGGACATACAGGTCGTCCGTCTCGGACCCGCTCCTGGACACCGAGGTTAACGGCACGGGCCCGTGGGCCAACGACAACGTCGACATAACGACCACGAAGGTCGCGGCCGATGTCGACACCGCCTCGTTCTTCATGTCGGTCGACGGGTCGATGCTCGGGGGCTCGAACGTGCCTTCCAGCCTCGTCCGGTGGGCCGAGCCCGCGGGTCCCGCGGGCAATGTCACCAACATCACGAAGCCCATGATCGGAGCGGACTTCGCGTTCGTGTTCATCGACCTCGACTGGAACGCCAGCACGGGGTTCTACATCGGCGGCTCGGAGGCGTCCGTAGCGGTGGTGGGCAAGGCTGGCAGGATACTCTCCAGCGGCGCGTTCATGTTCGTCAACGGCACGTGGGTGCCCACGGGAGAGGCCCCAGCGGCGCTCGACGAGCACCGGCTGGAGACCAGCGGGTCGTTCGCGTCCCTCGGTCTCGCGTACGGCGCTTCGTACCCCGTGACCTTCCTCGCGCAGGACTGGTTCGGGTGCGAGGACAGCTCGGAGATCGCGCTCCCCGCAAGAACCTCCGCGGACACCAGAGGCGTCCCCGGCGTCCTCATCAACGAGATATACAACACCGGCGGCCCGAAGGATTGGATAGAGTTCTACAACACCGCCCCGTACGACATAGACATGAGCGGGTGGACCCTCTGGCTCGACAACGGGCTCTACTTCACCTTCCCCGCGGGAACAATCATACCTGCCTACGGCTTCCTGATGCTCAGCAACGCCAACTTCGGCACGGCCAGGCTGTACGAGCTGGTGGACGATGAGGGCACGCTCGAAGACGCTGTGATGCTGCCGTCCTCGTGGAAGACCACGTCGTACGGCAGGACGGGTACATATCCATACGACAACTGGACCTGGATGACCCCCACCCCGCTCGCGATAAACGATGGTCAGGTGCCGATACCGGAGTTCGGGGACCTGCTGATACCCCTAGCGATAATGCCTATTATGTTCATCGCCATTAGGCGGTCCAAGAGGGCCTCCCCCGGGCGAGAAGGATAGAGAAGGTACTCGAGATGTCGGTCTCAAACGGTTCCAAGGAGCCAGCAGAGGTGAGGGTGGACAGCGAATCGCTCAGCGACCTGCTCAGACCCCTGAGCGAGAGCTCGGAGTCGGTCCGCCCGTTCGTGCCTTCCATCGGCGGCCCGAGGATATACCTCCTCTTGCTCTACGCATCGGTGGTCATAGGGTCGTCGATCGAGTTCTTCCTCAGCCAGGAGATCTGGTACGGCAACTGGGAGGTCTACAACACCTACGTGTTCTCGGTGTCGGGCGTGTTCGTGCTCATGGGCATGCTCATGCTGTTCGCGACCCGGGGCCCGGTCGAGGAGAGGCACTGGCCTCTCCCGGTCGACAAGCCTACCACCGGCCTGATCGGGATCGTCCTGTTCGGCATGGGGGGCATCGGCCTCGTCGCCATCGGCCAGTCCATAGGCGGCTGGGCCGCGCTGCTCAGCATCATGCTCCTGACGGGGTTCATGTTCATGGTCCTGGGCTCGAAGGCGATATCGAGCAAGGACGCGCTCTGGCTCGCGGTGTACGGCACCGGGGTCGTCCTCATGACGCTCGTGCCAGTCCACGAGGCGTTCGATGTGGGCAGGAGCGCGGTGGGTGAGTACCCGTTCACCGCGGTCAACCTGCTCCTGCTCGCCGTGGGCATGACGGGCTGCCTGATATCCCTGCAGTTCCTCAAGACGAAGGACGGGCACCTGGGCGCGTGGCTGCTCGGGGCCATGGTCATCTTCCTCGTGTCGTTCCACGAGCAGGTCGGGATATACTCCACGGACACCTACGAGAGGTACGACCGCGGGCTCGCGCTCATAGGCATCGTGTTCTCCTTCCTCCCGCTCGTCATGTACATGTGGCGCGAGAAGGAGTACTTCTCCATATGGTCCAAGCTCAGGGGCGCGCACACGATGATCGAGAGCGGGAACTACAAGGCCGCGGTCGAGCACGCGGATGCCGCCCTGAACGAGACCTCGGCCGCGGGCATATCGCACAAGTTCGCGCTCCCGTGGGTCATGAAGGCCGACGCGTACTACCGCATGAGGCAGTACTCCAAGTCGAAGACCAACTACGACATCGCTCTCGAGATCGACCCCGACGACAGCGTCTCGTGGTGCCACATGGGCAACATACAGGCCTTCGAGGGCAAGCGCGCGCTCGCGCTGAGCGCCTTCGACAAGGCGATCAGGGCGGACCCGGACAACGCCTATGCGTGGAACAACAAAGGGGTTGTGTTCAACTCCCTCCAGTGGCCCGAGGAGGCGCATGCGTGCTTCACCAGGGCCGCGATGATAGACCCGAAGAGCTTCGACGCGCAGCTGAACCTCGGGAAGGTGTCGGCGAAGCTCGGGAGGAGCGACGAGGCCGTGACGCACTACCAGGCCGCGCTCGCCCTGAGACCGGACTCCAAGGATGCAGCGGAGGGCCTGCGGAACCAGTTCCTCAGGGGCATGTGCATGGACCAGATCAAGGGCTGGGAGCAGCTCGGCATGGACACGACATACCTGCGCTCGCTCCTGGACAAGGACCTGGAGGACTTCGAGAGGCAGTCCAAGGAGTTCATCACGAGCATAGTCGACCAGAAGACCCAGCTCACGATCGGCATGGGCTCCGCGAAGCTGGATGTCAACGAGGCGATCAAGTCCGTCCTGACGGTGACCGGGGAGACGGGCGCCACGCTCGACCGGATAGAGAAGGATACCGGGCTCCCGAAGGAGCAGCTCGTGCTCCCGATGGCACTGCTGATGAAGACCGATAGGCTCCACTTCAAGCGCTCGGGCTCGCACGAGGTGTACGTGTCCAAGGGCAGGCTCCCGGAGAAACCCCCGGAGCCGAAGCCGGAGGAGAAGCCGCCGGAGCCCAGGAAGCGGGAGAAGCGGAAGGAGCACAGGGAATCGGAGTTCGAGCCCACCGCGTCGGTGCTGATGTTCGGCCGGAAGAAGCAGAAGCCAGCATAGTGACGTCGTTGACCGCGGAGTCAACGGCACCCCTTGCATTCTTATAGCTCGCTATCCCATCCCGGGCGCAGGGAAGTGGTCCTCCTGGGTATGTTCACGTTCGCGAGGTACGCGATCGAGTCGGTCTTCAGGAACCGCAGGCGCTCCCTGTCCGCGGTCGTGGGCATCGTCGTCGCGGTGGCCCTGGTCTCAGGCTCGTTCATCGCGGTCGACTCGTCCGCCTACGGGAGGCTGAGGGCTGCACTGGATGAGATCAAGGTGGATTTCAGCGCTCAGTACTACGTTGGACAATCCGAGATTGACCCCGCAGAGAACTCTGAGATATGCGCGGCGCTCGAGAGCGTGAGCGATGTCGAAGACGCGGACTTTTTAATGGTTCTGTCGGGTTTTTCCGTCATGAACGAGGAGGGCGAGACGGAGCAGCAGTTGCTGTATGCCCAGGTTGCCTTCCTCAGCGAAGATAGCGACAGGATGATGGAGGCATGGTTGATCGAGGGGGAGATACCTGGTCCAGGGACCGTTGCCGTGAGCGAAGTCGTTGCGTCGTCGCTTCAGATCGACCCGGGGGACAGGATAATCTGCTCGTATTCTCAGTACAATTCTGAATACATCAACGGGACCTACGTCGAGAACTGGATCTACGTTAACATCAGCACCGAGGTGTCTGGGATATGGTCCCAGGGCGATCTCGGTGACGCATACTACTGGTGGGACCCTGGGCAAGGCATATATTTCGGGAGCACTCCAGCCCAAGTCATATTCAATGTCGCGGACACCCTGGATGTGGTAGGGCAGTTGGAGGACGTAGGCGCATACCCTTACCTCGAAACGTCGTTCCATGTCTGGATCGACCGCGGGGATGTGATCGACATCGCGGATATCGTGGGCACCGTCGACCGCCTCACTTTCATCCAGAACAGGCTGAATTACAAGGTGTCGTCGTACAACGTCAACTTCTACGAAAGCCCGTTGATAAACGCCCTCGTCCAGGTCAACGCCGACATCAGCGGGATGAAGGCCCTGTTCTTAGGGCTCTCGCTCCCGGTGGTCGGCTTGGGCGCGTACCTTTCGCTCGTCGGGGTCGACCTCGGCGTGTCCGCGCGAAGGAGGGAAGTGGGAATTCTCAAGTCCAGAGGCGCGAGCAACAGGCAGGTGTTCATTTCCCTGTTCATCGAATCAATCGCCCTAGGATGCCTGGCGGGGCTCCTGGGCCTGCTGTCAGGCGTGCTCATCAGCAGGTTCCTGATCGATTCGGCCGTCGTCCTCTCGACATCCTCGACGGCCTCCGAAGCATCGTTCACGGACATATCCATAGGGCTGTCGAGCGTGGTGGCCAGCATCGCGATCGGCATACTCCTCATGGTCGTGTCCGCCTACAGGCCGCTCAAGAGGGCTTCGAAGGTCGACGCGGCGGAGGCGCTCCACTACTACATCCGCAAGGAGACCCAGCTGCGCTACAAGGCTCGCTGGGACATCCTCGCCTTGTTGCTGGTCGCGCTCAGCGTCGTGAGCGTCGTCACCAGCCGTGACCCGTTAGGGTACGGCCGGTCGTTCCTCTTCAGCATCATCCTCGGGTTCCTGTGGTTGCTCGGAATCGCGATGCTCCCGATGATGCCATTTCTTCTATCCGCGAGCATCATCAGGCTCCTCACGCGCGGTTCGAGGAGACTATACTCGAAGTTCACGTGGATCGTGAAACCCTGGACAAAGGACCTGCACTATCTGGTGGAGAAGAACATAGTGAGGAACCCCAAGCGCGCGTCCAACATGTGCATCATAATCGCACTCGCCCTGGCCTTCGGGCTGTTCATATCCATAACGATGCAGACCACCATGGAGAGGCAGATATCGGCCATCAGATCAGAGCTAGGGTCCGATGTCAAGATCGATGGGTACTCGAGCTGGAACGGCACCTACAGCGAGCTGAACATGTCCATGCTGGACACGGTCGATTCGTTGGGTGGGGTCGCCGGGTCCGCCAGATGCTACAGATTCTCGTATGACACAGGGTCGGGATACTACACATGGGGGTACGCGACCGTCCTGGACCCGGTCAAGTACTGCGATGCGGTGGGCATGGGGGGCTCTTGGCTGGGCGGAGGCGACAGGGACAAGCTGGAGTCCCTGGAGGAGAACGGGACCGCCCTCGTGTCGTCATCCTTTGCCGAGCAGAACTACCTCCTGGTCGGCGACGTCATCGAGGTCCCGTACTCCGACCTCGCGGTCTTTTCGCTCGAGATCACAGGCACTGTCGGCGACCTGCCCGGGCTCGGCGAAGGCGTCTTCTTCGGCATCGGGACCGCCGGCATCGTGCCGGAGGCCGCGCTCGCCAGCAGCTTCATCCTGTTCGTCGACGTCGAGGATGGGTTCGACCAGTCCGAAGTGGCTGCCGCGGTGGAGGCAGTATATATCGCAGCTGGCGCAGAGGTCGGCTGGACGTCCGTCTTCGACGAGAGGGTGGCCGACATCGAGAGCGACCCCACGTACGGAGCACTATCGGACTTCCTGTACATGGAGTACGCTCTGTCGTTCATCATCATGTGCGTCGGGGTCGGCCTGGTCATATTCGTGACGGTCTCCGAGAGGGAGCGGGAGCTGGCGTGCATCATGGCCAGGGGTTCCTCGAGCTCGCAGATGAGGAAGGTGCTCATGGGCGAGTCGCTCTCCCTTATGTCCATGGGGTTCATAGTGGGGACCAGCGTCGGCATCTTCAGCGCGTTCCTGTTCGATGCCCTCCTGCAGATCGCCGGGGGCGGAAGGTTTGAGTCCTTCATCATCATCGGCGGGGTGACCATCGCGATACTGGTCGCGTCGCTGGCGTCGTTCCTGCTCGCATCGTTCCTCGCGACGTATCGCGTGGGCAAGCTCAGGCTCGCAGAGGTCCTAAGGATTAGAGGTGGTTGAGTTGGGAGACATAGTGATCAAAGACCTGATCAAGGTGTACAAGACGGGACAGTCGGAAGTCATCGCCCTAAGGGGCTTGGACTGCACGATCAAGAACGGAGAGATACTGGCCATCATGGGGCCTTCCGGGTGCGGCAAGACGACCCTCCTGAACGTGATAGGCGGGTTGGACAGGCCCACGGCAGGGTCCATCATGATCGACGGTTCGAACATCGCGAACCTGACGGACGCGGAGCTGGTCCTCCACAGGCGCGAGAAGGTCGGCATCGTGTTCCAGTTCTTCAACCTCGTGCCCACGCTCACCGCGAAGGAGAACGTCGAGCTGCCCATGAGGCTCGCGAGCAAGGACTCCGTGACGCTCAAGGCGCGCTCGGAGGCGCTCGTGCAGCTCGTGGGCATGCAGGAGAGGGCGAAGCACAAGCCGGACGAGCTCTCCGGCGGGGAGCAGCAGAGGATAGGGCTCGCGACGGCGCTCGCGAACGACCCGCCCATCCTGCTCGCGGACGAGCCCACGGGCGAACTCGACTCCGACACGGGCCAGCAGATACTGATCCTGTTCAAGAAGCTCAGGGACGACTACAAGAAGACCATCGTCATCGTCACCCACGACCAGCGCATAGGCGAGATAGCCGACAGGGTGATGACGATCGTCGACGGGAAGATAACCGGGGAAGAGTCGGGCGCGGAGTTCCACACGAAGCGTCTGGCCTCGCTTATCGGATCTGCACCTTCCCCTTCTTGAGAAGTGTCTGCAGGGCGTCCTCGGCGGCCTTGTCCTTCTTGTCCTTGTCGTCGAGTGCCTTCCTCGTCGCGAGGTTCACCGTGCGGATGGCCTCCCTCTCGGCCTGCCTGTCCGCGCGCTTCTCGCCCTTGATCTCGATGACCTTGCCGCGGAGGTCCTGGGCCTTCTGGTGGACCGCGTCCGCGTCTTCCTTGAGCTTGATGAAGTCCTCGTGCTTCTTGTCCGCGGCGGCGGCGAGGGCTGCGATGTCCTTCATGATCGCGTTGTTCTCGTCGTGGTGCTTCTGGCTCTCCTCCGAGAACTTTACGACCAGCTCGTGCTCCTTGTCCGCGAACTTGAAGAGCGTGTCTATGTTCTGGTCGACGCCCCTGACCTCCTTCTGGACCTTCTCCTCCTCTGCCAGGAGCTTCTTGAGCCGGTCCACCTCGGTCAGCTTGGCCTTGATCTTCTCCAGCAGGTCGCGCTCCTTGGGCAGAGACATGGGCACCGTCTGCTGCTGTAGCTCCAACATCTTTGCATCGGCAGAGGCCGCGCGTATCTCGCCCTTGAGGTCGCCCAGGGGCCTGCCCCTGGTCCCCTTCTTGTACGCGATGAGCTCCTTGGCCTTCTTCTGCAGCTCGTCCCTCTTGACCTTGTGGACCCGCATCTGGGCCACGAGCGCATCGCGCTTGTCCCTGACCTCCCGGAGCCTCTGCTGCAGCTCGCGCTTCTTTTCGTTCAGGCTGTCTCTTTCGGACCTGAGAGCAAATGCCTGTTCGTTTATCTCGTCGCGCTTGTTCAGAAGAGCCCTGAGCTTCAACTCGGCGCTCTGGAGTTCGCTGATCTTCTTCTGCATCAGACCCGCCAGACCCGCTGTACTGGCAGGGGATAAAGGAACTGGGTTATAAGGATTGTCAGCCGCCCCGGGAACCGCTCTTGGGCAGCTGGCCGTTGAACGGTTCATATATCAGCACCTCGTTTGGGAGTCATGCGAGCCGCATACGCTCGCCTGCTGGATGGTCTGGGAATGGCGCGCACTCGGTCGAAGGTAACGCCGTTGTGGCTCGATGGGGGACGTGAGGTAATCCGCCCCGAGGACCTCCGTGTGGAGCTCGGTGTGGAGGATGCGGTCATGTGCTTCACAGAGGGCTTCTTCCCGGAGATTGTCAAGGCAGCGGGCATGACCCGGGCGAGGAACCTCCCGGAGATGGGAGGAGCCATCGAAGGCAAGGTGGGCCCCAGGGCCGCGGTGATCAGGTCCGAGGTGGGAGCCCCCGCAGCGGGCATGATCGCGGAGGTATTGTTCGCGTCCGGCGTGAAGCGGCTCGTCATGGTGGGCCTCGCAGGTTCCATGAGCCCCAGCTGCCCCATCGGGAGCATCGTCATCCCGACCTGGGGAATCAGAGAGGAGGGGACATCGTATCACTATCTCGAGCCGGATGAAGTCCCGACCCCTTCAGACGCGCTCGTAGATACGCTTGACCGTCAGCTGAAGTCCTTCCGTCCGCGCAAGGGCGGCATATGGACAATCGACGCACCGTATAGGGAGACATGGTCGAAGGTCAAGGCGTACACCAAGCGGGGGGCGGTGGCGGTTGACATGGAGACGACCGCCCTGATGTCCATAGCCATGTTCAGGCATGCCGAGTTCGCGGCCGCACTGGTAATCTCGGACGAACTGCACGAAGGCGTATGGAAGCAGGGTTTCCAGTCTCCAGAGCTTGCGCGAACCCGATCCCGCCTCTGCGCACTCGTCGGGAAGATGTATCGTTAGACCGCATCGGTGCGCTCAGCCATAGGTGCATCCCGGGAAAGTCTTTAAGGGACGTCGCGGGTCAAGTGCCTCGGGTCATCCATGAAAGACGGCAGATTGGTGAGGGACGAACTGTCTGGCTCCACGGCCAAGGATTATGTCTCGCGGATATCCAGTTACCACAGGATACAGGGCTCGGAGATGTTCCACGAGGCGGCCCTGTACGTCGTCGATGAACTTCACCGGATGGGGATCAAGGACACGGAGATACTGCAGTTCCCTGCGGACGGCAAGCAGAAGTTCTGGGCCCACCAATCGTCACCCGGCTGGGAAATCAGGAGCGCGGAGCTGCGTCTCGTCAAGCCCAAGGATGAGCTCCTCGCAAGGTTCGAGGACATCCCCACCTCCCTCCACACCCACAGCCAGGGCACGCCCAAGGACGGCGTGACTGCGGAGCTCGTCGACGTGGGCGCGGGAATCTCTGCGAAGGACTACAGGGGAAAGGACGTCAAGGGCAAGATAGTGCTCGCCAGGGGCAAGGCCCATCCAGTTCACATCGAGGCTGTCGTGAAGCGGGGAGCCGCGGGAGTGGTCACGGACACGCTCTCGTACGAGTTCGCCAAGGTCCGCGAGAGTGCCGACATCCCGGACGCCCGCAGCTACCAGGGCATATGGCCCACATCGGACAATGAGAAGAAGATCAGGTTCGGGTTCTCCCTGAGCAAGCGCCAGGGGGACAGGCTCAGGAAGTATCTGGCAGGCGGTCAGAAGGTCGTCCTCCGGGCGAACGTGGACGCCAAGTTGCTGCCCGGCAAGTACGATGTGATCACGTCGACTATCAGAGGATCCTCAAGACCTGAAGAGGAGATCTTCCTCATCGCGCACCTGTGCCATCCCAAGCCGAGCGCGAACGACAACGCCTCGGGCAGCGGCCTGCTCCTCGAGATCGCGCGCACCCTGACCGCACTGATTCGCGCAGGGAAGATCGAGAGACCCGCGAGGACCATCAGATTCTTATGGGTGCCTGAGACGACCGGGACGGTCGCTCTCCTGGCCACCCGGCCGGACATCTGGGGCAGATTCATCGCAGGTCTGAACCTCGACATGGTCGGGAGCGACCAGGAAGCCTGCAAGTGCACTCTGCACATCACAGTCACGCCAGGCTCCCTGCCGTCCTACCTCAACGACCTCGTCCTGCGGGCCATGGAGGATTCGGCGAAGGCGCTCGATCCGCTGGTGCAGATCGGCCTGGTCAGCAACTTCCGGTACGCGAGGTCGACATACGCCTCAGGGAGCGACCACGCGGAGTTCGTCGCGCCCCCGGTCGGAGTCCCGTGCGTGAGCATCACGCAGTGGCCGGACAGGTTCTACCACTCAAGCATGGACACGATCGACAAAGTGAGCGAGGAGAGCCTCAATAGGGTCGGCTGGATGAGCACGATGGTGGCGCTCACGGTTGCGAATGCTGACCAGAGGACCGCGGCCGAGCTGGCGAGCCTGACGTGCTCGAGAGGGTCGGCCAGGATAGCGGAGGCGTCGGCGAACGCCTCGCAGGAGCTCCACGCGGCGGCCGCTAGCTCCAAGAGTGAGGGGAGGGCCCTGTCGCTTGCGAAGCTGGAGAGGCACCACCGGAGCAGGATCGAGCATATGGTGAGATGGGAGCAGGAGGCCGTGAGGTCGGTCGAGAGGCTCGGCACCGCTGAGGGCCTGGAGGATCTCATCGAGGTCTCTGCGGACGATCTTGCAGATGCGGGCAGGAGAGGACTCGCAGGGCTCGAACGGACCGTCAAGGTCATCGAGAGGAGTCTGAAGCTGAGGGTTCCTGCCGTCGTCCGGGAGACGAAGGCCGAGAGAGAGTCCAGGAATCTCACCCCCAAGCCGCGCTTCAAGGGCACGCTGCCATGGTCTCTGCTGTCCGAGTCACTGGACGAGAAGTACATGGAGGCTTACGACAGGATCGAGGAGGAGGACCCGGAGTTCATGTCCAAGAGGACAGAGCTGGTCAATCTCATAGATGGCAGGCGGACCATCCACGAGATCACAGAGTCGCTGTCGGCGGAGTACGGGCCGACCCAATACGCTCACGTGATGAGGTACCTGCGCGACCTCGAGAAGATACGGCTGGTCTCCTTCGTGCCCTCGAAGGCGAAGTGACGGGCTCCGCGGGAACGGAGTTCAGCAGTCGAGCGGGGTCGATGTCCCCAGTCCGGGCCTTGCGGGCGCGACCAGGAACCCGTCCTCGAACCTCAGCCCCGATGACGGGTCGTCGATGATGTTGAAGTGCGAGTCGAGGTCCACGTATCTCACATTCTCCGAGCTCAGCGCGAAGTGCAGGCCCGCGGCGATGGACACCTGTATCTCGCCCATGCAGCCCACCATCGTCCCTATTCCCGCGCCCTCGGCCAGCTCGTTGATGGCCAGGGCGTCGTATATCCCCGCGCTCTTCATGAGTTTGATGTTGATCAGCAGGACCGCGCGTTCCTTGACGACCCTCTTCGCGTCCGCGAAGGACCTGACGCACTCGTCGGCCATTATGGGCACTGGGCTCTTCTCGGTGACCTTCTTGAGCCCTGCATAATCCTCCGCCTTCACAGGCTGCTCTATCAGAACGACGCCCAGCGAGCGCATCTCCTCGGAGAACTCGATCGCCTTCTCCACGGAGTATCCCTGGTTCGCGTCCACCCTCAGCTCGACCTTCGGGCCGACCGCGTCCCTCACCGCAGCGACGCGCTTGACGTCGCTAGCGAAGTCCAGGCCGACCTTGAGCTTGAGGGCCCTGAAACCCTGTTTGTAGTGCTGCAGCGCCTTCTTGACCGTGAGCTCCTTCGACTCGATGCCTATCGTCATGTCCGTGAGCATCCTGCTCCT